>WNGQ01015634.1_pt1 | contig 10785 bp, 8 predicted proteins | sample 5407661 | NCBI WGS metagenome assembly WNGQ01 (sample SAMN13153382, study PRJNA577476) | soil metagenome | isolation source: 60 cm soil or saprolite under Garry oak tree replicate 2 | place: USA:California | collected 2016-06-15
GCCTGTCAGCGCTGCTGGTCAGCACCTCAAAGCAAATGCCATTGTGCGTCAAAGAATTGCATAAACGAGGACTGAATTTTCCTGTGATTGTGGGGGGAGCTGCCATCAATCGCTCTTATGGGCGTCGTATCCTCTTCGTAGATGAACAGACGCCGGAGTCAACGCCGCTTACATATGGGCCTGGAGTGTTTTATGCTCGTGATGCTTTCGAGGGACTGGAGATTATCGACAGGCTAACGAATACACCCGAAGAGCGGGCAAAGTATGTTGAACAGATCAAAGAAGAAGCGTTACATGAGCGGCTCAAAAAGGTCACGGCGGTGGCAGGCACTGCTATTGATAGGTCTGATAGTCCTTCATCTAGCGTACAACGAGATATCCCTATTCCCACCCCACCATTTTGGGGACCGCGAGTGCTCGAACGCATTGGCATCGAAGACGTTGCGGCCGATATGGATTTGAATACACTCTTCCGTTTGCATTGGGGAGGCAAAGCCCATGGTGAAGAATTTACGCGGCTTGTAGAAAAGGAGTTTCGACCACGTCTGGAACGGATGTTACGTGAGGCTCGCCATCAACGCTACTTGCAACCAGGAGTGATCTATGGCTACTTCCCATGTCAATCTAGCGGCAATGAACTGATTATCTATGATCCACAGGAGTATGCTAAAGGAACTGGAACGCGGCTAGAAGCTGCGCGTTTTCTCTTCCCAAGGCAACACGAACGCGAACGCCTTTGTCTTGCTGACTATTTTGCGTCATTCGAGAGTGGCAAGGTTGACGTGGTAGCATTGCAGGTTGTGACGATGGGACAGGCCGCCAGTGACGCGGTACAAGGTCTTCAGGAAGCGGGCCATTATGCGGAAGCATACTACACGCATGGGCTGGCCGTCGAGATGGCAGAAGGACTGGCTGAATATACGAATAAGCTGATTCGCCAGGAACTTGGCCTTGATGGTCAATGCGGGCGGCGCTATAGTTGGGGTTATCCTGCTATCCCTGATCTTGAAGACCACGCAAAGGTCTTTCGTTTGTTGCCTGTTAGCAGCACGATTGGTATCGACCTGACCGAGTCTTACCAGTTAGTACCCGAGCAATCAACTGCTGCGATTGTGGTGCACCATCCACAGGCAACCTACTTTGCTGTCAGAGAACAAGCTGCCGAGGCATTGAAAACTTCCTAAGTAGAGCTACAATCTGAAATAAAAAAGCTATCACAGTTGCACAGTATGCTATACTAGCAATACAAACATCTCATAAGCCTGAGCTATTGGAGAAGATAGTGAACTACCGTAGTTATCAAATGAATTATTGCACCTGTCCTGGCGTTCGCAGAGGCAATGTGGGTAGCTCAGCCCCCTGCGAACGTATTGGCGTGCCCTCTAACATACAATAACAAACGTACCTTTCCGCACGTCTCTACTCCAGTCTGAGCTACTTTCTTGCAACAACCAGCTTTCATCGCATGAACATGCATTTTAGAGGAGATATATGCTCATGAGTAACATTTCGTCTAAACCGATTTACCTGTATAACACGTTGACAAGAAGCAAAGATTTGTTCCAACCGCTCAATCCGCCGCGAGTGGGCATATATAACTGCGGCCCTACCGTCTACAGAGATATCCATATCGGCAACTTCCGTTCTTTTATGATATCAGACTGGCTACGTCGTATGCTCGAGTACAATGGCTACGATGTCTACCTTGTGCGTAACATCACCGACGTTGGGCATCTCCAAAACGATATCGAGGAAAGAGGTGAAGACAGGATCGAGCACGAAGCGCGTACGACTGGTCGCTCTGCTTATGAGATAGCCGCCTCTTATGCACAGCAATACCTTGCTGACCAGGCTGAGTTGAACATTCTGCCTGCGCATGTCAATCCTAAAGCAACCGACCATATTCCAGAGATGCAGGCAATGACTGAGAAGCTCGTTGAGAAGGGACTGGCATACGCTGTAGATGGAAATGTCTACTACGATGTGAGTCGCTTCCCCAACTATGGCCAACTTTCAGGCAACACGGTTGAGAATTTGCGGGCAGGTGGACATGGTCGCCAGCAGATGGAGGTAGCCGAAGATAAGCATGCGCCAGAAGATTTCGCTTTATGGAAACATGGAGATGCCAGCCGGCAGATGAACTGGCCCAGTCCCTGGGGAGTTGGCTTCCCTGGCTGGCATATCGAGTGCTCCGCAATGGCAACGAAGTACCTGGGCGAACAGTTTGACATTCATACTGGCGGTTTAGATCTCGTGTTCCCGCATCACGAGGATGAGATCGCCCAGAGTCAGGGTGTAAGTGGCAAGCAGCCTGTACAGTTCTGGATTCATAATGAGATGCTCGTCTTCGGTAACTCGAAGATGTCGCGTTCAAAAGGGAACGTCATTCTGTTAAGCACGCTCAAAGAGCGAGGTATTGATCCGATGGCCTATCGTTACCTGTTACTGACTGCGCACTACAGATCGAAACTCCATTTCACTGATGAATCGATCGCAGCTGCACAGAATGGTCTTAACAACCTGAGAGACAATCTTGCTGCGCTCCCTGCTCTCGAAATAGAGGATACACAAAAAGGATGGTCAACGGAAGCTGAGCTGGTGCGTGATGCGTTCCACACAGCTATTAATGACGACCTGGATTTACCGACTGCATTAAGCATTACTCGCGAGGTAGCGCGTAACAGCAAGATCGAGCAAGCGGAACGGCGTCGCCTGATCCTGGACTTTGATCGAGTGCTGGGTTTGCGCCTTGACACTGTCGAGGCCAAAAAGCCCCGTGCTATCAGTGATGAAGCACTTGCATTAGTACGAGAACGTGACCAGGCAAGGGCAGCCCGCGATTGGAAACGTTCGGATGAACTGCGTGATCAACTCACTGCGCTTGGCTTTGAGGTAAGAGACACACCCAATGGGACAGAGTTAGTGTAATCCCAGCCCACGAGAGATAACCAGGAAGATATGATCTTCCCCCGATTTAATAGAGTGGTAGAATGTGGGAGAGTGTCTCTTGAGAAAAGGAGATCATGATGGCAAAACCACAACCCACCTTTACTGCTGAGTTTAAGAACGAAGCAGTGCAGCTCGCCCAAACCAGTGGAAAATCGAAAGCCCAAATTGCACGAGAACTGGGCATATCGGACAGCGCCTTATATTCCTGGTGCAGGCAGTCATTAGAGCATGGCAACCATGCAATTCCTGGGAAAGGCCACCAAACGCCGTTGGAAGAGGAAAATTATCGCCTCAAACGAGAATGAGAACGAGCACAACAGGAGCTTAATAGACTAAAAAAAGCCATAGGCACCTTTTCGCATGCCCAGCTCTGAAGTTCCAATTCATGGCTGAGCACCAGCGGGACTATCCAGTTACCACCATGTGTCGTGCTCTTGAGGTTTCCGTCAGTGGCTACTACGCCTGGCGCAAACGCGAACCCAGCCAGCACTGTCGAGAAGATGCCGAGCTTGCAGACAAAATCTGTGTCGTTTTCCAAAGCAATCGATGCGTCTATCGGGGGGGGGCATGTGGGAGCCCACGTATCCATGCAGAACTGCATGCACAAGGGCCTAATTGCGCTCGGAAACGGGTCGCTCGTCTCATGCGAGAACTGGAGCTGGTGGCAAAACGTCCGCTCCATCCTGCCCGTCACAACGAAAAGTGAGGAAGGAGCAGCGATAGCTCCGAACCTGCTCCAACAGGATTTTCATGCTGATCAGCCACATCAGAAATGGACGACGGATACGAACTACATTTGGACACAAGAGGGATGGTTGTATCTGGCAGTTGTGCTTGATCTGTTCTCGCGCATGGTGGTAGGTTGGTCTATGGCAGCTCTTCAAGATGCTACATTGGTCGTCAATGCACTTGAAATGGCTCTGGCTCGACGCCGTCCACAACCGGGGTTACTCCACCATTCTGATTGTGGCAGTACCTCTACGAGCGAAAGCTCTCTTGCGCTTTTGCAACACAATGCCATGACCGTGAGTATGAGCTGCACTGCCAATTTCTATGACCATGCTGTGATAGAAGCCTTTTTTCATAGCTTCAAAGGTGAATGTAGTGATCAGGAGTCCTTTCAGTCCCGTGCTCAGGCTCGTAATGGCACCTTTGAGTATAGTGAAACTTTTTATAATCGAACTCGTAGACATTCCACCTTACAGTACATGAGTCCTGTCATGTATGAACAATTGATGTGTTAAACACCATCTTCTACCCCTCCACTAAATCGGGTCATGAACATTTTTTATTCCATGTCTGCTCGCCCAGAGTGATGCGGAGATGGCAGCTTCAACGAGAAGGCACGAGGAACAGGTAGTGTTCGTGATGTGGTGGAGTGAAACCATCAAACCGTTATCACGCTCACCACTTACGAGGAGTCGTTATGTCTCCTCCTCGGATCAGGAGATTCAGTGCATTGATGCAATCATCCACGAAATAGACTCCTGTATGAACGATTCGCATGGTACACACGTGTGTTAAAGTTCTCCCTGCAAAAAAAGCGGCGAAGGCATGAAATTTCCTCTACCCCTTACGTATATATACACAATGAAGTTACACCGGCTAGCCGCGCTCTATGGGAAAGAACAGCATTCGTGCTTCTGACAACATGTGGTGCTACACATACCAGATTATAGTGAATGTCAAAGGGGTGCAGCTTTGAGCTCTCAAATCTGCACTCTGCTGCCGAAGATCTCGAATGATGTGAAACCAGGCGGCAGCGATCCATCGGGTATCTTTCACGTAAGAAGTTTCCAATACTACTGAACTTTTTCGTGCTTCATGTAGATGCTAAGGTACTCAGTACAATACCACCAGGAGTTGAAACGCCTGAACCAAAGCTCACTGATCGAGCAATGCACCAAGCTCATAGACAAGGGAAATACCGTCCGCTCAATTAGCACAAAAACTAGAAACACGTGTTCTTCTTCCACAACAACAACCTTGAGGGGCATCTGGTACTGATAGATGGAAATAGAGGCGATGCACACCCCTTGTGTTCCCAAACATACCAGAAATACATACCCGAGGGTCAGCCATGATGACTGACCCTCGGGTTGAAAGCAAGTTGTATCAGCAATGCAATGAGAGTCGATCTCTCATGTTGACTTCGATGCAACTTGACAAACACCAACATCTCTCGTCGCGGTATTACCCGCGTCTGGCCGCATCTGCTTGCTGTGCCAGTTCGTGTAGGACCGCAAAGAATTCCTTCGGTTGGCCGATGAACAGCCCATCGGCCGTCAAGGCCTTCGCCGCGCCCATTGCAGCACCCTGTGTCTCGGTCGGTCGTATGATCGAAACAGGCGGGAACTTGCGGCTGAGGAAGATGGTGGGCTCGGGCATGATCAGGTTGGTCTGGAAGTCCTGTCCGCCAAATGGAGGTGCATTGAGGTCCGGGAACACCAACCCGTTCGTGGGGTCGGTCAAAGGAGGCGCATTGCCTGCCTTGTCATGCCAGGTCTGAAAGTGTGCCGTCTCAGTTGGGCCGATACTGAGCAGGATACGCAACACTTCCGTATTGGTGACCCGCTGAGCCAGCGATGGGTAGAGGCTTGTGCCACCTTGTTCGATAAAAGCAAAGTGGAAGCCCGCCGTGTTGGCGATCGCCTGGATGTGGTTTTTGGGGTGAAGGTCGTCATCGGATCTGGGAATCGCCGGAAACTGCCCTTTCAGCAAACCTGGGACTGCCGGTCGGAACGTGTCCCCGAAATCAGGGTTCTTCGTGCGGCTGCGGTACTTTGTCCAATAACTGGTATCCACCGTAAGCTGCATGAGATTGGTGAGCCGTAGCTTGTGCTTCTGGGCGCCGGTCGCTTGACTGCTGGGCAACGTGCGAAACTTATCCAGATTGACGGGATCGGCGCCTTTGGAAACCAGGTACGCATTGATGAACGTGAAGTGGGTGAACTCATCCTCGGTATTGTCGTGGATATACTGGGCCATGTCCGCATCTAGCACTGCAAGGGCAGCGGTGTAGCCTGGACTCCCACTTCCTCCTGGGACTTCGCTGTCCTGGATGCCTCCGAGCTCGTTGTATTGTTGCCACAGATCGGTCTCGAGGATTTCGGCCGCAGACAGGAACCGGAGAATTGCCACGTCGCCTTTGGTGAGACCGCCACTGCTTTCTTGGGCGAAGGCGGGTAACCCACTGCTCAACAGCCCGGCGCCGATGGCTCCTGTTCCTCCTACCACCAGTCCTTTTCTCAAAAAGGAACGACGGCTGGTAGAGGTTTCCATGCTTTTCTCTTCCTGAGACAGTGTAATGTTCTGTTCCATGATTTTCCCTTTCTAAGAGTTTTTTGTCTCCGTTCCATGATCTTCTCCAGACCGTGGATGAGTTCATCGAGAGGTACACAGGTCTAAGCCTGTGTGCTCCGTGAACAACGGATGCAAAACATCTGTGCAGCTCCCCACATAGGCCTATTTGGCCTGAACGTAAGATTTACAACACGCACAAAGAATCTGACTTTCCTCCAATGCTGATGCCAAAGTAGGAGAGTGCCGATTGATGGTAAAATGTGTGGTAAACCTTTCCTATTTGACCATGCAGCGGTTACGAAGAGGTGGAGAAGGAGTGGAGAAATAGAGGAGGAACGTTCATTTCCATTGAGAACTCTTTACATATCGATAGATGAAGCACTATGATACAAAAAAGAAGGATTGACTTATCGTGAGATGCTGAAAGTTCTGAAATAGGGGGTGTTATTGGAAAAGTCGGTCAGCGTAAACAACAGTCAGAGTAGGACAAAGCACAAAAGTTGCGGGAATAAACTCAGATTTTTTAATTCCATGAGTAGGAGGTGAGCCTTCTAACTTGATCAATCACCCGGTTGACGTCAAGCATCATGCTTCCAGGTAAAGTCCTAGAGGGTAATGCTGCAGGTTCAATATGGAAGCATTTAGGCACTCAGTAACACTTTCACCATTACAACCCCAGCAATGATGTGATTTCCCCGTTTTCCCGTTGCCACTCGCCTGCGTTACCACTGCCTGGCCAATCTCGCTACGATCATGATCGAAGACCATGATGCTGTTGAGCTTCCCAGAATAGGCAGGGTTGTCCCCTGTCACCTGTACTGGACTGGTCAGCTGCTGCGTGTTCTGGGGAGAGGTGAGCGTCATACCATTTGTTGCCACGTCCGTTACCTCCCAGATGCCACCGTTCGTGTTGAGTTCCAGTCGGCTGAGCGAGAGCTTGATGGTCGCACCACCCACAGACGGGTTCTTGATCAGGATGACCGCCATCGCATCATGCGTGCCGCCACCGCTTACTACGGTCGTGGGCGCATTAGGATCCCATCCAAGAACATACTCGGCGAAGTTCTGAGTGGTCGTGACCGCACTCAACCGCCACTGCTGAAATCCCTGACCCGTGTTCACCTCGCCCTGCTCGAATTCCGCCTGGTAGCGGGTCAAATCAGGGAAGAGGCCAGGGAAGGCCACTTGCACGAACGTCCCGGCACTCTCCGACCACTTGAATTCGCGGTAGAGGTCTTGCTGCACTTGCGTGGGAGGGACGCTTGCATGCTGGTTGGGCATCAGATCAATCTCTCCCGTCAGGAGCGTATTGAAGTTACTGATACCCACATCACCGTGCGGCAGCCCTTTGAGGCGAAAGATGCGTGATGGGTTCGTGCTGGCGATATTCGCGTAAACATCGATGTCCAGCAGGCCATCGGTGCCCCCGTAGCGCACCTTGACCACTGCTTGTAGTGTGGGTGTGCCCATCAGGTAGCCGCACAGCACTCCCTCGACCTTTTGTGTGGCGCTCGTGCCCACGATCGTCTCCCAGTGAGCGGCGGATTGTACAGCAGCGGGACAGGGCTGCGGGCCGAGTTGGATGCGCGCTGCGGTTGCGACTGGTGGCTTTGTGGTCCCAGTCGAACTCCCGCTTCCACCGCCGCTGTCCTGGTTGCAGGCTGACAGCACGATGCTGAGCGCCAGGTACACAAGTAGGACGGTGAGTATCCATCGCCTATGATTCAAGAGGTGTCTGTTCATGTTCTGTCTCCGCAATGGAATGAGACAAGCTTGTCTCAGCATCTGGTACCGGGCGGTCCGGTGAGCAGACGATCGCTTTTCTCAAGAGAGGCCTGCCATGTACATCTTGCACGGGGAGATAGATGCGGTGCGTTTGCTCGTCAACGGCGATCATGTTGCCCTCTGTCGCGGCAAACCCCTCGTGTATCTTGTAGAGGGCTTGCACGCTCTCTTCTCCATCGTATCGTACTGCTCGGAAAAGAGACGTTTTCCCGCACTCCCCATCATGTAGAACGTACCAGCATACACCTGGAAACGAGAGCATCTCAAGGTACCTCACCTTCTACAGGGAGAGGGCGCATTCCAGAGGTGAACCATCGTATCAGCGCCACCCGAGGCAAGGTGCTTGCCATCGGGTGACCAGGCCACGCTCAAGGTCCCGTCAGCATAGGCTGTACTAGACGGTATCGGATAGCTCATCAAAAGGTGCCCGGTCGTGGCGTTCCACACCTGCACCGTTCCATCCTGGATCGCCGAGACAATGCGCGTCCCATCAGGGGGATTGTTTTTTGTAAACTAAAAGTGACAAATACACAGACACAAACCCAACCAGCCCGCGTGACGCCAGGGAGCAGAGGTTCCCTGTATTGCTGTGCTCCTCATCGTGTCTCCTCGTGCAGGCGCACATGCCGAAAGATGGACCACAGCGTGAGGTCGTAAGCTGCTTTGAGTGTTCCAGCCAGGATGAAGGGCAGCCCTAGGACGAGCAGAGGCCCTTGCAAGAGCAGTCCGGAAAAGATCGGGCTGGTGGCAGAACCTACACTGCGTGCCAGGGAGGTCACGCTGGCTGCCGCTGTACGTTCTTCCGGGGCGACCAGGGCCATCGTGTAGGCTTGCCGGGTGGGAACATCCATCTGTGAAAGCGCCTGTCGCAAGAGCAGCAAGGTCGCCGCGATGGGAAACGTGGGAGCGAAGGCCACCAGGATCAAGAGCACATTCGAGGGCAGGTGGGTGAACACCATCGTATTGAGCAGGCCGAAACGCCGCGCGAGGGGCACCGCTGCCAGGAACGAGAGCGCTGAAAGGAGATTGGCTCCAAAGAACAGGACGGAGAGAGTCGTGAGCGGAACACCAAAGCGCTGAAGAAAGTAGAGCGCCATCAGGCTTTGCACCACCAGCCCTCCGGCCAGCGCATCCACGCTGAACAGTGCCGTTAGTCTCCACACGATGCCGCGTGAGCGATGCAGCGGGGGGACAAGCCTGGGCCTTCTCCTTTTCACATGTATAGGACTCTGCAATGTCGCCTCGACATCCGAGGACAGCCGCAGGGACAACCCTGCAACGATGAGTGCCAGCACTGCGTACACACCGAACATGAGACGTACACCGGAGGCAACGGGCAGCCCGGTCCTTGTCAGCAGACCTGGCAACCCGGCCGCCAGCGCTCCGGCCGCAGCGCTGAACGAGGCGACCAGGTTGTAGCGGGCGAAGACTGAGGTTCGCTGCTCAGGCGCGGTCACCTGTGCGATCATCGTCTGGTCAATCGGCAGAAAGGGTGCGGTCTCCGAGGCCGAGGTGCCGAGCGTGCCGAAGAATGCCGCAACCAGTAGCACGGCATAGCTTGTCATCAACCCAAAGATGATACCTGTCGCAGCCATGAGCAGTGAGAGCAGCGCCAGGGTGCGCCGCCGTCCCCAGGTGTCGGCGAAGAGGCCGACCATATAGGTTCCGACCATGTCGCCGACCAGGGACACCGTGATCAGAGCACCGATGGCCACAGGCGTGAAGCCTTCACCTGCCAGGGCCACGCCCAGGAGCACGGCCAGCATTCCATAGTCAAGTGAGCGCAGCCCGCGCATCACCAGAATGAGCCGGTCTGCTGCCCGCCGGTCTCGTCCACTTGCGGAAAGCATCACTGCTTCGGGCCGGCCTGTTGCCCGGTGCGATCATATGGATTGACGCTCCCCGCAGGTGACCCGGACGGGTCTCCTTTGAAAGCACCATCGTGTTTGCCCTGACGGACCATCTCCTGACAGTAGGCATACAGGGCATCATACACGATCCACTCAGCCGCATTCTGCTCATGGTCATCCTGGAAGCCAAGGTGACGGAAACCCTCCGCGATGGCCTCCAATCCCTCTCCTTCCGGTTGATGCCAGAGGGTATTGTCGGTATCGGCGCCGTTGACGATCTTGCCCAGCAACACCAGCGCCGGGTCACCGGTGAGGTTGTACTTCTTGAGGATAGCCTCAAACGAACACTCCTTGCCGTGATGGCCCAGTTCCACATTTTTCACGTCGTAAGGTGTGGCCCCTTCGCGCTCTGCCACCTCCAGCACCTGGTCGGTCGGCACAAACAGGAACTCGGCATCCTTGTCGATAAACTTTTTGATCAGCCAGGGGCAGGCCACGCGGTCTACCTTGACATGTTCACGGGTAATCCACTTCATTGCATGCTTCTCCTTCTTGGTACATCGACTGTTTTTCAAATAAACGACGAAGAGGAACGATGGGAGCTGATTACTCCACCTCGCGTTCCTCATACACCGCGACACGGCAACTGGGCAGGAAGACGTAGAGGCGTTGTCGTCGTGCGTCATAGGCAGTGGTATGGGCACCTGCCTCGGTGGTAATCTGCTCTTCGACCGTCATGGTCGCGGTGTTGACCATGTCGATGACACCCGGCGCCTCATCGAGGATGCCGAGGTGCGCGATAGCAACGTAGAGGCGGCCAAGCCGGTGATTGTGCCAGATCGCGTCGGGTGGGCCCGCAATCGGTACCCGCGCCTGTTCTCTCCCCGTTGCCAGATCG
>WNGQ01021166.1_pt1 | contig 10784 bp, 9 predicted proteins | sample 5407661 | NCBI WGS metagenome assembly WNGQ01 (sample SAMN13153382, study PRJNA577476) | soil metagenome | isolation source: 60 cm soil or saprolite under Garry oak tree replicate 2 | place: USA:California | collected 2016-06-15
GTATTGGGCGAACGATCAGACGCCCCCCGACATCCGCCTGGGCATCCTCTATATCGTGCCGGTGCTGCTCGTCACCTGGACCGAGGGGCTCGCGTGGGGACTCGGGTTCGCCGTGGCCACGATCGTCCTGCGCGAGGCGGTAGCGTGGGAGCAGCTGCCGCCGGAAACGCCGACGCTGTGGCGGGTGATCAACGCGGCGAGTTACGTCCTCGTGCTCGGCATCGCGATGGCAGGGTTGCAGCGGTTGCGGCACATCCAGGAGCAGCTCTCCCGGCTCGCGACGCATGATCCGCTGACGAGCCTCGTCAACGCTCGGTCGTTCGCCGCGCGGCTCACGCAGGAGCTGGAGCGAAACCGCCGCTACCCGCGGCCCCTCGCCCTGCTCTACCTGGACCTCGACGACTTCAAGGTGATCAACGATTCGCACGGCCATCAGACGGGCGACGCCGTGCTCCGCCTGGTAGCGGAGGCGATGCGGTCGTCGGTCCGCCTGGCCGACATCGTGGGGCGGCTGGGCGGAGACGAGTTCGCGGTGTTGATGCCCGAGACCGACGCCGCCCTCGCCGACGCCGCCGCCAAGCGCCTGGCGGAATCGCTGCGAACCGTGTTCAAGGGCACGCCCACGGTCACGGCGAGCATCGGCGTAGTGTCGTGCAGCGTCGCGGACGCGAATACCGACGAGCTGCTGCGCCGCGCGGACCAAGCGATGTACGAGGCCAAGCGGACCGGGAAGGACCGCGTCGTTCAGGTGACGATCTGAAGTGAGCCGACAGCGGTCAGCCATCGGCCTGCTCGCGCTGCTGTGGGCGTCCATCGCAGCAGCGCAGACGTCCACGCAGCGGTCTCGCCGCACCGATCCCAGAGTCGACTACACCGTCACGGTGCGCGGCGACGACCGTTCGGCCTACTTCATCGAATTACGCATCGCGAATCCGCCCAATCCCGCCCGTCTCGTGATCCCCAACTGGGCGCCGGGCGCGTACCGCCTCATGGACTCGGGGCAAAACATTGCCGACTTCGCGGCGGCGACCGCGGCCGGCGACGCGCTGCCCGTCACGCGCGACACGGAGATCTCCTGGACGATCGACACGCGCGGCGCCGCCGCCATCGTGGTGCGATACTCGGCGGGCCTGCGGGATCCGATGCAGTGGCACCGCCCCAACAACCGGTGGTTCCTGCGCGCGACCTCGGGGCTCATCGACGGGCCGCGCACCTTCATGTATCTGGACGGCTGGAAGCGCACGCCGGCACCCGTGACGTTTCACCTTCCCTCGGGCTGGCGCGTCGCGACAGGGCTCGTGCCCACGCCTGACAGCGCGACGTACTGGGCGCCCAGCTACGACGTGCTGATCGACTCACCCGTGCTGCTGGGCCACTTCCTGGACTACCGCTTCAGCGCGGGGGGCCGGCCGCACCGCGCCGTCGTGGATCTGGGTGGCATTCGACCCCGCGCGGCGCGCGCCTTCGTGAACATGCTGCGGCGCGTGTGCGAGACGACGATCGGCATCTTCGCCAACGCGCCCCCCCCGTACCAGGACTACACCTTCATCTTTGTCGCGGGACGAGGCGGGGGGCTGGAGCACCTCAACTCGACGACGATCGGCGTGACCGCCGACATCCTGGCGCGCCATCCCGACGGCGCGGAACCCGTCAGCGCCCACGAGTTCTTCCACACGTGGAACGTGAAGCGCATACGGCCCGTGGAGCTGGGGCCGTTCGACTACGAGCATCCGGTCCGGACGGTCAGCCTCTGGGTGAGCGAGGGGGTCACCGATTACTACACGGAGGTGATCCTGGCGCGCAGCGGCTTGGGCAGCGTCGCCGATTTCACCCGTCGTATGGGCGACGCGATCGCCAATCATCGCGGCAACGAGGCGCGGCTCGTCGTGTCTCCCGAGCGCTCCTCCTGGACCACGTGGGACAGCCCGGCGATCAACAACAGCTACACGATCTCCTATTACCTGCAAGGACAGCTGCTCGGTTTCCTCCTCGACCTCGCGATCCGCGACTCGACCGATAACGCGAAGTCGCTGGATGACGTGATGCGCTACCTCTTCGACCACCACGCGGGGGAGCGGGGCTTCACGAGGGACGACCTGCGGGCGGCGATCCGAGCCGCCGCCGGACCCGACTTCCAGGATTTCTTTCGCCGCTACGTGAGCGGCACGACCGAGGTCCCGTGGGACGACTACGTGAAGGCAGCGGGGTGGAGCGTGCGGTTCGCTGAACGGCAGTCCGTCGACGCCCGCGTCAGCGCGATCCCGCCGGCCGTCCAAGGCGGACGCTGGCGCGCGGTCGCGATCCCCGGGAGCGCCGCGGAAACCGCGGGACTCATCACGGGAGACCAGCTGGTGCGGATCAACGGCCGTGCGATCGTCGACGGGACCGACGTCACCGCAGTCGTGAGACGCGTCCGGGCCGGAGGCCCGGTGTCGGTGCAGGTGGTGCGCGCGGGCCAGCCTCTCACGATCCGCTTCACGGCGGGCACGTATCGGCAAATGCGGGCGGTCTTGACCGACCTGCCGGAACAGACCGACCGGATGCGGCGCATCCGGGCGGGCCTCGTCACGGGCCGCTGATGGAGCTGCTCCTCGTCTTCACGTCGATCCTGTTCATCGTCGATCCGTTCGCTGTGGTGCCGACGTTCCTGGCGATGACGGAGCGCGACACGCCGCCGCAGCGCCGTGTGCGGGCGAAACGCGGGGCGTGGACGTGCGCGATCACGCTCATCGCCTTCGCGGCGGGCGGCAGCCTGATCTTCAAGATCTTCGGCATCACGATCGGGGCGTTCAAGATCGCCGGTGGGATCCTGCTGGGGCTCAACGCCCTCGACATGGTGCAGGCGCGGCGCAGCCAGCAGCGCGAGACGCCCGCCGAGAAGGCCGAGGGCATTCAGAAGGAAGACATCGGGATCATGCCGCTGGGCGTGCCGATGCTGGCGGGGCCCGGGGCAATCTCGACGGTGATGGTTCTCGCCCTGGGATCGAAGGGGCCGCTGCTGACGGCGGCCGTGTACGTCTCCATCATCCTCACGGCGCTGATCTCATTCTTCGTCCTGGCCGCCGCCTCGCTGGTCGAGCGGCGCCTGGGTCAGACGGGGATGCGGATTCTCACCCGGCTGATGGGTCTGGTGCTGTGCGCCATCGCGGTGCAGTTCATCATCGACGGGATCAAGCTATCCGGCCTTTAGCCGCCGCAGCGCTCGAGCCGAGCCGCGGCGCGCGCGGCCCATCTGGCGCCGCAGGTTCGACAGGTCGGTGATCCCGGCGAGCCGGCTGGCGAGCGGCGCGCGCAGGCGGTGGACCGCCATGATCTGCTCGAAGGCCACCCAGCGCACATACGTCATGAAGTGCTCGACGCGCTCGAACCCGAGGTTCGTCAGCATGCCTTTCACCGCAGCCAGGCGCAGCCCCAGGGCGGCGGCGAGCTGCTTGGGGTGACGGACCTCCCACGACCGCTCGCACACCACGCGCACCATCGGCGCGACGTCCCCCCCGGTCAGACCTGGCTCCTGCGCCAGCACCAATGCGGCGATCTCGGTGCCGGTCGGTCCCACGATGCGCCGCAGCAGCGCCGACGCCACCGTGTCGAACCCGGCCGCTCGTTCCACGTTGTCACAGCGCACGAGCCGCACGCCCGGCCACCGCACCGCATCCTGCCAGCTCGGGCTCAAGGCGCGTTCGCCGGCCATCAACCAGACCTCGAGTCGCGTGACCAGCGGCAGCAGCGTGTGGGCGTCGGGGGACTCGGCCGTGTCGTCCAGGTCGATGACCAGGATGTCCATCGAGTGAACGGCCTTGGCGCCGGGCAGGTCCGTGTGGTGTTGCACACGGGCGTGGCGCCCCAGCCGCTCTTCCAGCCCCGCCAGGAGGCCGGTTCGAGCGGACGCCACGACGTGAACCGTCGGCGTTGAGCTCATGGCCCCCCCGAGGTGGTGTCCGATGAATAATGAAACGTGAAAGTATGAGTGGAGAAGCGGTGCGACAAGCCGCGCGAAAGACAAGCATTGTAGACACAAACCGCGGTGGGACGGTACGAATTTCCGCTACAAAGCCTCCTCCATCCGATCGCCGCCAGCCGCCTTGGCTTCTTCCAGCGCGCGATCCGCCGCCTCGAGGAACTCCCCCAGCGTGCTGCACATGGCGCCGTACCACGCCACGCCCACGCTGACGGTCAACGCGACCCGGCAGCCGTCGACCCCGCGTTCGAAGCTGCGTCGGACCTCGGCGAGCATGCGCTCGGCCACGAAGAGAGCGCCACTGCGGTAGGTGTCCGGCAGGATGATGGCGAATTCGTCGCCGCCGTAGCGGCAAGGGACGTCGGTCGCGCGCAGGTGACGGCCAATCACCGCCGCGGTGGCCCGGAGGGCCGCGTCGCCGGCGCCCTCGCCCCAACGGTCGTTCGTGGCCTTGAAGTCGTCGACGTCGATCAGCACGAGTGACGCCATGGCGCCGTGGCGCCGGCAGCGCGCGAGCTCGCGTTTGAGCGCGGCCTCGAAAAAGCCGCGGCTGAAGAGGCCCGTGCGCTCATCGGTCATCACGCGCGAATGGAGGTCGACTCCCTCGTCGCCGAGGCGCCGGTCGGGTATCACGCGCCGCTCGCCGGTGGCGCGCCGGTCGAGTGCGACCGGATTCGTGGCATGGCGCCGCTCCTTCCAGTCGCGCCGCTCCCCTCCGAACCGTCCGATTTCGCTCGCCACGAATGCTCCCGCTTTGCGCTGACCGATCATTGCTCGCCCCTCCGTTTCGCAGGCCACGGGTCGAGTGGGTTGCTGCGGGAGCGCTGCATTTAGCGCGCCCGTGATGCATGCGCGCAACGAGCGTGAGCTTGGGGGTTGAACGACGACATTCGATGCGGCGGCGCGGCGAACGGTGCGCCGGTGCAACAGGAGGGCTACATCCGCTTGTACTTTGGCCCGCTCCCTCCCTCGCGCGGCGTCCAGCGCGGCCCCAGCACGTCCGTCGCCTTGCAGTCCACGCAGTTGGGCGCGTTGATGCGTAGTAGGGGCGCAGCATGCTGCGCCCCTACCGGCGCATCGACCCATTCGTACACACCGGCCGGGCACATCGCGGCGTAGAACCGCGCAACCTCGGCTGACACGTCCTGCCCGATGATGAGATGCGTGGGAATCGTGTCGCGCGTCGCGTTCCCCGACTTGAAGACTGCATCGACCTTACTGACTCCCGCTGACCCCGGGCTGCCGCCCGGGGTAAGCTTGCGCCCCACTTCCGCGTCCGCATGCATCCCATACTTCCATCCCGGGAACGCGCCGAATGTGAGCGTCATCAGCGCCGCCTGGATCCCGCCGAGGTAAAACCCGTCCTTGAACGCGAGGCGCATGTTGCGGGTGCGGTACAGATCGTGAGCGATATACGAGTGATTGACGACGCGGTCGTACTCGCCCAGCCGGCGGATCGACGGGTCCCCAGCCGCGAGGGCGCGCGAAATCACGCGCGCCGCGTAGATCCCCGACTGCATCGCGTAATGAATCCCCTTGAGCGACGGCACGTCCACGAAGCCGCCGGAATCCCCGAGGATCACCGCTCCATCACCCGAATGACGATTCGGCAGCGCGTAGTACCCGCCCTCCGGGATCGTCTTGGCGCCCCACTCGACCAGGTCGCCCCCTTCGAGATAGGGGCGGAACAGGGGATGCTGCTTGAGCCGCTGCAGCAGGTCGTGGACGTCGAGCGCCGCGTCCCTGTAATCGAGCCCCACGACGAGACCGAGGGCCACGAGGTTCGGTTCGAGGGGATACATGAAGCTCCCGCCGAAGGCGTCGCTCGGCAGCGGCCAGCCCATCGTGTGGATCACGCGATCGAGCGGCCGCTTGGTCTCCCACAGCTCGTGCGAGGAGGCCACGCGTCCCCTCGGCGAGGGCCGTCACCTTGGCGGTGAGATCGTTGGGAGCCGCATAGCCGGGGCCGGGCTGGCCGCCCTTGTCCAGCCCCGCCGCCGCCGTCCGCACACCCTTCACCTGCTTCCCCGCCGTCAGCAGGCTCGCCGCGGGGAAGCCGGTGAACACGTTGACGCCCAGCTCCTCGGCCTTGGCGCCGAGCCAGCGCACGATCTCGCACAGCGACGCGACGTAGAAGCGCTTGTTGTGCATCGTGGGCGGGGTGGGAAGGCGCCATTTACCCTCACCCGTCAGCAGATAGACGGCTTCCTTCGTGACCCGACCGCGGAAGGGGAAATCGGAATCCTTGAGGTCGGGGAACAACTCGCGGAACGCGCGCGGATTGACGACCGCGCCCGAGAGCGAGTGCTCGCCGAGAGTCTCGGCCTTCTCGAGCACGCCGATGTTCAGCGTGCCACCGTCCGCCTTGGCGAGCTTCGCCAGCTCGATCGCGCAGGCGAGGCCCGCGGGCCCCGCGCCCACGATGAGCACGTCCAGCTCCATCCGATCGCCGGCGCCCTCCGCGCCCTCCTTGAGGATGAGCTGATCCAGCGGGAGCGGTGGTTGATGCTTCGCCGGGACGATCTCAGCCATGCAGCTTCTGGATCTCCGCCGTGAGCCTCGGCACGACTTCGAAGAGATCGCCCACGACGCCGTAGTCAGCGACCTTGAAGATCGGTGCGTCTTTGTCCTTGTTGATCGCCACGATCACCTTCGACGTCCGCATCCCGGCGAGGTGCTGGATCGCGCCCGAGATGCCCACGGCGATGTACAGCGTCGGACTCACCGTCTTTCCCGTCTGCCCGACTTGATCGGCGTGGGCGCGCCACCCGGCGTCCACCACGGCGCGCGACGCCCCCACCGCTGCCTGGCCGCCGAACGCCCGGGCTAGCTCCTCGATGACTTTGAAGTTCGCGGGCTCCTTCAGTCCCCTCCCGCCCGAGATCACGATCTGCGCTTCCGCCACGTCGAGCGCGCCAGCCTCCGCGGCCTTGATCTCGCGCACGACCACCCGCCCCGCGGCGACGCTCACAGTCACCGTCTCGGCCGTCCCTGGCTTTGGCCGCTCGACGGGCGTGAACACGTTGGGCCGGAGCGATAGGACCGCCGCTTTCGCGGCGATCTTCACCTTGAGCAGCGCCTTCCCCGCGTACACCGGACGAGTGGTGAGGATCGTGCCGCCGTCCGCCGCGACATCGGTGCAGTCGGCCACGAGCCCGACGCCGAGTTTGGCGGCGACGCGTGGCGCGAGATCCTTGCCCGTGGCGCTGGCCGCGAAGACCACCGCGGCGTAGCCGCCGGCTTTCACGCGCTCGGCGATGGCCTGCGCGCTGCCTTCGGGAGCGTACTTCGCAAAAGCGGCGTTCGTGAGCGTGACGACTTTGTCGGCGCCGAACCTTCCCAACTGGTCGGCGCCTTGCACCGGGCCGGCGGCGCACACGAGAGCCTCGACCGTGTCGCCGATTCGCCGCGCCCCCGTCACGACCTCGTGCGAAACCTTGCGCAACACTCCGTCGCGTTGTTCGCACACTGCCAAGATCAGGCGAGTCACGCTCATAGCACCTTCGCTTCTTCGCGCAGCAGCCGCACCAGCTCGACGACGGCAGCGTGACCCTCGCCCACGATCTTGCCCTCTTTGCGCTCGGGAGGCGGAGCCAGTGCCACCACCTCGATCGCGCCCGCGGCGAGCTGCACCGGCTTCACCTCGAGCGGTTTCTTCTTGGCGGCCATGATCCCCTTGAGAGCGGGATAGCGTGGCTCGTTCAGTCCCTTGTCGGCAGTGAGCACGGCGGGAAGCGGGAACGCCACGACCTCGACCCCGCCTTCGATCTCGCGCTCGGCGACGCCCTTGCCGCCCTCGATCTCGAGGTGCGCAACAGCCGTCACGCACGGCAGGCCGAGCAGCTCGGCCACCATGGGGCCGACCTGCTGGTTGTAGTCGTCGATCGCCATCTTGCCGAAGAGGATCAAGTCCCAGCCCCCCGCCTTCAGCTCGGCGGCGAGCGCCTGGGCGGTCACGAAGCCATCCGCGGGGATCGCGTCGGTCTGGAGCAGCACGCCGCGATCGGCGCCCATGGCGAGGGCGGTGCGGATCGTTTCCTGGGCGGCGGGAGGACCGAGACTCAAGACGGTGACTTCGCCGCGTCGCAGGCCCTCTTCGACGGCGAATTCATCGTAGGGATTGAGGACGAACTTGACGCCGGCTTCGTCGATTCTCTTCCCGTCGGATGCGATTTTGACGCGCGTCTCGCTATCGGGGACGCGCTTGATGCAGACCGCGATTTTCATAAGGCCGGAAAGCTAACGCGCTCCCCGGCCCCATGAAACCGGACGAAACCTAAAGCGCCGTCGCGACGCGCCGCGCACCCACCCAACGCCGCCACCACCAACGGCCACGCGGGTCGCGCCGACGTATAACCCCACGTGCTCTACCGCGCCCCCTGGGACACGCGAGAACGCGAGCAAGTCCCCGGCCTCGAGCGCGTTGAGAGCGCGGGGGACGGGAACTCCGGCGCGCGCCTGCTCGCGACTCACGCGCGGCACCGTGACGCCCTGGCTTGCAAACGCTCTCCAGATGAGGCCCGAGCAGTCGTACCCGGACGTGGCTCCCCGGGCGCCCACGGATCCCCACCGATACGGCGCGCCGAGCGCGGCCAAGGCGACCCGCGCGGCGGCGAGGCCGACGGCGTCGCGCAGCGCCGCCGCCGGCAGCCGCAGCTCGATCCGCTGAGGGGCGCCGGCGAGGATCACGTGATCCGAATCGACGCGGGCGACTCCGAGTCCAGCGACGGCGTTGCCGACCCACACGGCCGTGGGCGCCTGCTCCGGCGGCGTCAGCGTCGACAGGTTGTCGCTCTGCGGGCGGGCGGGACGGGCGAGCGTCGCGCCAGAGACGGCGGCTAAGACCGCTGCCTGCGCCGCGGCGAAGAGCACGGCCAGGGCGGCGACGACATATGCCTTCACGGACTTCATGAGTACCCCCGGAATTGCACGGCCCCCTCTACACCGGTGGGGTCCCGGGGCTCCCGCATCGGTGTGGCGCGACCGCTACGGCTTCCCGCCCATCCCGGGAATCTGCAGTTGCGTGTATCCGGGAGGCGGCTGGAACAGCGCGGCGTCGGGACGCCGCCGGTCGATCGACGTCGCCGTCCACACGGCGTCCCCGTGTTCTCCCGAGAACGTCATCTTGAGGGGGAAGAAGCCCCGGCGCGCGAGCCGCGCGAAGTCCGGATTCTGCGAGCGCAGCAGCGCAATGGTCGACGGCATCATCGAGTTCGTCTCTCCCGCCATGCCCATGAACCCCAGGCCCGGCGCGCCGCAAATATCCATCGGCTTGCTGTCCGGCTTCTCGGTGTTCTGGAACAGGTAATGATCGCACCCGATGCCGGCGATGGTTTCGTGCTGCCCTGTCGCCGTCACTTTCATCTTGGAGAAATCGGGTGACGCGCCCGCGCCATCGCGTTTGCCGCTCATGGCGTCCGCCATCTGGCGCGCCGCGCCGCTCATCTGGCGGATATTCATCACCATGTACTTCCGCTGCTGAGGGATGAGCGTCATCATGTCGCCGGTCGTGCCGTCGTAAATCATCGCCATGGCATGCTCTTCGATCGTGTACTCTTGCCGCGTCCGGGTCCCCAACTGGTAGTAGCGGAACTGAGCCACCTTCCCGTCCGGCGTCGTCATCTTCCCCACCACCAGTCCTTCGAACGTGCCCTGCGCGGCGGCAGGCGCCGCGAGCATCGCGGCGAGCAATGGCACCATCCAAATCCTGTGCATATCACCCCCTAGCGTGAACCGATGCGCGCCAGAACGAGATTCGACAGCTCAAGAACTTGGGCCCGCCGGTTGTTTCTAGCTGAAGGCGGACAGCCCCGTGATCTCCTGCCCCAGAATCAGCGTGTGAATGTCGTGCGTCCCTTCGTAGGTGTAGACCGATTCGAGGTTTGCGAGGTGGCGCATCGCCTGGTACTCGACCAGGATGCCGTTGGCGCCGAGCAGGCGCCGTCCTTCGCGGGCGATGTCCGTGGCGATGCTGACGTTGTTCCGCTTGGCGAGCGACACCTGCTGGGGCGTCGATTTGCCCTCATCCTTGAGCCTGCCGAGCTGTAAGCACAGGAGTTGAGCCTTGGTAATCTCCGTCAGCATCTCCGCGAGCCGCGCCTGCTGCAGCTGGAACCCGCCGATCGGCTTGTCGAACATGACGCGTGTCTTGGCGTAGCTCACGGCCTCGTCGTAGCAGGCCATCGCCGCGCCGACCGCTCCCCACGCGATGCCGTAGCGCGCGGCGGTCAAGCACATCAGCGGCGACTTGAGGCCTCCCGATGCGGGAAGGATCGCGTCCTTGGGCACGAGCACGTCCTGCAGCACCAGCTCGCTCGTGTCACTCGCCCGCAGCGACAGCTTGCCCTTTTGGTCCCTTGCCGAGAAACCTTGGGTGTCGGTGGGCACGACGAAGCCGCGAATCGAGTCGGCATCCTTCGCCGTCTTGGCCCACACCACGGCGACCTGCGCCGTCGAGCCGTTGGTGATCCACATCTTGGCGCCGTTCAGGACCCAGCCGTCCTTCGTTTCCTTGGCGACGGTGATCATGCCGGCGGGGTTCGAGCCGTAGTCGGACTCGGTGAGCCCGAAACAACCGATCACCTTGCCGCTCGCCATCTGGGGGAGCCACGTTTTCTTCTGCGCCTCCGACCCGAAGGCGTAGATCGGGTACATCACCAGCGCGCCCTGCACCGACGCGAACGACCGCACGCCGGAGTCGCCGCGCTCCAGCTCCTGCATGATCAGCCCGTACGCGACGTTGTTCAGCCCGGCGCAGCCGTACTCTTCGGGCAGGTTCGCGCCGAACAGGCCCAACTCGGCCATCCCGGGGACGAGCTGCTTGGGG
>WNGQ01007102.1_pt1 | contig 10783 bp, 9 predicted proteins | sample 5407661 | NCBI WGS metagenome assembly WNGQ01 (sample SAMN13153382, study PRJNA577476) | soil metagenome | isolation source: 60 cm soil or saprolite under Garry oak tree replicate 2 | place: USA:California | collected 2016-06-15
TGCGCCAGCGCCTGGCCGAGCGGCACATTACATTGCAGCTCACTGACGCCGCGCGGGACCTGCTGGCAGAGATGGGCTACGATCCGCAGTTCGGGGCCCGTCCCCTCAAGCGCGTCATCCAGCGGGAGGTCGAGAACCGGATCGCGCGCGACATTCTTGAAGGCACCATTCGCGATGGCGCTACGATCGAGATCGACGCGAAGGGCGGTAAACTCGTCATAGAGCCCATAAGTGCACATGAACAAGAAGAAACCCATGCACACTGATGAAAGGAGCAGAGAGGAGCACGCGCGTAGGGACAGCGGCTTGTCCGTGGCCAAAGAAGCAGACGTGAAGAGGGAGGGAGACAACCTGCAGGGTTCATCGCCAGAGGATGTCTTCGCCACAACCGCTCTGAAAAGTGCAGAAGGGCAGGCCCAGCAGCAGCCCTGGAGGACCGAACCCGAGATCGATGTGGCTCGTCAAGAACAACTGATCCGCTGTCTTGCGACGACCCCTGATACCAAACGAGGCATCTATCCCTTCAAAGGGATGAGACTGAGCCGTGCCGATGTCGAGTGGCTGCTGGCAACATACGAAAACGCAGGTGATCCCAGGGCGGGCAGCGACGAGCAGCAGATGCGCTGGCGGTTGGATCTGCGGGGTGCGGACCTGCGTTATGTGGACCTGCATGCCCTTCCGCTGGCGCGCCTGCGTGGCAGCCTCACCCGCAAAGAGTGGGATGAAGCTACAGAAGAGCAACGCACTGCTGCAGAAGTTCTGCTCACGGGTGCTGATCTGAGCGAGACACACCTGGAGGAGGCTGAACTTATCGGGGCCCACCTGGAAAAAGTGTCTCTGCACGAAGCGCATCTCGAGAAAGCCGACCTCGCGTGGGCTCACCTGGAGCGAGCGTTTCTCGCCAGGGCGCGTCTGAAGGAAGCTGACCTGAGTGAAGCGCACCTGCAAGGTGCTACCCTCAGATGGACCCACCTGGAGCAAGCCTATCTCAACGGGGCGCACTTAGAGAAGGCCGACTTGAGCAGGGCTCGTTTGGAGAAAGTCTATCTGAGCGAGGCCCGTCTGGAGAAAGCCGACCTCAGCGAAGCACACCTGGAAGAAGGCTATCTCAGCGGGGCCTATCTGCAGGAGGCCGATCTGAGCAGGGCGCACCTGGAGCGAGCGTTCCTCTACAAGGCGCACCTGGAGGGGGCAAGACTCAGCAGAACGCATGTTGAGGTGGCGAAGCGGAAAAAAGCCGAAAGCGGGGAACAGCTCATAGGTCCGTCGCTGGCAGACGCACAGTGGAGCAACGTCAATCTCGCGGTCGTGCAGTGGTCGCAGGTGGACATGCTTGGTGATGAGTACAAGGCGCGACAAACCACACAGACGGGGGAGAGGAAAAACAACATGATCCGATTGGAGGAGTATGAAGCAGCCGTACGGGCTAATCGCCAGCTGGCTGTGGCACTGCGTGCGCAGGGACTCGATGAGGAGGCGGCACGCTTTGGCTACCGTGCGCAGCTCCTGCAACGCATTGTCTTACGGAGACAAGGCAAGATCGGACAGTATCTCTTCTCACTGTTACTCGATCTGCTGGCAGGCTATGGGTATCGGCCAGGCAGGAGTCTGATGGCTTATCTCGTCGTCATCTTCAGCTTCATGTGTCTCTATCTGCTCAATGCCCATGGTGCTGCGGCCCATCTCAGCTGGGATGAAGCACTGGTCTTGAGTGTGAGCAGCTTTCACGGTCGCGGGTTCTTTCTCCAGAATGTGGCACTGGGAGACGCCCTGGTTCGACTGGCTGCCGCAGAGGCCGTGCTGGGCCTGCTGATCGAGGTCAGCTTTATCGCGACCTTCACCCAGCGCTTCTTCGGAAGGTGAGGGAGGACCTGCGTCATTCGCTCTCGCTCCTTCTCACTGGCGTGAAGCATGTTAAGAAAAGGATCACAACAATGAAAGCAACCGATCTTGCGAAAGCCGCTATGAGGGCCTGGGAGTCAAAAGATATGCATGGCCTGACTTCCCTCCTGGCGGATGATCTTGTCTGCCGGGGTTTCCTCCCGCAGCCCATCCGGAAAGCGCAGTATCTTGGCTTCGTGCAGGCGATCATGATGGCAATGCCTGACTGGTCATTTCACGATCACTTCTTAGATGAAGGCCCTGTAACTGAGCAAGGCGAGAGAGCGTTCTTCATCACGCAGATTACTGGTACGCACACCGGCGATTTGATCCTGCCTGATCTTCCCGTTATCCCGCCCACGAACACTAAAATTTCATTGCCATACAGGCACCTGGAGTACTTTGTCAAAGGGGAGACCATCACGATGATCACGGCCGATTTCTCACCCAATGCTCTGGAGGAGATACTTGCACAGATGGGGATGGTGCTCCCGTGACCATCATCCCTCCAATGTTTTTGTTGGTGATTTCCCAACTCTTCGCCTGCCTGGTGGTTTTCTTTTCCTCCCTGTGTTTTCCCCAGATTCTGCCAGTCCCGTTATGGGGAATGCAGAACTCTCTCTTCCTCGTTTCCGGACGCTGCTCTGACGGGGTCAGACGTTTGGCTCTACGATGACCCCAACGGCACATCTTTGAGAAAGAAGGTCGCCAGAACAGCAATCCCACTGAACACGAAGACTGCCAGCCTGTCCCCCGGACAGGGTCCCCGCAAGGAGCATGACACCCGCAAGAACTTATCCGGAAACCTCGTAGGAGGTGAGAGAATCAAGAGCAAGGAAAGGAACACAAACAGAGCAGCAAAGGAGCACCCATCGTGACTCGAACCCAACCATGGGAAGGCAGTGACGCCTTGTGGGAGCGCGTGCGCCCGCTGATCCCAGAGCGTCCTGCCCATCCCAAAGGCGGACGACCAGCCGCCGATGATCGCCAGATGTTTGCAGCCAGTGTCTCCCTGGTGCGGACGGGCATTCCCTGGAATGCGATGCCGCGCGAACTGGGTGCCTCCAGCACCGGCTCTGACCGCTTCCGCTTGTGGGAGCGCCAAGGCGTCTTTACGCGCTTGTGGCAAGCGGGCTTGCAGGAATATGACGAGCTGGCCGGCTTGGAGTGGCAGTGGCAAAGCCTGGATGGGACGCAGATCAAGTCCCCTTTCGGCGGCGAGGCCACCGGCGGCAAGCCGGTGGCCCGGAACAAACGCGGCACCAAATGCAGCCAACTGTGTGAAGGCCACGGCTTGCCGCTGGCTGTGCTGAAGGCCTCGGCCAACCGCAACGACATGATCGTAGCCGAAGCTACCCTCGAGGCCATCGTCAGCGAGCGTCCTGACCCGGCGGTCGTGGAGCAACACCTGTGCATGGATGCTGCCTATGACTAGCCGCGCATCCTGGAGGCGGTCCAGCAGCGCGGCTACGTGCCCCATGTGCGACCCAACTGGTGGAACCGCAACCATGGCTAGCTCGCTACTGCTGAGCAACTGGCGCACAGCCGCGACCACCAGCCGGGCAAGCGGCGAGGCCGCTGGGTGGTGGAGCGCCTCCATGCCTGGCTCAATCACTTCCGCCGCCTGTTGATCCGCTGGGAAAAGCGTCCTTGGTCCTATCTGACCTTGCTGTGTCTGGCCTGTGCTCTGATTTGCTTTCAACACTGTGATCGGGTTTCCTCCTTACAGGTTTCCGGATAAGTTCCAAGGGGTGTCACTACTATACCGCGCTGGGACGGCCTCTGATCGTGGTATAGTAGTGGCAGGGCTTGCCTCTGCCATGCCTGCTCGAAGCAAAAAATGAAATGCATCTGTGAGGCAATTTGATCTTCTTAAAATCAAGAAATGCTGCTATACTTATCAATAGAGGAAACGCGATCCTGATCCCGGGAAAATGCTGCTCCTGGAAAGTGCAGACAGGAAAACGACAGGCAAGAGACCCTGCACGGGTTTTCTGTTCATATCATCTTTCATGAAAGAGAGAATCAAGATGTCACGACAGTATAGACTCATCCAACTGCCTCTGGTTGGCGCGATCCTTCTTTGCTTGCTTGTTGGTGTATATCTGCTTGCATGGAAGCGTTTTTCGAAAAAAAAGCGTTCGTCTACTATCATCAAGCACAAGGTGGGTAAGCATGCCGATGACGCCCTCAAGTATTGGACAGCGGACAAAATGCGCAATGCCAAAGCCACCAATATGCCGAACGTCGATGCTCTCGATCAAGAGAAACAGCATCCGGGAGGCTCTTCATCTAGTCCGCACCAGGCTTGAAGAAAGAGAGAGGCGCGATGTCACGACGATATAGACGCGTCCAACCCCCCCCGGTTGGCAAGGTCCTTCTTTGTCTGCTTGCCATTGTATACCTGGTTGCCATTGTGAGGTTTCTGTACATCTCGGTGCCAGCTTCTCTTGCCATTGTGAAGTTTCTGTACACCTCGGTGTCAGCTCCCTGGCAGACGATCAGTGAGCACCCGGTGAAGACGAATCCGGACGTCGTCATCAAGCGTTGGACACCTGCTCACATGCGCGATGCCATCGACGCCAATCAGCAGAGCGGCAATGCTTTCTATCTGACCCGAGGGAGCATCGACGAAAGCCTGGGCAAGGCGGCCCAGCAACAGGGGCATCCCCCACTCAATGGGGACCCTTCTTATCCCCTCTCGACCGTGGGGAAAGTCTTTTTTACCAATGCCGCTGGTCAGGACTTTGTCTGCTCTGGCACTGCCGTCAGCAGCCTCAATCAGAGTGTTGTTGACACTGCTGGGCACTGCCTTTACTGGAATAGTGACTGGGTGCAGAACGTGATCTTCTGCCCTCTCTACGAGAACGGTAGGACGCCATATGGCTGCTGGGCAGCCCGAGATTTGGAGGTCCCTTCCGACTGGATACACGCCAAGCCAAACGATTTTCATCATGACATGGGCACGGCCATCGTTTCTCCTAATAGCCAGGGTCTCTTGACCGACCTGGTCGGTGGTGCCGGTTGGGCATATAATCAACCTGTCAATCAACCCTTCTACGCTTATGGCTACCCCGCCGGCTATCCTTTCGATGGTCAGACCCGACAATCCTGTGAGGAGTCCCCCGGCAAAATTTGGCAGCATGGAGAGGGCAGCGTGGTCTCCATCCCCTGCAATATGACCGGTGGCTCCAGTGGTGGCCCCTGGTTCATTCAGAGCGGCGGCCACTGGTACCTCAACGGCCATAACGACTTTGTCAGCAGCATCCAGCCCGGGCACATGTTCTCTCCCTACTATGATGATACCTGGTACGCTCTTTACGACAAGGCCCAGCATACATAAACTATGTCCACACGACTCTCTCATATCCTGATCGCGCTCTGCGGCATCCTGGGCATCGTCCTGCTCGGCGTGTACTTCGGCGTCGGCTTTGGCTTCGGTCTGGCGCAGCTTCCCCCCAACGCCACCACCGCCCAGGTGGTTGGCGTTGCAACGCGGTATCACGACGCCTGGTTCCTGGGCGCATGGCTCCAGGCAACTGGCTCACTTCTCTCCGTCGTCTTCTTCCTCGCGCTCGTCCACAGGGCCGGGGGTGCGGCGCGGTTGGCGGGTATGCTCACGATCCTGGGGTCGGCTGTCCTGCTTGCCGTCGTCCTGATCGAAGGCGTTTTCACCATGGACCTCGCCCAGGCCGCCGCGAATGGACATGCGGTGACCGCGCTGTCCAGTTATGACATCATGGGAGTGTTCATTCATATCTACCCGATCGCGCCGGCACCGATCATCTTTCTAGCGCTGGGAGCCGTCCTTCTCGGATCACGTCTTCTCCCACGGATATTCGGCTACCTGGCCCTGGCGCTGGGGATCGCGTTTGAGATCGTGGGATTGGTCAGCCTCTTGGTTGCCCCGGTCCTTACCCTGGTTGTCCTGGGCCTCCAGTCGCTCTGGATCGTGGCTGCCGCGATCATGCTGGTTCTCGGCGCAGGAAAGGCATCAAGCGGCGCAGTATCAAGTTAGGAATGGAAGCAGAAGCACTGCCCCTCCCGTCCCCTGGAGTAAGAGCCAGGGGACGACCCCGGCCACCGTCCCAGGAACCAGGATCGAGAAAATGAGCGTTTTCAGAGCAACCATGAACGGCCTCCTCTGCCATAAGATCGCAGGCCACTATCCAGAGATGCATCAGGCACTGGCAGCCTCTATAGCTGCTCTATCGCGGCCGGGCGGCTTTGGATCTGGTGCAGGCGTTCCAGATCGAATTTGGCGCGGCGATCGAAGGTGTAGAGGCCGTTCTGCTCAACCGATACGTCGGTCAACTGGGTATAACAGTAGCCGAACATGTACGGATTGTCGAGTAACACATCACACAATGCCTGGAAGCGACGGTAGAACTCTTCCAGCGAATCGGGTGCGGTCCCATAGCCCCAGCTCTGGTCGGTCAGTGCGGCTTCCGGGTTCCACCAGATGCCACCGAATTCGCTCACGAAGTAAGGTTGACCGCGATACGGCAGAGACATGGGACGCCCATCGTGTATATTGATGAACGGCTTGTCTTCACCAACATGTGCATGACGTTGCTTGTATTTCTCGAAGTCCTCCCAGAAATCCTTGCCCGTCAAATAATCATGGGAGTCGTAGATGTCGGTTTCGGGAACGCGGTGCGCGTAGCCAGAAGCGTCGAGCACGGGGCGCGTGGTATCCATAGCCTTTGCCGCCAGAAACATCGCACGCGTTACATCATCGAGCGTGGTATTTTTGTCCAGCAAATTATAGCGCGTCTCGTTCAGGCCACACCAGCCGATCAGCGCGGGATGCGAGTAGTCGCGCTCAAGCTCTTCCAGCCATTGCGTGGCAAAGGTTACGCCGAAGGTCTGATCATCTAGCCACTCTACACGATCCATCGATCCCCAGTCGGGGAATTCACCCCATACCAGGTAGCCCATTCTGTCTGCATAGTACAGGAAGCGCTCCTCAAAGACCTTTTGATGCAGGCGAGCGCCGTTAAAACCGGCCGCGAGGCTCAGTTCGATATCGTGCTTCAGTGCTTCGTCGCCTGGCGCGGTCAGCACGCCATCGGGATAATAGCCCTGGTCGAGCACCAGTCGCTGGAAGACGACCTTGCCGTTGATTTTGACGGCCTTGCCATCGACGGTGACGCTGCGCAGACCTGCATAGCTTGTCACATGATCCACAGTATTTCCGGCAGTATCGAGCAGCATAATTTCCAGGTCGTACAGGTGCGGGTCTTGCGGTGACCATAAACGGCGACGTTCAGCAGGGACGGGCAGATCGAGCCGGGGAGCAAAATCCAGGTCTGCGGCACACTCAGCCTGCGCAACGACACCATTCTGATCGGAAAGCCTGGCGCGCAAACGCAAACCAGAGGTGTTGTTGGTGATCGGTTGCTCCAGGCGAAACATGCTATTGGCAACATCCGGCGTGATGCGTGGGCGGCACAATGAGCACTGGTGGGGAACCGGCTCCATCCATACCGTCTGCCAGATGCCGGTCGTGCGCGTATAGAAACAGCCCCAGTCTTCATACTGCTGCGATTGCTTGCCGCGAGGTTGCGATGGGCGCGGATCATCACGCACACGCAGCACAATAGTAATAGGATCGCCGGGCGCGGCAATAGCATCTAAATCACAGGTGAAAGGTGTAAAACCGCCGCGGTGCCGCCCGGCCAGTTCGCCATTGACCCACACCGTCGTATCATAATCCACGGCCTGGAAATGCAGCAACACGCGTCGGTCAGACCAGGATTGGGGAACGGTGACGGTATGCCGGTACCAGACAACGGGCATAAAATCCTTGTTGCCGATGCCGGAGAGCGGCGACTCCGGGCAGAACGGAACGAGAATCCGTTCCTTCAATTCACGTTGTAACAAACCACGCTCCAGCCCACTATCCCCACCATCAACCTCGAACTGCCACTCGCCATTTAAACACAGCCAATCGGACCGCACAAACTGTGGACGCGGATATTCTGGACGCGGGATGATCATAGTTGCGCTCTGTCTCCTCGAAGAAAGGGGGTTGAACTCTCAACCTGGGCGTATATTACCCCAAAAAACGCGAAAAATCCATATGGCGGAACGGTCTCATACCACCGGATCCACGGCGGTGAAAGTGATGGGCAGGTGCTTGAAGCCGAACAGAACCCGCCCTTCGAATAGCTCCAGCGGCTGGTCGTGGACGACATGAAGGTCCGGCAACTGTTCGACCATCATGGGGAGGGCAATGGAAGCTTCTAGACGTGAGAGCGGCGCCCCGATGCAGAAGTGGATGCCGTGCCCGAAGGCAATGTGGCGATTCGGGGTACGCGTGATGTCGAAGCGCTCCGGCTCAGAGAACTGGCGCTCGTCACGATTAGCGGACGCCAGCCAGGCAAAGACCGGCGCATCTGCCGGGATCGTCACTCCTTCAATTGTGACGCCAGTAGTGGTGGTACGTATGAGTCGCCAGACCGGTGAGGCGAAGCGCAACACCTCTTCAATCGCTCCCGGCATCAGTTCTGGCTGCTTGCGTACTTGCTCAAGGGCGCCGGGATGCTCGTCGAAACAGCGGATCGCCTGGCCGAGCAGGTTCGTCGTCGTGACATGACCGGCGAGCAAAAGGAGGATACAGAAGCTAACGGTATCTTCCATGCTCAGGCGTTCGCCGTCTATCTCAGCAGCCAGCAGCTCGTTCATCATATCGTCGCGTGGCTGGCGGCGTCGATCTTCCAGTATAGTCTCGAAGTAGTCGGACATCTCCTCAAAGAGCTGTGTAAGGCGCTGCATCTCTGGATTGTCACGCTGATCCTCCTCAGGTTTAAAGAACTCCGCATCACTGAGCTGCCGAGTGAGCAGTCCATCCGCCCATTGTTTGAACAAGGGGCGATCGGAGGTAGGGATGCCCAGCATCTCCGCAATGACAATCGTTGGCAACGGGTAAGCGATATCCGTCACGACGTCCATACGCCCGCTTGGGCGCACCTGATCCAGTAATTCTTGCGTAATTGTCGCGATGCGCCCTACAAGGCGGGCGAGGGCACGGGGAGTAAACGAAGACGAAACCAGATTACGATACTGGCGGTGCTGGGGCGGATCCATCGCAAGAAGGCTGCGCCGCGTCCGGCGTTTGCGACCATTCTGAGCAGAGGTGGCGGCCGTAGCAGCATTGCGGGAGCGTGCAAAGACTCGCTGCCTGCGTTCTGATGAGAAGAGGCGATAGTCTGTAATGACATTATATACATCTTCATAGCGAAACACGTGCCAGCAGCCACTGCTTTCATCCAGCCAGACAGGCTGTGCATGCCGCATCAGTTGAAACCAGGCATATAATCCTTGTACATCCTGCAACGTCAAGAGCTTGTGCAGCATATATAATTTCCTTTCTCGTGGTACTTCTATGCAATAGGCTGAGCCATTTTGACGCGGTCGTAAGAAAAATGACCCTATAGTCAATACTATCGGCTTCTTTCGGAAAGGAAATCAAGAAACAGAGGTCCGATCAAGGCTTGCAAAAGTCACAGATTGCCGGCCAACCCAAGTTCTTTCGCCTTGAGAGCTGCCTGGGTGCGATCGCGCACACCCAGCTTACCGAGGATGTTGCTCATGTGGTTCTTGACCGTGCCCTCGGTGAGGTAGAGGTTCTCCGCGATCTGGCGGTTAGAAGCGCCTCTGGCAACCAGCGTAAGTATTTCGCGTTCACGCTCGGTGAGTTGTTCAATTGAAGCTGTAGAGTTGATGTAGCTGGGAGTAGTCGAAATCGAGGGCGCAGTATTTATGGAGGAAGCGGGTGACCTGGCCGGGTTTGAGGATGTAAAAGCAGAGAAGACTTTACTGGCAATGTCGGGCTGTAACAACACCTGCCCACGCGCAGCGGTACGTACTGTCATTGCCAGTTGCTCGGCAGTGATGTCCTTGAGTGAGTATCCTAATGCGCCTGCGCGCAGACCGGCGTGAATGAGTTCCGTGTCATCGAACGTCGTCAGGATGACAACGTGGGCGCCGGGCCAGCGTTCCTTAATTGCCCTGGTAGCGGCGATTCCATCCATATGGGGCATACGAATATCCATGAGGATCACATCCGGGGGCGTGTTCTGGGCATGAAGGCGTTCTATAGCAGCAAGAGCGGATTCACCGTTGCCGGCTGTGTCCACAATCTCGATATCTGGCTCTAACTCAAGCAGCTTGCGAAAGCCTTCCCGTACAAGTGTCTGGTCGTCCACGATCAAGACACGAATGCTTGTTGTCATGCCTCATTCTCCTGGGTGCGCTTTTACCATGGGGTAGAGAGCTGGCGCTATGGTTTATCCCTTGCGCAGCTCAGCGGGAATTTGAGAAACTGCCGGTACAGGCACGCGTACCACTACACGATAGCCGCTCTGCTCGGCCGAGCTATATGACACACACCCGCCCAGCAATTCGGTACGCTCGCGCAAGCCAATAAGTCCAAAACCATCTCGCTGCTCGGAGTCGGTGTTAGAGGTTCCGCGACCATTGTCAAGCACGAGCAGTTCTACTGTCTCGTCCTCGTAACGCAGCCGTAGCAGGACTTTGCTCGCCTGTGCGTGTTTGCGAATATTCGTAAATGCTTCTTGCGCCGCCCGGTAGAGCGCGACTGAAATATCTGGCGGGAGCGGAGGTAACTCCGTTTCAAGATCGAGCGTTAAGATTGTTTCTGGTGCATTGCGCTCAAACTCTTTGCCCAGCTGCACTATCGCTTCGGTCAGGCCCAAAGCCGCGATGCTCGTTGGGCGCAGGGCCGCAACCGCATTTCGCACTTCCTGCATCGATTGTGCCGCCACTCGACGCGCCTCTGCAGTTTCGACGACGGCACGGGCAGGATCACGCTCCTGCAATTTGCTAATCGTCTCAAGTTGAATGTTCAAAATCGACAGGTAATGGCCCAGCGTGT
>WNGQ01007103.1_pt1 | contig 10781 bp, 12 predicted proteins | sample 5407661 | NCBI WGS metagenome assembly WNGQ01 (sample SAMN13153382, study PRJNA577476) | soil metagenome | isolation source: 60 cm soil or saprolite under Garry oak tree replicate 2 | place: USA:California | collected 2016-06-15
GTGTAGTAGTAGAGCAAGTACGCGATGCCGCTTCCGCCTATCCCGAGGGCTAGAACGGCGGCCATGGAAAGCCAGGCCAGGTGGACGGCAGGCAGCGTGGGAATTGCAAGCGGAAAGACGATCGCCGCAGATGCGATGAGCTGTCCGAGGCTCTGCTCGTACACGTTCCAGCCGCGCATCCTCGTCCGCTGGTACAGAGCCGATACCGAGTAGGACATCGAGGCCACCACGACCGCCAGCGCGCCGAGCAGGTTGCCGGAAAGCCCGTGCGTGACGATGTCCGGCAGGACCAGGATGACAACGCCGGCAATTCCGATCAGAACGCCGGTGTAATTGAGTGGGCTGGGTCGCTCGGCGGGGATGACCCAGAAGATGAAGATTGCCACCCACAAGGGGGTGGTCGCGTTCAGGATGCTCGCGAGGCCGCTCGAGATGGTCTGCTCGCCCCACGCGATGGCCGCCCATGGAATCACCGCGTTGGTGATCGCCATGATCGCGAACGGGATGAGGCGGCTCCTCAGCTGGCCGCCGAACAGCGAGCGGCCGGTCATCTTCATGATCACCGCAAGCGCGGCGGCGCCCGATGCCGCCCTTATGAACACGAGCACTGTCGGGCTCATGTCCTGGACGCCGAGCTTGAAGAACAGGAACGACAGGCCCCAGATCAGCCCGAGCCCGGTGAACGCGACATAGGGCAGGAACCGGCGCTGAGATTCAGACACGCGTCGGCCAGTCGTCGGACGAGAGCACCAGCGTGACCGGGCCCTCGTTCTCGATGCTGACCCTCATGACTGCTCCAAAGCTTCCGGTCTGGGCCTGTATTCCGCGTTCGCGAAATCGCGCGACGAACGCCTCGTAAAGCTCTTCGGCACGTTTCGGATCGCCGGCGCCGAGCAGGCTCGGCCGGCGGCCGCGGCTCATGTCGGCGAACAGCGTGAACTGCGACACGATCAGGGCTTCGCCCTTCACATCGATGACGCTCAGGTTCATGCGGCCTGCATCGTCCGCGAACACGCGCAGATCGATGAGCTTGTCCGCCATGCGCCGCACGATCGTCTCGTCGTCATCAGGTCCAGCACCCACCAACAACACCAGACCCGGTCCGATGGTTGCAACCTTCCTGGCGCCGGCCTCCTCCCAGCTCACCGAGCCCGAGGCCGCACGCTGCGCGACGATCCTCACCCGCGCCTTAGTCGATTTTCGGCCCGAACTGGGGCTCCGCCTTGATCAGCGAGTCGATGTAGCGGAAGCGTTCATACCTGCGCTGCAGCAGCTCTTCGGTCGACAACTCGAGCAGAGGCTGCATGTGGCGCTGCAAGGCGGCGTCCAGCGCCGCGGCCGCGGCGTCATGGTCGGCCCGCGCGCTGCCCTCGGGCTCGCGCACGACCTCTTCCACCACTCCCATGGCGAGGATCTCGCGCGAGGTGAGCTGCAGCTGCTCCGCGGCCTCGACCTTGCGCGAGTTGTCGCGCCACACGATCGACGCGGCGGCTTCGGGAGACGCGACCGAGTAGATCGAGAACTCCAGCATGATCACGCGGTCCGCCACGCCCATCCCGAGCGCGCCGCCGCTGCCGCCCTCGCCGATCACCGCCGCGACGATGGGAACGGGAATGCGGAACCACTCCATGATCGCGGTGGCGATCGCCGAAGCGATGCCGCGCTCCTCGGCACCGGCGCCTGGATACGCGCCGGGCGTGTCGATGAGCGAGACGATCGGGAATCCGAACTTGGCCGCGTGGTGCGCCAGCCGGATGGCCTTCCGATAGCCCTCGGGGTGCATCATTCCCCAGTTCCTCGCCACGCGCTCGTTCAGCGAGCGGCCTTTCTGATGACCGAGGAACATCGTCGTCCGTCCGTGCCATCGCCCGATGCCGGCGACCAGCGCGGGATCATCCGCCGACAGCCGGTCTCCGTGCAGCTCGATGAAATCGGGCGCCAGGCGCTTGATGTAGTCGAGCGAGTACGGCCGCTCCGGATGGCGCGCCAGCTCGACGACGTCCCAGACGCTCATGGATACAGCTCCAGGAGGTGCGCGAGCAGGGGGCGAAGCTCAATGCGCGATGCGACGAGGTCGACCTGCCCGTGCGATAGCTGGAAGTCGGCGCTCTGGAATCCCGGCGGAAGGTCCGCGTGCGTGGCCTGCTTGATGACGCGCGGACCGGTGAAGCCGATGGCCGCCCCCGGCTCGGCGATGTTGATGTCGGCCAGCAGCGCCAGGGAGGCGGCGGTGCCGCCAAACGTCGGGTCGGTCAGGACCGAGAAGTAGGGCACGCCCGCCCTATGCAGCGCGCCTAGCGCGGCGTTGACCTTCGCCATCTGCATGAGCGCCAGAACGCCCTCCTGCATGCGTGCGCCGCCCGACGCGGATATGAGCACGTACGGCACGCCCGAGGAGACCGCCTGCTCCATGCCCCGCGCCAAGCGCTCGCCGGCGACGATCGACAGCGTGCCGCCGACGAAACCGAAGTCAAACGCCGCGAGCCAGATCGGCCTGCCGTTGAGGGTGCACGTGCCAGTGCGCACCGACTCGTTGAGGCCCTCGGACAAGAGCTCGTCGACGACCTCTTCGTAGCGCTTCGGCACCGTCCAGGTGAGCAGGTCGTGCGACCTGATGCCGGACCACCGCTCCCGGAAGCTTCCCGCGTCGGCGATGATCGGGATCCACACGTCCGCGCCGAGCCTGAAGTGGTGGCCGCATTCGCAAACGTAGTTCTGCTCGCGCAGCTTTTCGCGGTCGAGACCGACGCCGCAGCCCGGGCAGTTGGTCGGCAGCAGGATCTCGGGCAGCTTGCCGCCCGCGATCGGAACGCCCGCGCTCTGCCTGTCAATCACCGCCATGGCTACAGGGAAAGTCCTCCGTCCACTGCGAGCACCTGGCCCGTTATGAATCCTGCGCGTTCCGAGCACAGGAATGCCACCGCGGCAGCGACCTCGTCGGCCGTGCCCTCGCGCTTGATGGGCGTCACCTTGACCATCTCGGCGACCATCTCGTCGGTCAGAGCACCCGATGTGAGGTCGGTGCGCACGTACCCCGGCGCCACCGCGTTGCACGTGATGTTGCGCGAGCCGTACTCGCGCGCGATCGACTTTGTGAAGCCGATGACTCCTGCCTTCGCGGCGGCGTAGTTGGACTGGCCCGCGTTACCGGTGATCCCGACGACCGACGAGATGTTCACGATGCGTCCCCACCGGGCACGCATCATGCCCGACATGATGGCCGCCCGCGTCGTGGCGAACACGGACATGAGGTCGGTGCGGATCAATTCTTCCCAGTCGGGTGGCGACATCTGGATCAGCAGCTTGTCGCGCACCGCGCCGGCGTTGTTCACGAGCACGTCCACGCGGCCGATCGCCTTGACCATCGCCTCGACCTGCGCCGGGTCGCCGACGTCGGCCTGGTGCGTCACAGCAGACTCGAGCGCCGCGGCCGTTTCCTCAGCGGCGGTCTTGTCCGATCGGTAGTTCACCACGACCTTGGCGCCCATCGCAGCCAGCGCCAGGCTGATGGCGCGCCCGATTCCCTTCCCACCGCCGGTGACGAGAGCTGTCTTGCCCTCGAGGTCGCGATTCACCCGGCGCTCAGGCCGTGGCCGTGTCGGCGAACTCCACGAAGAGCTCGTCGGCGTTCCACGTGTCGACGCCTGGGATGTGCTTGGCGGCCAGGCTGGCCAGCACGCGGCCGGGGCCGAGCTCGACCACCGTGCGTACCTCCATCGCCTTCATCGAGACCATAGTGCGAGCCCAGTCCACCTGGCGCAGCATCTGCTGGCGCAGCTCGTCCTGCAGCGCGCCGACGGTGCGCATCGCCTCGCCGGAGGCATTGGCCAGAATCGGAATCGAAGGCGCCCTGAACTGCAGCCGGTCGACGGCCTGGCGAAACGCCGCGGCGGCCTTCTCCATCAGAGGCGTGTGCGCGGGCAGCGGGATCGTGAGGATGAGCGCGCGTCGGGCGCCGGCCTCGAGCGCCAGGCGCTCGGCCTCCTGCACCGCCGGAATCTGGCCCGAGAGCACGAACTGGACGTCGGCGTTGCGGTTGGCGAACCACAGCTTGCCCTTCGCCGAAGCCTGCTCGCGAATGGACTCCACCTGGCCTTCATCGAGACCGACGATCGCGATCATGCCGCCCGTGTGCTCGTCCGCGGCCTGGGCCATGATCCGACCGCGCTCCTTGACGAGCAGCAGCGCCGTCTCCCAAGGGATGGCGCCCGCGGCCGCAAGCGCGGCGATCTCGCCGAGGCTGTGGCCCGCGGTCACCTGCACGTTCTCGAAGCCATAGCTCTCGCGCCACACTTCGTACGCCGCCCAGCACACCGTCATGACGCACGGCTGGATGACCTCGGTGCGGTTCAGATCCTCGACCGGGCCTTCGAAGCAAAGCCTTCGCACCGGCATCTCGAGCACCACTTCCGCGCGCTCGAATGCCCGCCGCGCCGCGGGGTAGCGGTCGTACAGGCTCTTGCCCATGCCGGGCTTCTGCACGCCCTGGCCCGGGAAGAGCAGCGCGATTGGTCCCTTCAGGCTGATCACGTCAGGCCCACTTCAGGAGCGTCGCGCCCCAGGTCAGGCCGGATCCGAATCCGGCCATCAGAACGTGGTCGCCGCTGTGCACGCGGCCGTTGCGGATCGCATCCTCGAGCGCGAGCGGAATCGATGCGCTCGACGTGTTGCCGTACTGGTCGATGTTGACCGCGACGCGGTCCAGGGGCAGGCCGATCCGGCGCGCGGCCGCGTCGATGATGCGGAAGTTCGCCTGGTGCGGAACCCACAGGTCGATCTCGTCCATCGAGACGCCCGCGGCCGCAGTGACCTCCTGCGCCTGGCGGATGAAGATGTCGACCGCGAACTTGAAGACGTCTGGGCCCCGCATGTCGATGATCGGGTTTGGCTCCTTCGCCGCGTAGGCGCCCAGCAGGATGTTGCCGCACGTCACCTGCTCGTAGCCGCGCCCGTCGCTGCCGAGGCACCACGAAAGGAAACCGGCCCCTTCCGGCGCCGGCGTGACCACGGCCGCGCCCGCGCCGTCACCGAAGATCACCGCGGTGCCGCGGTTCGAGTAGTCGAGCATGCGAGACAGGACCTCGGCGCCGATGACCAGCACCGTGTCCGCGCGCTCGCTGGCGATGTAAGAGTCAGCGGTCGAGAGTCCGTACATGAAGCTCGTGCACGCGGCCAGCAGGTCCCACGCCACGGCGCCGGGCGCATTCAGCTCGTCCTGGATGCGGCAGGCGATGGAGGGGAACGGCCCGTCCGGCGAGGAGGTGCCCACCAGGATCATGTCGAGGTCGCTGGCCTTCAGGCCGGCGTTGTCGAGCGCGGACTGCGCGGCCTTCGTCGCCAGCTCGAGCGTCGTCGTGCCCGGCTCGGCGAAATGCCGTGCGCGGATCCCCGTGCGTTCGGTTATCCATTTGTCGGACGTCTCCATGACCTTCTCGAGGTCGAAGTTCGTGACGATCTTGTCCGGGGCGTAGACGCCCATTCCGGCGATCGCGCTGCGCCGGCCCTTGGTCTTGAACGACCGAAGCGGGACCGCGTCCGAACGTGGCTTGTAGGCGGTGGTGATGGCCATCGCGCCTAGGCCTCCAGCCGCTCGGCCGATTTCTCCTCGAGGTACTTCCAGAGGTCCGCGATCACCTTCATCTTCTCGAGCTCCGATTCGGGAAGCTCGACGTCGTACTTGTCCTCGACCGCGGCGATGAGCTCCACCAGGTCGAGCGAGTCGGCGGCCAGGTCGCGAGCGAAGCTCTTGTCCATCTGCACCTGGTCGGGGTCGACGCCGAGGATCTCGGCCGCGAGCTCCTGCAGGTCCTTGAAGTCGAGTTGGGATGCCATGCCTTCTGTCTCCTCTCTTCTCTTAGTTGGCCTCGGGGGCCTTGATGACGAGGGTTGCGTTGTGGCCGCCGAACCCGAAGGAGTTCGACATTGCCACCTTGATGTCCGCCTTGCGCGCCTTGTTCGGCACGTAGTCGAGGTCGCAATCGGGGTCCGGCGTGTCGAGGTTGATGGTCGGCGGGATCAGCCCGCGGTTCATGGCGAGAACGCATGCCGCCGCTTCGATCGCCCCGGCCGCGCCGAGCAGGTGTCCGTGCACCGACTTGGTCGAGCTGACCGCCAGCTTGTGCGCGTGGTCGCCGAACACGGACTTGATCGCCTTCGTCTCGGCGACGTCGCCCAGCTTGGTCGAGGTCCCGTGCGCGTTGATGTACGCGACGTCCTCGGGGTTCACACCGCTCGTCTCGAGCGCGCGCTTCATCGCCCGGCTGGCGCCCTTGCCCTCCGGGTGCGGCGCGGTGAAGTGGTACATGTCGGCGCTGGCGCCGTAGCCCGCGATCTCCGCTATCAGGCGGGCGCCACGTCGCTTGGCGTGCTCCATGTCCTCGAGCACGAACATCACCGAGCCTTCGCCCATGACAAAACCGTCGCGGTTCAGGTCGAAGGGCCGACAGGCCTTCTCAGGCTCGTCGTTGCGCTCGCTCGTGGCCTTGATCTGCGTGAACGCACCGATGGTGAGCGGCGTGATCGCCGCCTCGGCGCCGCCCGCCAGCATCGCCACCGCGTCGCCGCGCTTGATGATCTGCGCGGCCTCACCGATGCCGTGCGATCCAGACGCGCAGGCGCTGACGATGGCGTAGTTGGGGCCGCCCGCGTGCGTGTGGATGGCGACCAGGCCGGCCGCCATGTCCGCGATCATCATGGGCACGGTGAAGGGGCTGATGCGCTTCGGCCCTCGCTGCATCAGCGCCGTGTGGCTCTTCTCGATCTCCTCGAGACCGCCGATGCCCGAGCTCACGATGACGCCAACGTCGTCGGGGTTCATCTGAGCGGGATCCAGTCCCGCCTGCGCAAGCGCCTGCTTGGACGCGGCCAGGGCGAACTGGCAGTAGCGGCCGATATGGCGGGCCGTCTTGCGGTCCATGTAGTCCTCGGCGTTGAAGCCCTTGACCTCGGCAGCGATCTTGGTGTCGAAGCCGCTGGTGTCGAACCGGGTGATGGGGCCGATGCCCGACGAGCCCTCGACCATGTTCGACCACACTGTTTCCTCGTCGTTGCCGATCGGGGTGATGAAGCCTATGCCGGTGACGGCCACACGCCGGCCATTGGAGTGATTCGTATTCATGCTCATGCCAGCTTACGGACTTCGCGGCCACAAGACATCGGCACGCTGTGAGAAAACCTGCGCCGAACTTTGGACACGGAGTCCAAGAATCGGGCTAGAGCAGCTTCCTCAGGCCAATCGCGAGCTGCAGGCGCAGCCTGGTCGCGGGTTCGTCCAGGTTCCTGCCGAGCAGCTCCCGCAGCCGGTCCAGGCGATAGAGCACCGTGTGGCGGTGGAGCTTCAGCTCCGCGGCCGAGTCCTTGACGGAGCCGCGCGCGAGATGCACCTCCAGCGTTTCCATGAGCTGCTCGCGGTTGCGCGTTGCCGGGTCGAGCAGCACGCCCAGGGTCTCGCGCACGAAGCGCTCGGCCAGGGCCGGGTTCTGCACCATCAGCAGGAAGGGGATGACCTCGTCGTGCCGGTGCACGACGCCGTCGGCACGCAGCTTGCGGCCGGCCTCGACCGCCTGCTGCGCCTCGAGGTACGAGCGGGAGATGCCGCGCAGGCCCGAGTGGTAACCGCCGATGCCCGCGCGCACGTGGGCGCGTGACTTACCCGAGCGACTGATCGCCTCGGCGTTCATCTGCATCACGAAGTCGGCGGCGCCGTCGACCGATTTGGCCGAGTCCGCCGGCCACAGGATGACCAGCGTGGTCGGGTCGGTCGTGTGCGAGATGACGCCGCGCGGCAGCTCCAGCGCATTGACCACCTCCGCCAGCGAGTCGCCTCCACGCGCGCCCTCGCGCGGGCCGATCATGAGCGTGCAGACCGTGGCCACGTAACCGACCGCGCCAAGCGGCATGTTGAGGGTGAGCGCCTGCTTCTGCAGCTCCAGCTCAGAGTCGAAGTTGTCGCTGATGAGCGCGTGGAAAAGGCGCGCCCGTGCTCGCGTGCCGCGCTGCATGTGCTGCTCGCGCGCGTGCAGGTACGTCTTGGTGACCTCGGCCGCAACCTGGTCCAGCGCTGCGAAGACGTAGTTGGCGGTGATCATCAGCGCCTCGGGCGTGACCTCGGGATGGCCACGCCACGCGCGAAGGATCGCGTCCCACGCGACGCGCGCCGCGATGCGGTAGGCCGCCAGGATCGGCTCGACCGACTGGCTGCTTCGCGCCTGCAGGATCCCCAGCTGAGCCACGCGCCGCAGTTCCTCGGGCGCGGCCGGGCGAGCCTCCCGGGCGGTGGCCAGGAAGAGGTCCAGCCCCGCCTCGCAGGTCTTGGCTATCGCCTCCTGCTGTGGGGGCACGCCAGTCGAATCGTCCCAGCGCACGACGGTCACGACCGCCCGGGCCATGTGCCGGGCGAGCCCCGCCCGCCTCCGCTCGAGATCGGCGATGAGCGAGTCCGGGAGCCGCGTGTTCGGCTTCTGGGCCGCCTTCTTGGACGCCGTGGCCAATCGAGCCATGGTTTCGACTATACCGAGCCGGACGGCTTTAGGACGTCAGGTCGAATGCTTCTTGATGAAGGCGAGCATCCGCTTCCAGGCGTCGTCGCAGGCGTCCTTCCACTGCTCGTAGCTCCGATCGAAGAAGCTGTGCGGCGCCCCCTCGTACACGTGCTGCTCGAACGGCACGCCGGCCTTCTCGAGCTGCTCCTTGAACTCCATCGCCTGCTCGGGCGTCGTCGCCGCGTCGTTGCCGGCCACCATCACGAGGAGCGGCGCCTTCAGCTTCGAGATGAAGGGCTCGGTCCTCGTCGGCCGGCCGTAAAAGCCGATACAGCCGTCGACGTCCGGCTGCTGCGCCGACTGGTTCCAGGAGTTGGAGCCGCCGAAGCAGAAACCGACGGTGAACACAGACTTCACCGCGCCGCCGTCCTTCGACTTCAGGTAGGCGATCGCGGCTGCCGTGTCGCTCGCGACTCCTTCAGGCGTCGTCTGCTGCACGTGGGGCATGTACTCGAAGCTGTCGCTGCGGTCGCCCATGCCGGCCGTGCGGCCGAAGTAATCGATCGCCACCGAATCGACGCCCGTCTCGGCGAAGCGCTGCGCAAGCTCCTTGTAGAACTCGTGGAGTCCGCGCACATCAGGAAGCACGACCATCCCGGCGCCGGTCGGCTTCTCTGCCCGCGCGAAGTAGGCCATGAGCTTGTTGCCGTCGGATGCCGTCAGCTCGAAGTCGCCCTGAGAGGCGGCCGCGCCGCTGATCGGCGGCAGGGGCGGTCTGGCTTCGTCGGTGTAGCACATGACTCGATTCTCCAATAGATTGGTATGGCCATGAAGATCGAGAGCCCGGCGTTCACCCAGGACGACCTCGACAAGTTCTTCGACGAGCAGCTGGACCGGGAGAGGCTTCACCTTGCGCGCAGGCTCGAGGAGGCATCGGCGAGGCTCGCGGCCATCGCGCCGCGCATCACTTCAAGCGAAGGCGGCGACCACTGGAGCGAACACGAGGTGCTCGCCCACATCGCAGTGCTCTCGAAGTTCTACGGCGTCATGGTGCACAGGGTCGCCGGCGGCCAGATGACGGAGGTCGACCTGCTCGACGCGACCAAGCTGCGGGACGTCGCGGGTGAGCAGACGGCGGCGCTGCCGACGGCGGACATCATCAGGTCGATCGCCACGGACCACGCGCGCACGGTCAAGCTGCTGCGCGAGCTGGACGCCACCGCGCTGCGCAAGACGGCGCGGCTGCCGACCGGTGAGGAGGTCAGCGCCGAGTTCCTGGTTCGGTATCCGCTGATCAACCACCTCGAGCAGCACGTCGAGCAGCTCGAGCAAGCACTCCGCTAGGAGGCGGGCACCGACTCCCCGAAACCCTTCTTCCTCATTTCATCTCTGAGCGCGCGCGCGGCATCGTCCATCACCTTCGTATCGGGGTCCGGATCCTGATTGCCGAAGTCCAGGTCGTGCATTCCGCGGATCGGCACGACGTGGATGTGGAGGTGCGGAACCTCGAGGCCGGCGATCATCATCCCGACGCGGACCGGATTGAAGACCGTCATCTGCGCCCTACCGACGACCTGCGCGATCTTCGTGAGGTGAGACAGGATCTGCGGGTCGACGTCGAGCCAGTGATCCACCTCGAGTCGCGGCACGACGAGTGTGTGGCCCGGCCGCAAAGGGCGATTGGAGAGGAACGCGACCGCGTGCTCATCCTTCCAAACGAAGCGGGCGGGCAGCACGCCGGCGACGATGCGGCTGAAAACGGACGGCACGAGCCAAGACTAATCTTGGACGCGTGCCGCACGCCATCGAGCTCATAGGCGCCAGCAAGAAGTACGGCAAGTTCGAGGCGCTCAAGAACGTTTCGTTTGCAATCGAGAAGGGCTCGCTCGTTGCAATGCTCGGACCGAACGGCGCCGGCAAGACAACCTCGATCAACCTGATGCTCGGCCTGCGCCGGCCGACAGCGGGCAAGGCCCTCATCTTCGGCAATGACCCGCGCACCCTCGCAACACGTCGGAGATTCGGGGCAATGCTGCAGGAGTCCGGAGTGCCGCAGCTGCTCAAGGTCACCGAGCTCGTCGAGCTGTTCCGGTGCTACTACCCCAAACCATTGCCCACCGACCGGGTGGTGAAGCTGGTAGGCCTCGAAGAGAAGGCCCGCTCGCTCGTCAAAGACCTGTCGGGCGGACAGACACAGAGGCTCTACTTCGCGCTTGCGATATGCGGCGACCCGGAGGTCCTCTTCCTGGACGAACCGACAGTCGGCATGGACGTCGAAGGCCGCCGCATCTTCCTCCGTGC
>WNGQ01008228.1_pt1 | contig 10781 bp, 11 predicted proteins | sample 5407661 | NCBI WGS metagenome assembly WNGQ01 (sample SAMN13153382, study PRJNA577476) | soil metagenome | isolation source: 60 cm soil or saprolite under Garry oak tree replicate 2 | place: USA:California | collected 2016-06-15
GCAGGTTGACCTCGTCCACGTAGAGGATGTTCCGGTTGGCCTCCGCCAGCACCCCCGGCTCGAAGCGCCGGGAGCCCTCCTTGAGCGCGGCCTCCAGGTCGATGGTGCCCACCACCCGGTCCTCGGAGGCGTTGATCGGGAGGTCGACGACCCGCATCCGGCGCTTCTCGCGCGGCAGCGGGCTTCCGCCGGCGGCCACGCGGTCGCGGCAGTCCCAGCACATCGCCCGCTCGTCGTCGGGATCGCAGCCGAAGTGGCAGCCCTGGACGACGTCGTGCTCGGGCAGCAGGCGGGCCAGGGCCCTGACGGCAGTCGACTTGCCGGTCCCCCGCTCCCCGCGGATGAGCACGCCGCCGATGGCGGGATGCACGGCGTTGAGGCAGAGCGCCAGCTTCATGCGCTCCTGACCCACGATCGCGCTGAACGGGAACGTGTAGCGAGGGGCCATACGCCAATCCTAGTGGCGACCGGCGGAATTCCGTAACCAAGGCTGTCTCGATCCACGTGGCGGGGCCAATGACCGATGCCCGTACCTGGAGTAGCCAGGCGGTCGAAGTCACAGAGGACACGAAGGAAGCGAAAGAGGTTCTCCTCTGGCGTTGAAGATCGATTTCGGCTTCGTGCGTCTTCGTGATCGTGGTGGCTTCGTGCGCCTGGCTGGTACTCCGAGCGCGGCCTCGTCTGCATGGTCAGGAACATCAGCGAGGACCACTGGGTGCTCGGGAGTCAGTCGCCCGGGGCGTCTCGGTGGAGGTCGAAGGCCGCGTGCAGGGCGCGCACGGCGCGCTCGTGGTCGGCCCGCCGCAGGACGCAGGTGACCCTGATCTCCGACGTGGCGATCATCTCGATGTTGATGTCGCAGTCGGCCAGGGCCCGGAACATCGTGGCGGCCACGCCGGTGCGCGCCCGCATGCCGCTGCCCACGATCGAGACCTTGGCCCTGCCGCCGGCGTGGTCGACCGAGGCGCCCAGGTCCTCGGCCGGCGCCCGCACCGCCTCCGCGGCCCGCCGCAGGTCGGGCTCGCGCACCACGAAGGCGAGGTCGCCGGGGCCGACCTGGCAGATCACGTCGATGGAGATGCCCTGCTGGCCCAGCGGCTCGAACAGCGCGGCCGCGACCCCCGGCCGGTTGGGCACGTTGCGCAGCCGCACCTCGCCGACCTGGGCGTCGTGGGCGACCGCGCAGACGACCCTGCGGTGGCCGGCCGGCGCCTCCCTGACGACCATGGTGCCGGGGCGCGCGGAGCGGATGTGGATCGGCACGCCGTAGTGCTCCGCGATCTCCACGGCCCTGGGCTGCACGATCCGGAGGCCCATGCCGGCCAGCTGCAGGATCTCCTCGTAGGACACGTATCGGAGCAGCCTCGCCTCCGGCACCACACGGGAGTCGGCTGTCAGGATGCCGGCCGCCGGCGTGTGGATCTCGCACACCTCGGCGCGCAGGACGGCCGCCAGCGCCACCGCGGTGGTGTCTGCGCCGCCCCGGCCCAGGGTCGTGACCTCCAGCTCGTCGGTGATGCCCTGGAAGCCGGCCACGACGGCCACCCGGCCGGCCCCCAGCTCCCGGAGCACGCGCTCCGGCCGGATCGTGAGGATGCGGGCGGTCGAGTAGTCGGCGTTGGTCCTGACCCCGGCCTGGGCGGCGGACAGCGAGACGGCGGGCACGCCGGCGCGCTGGAGGCCCATGGCGACCAGCGGAGCGGTGATGGTCTCGCCGTTGGCGACCAGCATGGCCAGCTCCCGCGCCGACGGCTCCGGCGTGATGCGATAGGCCTTGCCGATCAGCTCGTCCGTGGTGCGGCCCATCGCCGACACCACGACCACCACCTGCTGGCCCGAGCGGGCGACCTCCGCGATCCGGGCGCAGACCTTCCGCAGCCCGGCGATGGTGCTGACCGAATCCCCGCCGTACTTCTGGACGATCACGCGGCGTCGGGACCGCAGTCCCCGACGAGCACGTCCGCCTCGTGCAGGCGGCGGAGCCACTCGCGCCGCACCGCCACGAACCAGTCCAGGTGGCGCCACGGGTGCTGCTCCAGGAAGCGGCTGCCCATGGCGGTGAGCAGGAGGCCCTCGAACCGGGTGAGCTGGCCCTGCTTCGCGCCCCAGACGTGCCGGCTGATGGCCCGGTCGTCCAGGTCCCCGATGCAGTCGTCGACCTGCTGCAGGGTCGTGAAGCCCAGCTCGCGCAGGAGGGCGACCGCCTGCTCGTAGTTCGACTCGGAGATCCGGCCGTCGGGGCCCAGCTTGCGGTCCAGGTACACCTTGAGCGCGTCGGGCCCCAGCTCGACCTCCGCCAGCCGGCCCTCCGCGATCGACTGCCTGGCCGCCCGGCGCAGCTTCTGGTCGGCGTCCTGGATAGCCTGGAACTCGCGGTCGGCGATCTCGAGCATGCCCGCCAGGGCGATGAAGCGGCGGCGGATCGAGGCGGGGATCACCTCGGGTGACTTGTAGCGGATGTCGTGCTCGATCTCGGCCCAGGCGTGCTGCAGGATGGTGCGCACCTGGATCTCCCCGACCAGCGGAGCGAAGCGCTCGTGCCCGGGCGGCGCCGTCCCGTCCGGCCTGAGCCTGACCAGGTAGTGGACGCTGTCGTAGCCGAAGCGCTCCTCCAGGTCCAGGGCGTCGCCCTTGTCGTCCATCTCGACGACGTCGAGCTCGGCGCGCACCACGCGGTCCACCTCCTCGATGGCCCGGGGAAAGAAGGTGATCACGCGGATGCCGGCCAGGTCCGTGACGTCGCGCAGCGGGTCGGCGTACTTCGGCCGCCGGGGGTCGGCGGCGGAGGGCGTGGCGGCCTTGACGGCGAAGCTGTCGACGTCCTTGGCACGCGCGTCCACCGAGGCGACCTTGACCCGGTGGTGGCGGAGCGCCTGCTCGAGGATGCCCTGCACGCAGGCCGCGAAGTCCGCATAGAGCGGCCGGACCCGGCGGTAGTCGTGGGCTGCCCGGACGCGGTGCGCCTCGAAGTCGAATTCGGCCGCGGGCTCGTTGAGGGGCGTGACGTCGAAGCTCATGGAGGGTGGAGGCGGAGCGTGGACGGAGGGGGAGCGGGCTCACCGCAGCGGTGTCCACGAATCGACAGCAGCCCGGTCAGACCGCAACGCCCCAACCATCATAAGGGCGGGCGGCCCCCCTGGTCTCGGCCCTCGCCCCCTGGTGGAGAGCTGGCCGGCTGGCGCCGGCACGCCCCGCTGCGGGTCCGCTCCCCCGCGGAGGCTCCTACGCGACCTCCGCCGCCTGCGTGGCCGTCCAGAGCTCCTTGACCGCGTCGGCGGAGCGGTGCAGCTGCGCCAGCTCGTCGGGTTCCAGCTCGATCTCGAGCACTTTCTCCACGCCCCCCGCGCCCAGCACGCAGGGCACGCCGACGAAGATGCCGTTCACGCCGTACTCGCCCTCCAGCAGGGCGGCGCAGGGCAGCACCCGCTTCTTGTCCAGGAGGATCGCGTCGACCATGTCGACGACCGAGGCGGACGGCGCGTAGTACGCGCTGCCGGTCTTGAGCAGGCCGACGATCTCGGCGCCGCCGCTGCGGGTGCGGTCCACGATGGCGTCTATCCGCTCCTTCGGCAGCAGCTGCGGCAGCGGGATGCCGGCCACGGTCGTGTAGCGGGGCAGCGGCACCATCGTGTCGCCGTGGCCACCCAGCACGAAGCCGTGGACGTCCCGGACCGAGACCCCCAGCTCCGCGGCGATGAAGGTGCGGTAGCGGGCGGAGTCGAGGATGCCCGCCATGCCGACCACCCGCTCCTTGGGGAAGCCGCTGACGTGGTACGCCAGCGTGACCATCGCGTCCAGCGGGTTGGAGACGACGATCAGGATCGTGTCCGGCGAGGTCGCCTTCACCTGCTCCGTCACCTGCCTGACGATGCCGGCGTTGGTCTTGAGGAGGTCGTCCCGGCTCATCCCCGGCTTGCGGGCGATGCCCGACGTGACGACGACCACGTCCGACCCCCCGGTCTCCTCGTAGCCGCTGGCGCCCGTCACCACGGAGTTGTAGCCGTAGACCGGTCCCGCCTCGGCTATGTCCAGCGCCTTGCCCTGGGGCATCCCCTCGACGATGTCCACCAGCACGACGTCGGCGTAGTCGCGCTCCGCCAGCCGCTGGGCCAGCGTGCCGCCGACCATCCCTCCGCCGACCACGGTCACCTTGTAACGGGGCATGAAGAACACTCCTCTTCGTATTCGTTCGTGAGGCTGCGCGCTCCCGCGGCTCCGGTCACGATTCTGCGCCGTCGCGCCGGCCGGACGCCGCCATGACACCCCTCCCGCCCGATGCCGCCGGCCGGGGCGAGGCCGCGGGGCGCCTGCGACTTCCTCCGCGGCCCGGACGGCGGCGCCTGTGAGCTGGCCGCTCTCGAGGAGCCGGCGGAGGTCTCGCTGCCGGCCTGCGCGGAGCGGCTGCGCCGAGACGGGGCGCCGACGTCAGGCCCGGCCCGGCTCAGAACCCCTCGGACTCCGCCTCGAAGACCTCCGGGCCGGCGAGCCGGCGGGCGAAGGTCAGGAAGCCGGTGTGGGCCACCATCCGGTGCGACGGTCGCAGGCTGCGGCCCCGCACCGTCCAGGCCCGCTCCAGGACCTCGACCGTCTCCAGCAGGCCGAAGCCGCCCTGGTCCCGCAGCTCGTCGCAGAAGCGCTGCACCTGGCTGGCGTTCGGGCAGTGGGCGAAGACCATGCCGCCCGGCCGCAGCGCGGCCGCAGCGCCCGGCACGGCCCGCCACGGCTCCGGCAGGTCGAGCAGGACGCGGTCCGCGCCGCGCTCGGCCAGGCCCTCGTAGACGTCGCCCACCCTGAGCTCCAGGTTGGGCGGCACGGCGCCGAGGACGTCCACGACGGCGGCCAGGGCGGCGGCGTGGAAGTCCTCGCGCGCCTCGTAGGAGACGACGCGGCCGCTCGGGCCGACCGACCGCCAGGCGGCCAGCGTGAGCGCCCCTGTGCCCGTGCCCGCCTCGACGACGAAGTCGCCGGGCGAGACGTCCGCGTGGACCAGGATGGCGGCCAGGTCCTTGGGGTAGATGGGCTGGGCGCGCCGCCTGCGCTCCACCACCTGCTCCGCGAAGGTCGGCCGGAGCGCCAGCAGCCTGCGGCCCAGGTTGGTGGAGACCACGGTCCCCTCCGGCTGCCCGATCAGCGAGTCGTGCGCGAGCGAGCCCGCGTGCGTGGAGTAGGTGCCGCCGGCGGCCAGGACCAGCCGGTAGCGGCGCCCGGCCCTGTCGTGCAGCAGCACCATCTCGCCGGCGCGCAGCAGTCCCTCCCGCCTCGCCGCGGAGGGCGGGGGTGAGGGGTCGCCGTCGATCGCCATGACCGGCAAGCCTACTATTCGGGGCGGTATGCAGAAGGCGACCGCCCGCTGGGCCGGGCAGAAGGTGAGGTTCGTGGTCGAGGCCGGGTCCGGCCACCAGGCCGGGGTCGACGAGCCGCCCATCCTGGGCTCGGACGACGGCATGCGGCCGACGGAGATGCTGCTGGGCGCGCTGGGCTCCTGCACCGGGATCAACGCGGTGCTCCTCCTCAAGAAGTTCAAGCAGGCGTACCGGACGCTGGCCGTGGAGTGCGAGGGCCCGCAGCAGGCCGACTGGCCGCACGCCTTCACCAGCATCGAGATCCGGTTCGTGATCGAGTGGGAGCCGGGCTTCACCCCCGACGACGAGCTGGTCGCCAAGGCGCTGGACATGGCCTGCAACCGCTACTGCCCGGTCGACGCCACGCTCACCCACGGCACCCGGATCGAGCACCGTCGGGTGGACGCATAAGCCGCTCGCGCTTCGCGCTTCGCTGTGGCGGGGGAGTACGACTCCCCCACCGGCCCCCTCGCTCCAGGGAACGTGGCGCTGCGCGCCGTTCCCTCGGGGGGACAGGCCACCTCTGGTGCGCATCGGGAAGACGGACTCATTCGCTCGGGCGGAGCCCATTCCTACCTCCCTCGTCAGATCTCTCCTCACGTTGGCCGCTGGAACGTCGGGGTGACGGAGGGTGCGTCCGCCCGCCGGGCGGCGCTCGGCACCTCCCGGCCCGCCGCCTCACCGGTTTCGCATCGCGGCGGAGGGTCGGGGGTGGGGCTGGACGTGCCCGCCGGCCCCTTCCCGGCGCCCGACCTCCGCGCTGGGGCGCCGACTAGAATTAAGGCCGTTCCCCCGGCCGCCGTCCTGGAGTGCAAGTGCTCAGCGACTACGTCCCCCTGCTGATCTACGCGGTCATCGTGGTGGCCGTGGTGGGCCTGCTGATCACCCTGTCGTACGTGCTCGGGCCCAGCAAGCCCTATCGGAGCAAGCTCCTTCCCTACGAGTCGGGCATCGTGCCGGAGAAGCCGGCCAGGCAGCGCATGTCTGTGCGCTTCTACCTGACCGCGATGTTGTTCATCATCTTCGACGTCGAGGCCGTCTTCTTCTACCCGTGGGCGGTGCTGCTGCACCAGCTGCGCTGGTACGGCGTCATCGAGATGTTCATCTTCATCGGCGTCCTCGCCGTCGCCCTGGCCCACATCTGGCGCAAGGGAGGTTTCGAGTGGGAGTAGAGCAGCTCCACGACGTCCTCGGCGACAACATCCTCACGACGACGCTCGGCAAGGTCGTCGGCTGGGGCCGCGCCAACTCGGTCTGGCCGGCGCAGTTCGGGCTGGCCTGCTGCGCGATCGAGGGCCTGATGCACACGGTGGGCCCCGGGTTCGACATCGGCCGCTTCGGCTCCGAGGCCATGCGCGCCTCGCCGCGCCAGGCCGACCTGATGATCGTCGCCGGCCGCGTGTCGCAGAAGATGGCGCCCGTGCTGCGCCAGATCTACGACCAGATGCCCGAGCCCAAGTGGGTGATCTCGATGGGCGCCTGTGCGTCGACCGGCGGCGTCTTCAACAACTACGCGATCCTGCAGGGCGTCGACAAGATCGTGCCCGTGGACGTCTACATCCCGGGCTGCCCGCCGCGCCCGGAGGACGTGATCAACGCGCTCATGATCCTGCAGGAGAAGATCAAGGCCCAGGGGATCAGGCCGCGGATATGACGACGCCGACGGTCCCCGAGGGGGTGCTGGCCAGTGGTGTCGTGGCCGGCGACGACTGGATCTCGGTCACGCGCGAGCGCATCCGCCAGACGCTGGCCGCCCTCAAGTCAGAGGGTTACGAGAGCTACGTGTTCATGACGTGCGTCGACCACCTGGCGACGCCGACCGTTCAGCCGCCTCCCGAGCGCTACGAGCTCGTCTACCAGCTGCGCAACATGCGCACCCACCACGAGCTCCGCGTGCGCGTCTTCGTGCCCGAGTCGGACCCGACGCTGCCCAGCGTCCACGACGTCTACGCCCCGGCCAACTGGGACGAGCGCGAGACGTGGGACATGTTCGGCATCAGCTTCGAGGGGCACCCGGACCTGACCCGCATCCTGATGCCCGACGACTGGGTGGGCCACCCTCTGCGCCGCGACTTCCCGGTCGGCGGCGAGCCGGTGGACTTCTCCGAGGACCACGAGGTCTGGCAGACGGCACCCCCGGAGGCCTGAGGCACGATGTCTGACACGAGGCTGGAACAGACCGACAGCCCGGGCATGACCATCACGCGCGGTCCCGGCAGGGGCCCCGGGGATGGCGAGCTCCTCACCATCAACTTCGGCCCGCAGCACCCCAGCACGCACGGCGTGCTGCGGCTGGTGGTGGACCTGGACGGGGAGGTCATCCGCACGGTCAAGCCGGTCATCGGCTACCTGCACACGGGCATCGAGAAGCAGATGGAGGCGCTCCGCTGGCAGCAGGGCGTGGTCGTAACCGACCGGCACGACTACCTGTCGCCGCCCATCAACAACCTGGCCTACGCTCTGGCGGTCGAGAGGCTGATGGGCGTGGAGGCGCCGCCGCGCGCGACCGTCCTGCGCGTGATCATGTCCGAGCTGACGCGCATCGGCTCGCACCTGATCTGGCTGGGCACGAGCGCCATCGAGCTGGGCGCCATGGGCCCGTTCATGTACTGCCTGCGCGACCGCGAGAAGGTCCTCGCGATGAACGAGGAGATCTCGGGCTACCGCATGCACACGTCCTACATCAGGCCCGGCGGCGTGATGGCGGACGCCACCCCCCGGTTCCTGGAGATGCTGGACGCGTTCATCGGGGAGATGCCCGGCAACATCCAGCAGTACGAGGACCTGCTGACCCACAACCCGATCTTCGTCGAGCGCCTGCAGGGGGTCGGCTACCTGTCGGCCGAGGACGCGATCCGGCTGGGCGCGACCGGCCCCATGATCCGCGGCTCCGGCCTGCCCTGGGACCTGCGCCGGGACCGCCCCTACTGCGACTACGAGACGTACGACTGGGAGGTCGCCGTCGAGCCCGCCGGCGACTGCTACGCGCGCTACCTGGTCCGCATCAAGGAGTTCAAGGAGTCGGTCAAGATCCTGCGCCAGGCGCTGGACCGGCTGCCGGGCGGCCCCGTCAACGTGGACGACCGCAAGATGCTGCCGCCTCCCCGCGAGGAGCTGGAAACGTCGATGGAGGCCGTCATCCACCACTTCAAGCTCTTCACGGAGGGCTACTCCCCGCCGCCCGGCGACGTCTACGTGGCCGTCGAGTCGGGCCGCGGCGAGAACGGCTGCTACATCGTCTCGGACGGCACGCACAAGCCGCGCCGCGTGAAGTTCCGCGCGGCGTCGTTCGTCAACCTGCAGGCACTGGAGCACATGGCGATCGGCCACATGATCGCGGACTTCATAGCCATCATCGGCACGGCGGACACCGTGCTCGGAGACGTCGACCGCTGATGGCGCTGTCCGACCACGCGATAGAGGAGATCAGGGCGCTGCCCGCGCGCTTCCCGGAGATCCGGAGCGCCGTCATGCCCGCGCTGGACATCGCCCAGGAGGAGGTCGGCTACCTCACGCCGGAGGCGATGGCCGAGGTGGCCGGGCTCCTGAAGCTGGACCCCGGGTACGTCGAGGGGGTCGCCACCTTCTACACGCTCTTCCGCCTGCGTCCGCTGGGGAAGCACCACTTCGCCGTCTGCACCAACCTCTCCTGCACGCTCCGCGGCGCCGTCCAGATCTGCAACCACATCAAGGAGCGGATCGGCGTGCGCGAGCTCGGCGAGGTGAGCGAGGACGGCATGTTCAGCGTGGAGGAGGTCGAGTGCCTCGGCGCCTGCGAGTACGCCCCGATGATGCGCTACGAGCACCGATTCCACTACGACCTCACGCTGGAGAGGGTCGACGCGCTGATCGACGCTGCGCAGAGCGGCGGCCGCCCCACGGAGCCGGCGCGGCATGGCGAATGAAGCCCGGCCGGCCGCCGCTCCCGAGCTGCGCGGGTCGCACGGCGACGCCCCCGGCCACCTGCTGACCGCCCTCTTCGGGACGCCCGACCTGCACACCCTGGCCGTGTACCGCCGCCACGGCGGCTACGGCTCCCTGGAGCGGGCGCTGAAGGAGCTGACACCCGAGCAGGTGCACGCCGAGGTCAAGGCCTCGGGCCTGCGCGGGCGCGGGGGCGCCGGCTTCCCCACCGGGACCAAGTGGGGCTTCATCCCGAAGAGCATCCCCGGCCCGCGCTACGTCGTCATCAACGCCGACGAGTCGGAGCCCGGCACGTCCAAGGACCGCTACCTGATGGAGAACTCGCCGCACATGCTCCTGGAGGGCATCGGCATCGCGTGCTACGCGATCGGCGCCCACCAGGGCTGGATCTACATCCGCGGCGAGTACGACGGTCCCTACGACATGCTGACCACGGCCATCGAGGAGCTGCGCGCCGGCGGCATCCTCGGGGACCGGCCGTTCGGCGTCGACTTCCCGCTCGACATCCAGATGTACCGGGGCCACGGCGCCTACATCTGCGGCGAGGAGACGGCGCTGCTGGAGTCGCTGGAGGGCAAGCGCGCGCAGCCGCGCTCCCGCCCCCCCTTCCCCGCCGTCAAGGGCGCCTGGGGCCGGCCGACGCTGCTGAACAACGTGGAGACGCTGTCCGCGCTGCCCTGGATCGTCGAGCACGGTCAGCGGCAACGTCCAGCGTCCCGGCGTCTACGAGGTCGAGCTGGGCGTCAGCTTCCGGCACGTGATCATGGAGCTGGCCGGCGGGCCGCCGCCGGGCCGGCGCGTCAAGGTGTTCTGGCCGGGCGGCTCCTCGTCGCCCGTCCTGCCCGAGTCGATGCTGGACACGTCGACCGACCTGGACGAGCTGGCCAAGGTCGGGTCGATGGCCGGCTCGGGCGGCGTCATCGTGATGGACGACTCCTACTGCGTGGTGAGGGCCGCCCACCGCCTGCTGCGGTTCTACGCCCACGAGTCGTGCGGCAAGTGCACGCCCTGCCGCGTCGGCGGCAACTGGGCCGTGCGGACCTTCGAGCGCATCCTGGCCGGGCACGGCAGCGCGGTCGACCTGCAGATCCTGGACCGCATCCAGGAGAGCCTGCAGGGCGGCCGGTGCCTCTGCGGCCTGGGCGACTCCGCGGGCTGGGTGATCATGTCGACGATGAGGTACTTCCGCGACGAGTACGAGGAGCACGCGCTCCGGAACGAGTGCTCGGCGGAGAAGGTGGCGGCCAGTGGCTGATCGCGAACGGAAGCAGACGCGGCAGTCGCCGCAGCCGGGGAGCTCGGCCAGGGCCGCGGCGCCCGGCGACCGGGCCGCCGGCCAGCCGCCGAAGGCCCCCGACCTGGTCACGCTGACCATCGACGGCCAGACCGTCAGCGTGCCCAGGGGCACGCTGATCGTGGAGGCGGCCAAGAAGGTCGCCGTCGAGATCCCCGTCTTCTGCTACCACCACAAGCTGGACCCGGTCGGCGCCTGCCGGCTGTGCCTGGTCGAGATCA
>WNGQ01014754.1_pt1 | contig 10781 bp, 7 predicted proteins | sample 5407661 | NCBI WGS metagenome assembly WNGQ01 (sample SAMN13153382, study PRJNA577476) | soil metagenome | isolation source: 60 cm soil or saprolite under Garry oak tree replicate 2 | place: USA:California | collected 2016-06-15
CGCCGTCGATCACGCGACGCTCGACATCGCCGACGGCGAGCTCTTCACGCTGCTCGGCCCTTCGGGCTGCGGCAAGACCACGCTGCTGCGGCTCATCGCCGGCTTCTACCGCCCCGACGGCGGCGAGATCTGGTTCGGCGAGCGCCGGGTCGACGACCTGGCGCCCCACGTGCGCAACATCGGCATGGTCTTCCAGAACTACGCACTGTGGCCACACATGACCGTGGCCGCGAACATCACGTACGGCCTCAAGCTGCGCAAGCTCTCGACGGCCGAGATCGCGCGCCGGCTCGCCGAGGGCCTCCGCAAGGTGAACCTGGCGGGCCTGGCCGAGCGCTACCCGGGCCAGCTCTCCGGCGGCCAGCAGCAGCGCGTGGCGCTGGCCCGCGCCCTCGTGCTGAACCCCGACATCCTGCTCCTCGACGAGCCGCTCTCGAATCTCGACGCCAAGATCCGCCTCCAGGTGCGGGCCGAGATCCGCACGCTCCAGAAGGATCTCGGTATCACCACGGTCTACGTCACCCACGATCAAGAGGAGGCGCTGTCGCTCTCCGATCGGGTCGCGGTCATGCGTGACGGCGTGATCCTCCAGACGGCGCCTCCCCGCGAGCTCTACGAGCGGCCACGAAGCCGCTTCGTCGCCGATTTCGTCGGTGTCAACAACTTCGTGCCCGGTGTGTGCCGCGACGTGGCCGCCGATGGCGCGACGATCGACACGGCGCTCGGCGTCGTGCGCGGCGTCGCCGCCGACGGCGTCACGCCGGGCGGCCGCTGCGTGCTCGCGGTCCGTCCCGAGAACCTGGTCGTCGGCAACGGCGGCGACAACATCGTCGAGGCGCGCGTCATCCTCGCCTCGTATCTCGGCCACGCGCTCCGCTACGACGTGGAGGCCGCGGCCGGCGTGCGCCTCAAGGTCGACGTGCGCGACCCGCTGCACCACCAACCGCTGGCCGCGGGCCAGCGCGTGCGGATCGGGTTCGGGTCGTCCGCGGCGCTCGTGCTGACGGATGACGTCGGCGCGAGCTGAGGCGCGCCCGCGCGCCGGCGCGGGCGGCGCGTGGTGGCCGGCGCTTGGCATCGCCGCGATCTGGATCTTCCTGGGCGTCTTCCTCGTCTACCCGCTCGCCCGGATCTTCTACGACGCGTTCTCGGACGACGCCGGGCGGCTCACGGTCCGCCACTTCGTCGACTTCGCCACCGACGGGTTCTACCGCCGTTCCCTCTGGAACTCGCTGGTCCTCGGACTGGGGACGGTGGCCGCGACGAGCGTCCTCGGCTTCGCCATCGCGATGCTGCTCGTTCGCTACGACTTCGTCGGCCGCAGCCTGTTCAGCAACCTGACCCTGATCCCGATCGTCGCGCCGCCGCTGGTGGGCGTCCTGGGCTTCACGTTCATCCTGGGCCGGGCGGGAACGGTCAACGTCCTGCTCATGGACTGGTTCGACCTGCTGACGCCGATCAACTTCGTGTACGGCGTCCACGGCGTGCTCCTGGTCGAGACGCTCCACCTCTTTCCGATGATCACGCTGAACGTGGTCGACGCGCTGGCCAAGATCGATCCGGCGCTGGAGGAAGCCGCCGAGAGTGTCGGCGCGCCCGGATGGTGGAAGCTCGCCACGATCACGCTGCCGCTGACGACCCCCGGCTACGTGGCGGGCGCGCTGCTCGTGTTCATCTGGACGTTCTCGGATTTCGCCACGCCGCTCGTCCTCGGCGTCCACGATCTCCTGGCCGCGCAGGCGTATCTCAACATCGTCCAGTTCGTGGACCGCCGGCTCTTCCGGATGGGGATCGTCATCTCGGCGTTCATGGTCCTCCTCGCGGTGCTCTTCCTGATCGCGGCCCGCCGCTACGTGGCCATCAAGGACTACTCGTCGCTCTCGTACTCGCGCGTGGCGAGGCGGCGGCTCTCGCCGGCGCGGCAGGTCCTGGCCATCCTCTTCCTCTCGCTGGTGATGCTGGCGTCGTTCATCCCGTATGTCGGCGTGCTCCTCGCGTCCGTGGGACGAGGCTGGTCGATGACGCCGGTCCCGCTCCACTACACGCTGCAGTTCTTCGAGCGCGTCATCGTCGAGACGCCCAAGTACGTCGTGAACAGCTTCCTGTACTCGATCGTGGCGGTGGGCATCTGTATCGTCGTCGGTGTTCCGATCGCGTGGCTGCTCGCGCGGACGCACGTGCCCGGCCGCGACGTCCTCGATGGGCTCAACACGCTGATCCTGGCCGTTCCCGGGACGGCCATCGGCATCGCCTACATCCGCGCCTTCCACGAGCCTCCGCCCGGGTTCGACCGCGGATTGACGAGCTTCTGGATCATCCTGCCGCTCGTCCTGGCCATCCGTCGGCTGCCGTACACCGTCCGGGGCTCGTACGCCTCGCTGCTCCTCGTCCATCGTTCGATGGAGGAGGCCGCGGCCAGCGTCGGCGCCGGACGCCTGCGGTCGTTCCGCGACGTGACGCTGCCGCTGATGTGGCGCGGCATCCTCGTCGGCTCGCTCTTCTCGTTCATGACGTCGCTCCAGGAAGCCTCGGCGGTGCTGTTCCTCTCCCTCGGCGGCTGGGAGACGATCACCGTGGGCATCTTTTCTTTCTACATCGCGGGCAGCGCCAGCGAAGCGGCCGCGCTCGGCGTCATCCTCCTCGTCGTCGCCGCGGTGACCGTGCTCGTGATCAACCGCGTCGCCGGCACGCGCATGGGTGGGATGTTCGGATAAACATTGAGCCTTTCCTTGTCGCAGCTTCACGCTTGTGCTAGTGTTCGTCTTCACATGGCGCCGGGCGAACCTGCCTGGAAGTCCGTCGGCGAGCTTGCCTCGATCGGAATGACGATGGTGCTCGCGACGGTGATCGGGCTCGCCGGCGGGTACTACGCGGACCGATGGCTCGGCACGAGCCCCATCTTTCTTCTGATCGGTCTCGGCCTGGGGATCGCGGCGGGGTTCGTGAGCCTGTTTCGGACGGCGAAGGACGCGGAGCGGGATCTGGATGAGCGTGAGTGAGCTTCGTCTGCGGGTGACGGCGGAGAGCGCGGTGATCGTCGTCGTGCTCGCCGCCGTCGCCGCGACGCTCGGCGGCGCCCGCGTCGGACTCGGCGTCCTGGCCGGCGGCGCCCTCGCCATCGCGAGCTTCTGGCGGCTGGCCGGTGACGCGGCGAGCGTCTCGTCGGCGACCGCGGCATCCGGTCGCTGGCTGATCGCCAGCGCGCTGCGCTTCGGTGGACTCGCGGCGGCGACGGCCGTGCTCCTCGTCCTCGACTGGGCGCATCCGGTCGCACTCGTGTTCGGTCTCACCATCCTGCCGTGCGATCTCGTGGCCCAGGGGCTGCGGCTCGCCCGCGTTCAGCGCGAGGGCTGATGGAAGCCATCGAGCATCCCCCGATCTTCAGCCTGCCCGGCATTCCCGATCACGTCACCTATACGTGGATCGTGATGATCATCCTGGCCGGGCTCGCGTTCGTGGCGTCGCGGCGAATGGACCTCGTTCCGCGCGGGACGCAGAACTTCCTCGAAGTCGTGCTCGAGCAGTTCCAGGCGCTGATCGACGACGTCATCGGCCCCGAGGGCCGGCCGTATCTTCCGCTGATCGCGACGCTCGGGCTGTTCATCCTCACCGGGAACTTGCTCAGCCTCATTCCCGGGGTGGCGGGGCCGACCGCCAACCTCAACACGACGGCGGCCTGCGCGATCATCGTCTTCGTCTCGTACCACGCGATCGGCGCGATCGGCGTCCGTCGGCAGGGCTTCGTGAACTACTTCAAGCACTTCATGGGCCCGGTGCCGCTCCTGGCGCCGCTCATGATCCCCATCGAGACGATCAGTCACCTGGCCCGGCCGCTGTCGCTCTCGCTCCGACTGTTCGGCAACATGACGGGCGGCCACATCCTGCTCGCCATCATCTTCTTCCTGATGGGGCTCGACGGCCTGATCGGTTGGGCGCTCTCCGGCAGCCCAGCCGGAGCGATCGTCGGGGGCGTCGGCGGCCTCATCATGATCGTCTTCACGGTCGGCTTCCTCTATCCATTGAAGATCCTGGTCTCGGTCCTTCAGGCCTTCATCTTCGTGATGCTGACGATGCTCTACATCGCCGGCGCGACCGAGGGGGCCGAGCACCACCACGCGGAACACCACTAGCAGATCACCACGCGGAGAGGAGGAAGGTCGTGTCACGTTCACTGATGCTGGCACTCGGGGCAGTGTTCGCGTTTCCAGGCCTTGCGGCCGCACAGGGACCCGCCGCCGCCACCGGAGGGTGGGTCGGCCCGTTCGCGGTCATCGCGGCCGGAATCGGGATGGCGCTAGCAGCGGGGCTGTGCGGACTGGGTCAGGGACGGGCGGTGGCCGCAGCGGTCGATGCGATGGCTCGACAGCCGGCGGCGGCTGCGCGCATCCAGACCGCGATGATCATCGGTCTGGCCCTCATCGAGTCCCTGGCGATCTACGTCCTCGTCGTCGCGATGATTCTGTTGTTCGTGCAACCGATCAAGGGGTAGGAGGTTCACCAGCGCGGGCGCCCCGCGGCGCCCGCGTCTCCGGCGATGCCCCGTCGTTCCAGCTCCCGCCTCCCGAGGATCCCGGAGATGACCGTGCGCCGGCTCTCCGTGTATACGCGTTGTCTCCTCCAGCTCGAGGAAGACGGCGTGAAGACGGTGTCTTCGCAGGACCTGGCCGAGCGCTTCAACCTGAATTCGGCGCAGGTGCGCAAGGACCTGGCGTACTTCGGCGAGTTCGGCGTTCGAGGCATCGGCTATTACGTCTCGAGCCTGAAGGCCGAGCTCCAGCGCATCCTCGGGCTCGATCGGGAGTGGCCGGTCGCGCTCGTCGGCTTCGGTAACCTCGGCTCGGCGCTCTTCCACTACCGGGGCTTCGGGCGGCAGGGTTTCCGGATCGCCGTCATCTTCGACGACGATCCCGCGAAGGTCGGCCGCGAGGTCGACGGTGTCCCGATCTTCTCCACGCGCGATCTCGCGCGGGAGATCCAGGCTCGGCGCGTGCAGATGGCGATCGTCGCGGTGCCGGCCGAGGCGGCCCAGTCCGTGGCCGATCAGCTCGTCGCCGCCGGGATCAAGGCCGTGCTCAACTTTGCCCCGGCCCGGATCCGCCTGCCGCGCGACGTCCGGCTCAAGGACGTCGACCTCTCGATCGAGCTCGAGACCCTCTCGTTCTACCTGGCGAAAGCTTCGCGGTAGGATGATGTGACGGGGCACGGGCCTCGCGAGCCCGGGCGCCCGTGCCCGGTTCGACATGCTGAGTGAGTGGGCCGCCTTCAGCGAGCTGGCGAAAGCCTTCGCCGAGGGAGAGGCCTGCCTGCGCGTCGCCGGACTCACCGGCCCCGCCCGGGCGATGGTCGTCGCCGGCCTGGCGAAGACGCATCCCCGGCCACTGCTCGTCGTGGCCGCCACGCTCGCCGACGCTCACCGCTTCACCCAGGACCTCAAGTTCTTCGGGACGCCCGCGGTGGAATTTCCCGAGCGCGAGCCGCGCCTGTGGCGGGGCGGGCGCCAGCGCGAGAGTGACGCCGAGCGGGCCGTCGTCTGTCGTCGCCTGCTCGCCGGCGAGCCGCTCGTCGTCGTGGCCACGCCGACCGCGATCGACGTTCCGCTTCCCAGTCCGACGGAGTTCCGCGAGGCCACGCTGCGCTTCACGACCGGCGACAGCCTCGATCGCGAGCTCTTGATCGAGGCGCTGGAGAAGGCTGGTTACGAGCGGACCGACACCGTCGTCGAGGTCGGTCAGTGGAGCGTGCGCGGTGGCATCGTCGACGTGTTCTCGCCGGCCCAGACGGCGCCGGCGCGGCTCGAGTTCTTCGGCGACGAGATCGAGTCGATCCGGCTCTTCGATCCGACGTCACAGCGCTCACAGGCCACGCTCGACGAGCTCCTCGTGCTTCCGTTGCACGAGGACGGCGCCAGTGCCGAGGCGGGGCGCGGCCTCCTCGACTATCTCCCGCCGACGGCCGCGGTCGTCGTCGACTCGCCGAAGCTGCTCGACGCCACTGACGAAGACGCGCCCGAGCGACCGCCGCTCGGCCAGCGCCTGGCCGGACGGCAGCGCCTCGAGCTCGAGCTGGTCGAGGGCGCCACCGGCCCCGCTGGGCTCACGCTCGACACGCGCTCGGTGACGCAGCACGCAGGAAAGTTCACCCAGCTCGCCGAGGAGATCGCGGGCTGGCGTCGCGAGGGCTTCACGGTGAGGCTGGCCGCGGCCGACGATCGCCAGGCCGACCACGTCCAGCAGATCCTGCGCGAGCACGGTGTGGAGGCGATCCGGGCCGCCAGCATCGACGCTCCCGAAGGCCTGGCCATCGTCGTCGGGGAGTGCTCGTCGGGGTTCTCGATCCCCGCGCTGGGCCTGATCCTCGTCACCGAGACCGAGATGTTCGGTGCCCGGCGGCGAACGCTGCGGCGCCCGAAATACCAGCGGGGCTCACCCATCAGCGCCTTCACCGACCTCGAGGTCGGTGACCTCGTCGTTCACGAGGACCATGGCATCGGAAAGTATCTCGGCCTCAAGACCATGGCGGTGGGAGACCGCGACGGTGACTTCCTGCTCCTCGAGTACGCCGAGAACAACCGTCTCTATCTGCCCGTCGATCGGCTCGACCTGATCTCGAAGTACATGGGGGGCGACTCCACCGCGGCGCGCCTCGATCGGCTCGGCGGCGCGTCCTGGCAGCGGGTGAAGGATTCCGTCCGCGCGGCCCTGCGCGAGATGGCCGAGGAGCTCCTGCGGCTCTACGCCAAGCGCACGGTGGCCGACGGCCATCGCTTCTCGACCGACACGCCCTGGCAGCGCGAGTTCGAAGCCGCCTTCCGGTTCGAGGAGACGACCGATCAGCTCCGCGCCATCGAAGAGGCCAAGCGCGACATGGAAGGCGAGCGGCCGATGGACCGCCTCATCGCGGGTGACGTCGGCTACGGCAAGACGGAGGTCGCGCTTCGCGCCGCGTTCAAGGCGGTGGCCGACGGCACCCAGGTGGCCGTGCTGGTCCCCACCACGGTGCTGGCCCAGCAGCACTGGTCGACGTTCGTGGACCGCTTCGCGCCGTTCCCGGCCAAGGTCGAGCTGCTCTCTCGCTTCCGCTCGCCGGCGGAGCAGAAGGCCGTCGTGGAGGGACTCCGCCTGGGCACGGTCGACGTCGTCATCGGCACCCATCGCTTGCTGTCGAAGGACGTCGAGTTCAAGAACCTCGGCCTCCTGGTCGTCGACGAGGAGCATCGCTTCGGCGTCGCCCACAAGGAACGGCTCAAGCAGTTCCGGGCCGCGGTGGACGTGATGACGCTCACGGCCACGCCGATCCCCCGCACGCTCTACATGTCGCTCTCGGGTGTGCGTGACATGTCGGTGATCGAGACGCCGCCGCTCGATCGGCTTCCGGTGGACACCGTGCTCCGGCGCTTCTCCAAGGCCGTGATCAAGGAGGCGGTCGAGCGCGAGCTCCGCCGGGGCGGGCAGGTGTTCTTCGTCCACAACCGTGTCCAGTCGCTCCCGTCGATGGCGCGCCTCGTCCAGGAGCTCGTACCCGATGCGCGCATCGTCATGGCGCACGGCCAGATGCGTGAGCGCGAGCTCGGAGCGACCATGGTGAAGTTCGTGAGCGGCCAGGCCGACGTGCTGGTGTCGACGGCGATCATCGAGTCCGGGCTCGACATCCCGGCGTCCAACACGATCATCGTCAACCGGGCCGACCGGTTCGGGCTCGCCCAGCTCTATCAGCTCCGGGGGCGAGTCGGGCGCGAGCGCCAGCAGGCGTACTGCTACCTGCTGGTCCCCGCCGACGGCCGGGTCGATGAGCAAGCCCAGCGTCGGCTGCGCGTCCTGCAGGAGTTGACGGAGCTGGGTTCTGGCTTCAAGCTAGCGCTCCGCGACCTGGAGATCCGCGGGGCCGGCAATCTCCTGGGGGCCGAGCAGCACGGACACATCGCGGCAGTGGGATTCGATCTTTATTCGAAGCTCCTGGCCGAGGCCGTGGCAGAATTGAAAGGCGAACCGGCCACTGTGACGGTCGAGCCGGTGATCAGCGTCAACACTGAAGGATTCTTGCCTGAAGATTATGTCCCCGAGGTCAATCAGCGACTGGTCTTTTACAAGCGTCTGGCCGGCGCCGGCGGCGACGATGCCGTTGCCGAGCTCCGTGCCGAGCTCGCCGACCGCTTTGGTCCGCCGCCGCCCGAAGTCGAGCAGCTCCTCGACATCGTCCGCATCCGTGGCGCCGCCCGGACCCTCGGGATCGAACGGATCGAGGCCGGCTCGGGCCGCGCGCTCCTCACGTTCGCCCCATCCACCAAGGTGGAGCCGGCCACGCTCGTCGGGCTCGTGCAGAAGAGCCGGGGGCGTCTCGCCATGAAGCGTGAGTTCACCCTCGAAGCGTTGATCGCTCGCGGAGAGTGGCCGGTGGTGCGGGACGCCCTGCTCGCGCTGTTGTCCGAGATCGGTCGCGGATGAGGGCGCGCTTCGTGGCCGCCGTGCTGGCCCTCGCCGTCGGCGGCTGCGCCATGTCCATGCCGGGATGGGTCCCCTACCTCGGCAAGAAAAAGGGCGAGCCCACGGTCGCGCAGCCACCTCCGCCCGCGCCGGCGGCCACACGAGCCCCCGTGGTGACGAAGCCGCGCCCGCCGGAGAGCGAGGACGTGGCCGACCGCGTGGTCGCCGTCGTGAACAACGACGCCATCACGCTCGGTGAGCTGCAGGAGAACATCGCCATCTTCCGCCAGGAAAATCGCGACCGGGTCAGCGCGTCCGACGAGGAGCTGCAGAAGCAGTTCCTGGCGCGCCTCATCGACTCGCGGCTGCAGATCCAGGAAGCCGGGCGCGAGAAGATCACGGTCGAGGACGCCGAGCTCAACGAAGAGCTGGCCGAGCGCATGAAGCGCTTCGGCGCCAAGACGCCGGAAGAGCTGGAGGCCCTCGTGAAGTCGCAGGGGCTCTCCTACGACACGGTGAAGAAGCGCATTCGCGACTCGCTGCTCGTCCAGAAGGTGATGCGCCGCAAGGTCTCACTCCGGATCTCGGTGACCGAGCCGGAGATCGATCGCTACATCGCCGACAACCGCGAGAAGCTCGAGGCCGGCCTCGGCTACCACGCGCGCCACATCCTCATCGTGCCCGCCGGCACCACGGATGCCGACCTGGAAGCGGCCCGCATTCGCGCCGACGTCATCCGCGCCCAGATCCTGGAGGGCGCGGACTTCGCCGAGCTGGCCCGCCACAACTCCGGAGACGCCAGCGCCAAGGACGGGGGCGATCTCGGTACCCTGAAACGGGGCGAGCTCGCTCAGGAGATCGAGGTCCGCATTCTCGCCTTGAAACCGGGCGAAGTCTCGCGGCCGTTCCCGTCGTCCCTGGGCTGGCACGTCTTCCGGCTGGAGTCGAAGGACATGCTCGAGGGTGAGGGCCTCCAGCGGGTTCGGCAGCAGGTCAAAGACATCCTCTATCGTGAGAAGTACGAGGCGAGGATGGAGGCCTGGATCAAGGAGATGAAGGAACGAGCCATCATCGAGGTGCGGATGTGAAAAACGTTGACATCCTTGGGCCCGGGTGAGAGCATGACCGTGCTGTTAGCAGTCCAACCCCGCAACGCCCTGCTTGATACACGCGAGTCACTGTGCGAACCACTAACTGACGCGGCAGCGAACGCCGCCCCCGGAGCCGTCTCATGAGCGCCCGCCGAGACCGAGGCCAAGGCAGCAACCCGACCGCCGAGAGTGCCGCTCAATCTGCCGCCGGAGGGATGAACCTCTCCGAGCTGAAAGAAAAGAGCATCCCCGACCTCAACGGCATTGCCCGCGAGATGAACATCCAGAACGTCGGCGGCCTGCGCAAGCAGGAGCTGATCTTCAAGATCCTCCAGTCTCAAGCGGAGAAGGATGGGCTCATCTACGCCGAGGGCGTGCTCGAGGTCCTTCCCGACGGCTTCGGCTTCCTGCGTGCCCCCGACTACAACTATCTGCCTGGCCCCGACGACATCTACGTCTCGCCTTCGCAGATCCGGCGCTTCGACCTGCGAACCGGCGACACCATCTCCGGCCAAGTCCGGCCGCCCAAGGACTCCGAGCGGTATTTCGCGCTGCTCAAAGTGGAGTCGATCAACTTCGAGGGGCCGGAGGCGGCGCGGGACAAGATCCTCTTCGACAACCTCACGCCGCTCTATCCGATGGAGCGGCTGCGCCTGGAGCACACGACTGAGAACCTGACCACGCGGGTCATGGATCTTCTCTGCCCGATCGGCAAGGGCCAGCGCGGCATGATCGTGGCGGCGCCGCGCACCGGCAAGACGATGATGCTGCAGTCCATCGCGCACGCCATCGCGGCGAACCACCCCGAGGTCTATCTCATCGTGCTGCTCATCGACGAGCGGCCAGAGGAAGTCACCGACATGCAGCGGACCGTCAAGGGCGAGGTCATCTCCTCGACCTTCGACGAGCCGCCCCAGCGCCACATCCAGGTGGCCGACATGGCCATCGAGAAGGCCAAGCGCCTCGTCGAGCACAAGCGCGACGTGGTGATCCTGCTCGACTCGCTCACGCGGTTCGCGCGGGCCCACAACGCCATCATCCCGTCGTCGGGCAAGGTGCTCTCGGGCGGCCTCGACGCCAACGCGCTCCAGCGCCCCCGGCGCTTCTTCGCCACCGCCCGCAACATCGAGGAGGGCGGCTCGCTCACGATCATGGCGACCGCCATCGTGGACACGGGCAGCCGGATGGACGACGTGATCTTCGAGGAGTTCAAGGGCACCGGCAACATGGAGGTCCACCTCGACCGGCGGTTGATGGACAAGCGCATCTT
>WNGQ01007105.1_pt1 | contig 10780 bp, 8 predicted proteins | sample 5407661 | NCBI WGS metagenome assembly WNGQ01 (sample SAMN13153382, study PRJNA577476) | soil metagenome | isolation source: 60 cm soil or saprolite under Garry oak tree replicate 2 | place: USA:California | collected 2016-06-15
GAGGAAGTTGAGCTTGAGGAGCTGCGGCATGGCGGTGGCGAGCGCGAAGGTCGCGAGCGCGAGATAGACGCCAGATAGCCGCAGCGCCGGCTGGCCAAACAGGAAGCCGAAGCCAAAGCAGATCACGCCTGCAATCGGCAGGCACAACGCGTAGTTGACGTTGAATTGCTCCATCAGCACCGCCGTGGTGTAGGCGCCGACGGCATAGAATGCGCTCTGGCCGAGAGAGAACTGGCCGCTGCCGCCAGTCAGGATGTTCAAGGCCAGCACGGCGAGCCCATAAAACAGGAGCTGCGTCATCTGGAAGATGATGAAGTTCTTGGCGAACATGGGAATGATGAGGAGAGCCGCCAGCACCACCAGCGAGGTGCCGGCACCGACCGTCATGGCCCGTTTCGGAACGGCTTCGACCGCCGGTGCTTCGGTGACGACGTCCTCGACAGCGCTCATGATCAAACTCGCTTCACGATGTGCCGGCCGAACAGGCCGGCGGGTTTGACGACCAACACGGTGATGATGAGGGCGAGCGCGATCGGCAGTTTCAGTTCATTGCCGACGCCCGGAATGTAGGTCCCCGCGAGATTCTCGAAGACGCCGACCAGGAAGCCGCCCATCACCGCCCCGAACGGGCTCGTCAGTCCGCCGAGCACGGCGGCGGCAAATCCGTAGATCAGGACGCCCAGCATCATGTTCGGCTCCAGGAACACCACCGGAGCGATCATCATGCCGGCGACCGAGCCGATCGCCGCCGCCATGCCCCAGCCGAGCGCGATCATCCACGCGGTATTGATGCCCACGAGTCTGGCCGATTCCGGCAGCGAGGCGGCGGCGCGCATTGCCAAGCCGACCCGGGTGAACTGAAAAAAGATGTAAAGCAGGACCAACATCAGCAGGGTGACGCCGATCATGCCGGCCTGGTGAGTCGAGATCAGCTGGCTGCCCAGGAACGGCGAGGAGCCGAACGGCGTCGGGTACTGCTTGATGGTGAAGTCCCAGATCAGGCCGGCGACGCTGTTGATGATGGCGTAGAGCGCGATGAAGCCGGCGACATTGGTCAGGATCGGGGCCTTCGCCAGGGGCTTGAACAAGAGCCGCTCGATCGCGATTCCGCCGGCGAACGAGAAGGCCAGCGTCAGCACGAACGCGCCCCAGTAGGGGACGCCCCACTGCATCAGTTGCCAGGAGACGAAGGTCGAGAACATCGCCATCTCGCCTTGCGCGAAATTGAGATGGTCGATCGCCTGGTAGATCATCACGACCGCGAGCGCCATGCAGGCATAGATCGCGCCGGTGGAAATGCCGGCCAGGATTTGATTGGTGAAAAGCTCCATGGCCGCCGCTCCCTTTAATAGCCCAGGTAGGATTTTCGCACGTCTTCGTTGTTGGCGATCTCCTTCGCCGGACCCGCCATCACGATGCGGCCGGTTTCGATCACATAGGCCTGGTCGGCGAGCTCCAGCGCCAGCTGCGCGTTCTGCTCGACCACCAGGATCGTCACCTTGTCCTCGCGGTTGATCTTGCCGAGGATCTTGAACAGGTCGCGCACCACGAGCGGCGCAAGCCCGAAGGACGGCTCGTCCAGCAGCATCAGCCGGGGCCGCAGCATCAGCGCGCGGGCGACCGCAAGCATCTGCTGTTCGCCGCCCGACAACGTGCCGGCCTGCTGGGTGTAGCGCTGTTTCAGCACCGGGAAGTGCTCATACATCCGCTCGATGTCGGCGACGATGCCGGCCTTGTCGGTGCGGGTGATGGCGCCGAGCTGGAGGTTTTCCTCCACCGTCATGGTGGTGAAGGTGCCGCGGCCCTGCGGCACGTGGGCAATGCCGAGCCGCACCACGTTTTCGGTCGAGCGGTTGGCGAGCGCCGCACCCTCGAACTCGATCGATCCGGTCGAGCGCACCATGTTGCAGATCGCCCGCAGCGTGGTGGTCTTGCCGGCGCCGTTGGCCCCGAGCAGCGTGGTCAGACTGCCTTCATCGAGCGAGAAGCTGAGGCCATGAAGCGCCTGGACCTGCCCGTAATAGGCGCGCAAATCCTTGACGTTGAGCATCGCCGTCATTGGTCCTTGCTCCCCAGATAGGCCTTGATGACATCGGGGTCGGCCTGCACCTGGCTCGGGGTGCCCTCCGCGAGCTTGCGTCCGAAATTGAGCGCGACGACGTGATCGGCGATCGACATCACGAGGCCCATGTGATGCTCGACCAGGAGAACGGTGACCTTGCGATCGTCGCGAATGCGACGGATCAGGTCGCCGAGCACATGGACCTCCTCATGGTTGAGGCCGCCCGCCGGCTCGTCGAGCAGCAGGATCTTGGGGTCGGCCGCGAGCGCGCGAGCCAGCTCGACCCGCTTCTGGGTGCCGAACGGCAGCCCCGACACCACGGTATGGGCGACGTCCTCGAGCTTGAGATAGTCCAGGATCGCGTGGACCTTCTTGTTCATCGCCGCCTCGCCGCGGCGGACCCAGGCAAGCTTCAGCGAGTCGCTCACGATGTCGCTGGAGGTACGGGCGTGGGTACCGACCCGGACGTTGTCGAGCACCGAGAGGTTGGGAAACAGCGCGACGTTCTGGAAGGTGCGGCCGATGCCGATTTCGGCGATGCGGTGCGGCGGCCGCGTCAGGATGCTCCGGCCCTCCATCAGGATGTCGCCGGAGCTCGGCTGATAGAGGCGGCTGAGACAGTTGAACAGCGTCGTCTTGCCGGCGCCGTTCGGTCCGATCAGGCCGAGGATCTGGCCCTGGTGCATGTCGAAGGAGACGCCATTGAGTGCAACGATACCGCCGAACAGGACGCTGACGTCGCGAACCGCGAGCAGGGGATCTTGACCCTGCGCGAGCTGTGCCTGCGTCATTTCGTTCCACCCCGGAGGCCGGTAGGGGTGGAATGGTATGGCGAAGTCGTTCGCCGGCGATTGACGCTACCTGATCCCCTCGGCCATACGTGCAACTTTCCCTCCTGACTTCAGCTTCTTATTGGGTTCTTTTTTTGCTTGCGGCGCGGTGCCGTCAACTCTTGATTCAAGCCTTGATTGCGGCAGTGCACCGCCAAGGGCAGCTTCGATGTTCCTTACCATCGCCACGAGACGAGGTCCAATATCGTTGAGCAGCCGTTCTTCCGTGAAGCGGAATGCCGGCGCACCGCAGTTAAACGCATAAGGACCGGTTCCGTCATTTAACTTTAGTGCAACGCCGACCGCATGAACGTCGTCCTGCCACTCGCCGGCCGAAATCGCGAAGCCGCGTTTGGCCACCGTTTCGCCGGAGCGCTCGATACCGTCGCGCAGCTTGGCCCAGCGGCTGCCATAGTGCTCGCGAAGGTCGCGCAACAACGAGGCACGCTCGTCGTCGGGCAGGGCCCAGACATAGGCCCGTCCCATCGCCGTGGTCGCAATGGGAATACGCGAGCCGACGTCGAGCTGAACGTTGACCGTGAGACCGTTCCGGCTCTGGCCGAAATAGATCATGCTGTGACGGTCGCGGCCGCCGACCGCGACCGCGCCGCCGGTGTCGCGCATCAAGGCTTCGCGGAACGGCTCGGACAAATGCCGAACACCGAGATTGGCGAGTGCGGCATAGCCGAGCGCCATGGCTGATGGCGCAAGCTGATACTTCTCGAACCTGGGAACAGGTGTAAGGTATCCCAGCTTGGTCAAGGTATAGGTCAACCGCGAGACGGTCGGCTTGGGCAGATTGGTGCGGGCCGCGATCTCCTGATTGCCAAGGAGCCCGTCATTGGGACGGAATGCGCGCAACACGTCGAGCCCGCGGGAAAGCGCGACGACGAAGCGGCGATCGGTCGCTGCTTTCTTGGCTGGACGTTTCATTCCCTGTTGGTGCTCGTGTCCGTTGACAAGGCACGTGCTTCAAAATAACCCTCCATGTCAAGATGTGGAATTAAATTCCGCAGTGCGAAATCGAACAAAAACAAAATTCCCAAGGAGTTCAGCGTGAACGAAGTGGTCAGGCTCGAGCGTCACGACGACATCGCCATCGTCACCGTCAACAGTCCTCCGGTCAACGCATTGAGCGCCGCGGTTCGCGGCGGAATCATGGAATGCGTCAAGGCTGCGATCGCCGATCCGGGCGTGAAGGGGATCGTCTTGACCTGCGGCGGCCGCACCTTCATCGCCGGCGCCGACATCACCGAATTCGGCAAGCCGCCGAGGCCGCCGGGGCTCAACGAGGTGCTGGCCGAAATGGAAAATTCGCCGAAGCCGATCGTTGCCGGCATTCACGGCACCGCGCTCGGCGGCGGGTTGGAAGTGGCGCTCGCGTGTCATTTCCGCGTCGCCACCAAGGACGCGAGATTGGGCCTCCCCGAGGTGAAGCTCGGGCTGTTGCCGGGCGCCGGCGGCACGCAGCGCCTGCCGCGCGCGGTCGGCCCTGAACTCGCGGTAAAAATGATCGTCGGTGGCGATCCGATTCCGGCTTCGGAAGCACTGAAGAACGGCCTGATCGAGGAGATCGTCGAGGAGCAGGCGTTGGGGGCTGAGGCCTTCGTGCTCAGGGTGCTGGCCGAGAAGCGCCCGCTCAGGCGTTTGCGCGACGATGACTCCAAGCTCGCAGCCGCCAAGGCGGACCGCTCGATCTTCACCAACGCGGTCGCGTCGATGACCAAGAGGGCGCGGGGCCTGGAGGCGCCGTTCGCCGCAGCGGATGCGGTCGGCGCCGCCATCGACCTGCCGTTCGACGAGGGGCTGAAGAAGGAGCGTGAGGGATTCCTCAAGCTCGTCTCCAGCGATCAGTCGAAGGCGCAGCGCTACGCGTTCTTCGCCGAGCGCGAGGCCGCCAAGATCGCGGGTGTTCCCGACGGCACCAAATCGCGCAATGTCGAGCGCGTCGCCATCATCGGCGCCGGCACCATGGGCGGCGGTATCGCGATGTCGTTCGCCAATGCCGGTATTCCCGTGACCCTGATCGAAACCGGCGAAGAACAGCTCAAGCGCGGCATGGGCGTGATGCAGAAGAATTATGAAGCGACCGCGGCGCGCGGCGGCATCCCGGCGGACGCGCCCGCCAAGCGCATGGGCCTGATCAACGGCGTGGTCGGTCTCGAACACGTCAGGGATGCCGACCTCGTGATCGAAGCCGTGTTCGAGACCATGGCGGTGAAGAAGGAGGTGTTCGGCAAGCTCGATCAATTTGCCAAGCCGGGTGCGGTGCTCGCTTCCAACACGTCGTATCTGAACATCGACGAGATCGCGAAGGAGACGAAACGTCCGCAGGACGTGCTCGGCATGCACTTCTTCTCGCCGGCCAACGTCATGAAGCTGTGCGAGATCGTGCGCGCGGCCAAGACCGCGCCCGACGCGCTGGTCACCGCGGTCACGATCGCGCGCAAGATCGCCAAGGTGCCGGCGGTGGTCGGCGTCTGCGACGGCTTCGTCGGCAACCGCATGCTGCATCAGCGCGGCAAGCAGTCGGAGAAGCTGTTGTTCGAAGGCGCGCTGCCGCAGCAGGTCGATGCGGTCGTGACCAAATTCGGCATGCCGATGGGGCCGTTCGCGATGAGCGATCTCGCCGGCCTCGATATCGGCTGGCGCTCGCGCAAGGACCGCGGCATCAAGTCGGAGATCGCGGATGCGCTGTGTGAAGCCGGGCGCTTCGGCCAGAAGACCGGCAAGGGCTACTACAAATACGAGGGCGGTTCGCGCGCGCCGCTGCCGGATCCCGACGTCGAGAAGCTGATCGACGAGACCTTGCTGCGGCTCGGGCGCAAGCGCCGGGTGGTCAGCGACGAGGAGATCCTCGAGCGCATGATGTATCCGATGATCAACGAGGGCGCGCGGATCCTGGAAGAGGGCGTCGCGGCGCGTCCGAGCGACATCGACGTGATCTGGATCTATGGCTATGGCTGGCCGGTCTATCGCGGCGGCCCGATGTTCTATGCCGACCAGGTCGGCCTGAAGCACATCGCCGACCGGCTTTCTTTCTACGCCAAGGAGACCGACGATCCCTCGCTCGAGCCGGCGCCGCTGTTGCAACGGCTCGCGGCCGAGGGCAAGACCTTCGCCTCGCTCGCGGCGACGACGTCGAAAGCGGCTTGATGGGCCTCGGCTCTCACCACTCGTCATTCCGGGCCTGGCCCTTCGGGCCATCCCGGAATGACGAACTATTATTTGCTCCCGAGCGCAAGCTCTCATGACCCACTCCGGCGAGCAGTTCTATCCGCAAGGCGTCCATTGGGACGATCCGATCGCGCGCGGCACGCTGCCGGACCTGTTGGCGCAAGCGGCGCGCGACCATGGCAGCCGTCCGGTGATCGAATTCCGCGACCGCCCCATCGGCTATGCCGAACTCGAGGCCATGGTCGAGGTCGCGGCGTCGGCCTATCTGCGCGGTGGCTACGGCAAGGACACTTCCGTCGCGCTGTTCCTCGGCAATACGCCGGACCATCCGATCAATTTCTTCGGCGCGCTGAAGGCTGGCGCCCGTGTCGTGCATTTGTCGCCGCTCGACGGCGAGATCGCGCTGTCGCACAAGCTCTCCGATTCAGCCGCGCGGGTGCTGGTCACCTCCAATCTCTCCGCGCTGCTGCCGACCGCCCTGAAATTCCTCGCTCAGGGTCTACTCGACCGGCTGATCGTCTGCGAGGACGACCATTGGGGCAGGGTCGGCACACAGCAGACGCCGCTGCCGGATAACCCGGCGATCATCACCTGGCGGCGGTTTGTCGAGGGCGCCGTGCGCCCGGCGCAATGGCCGCAGATTTCTGCCGATGACGTCGCGCTGCTGCAATATACCGGCGGCACCACCGGGTTGCCGAAAGGCGCCATGCTCAGCCACGGCAACCTCACCGCGGCGGTATCGATCTATGATGTCTGGGGCAGGCCCGCGCGCGCCGAGCGCAACGATCCGGTCGAACGCGTGATCTGCGTATTGCCGCTGTTCCACATCTTCGCGCTCACCGTTGTTCTCTTGAGCGCGATCCGGCGCGGCCATCTGATCTCGCTGCATCAGCGCTTCGATGTCGAAGCGGTGATGCGCGACATCGAGGTCAAGCGCGCCACCGCCTTTCCCGGCGTCCCAACGATGTGGATCGCGATCGCCGGCCTGCCCGATCTCGACCGACGCGACCTGTCCTCGCTGGTCTCCTGCGGCTCCGGCGGCGCGCCGCTGCCGGTGGAGGTCGCAAAGATCTTCGAGCGCAAGGTCGGCATGAAGTTGAAGAGCGGCTGGGGCATGACCGAGACCTGCTCGCCGGGCACCGGCCATCCCAAGGAGGGGCCGGACAAGCCCGGCTCGATCGGGCTGATGCTGCCCGGCATCGAGATGGACGTGGTGTCGCTGGAGGATCCGGCCAAGGTGCTCGGCGCGGGCGAGGTCGGCGAAATCCGCATCAGGGGGCCGAACGTCACCAAAGGCTATTGGAATCGACCGAAGGAGACCGCGGAGGCCTTCGTCGGCGACCGCTTCCTGACCGGCGACATCGGCTACATGGACAGTGACGGCTATTTCTTTCTGGTCGACCGCAAGAAGGACATGATCATCTCCGGCGGCTTCAACGTCTATCCGCAGATGATCGAGCAGGCGATCTATACCCACCCCGCCGTGCACGAGGTGATCGTGATCGGGATTCCCGACGCTTACCGCGGCGAGGCAGCCAAGGCCTTCATCAAGCTGCGCGAGGGCGCTGACCCGTTCACGCTGGACGAGCTGCGCGCCCATCTGGCCGGCAAGCTCGGCAAGCACGAACTGCCCGTCGCGCTCGAATTCGTCGAGGCGCTGCCGCGCACCCCGGTCGGAAAACTCTCGCGCCACGAATTGCGTCAGCAGCAGCCGCCGCAGGAATCCCGAGGTTATTACATCGAGAGTCCGGGTTCGCGCTAATGCGCGCCCCGGAATGACGAACGCCAGCAGGTTTGACCACAGGAGGATCCGATGGATCTCGCTTTCAGCAAGGAAGAAATGGCGTTCCGCGAGGACGTGCGGGCGTTCTTCAGGGATAACGTGCCGCCGGAGACCCGGCGCAAGCTGGTCGAGGGCCGGCATCTGTCGAAGGACGAGATGGTCGCCTGGTGGCGCATCCTCAACAACAAGGGCTGGGGCGTCTCGCACTGGCCCAAGGAATATGGCGGCACCGGGTGGACCTCGGTGCAGCACTACATCTTCAACGAGGAGCTGCAGATGCACCCGGCGCCGGCGCCGCTCGCCTTCGGCGTCAGCATGGTCGGTCCCGTCATCTACACCTTTGGCAACGAGACGCAGAAGAAGCAGTATCTGCCGCGCATCGCCAACGTCGACGACTGGTGGTGCCAGGGCTTCTCCGAGCCGGGTTCGGGCTCCGACCTCGCCTCGCTCAAGACCAAGGCCGAGCGCAAGGGCGACAAATATATCGTCAACGGCCAGAAGACCTGGACCACGCTGGCGCAACACGCCGACATGATCTTCTGCCTCTGCCGCACCGATCCTGCGGCGAAGAAGCAGACCGGCATCTCCTTCATCCTGATCGACATGAAGAGCAAGGGCATCACGGTGCGGCCGATCGAGACCATCGACGGCGGCCATGAGGTCAACGAGGTCTTCCTCGACGACGTCGAGGTGCCGGTCGAGAACCTGGTGGGCGAGGAGAACAAGGGCTGGGATTACGCCAAATTCCTGCTCGGCAACGAGCGCACCGGCATTGCCCGCGTCGGCGTCTCCAAGGAGCGCATCCGCCGCATCAAGGAACTCGCCTCCAAGGTCGAGTCCGGCGGCAAGCCGGTGATCCAGGATCCGGGTTTTCGCGAGAAGCTCGCCGCCGTCGAGATCGAGCTGAAGGCGCTGGAGCTGACGCAACTCCGCGTCGTCGCCGATGAAGGCAAGCACGGCAAGGGCAAGCCCAATCCGGCGTCCTCGGTCCTGAAGATCAAGGGCTCGGAGATCCAGCAGACCACGACCGAACTTTTGATGGAGGTGATCGGGCCGTTCGCCGCACCCTACGACGTGCATGGCGACGACGGCTCGAACGAGACCATGGACTGGACCGCGCAGATCGCGCCGAGCTATTTCAACAACCGCAAGGTCTCGATCTACGGCGGCTCCAACGAGATCCAGCGCAACATCATCACCAAGGCGGTGCTGGGGCTTTAGTCGCGCCGACGCGGCCGCGACCACCGTCGTCATGGCCGGGCTTGACCCGGCCATCCACGTCTTGCCACGCGGAACCAAAGACGTGGATGCCCGCGACAAGCGCGGGCATGACGACAGAGTTTGATACCGGGAGAGTAGAGAAAATGGATTTCGATCTGTCCGAGGAGCAGCGGCTTCTGAAAGAAAGCGTCGACGGGCTGTTGACCGATGCCTACGATTTCGACGCCCGCAAGAAATACATGAAGGAGAAGGGCGGCTGGTCCAAGGCGATCTGGGGCCGGCTCGCCGAGCAGGGCCTGCTTGGCCTGCCGTTTTCCGAAGCCGATGGCGGCTTCGGCGCCGGCGCGGTCGAAACCATGATCGTGATGGAGGCGCTCGGCAAGGCGCTGGTGCTGGAGCCTTATCTCGCTACCGTCGTGATCGCGGGCGCCTTCCTGCGCCATGGCGGCTCGGCCGCGCAGAAGCAGGCGCACATCCCGGGCATCATCGACGGAGCCAAGACCTTTGCGTTCGCGCAGCTCGAGAAGAACTCGCGCTACGATCTCCATGACGTCGCGACGTCCGCGAAGAAGAAGGGCGACGGATGGGTGATCGATGGCGAGAAATTCGTCGTGATCAACGGCGAGAATGCCGACACCTTGATCGTGATCGCGCGCACCAAGGGCAACCGGCGCGACGCCACCGGCATCGGGGTGTTTCTCGTGCCGGCGGATGCCAGGGGCGTCGCCAAGAAGGGCTACCCCACGCAGGATGGCCTGCACGCCGCCGATATCACCTTGACCGGCGTCGAGGTCGGCTCGGACGCTGCGATCGGCGATCCGGAAGACAGCCTCGCCCTGATCGAGCGCGTGGTCGACGAGGCCCGCACCGCGATGTGCGCGGAAGCCGTCGGCGCGATGGACGAGTCGCTGAAGAGCACGGTCGAATATCTCAAGACCCGAAAGCAGTTCGGCGTCGCGATCGGCAGCTTCCAGTCGCTGCAGCACCGCGCCGCCGACATGTTCGTGGCGGTGGAGCAGGCGCGATCGATGTCGATGTTCGCGACCATGGCGGCCGAGTTCGGCGACGCGAAAGAGCGCGCCACGGCCGTCGCCGCGGCCAAGGTGCAGGTCGGCAAGTCGCTGAAATTCGTCGGCCAGCAGTCGATCCAGCTCCATGGCGGCATCGGCATGACCCAGGAGGCGAAGATCGGTCACTATTTCAAGCGGCTGACCATGATCGAGAACTCGTTCGGCGACACCGAATATCATCTGCGCCGCGTCAGCGACGCGGGCGGGTTGGTGTAACGGCCGGGCACGCGATGTCATCAAGAGCACGTCGTAGCCCGGATGAGCGGAGCGATATCCGGGAACACCGGTGACGTGGCCCCCGGATGTCGCTCCGCTCATCCGGGCTACGCGAGTGCCGAAAGGGAGAGAAGCACCCATGAAAAACACCCCGTTCGATCTCACCGGTCAGGTCGCCGTGATCACCGGATCGAGCCGCGGCATCGGCCGCGCCTCCGCCGAACTGCTGGCAAGCCTCGGCGCCAAGGTCGTGATCTCGAGCCGCAACGCCGAGGCCTGCCACGAGGTCGCCGACGGCATCAGGAACGCCGGCGGCGACGCCCATGTCATCGCCTGCAACATCTCGCGCCGCGACGAGGTCGAGGCCCTGATCGCTGGCACCACCAAGCACTACGGCAAGATCGACATTCTCGTCTGCAAC
>WNGQ01008124.1_pt1 | contig 10779 bp, 10 predicted proteins | sample 5407661 | NCBI WGS metagenome assembly WNGQ01 (sample SAMN13153382, study PRJNA577476) | soil metagenome | isolation source: 60 cm soil or saprolite under Garry oak tree replicate 2 | place: USA:California | collected 2016-06-15
CCGGAAGCGCGGTAACGACAAACGCGATCAAAGTAAGACTCAACGGGTTCGTCAAGATGGTGCGATCGCCGCGTTCGCCCTTTGGAAACGTGCGAAGAAACCTTAGGATTTGTTCGCGAAAATAAACCGGCAGCGCCAAGATCGCACCAAGCTGAATGACAATCGTATACATTTTCCAGAAGCCGTCGTGGAGGTCAATATGCAGCAGCGCCTCGACAATGCGCAGATGAGCTGTTGAGCTTACCGGAAGAAATTCAGTAAGACCTTCGACAATGCCGAGAAAAATCGACAATAAGAAGTCCTGCATTTGTTAAAACGTTAAAGTGCTGTGCTCTGAGTTCCGACCTCGACTTGTCACTCGTGACACGTCACTTTTTGACTCTTTCTCACAGCGCTTCCGCTCCGCGTTCGTCCGTTCGGATCCGGACCGCCTCTTCCACTTCCGCAACGAAAATTTTCCCGTCACCGATCTTCCCAGTCTTGGCGGCGCGCAAAATTGCGTCGACAGCACGCTGCGCGCGATCGTCAGGAACGACAAGCTCGAACTTCACTTTGGGTAGGAAGTCCACCGTGTACTCGGTGCCGCGATAAATCTCGCTGTGACCTTTTTGCCGGCCGAAACCTTTCACTTCGCTGAGCGTCATTCCTTCCACGCCAACTTCTGTGAGTGCTTCTTTCACCGGCTCGGTTTTAAACGGCTTGATGATCGCCTCAATTTTTTTCACCGCGCCAAACTAGAACTAGCGCTCCAAATGGCAAGCAACACGTGGAGATAGGGCCATCGGGCAATTCCCAATTCAGACTCCTGGGTTGGGTCCAAGGAATCGGCGCTCCCTGCGTTCACGCCTTACCGACATGAATCGATCGCGTCTAGCTCTGCCTCCACCATCTCACGCACAAGCTGCCGAAAATTTCCAGTCGGCTTCCACCCAAGTGTTTTGCGAATCTTCTCCGCGCAACCGACCAGGCGTGTTGGTTCCGTTGGGCGATCGAACGAAGAAGCGTACTTTACATATTTCTCCCATGGAAGATCGACAACCGCGAACGCCGCCTTGACAAATTCGCGTACAGAATGCGTCTCTCCGGTTGCGACCACGTAATCATCTGCCGTTTGGTGTTGCAGCATCAACCACATCGCCTGCACATAATCCTGGGCACGACCCCAATCTCTTTGGCTTTCCAAGTTACCGAGCGAAAGTTCATTATCGAGATTGCACGCGATCCGCGCAGCCGCGCGCGCAATTTTGCGTGTCACAAAATTTTCCCCGCGCCGTGGCGACTCGTGATTGTAGAGAATGCCATTGCAAACGAAAAGTCCGTACGATTGTCGATAAATCCGTGCCAATTGCGTCGCGAACGCTTTAGCACAGCCATACGGACTCGTCGGTTGCAGGGGCGTTTCTTCCGTTTGCGGCGTTTCGGATGCGTCTCCGAAGATTTCCGAGCTCGAGGCGTGATAAAATTTCACCGGTTGCGGTTGAGCGCGGGCGATTTCAAGCAAGCGCAGCGTCGCCATTCCCGCTTCCTCGCAGGTCGATTCGGGAATCTCAAAACTCAGGCCGACGTGACTTTGTCCGGCGAGATGATACAACTCGCTCGGACGAACATCGCCGAAAATGCGGCGCAAGGTCGTACTGTCGGCGAGATCGCCATAGTGGAGAAATAGCCGCTGACCGTAAATTTTGTCATCCCGCCGCAGATGCTCGATGCGCGATCGCAATAAGTTGCTCGTACGTCGCACGATTCCGTGCACGGTATAACCCTTTTCCAGGAGCAGCTCAGACAAGTAGGAACCGTCTTGTCCAGTGATTCCGGTAATTAAGGCGATTTTCTCGGAATCTTTCATTTAATATCGAACCCAAGTTTTGCGGGCTTCATGATCGAAAAAGGAAATAAGCAAAATCCGTCTCGCCACTCACTGCCAGCACACACATCATCAGATTTTTCGTCCGAATTTTTTCTCCAATTCGGCAAGCGAAATCTGAATCATCGTCGGGCGGCCATGCGGACAACAGTAAGGCAAATCGCAGACGAGCAAATCCTGGACGAGTTTTTCAATTTCCAGATAACGTAGCGGATCGTTGGCTTTGACAGCGTGTCGGCAAACGGTCTTGGCGATCATCTCTTCGCCCAAGCGCAATGCCGAGCTGCTGTTACTCGCGCTTTTGAGATCATCGATCACCTTGCGCATGAACTGTGTCGGGTCTGAGACGTTCAAAAAACTCGGAAGGCTGTCGATCTTGAACGAGTTCGGTCCGAAGTTCTCGATCCCGATTCCCATCTTTTGCAGGATCGACATGTTGCGCTCAATCCAATCCGCATCGCGCGGCGGGAGATCAAAAGTCTGAGGCAGTAGCAGCCTTTGCGCGGGAACTCCCTGCTCTTCCATTCTTCGCCGCAATTCCTCAAATAGAATGCGTTCATGCGCTGCATGCTGATCCACGAGGACGAGCCCATCCGCGTTTTCCATCAAGACGTAAAGTTTGTTGAGCACTCCAATAATCTGAAATTGCTGCGGCGAAGATTCGTTGGAAGGGATTGCGTGTCCTGTGTGGCGAGGGCCAGCGACCCCGGCTACGGATTCGTCGATCTGAAAGCGTCTAGCGCTCGGGATAACAGGCGGAGGAGCAGTGAATTCGACGGGCTTGTGGCCGGAATCGCCTGCTTCGGCTCCAAAGCGCGGAAGTTCACGGTGTGGAACTCCAACTGACGTGCCAGTCGACGGCATCGCGGCGAGCGGCGCGCGAAATTTTTCCTGCCACTCCGTCCGACTGCGTTCCAATGTTTGCTGAACACAGCGGACGATTGCTTCACGCATGCCAGTGGGATCCCGAAAACGCACTTCGCGTTTGGCCGGGTGAACGTTTACATCAACAGCACTTGGATCGAGATCGAGAAAAAGAAACGTGACGGGATACTGTCCCTTCATGAGGGTAGTGTGATAACCTTCCCGCACGGCAGCAGTAATGAGGCCGCTCTCAATAGCGCGGCCATTTACGAAAAGAAGCTGTTGCGCGCGCGTTTGCCGGCTTAGACCTGCTTGCCCAATAAAGCCGCGAATTTGAATTTTGGATGACGCATTGCCGCTTACCTCAATCAGGCGCTCCAGTAATTCGGGACCATACAAGTCACGGATTCGATCAGTGAGAGTTGCCGTCGCCGGGAGCTGAAACACCAGGCGGTCGTCTCGCAACAAAGTAAAGGCAATCTGAGGATGGCCAATCGCTTGCAGGTGAATGTGATGCTCAATGTTACGGCCTTCCGTGTTTTCCGAGCGAAGAAATTTTCGACGCGCCGGCAAATTATAGAAAAGCGACCGCACCTCCACTTGCGTTCCCGGCGCTTCGCCACCATCGCGCACGATCTCGATCTTGCCGCCATTAACGATGATCTCAGTTCCGGCGATGGCATTAGGCTCGCGTGTGGTCAATCGAAAACGGGCAACACTCGCGATGCTCGGCAATGCTTCGCCGCGAAATCCAAGCGTGCCGATAGCCTGCAGGTCAGCAGCCGAGCGAATCTTGCTCGTAGCATGCCGTTCAAGCGAAAGAAGCGCGTCATCACGATCCATGCCGCAGCCATCGTCAACGACACGGACCACGGAAATTCCTCCCCGACGAATCATGATCTCAATCTTGCGGGCGTCGGCGTCGATGCTGTTCTCGACGAGTTCTTTCACCACCGAGGCGGGACGCTCCACTACTTCGCCAGCCGCAACCTGGCTGGCGACCGTGTCTGGTAGCACTCGAATCCGGCTCATCTGATCACAGAAGTTAGAGATTAGAAATCGGGGGTCAGGTTCAAGCGTAGCACGGCCAACAACCGATGTAGAGGAGTGGGTCCTCACGCGCATGTGTAGATGCCTTGGGACTGAGGACAGCAGACATTACACCTCTCACATTGGTTGACTTGGTGGGGCTGAATCGTAGGTTTTCAGCGAAGATGATTAACGTCACCGACAACGCTGTTCGACAGCTTCGAAGTTTGCTTGAAGGTCAGGCAGAAAACTCCGAAAAAGGTTTGCGCGTCCAGATTGCAAAGGGCGGCTGTTCGGGTCTTCAATACGAAATGGCACTCGACGAAAAAAAAGAAGGCGATGCTGTAGTGGCACGCGAGGGAATGCAATTTCTTATCGATGCTGAGAGTATTCCATACTTGCGCGGCGCTACCTTGGATTTTCGTGACGGTTTGACCGGCGTGGGGTTTCATATTGTGAATCCAAATGCGTCGCGGACCTGCGGGTGCGGTTCGTCGTTCGAAACTGCGCGGCCAGTTTGAAACCGGGGAATTTTCTCGTTTTCGCTTAAATGGACTATGGTGCTTTTCGCTACGAAGAGCCGTACTCTCGTCCACGGCGGCGCACGAATTATTTCGCATGGACGGTCATCATTCTGCTCTTGACTGGCTTCGCCTTCGCAGCATGGCTGGGTAGTTTTTACATTTTCGATCAACCGGAGCGTCCAGATAGCTACCGCATTTTACAAAAGCTGCACAAAATCGAACCGCCGAAGCGCTTCGAATTGACGGCTGCGCCAGCTGGCGAATTCCTGAGTGCGAAGCAGCTCTACGATCGCTATGTCGGAATGGGAGCCGCCGAGTTGGCCAAGACCAATGCGGAGCTGGCGCGGAATTATATTCGAAATTATCAGCAGGTGCGCGGTTTAGTGCCGTACGTGATCGGCAGATACACGATCGTGGCAGCACGGGAACTCGGACCCGGCGACGTGTTTACCTCCGGAATGGTCACGCTGACGAACGCGGTCGATAGTGGCGAATTGCTCATGGAGCATCTTTATCCGGCCGATCCCGAGGTTCTGCCGCTGATGAAACAGACGCTGAACGTCGGGTTGGAACTCAAACTCGAGCGCACCCATGATCTTTCGGCGGTGATTCATGCAGAGCGGTTGGCGGACGGTCGCATGATGATTACGACCGTCCCATTGCTCTATGGAAGTTATACTGTCACGCGCGGGCTCGGCACCTTCCGGCTGGAACCGCCGCGCACTCTCAATCTCGCTGCGGGCTGGCCTTTGTTTAAGGAGCACGCGCGCACCGCAGCCGAAGCGGACTACGCCAATTATCGGCAAAAGACGGTTGCAGCCCAAGGCCAAGTGCCAATCCCTGGTGTGGACGCAACCGGCACGCCGCCTCCCGCGGGGAATGAGCTGGTTCGGGTCGAACAAGCCAGGCCTGTCCCGGTTCCCTTGGCAACACCGATAGCGCCACAAAATGAAAAGCTGGCCAAGGCAACGCCTTCGCCAAAAGGCGGAAAATTGGCAAAGAAACAAAAGCTCCAATCTCCGCCGCCTGCCTCTACTCCTGCTCAGCCGGCCGTCGCGCAAAAATCGAGTGCGCCAACTTCGACCCCGATCGCCGTCGCGTTGGCGCCGACGCCGCCTAGCGCTCGCGTGGCTCCGCCCGCGCCAACCGTCGCCGCTGCTCAAGCTCCACCGATTGCAACCGCAACGCCAGTACCGGTCTTACCTGCTCAGCCTGTTCCCGCTGATGCTTCCGGAGTAGCCTTGGCCTCAAACGTGGGCGGCGGCAGTTGGAAAACTTTTCCAGCCGGAAGGATGCCTCTCGGACGGCTCATCGGCACGGGCGATTTGCGAGATGTCGCCGAGCGCGGACTTGCCGGCGAACGTGTTTATCTGAAGGGACAGTTCGTCGTAAACTTTTCCGATGCCAATCGCGCTGTGCTTCGTCCGCGCACGAAACTAACGGAAAAAGTCCTTCATTTTGGCGCGGGCTCATCCACACGTATCATTGTCGAATTTCCGGCCGGCTACAATCCTCCGCAGCAAGGCGCAGTGGTGAGCCGAGACGAAATGCGGCCCTACGAAATCACCGAGGTGCGCAAACAGGAAGACGGCCAGCTCAATGTCTTCGTGCGGGAAATAATGCAGCCGAATTAATCGGCACGATCGCAAAAGCAATTTCCAGCGTCGAGATTTTGATACGGTGAAGTCACCGTGTTTCATCTCGACCCAAAACCGCTAGACCGTACTTCAAAGTCTCAAAGGCCGTACGTCGTGATTTCCCTCTCGCCTTCGCCAACATAACTCTGTAATTGTTTACTCTTTTTCAAGAACCTTCATGCAAGAATTCGAAAAACTCGTCGGACAGCTCAGCGATTTCGTTTGGGGGCCGCCGTTGTTAATTCTCCTGCTCGGCACGCATATTTTCCTCACGTTCCGGCTTCGATTCATCCAGCGGTATCTCGGCAAGGCAATCAAACTCTCGGTTCAGAAGTCACCCGAAGGACATGGCGACATAAGCCAATTCGGCGCGCTAACCACTGCACTGGCCGCCACCATAGGCACCGGTAACATCGTCGGTGTTGCGACGGCTATCGCGGCCGGTGGCCCAGGAGCTGTGCTCTGGATGTGGCTGACAGGTGTCTTCGGCATCGCCACAAAGTACTCCGAGGCACTCCTTTCCGTTAAATACCGCATAAAAACGAACGACGGATTGATGGCAGGCGGTCCGATGTATGTCCTCGAGAGAGGCATGAAACAGAAATGGCTTGGAGTAATCTTCGCCATTCTTACCGCCGTATCTGCATTCGGCATTGGGAATATGGTGCAGGCAAACTCCATTTCCGCGATGGTAAATGAAACATTCCGCGTCGCTCCATGGATCACGGGCATCGCGATGGCGGTGCTTACAGCCTTCGTGATCCTTGGAGGAATTAAATCGATAGCAAGGGTGTGCGAAGCACTGGTGCCCTTCATGGCAATTTTCTATGTGACCGGGTGCATTGTCCTTCTGTTGATGAATGCTTCGGCAATTCCAGCGACGATACAGCTCATCTTCCAAAGCGCTTTTAGCGGCCACGCAATGTTCGGAGGCTTTGCCGGTGCCACTATGAAAGAAGCCATCCGCTACGGCGTCGCGCGCGGACTTTTCTCAAACGAGTCGGGCCTAGGTAGCGCACCGATTGTTGCCGCCGCGGCCCAAACAAAAAACCCAGTCCGCCAAGCCCTCGTTTCTTCCACCGGAACGTTCTGGGATACCGTCGTTGTCTGTGCGATGACCGGCCTTGTGTTGGTCAACTCCGGCCAATGGATAAAGGGCCTCAAAGGCGCGGCCCTCACGAAAGCCGCATTCTCCGATTTTCACATCGTCGGACCAATCGTCCTTACCCTGGGCTTGTTGACATTTGTCTTTTCCACAATTCTTGGATGGTCGTACTACGGCGAAAAAGCTGCGGAATACCTCCTCGGGCCAAAAGTGATTATTCCCTATCGCTGGATTTGGGTTGGTGCAGTGATGATCGGCTCAGTCCTTTCTCTTCCGACCGTCTGGTCGCTTGCCGATGTTACAAACGGCCTCATGGCAATTCCAAACCTTGTTTCTCTGATTGTACTCAATGGCGTCATCGTTTCCGAAACACGTCACTATTTGTGGAACGACAATTTAGATGCAGCAGCGCCCGTGTCGCCCACAACTGAGCTCCCCGCTGTTCCTGCCGCTGATGTGTCACCAAGCCCGTAGCCGCTGCGGTCGCCCCTGGATCAACTAAAATCCTAGTCCGCTTTTCTCCAGCAATCGTGCTGCCGAGCTAGTCGGTGCGCGATCGCAGAATTAATTTACCGTCGCGAATTTCGATCGTGCCGAGATCGGAAGTGTTCCGGTATTCCGCAAGGTAGTCGCGCAGCCGCTTTGAATGATATTTCCAATTCAAAAGATCCTTGGGGACCGGCTTATTGTTCACGATGATCTGGTTCAATTGCGGGTGCTCCAGAGATTCGGCGCCATTTAATTGAATCGTGGTGTCGCCATTAAAATAATAACCGGATCGGCCGAAAAATTCTCCAATCGGAACACTCGCTTGGAGACGCAGGCGGTTGTCCTCAATCGATACAAAAGCTTTCCAGCGCGGATCTCGATTCTTAGCAATCAAACTGTTAATGTCATCTGCTGTAAGTGCGATTTCAGCTGGCTGCCGCGCACGGATTTTTTGTTTGAAATCCCGCCATCGCTCTTGGACCGCTTGAATTTGTTCGTCCGAAGCCGCGAATTGAGGAACCGCCGCCGGCGCTTCCGCGATTGAGTGCGTTTGCGCCAGCCAATAAACACCGTGCACTACTGCCGAGTGCCGCTGAAAACCCCAATACAGACCGGCAAGACAAGCGATGACCAGCACAATCACGAAAACCACGAGGATGAGGCAGCCTCTGGCGAAACAGCCCATTCCTTTTTGTGGTGGCGGCGCCTCAACCCACGCGTTCATTTGCGCGGCTTTTCTCTTGCGTAACACAGGCTTCCAGCCTGTTTCGTAAACCGGGCATCCGGCCCGGTCTTCGATTGAGAAGCTGCCTTACGTCGCTGCGTCGATGTGTTCACGTCCTCGCGCGCGACTCGATGTCGATCTTGGTTTGCGCTTCCATCAATTTGTCATAGAGCGCGCGCAACCCCTCCGAGAGCATTCGCGTGCCTGCAAGGATCGGCATAAAATTCGTGTCGCCATTCCAACGCGGCACGATGTGGACATGCAAATGATCAGGCACACCCGCGCCTGCGCATTCGCCAAGATTCATACCGATGTTGAAGCCTTGCGCTTTTGTCGCGGCACGCAACAGCACTTGGGCATGTGAGACCAAATTCCAAAGCTCGACAATTTCATTTTCACCAAGCGAAGAAATGTCGGCCGTTTTACGGTACGGCACCGCCATCAAGTGACCGACTGTATAGGGATAACGGTTCATCATTAAAAACGCGTTTTTGCGCCGCGTCACCACCAGATGCGCGGCGTCGTCGCTTGCTCGACCAGCCGCCTCGAGAAAATCAAAGTCCGGTTTTTCGCGCTCGAAGTATTCAACGCGCCAAGGACACCAGAGCGTTTCCATTTCTTTTTTTGGAAATTCCATCGACATCGCTGACCCGCTACGAGAGTAAAATTATGCGCCGGAAAGTCGAGCCAGAGTTTCGCTTTCGCGCTGTAGCGGGCCCCGAAAGCGTTCGGGGGTCGCAATAATCTCGTGAGCCGCTTCTCTGCAGCGGAAGCCGTGTCGGCTGCGAGCAAATTCGCAGCACCCGCCGTTCTATTGTCTGCTGGTGGCTGCGCGCGAACGTGCTCAAGCCAGCGTTAGCTGGCGCATCGTCAAGCGGCTATAAGTGCCGCTCAAGGCGCGACTAGGTTCCAGCCAGCCGCAAGAATGGGACCGTAAGCACTGCCGGTATAAACATTATTGTTTAGGTAGTACAACGCTGTTCGCCGGTTACTGGGATTGTAAAGCAGATAATCCGGCTTGCCGTCCCCGCTGAAATCGGCAGTCCCCGTCAACTCATAGCCACTTGCAATCGTCGGCCCATAGGCGGCGCTGACAAATGTACCCCCGGACAGATACCAAATCGCCGTTCGGCGCGTGCCGGGGGCGAAGAGTGCATAATCAGTTTCTCCATTCTGATTGAAATCCGCAACCCCCGCTAACCTCCAGCCAGCGGCAAGAGTCGGACCATAGGCGCTGCCGGCAAAAACATTGTTGTTCAAATACCAGATCGCTGTTCGGCGGGTGCTCGCATTGTACAGCACATAATCGGGTTGGCAGTCGCCGTTAAATTTGCCGACCGCTACCAATGCCCAACCGCTGGGGAGGGTTGGGCCATAGGCGCTGCTGATAAACGTGACCCCGGAGAGATACCAGAACGCCGTTCGGCGCGTGCTGGGGTTGAAGAGGACGTAATCAGGCTGGCCGTCACCATTGAAATCCGCCACAGATACTACATTCCAGCCAACCGGAAGAGTCGGACCATAGGCGCTGCCGGCAAAAACATTGTTGTTCAGATACCACACAGCCGAATGGCGCGTGCTCGCAGCGTAAAGCACATAATCTGGTTTGCCGTTGTGGTTGAAGTCTGTGGCTGGGGAGCTTCCGCAGGAGAATTCTATCTGGTACGTCCCGCCGAGGCCCTCCGGCGCCTGCTCTGCATTGAAGACCACCAGCGCAATGGTCGTGTTGGCCGGAATGGTCAACTCGAATGTCGTCTGCACCCCTGGAACAAACGAGCTCGCGCCGGCGTCGCCCAAGTAGCGCTTGGGTCAGCATGGTGAATGTGAGCGGGGTACAGAGCGGTGAGGCCGTGTTGTTAGTAAAGTAGTGCACATTATAAAGATACGGTCCCGTTCCAATGTTGCCCGGCCAAGTGACGCTGGCACAAGTGGCCGTCGGCCCGGTGCCGGGCCGGTTGATACGAGTGTCCAAATTTCCTGTGCTACCGCCCGGAGGTGCTGTCCCCAGCGTGCCGGTGATCACCGGCGTCAAAGGCGTTGTCTGCTGTTTTAGTAATGGCGCTTCGACATCCGAACTTCTCTTGCTGGCGTCCGCGCTGTCCCGCTGCCCCAACGCACGCGGTATCACCTGGATAGCGAGAAAAATCAGCACGAGAAAAAATGCGCTCCAACCGAGACGCGTCATAATTCTGGTAGTAGTTCGTTTATTCATTTTGAGTAGTTGGGGGATTTAGGAAGCGCACCGCCGTTCTTAGAAAAAATGCGGAATCGCGCCGAAACAGAAATGACATTCATACGAATGTCAAAAGTCTCTCGCATCGGCCCCGCGCCTTCTCAACATCCTTCAACGGAAACTGCCGGGCGAAGTTGTGGAAAAATTTCGAATATTTTCAGACACGACCGCGGATTATGCGCGCTTTCGACTTTTGGGGGAGCGCAGGCGGCCAGCCTGCACTTGTCGGCAGTTTGCCGACAACACGTTAGCGTAGCGAGCCCCAAATCACGCTCCGGCTGTCTCGCGTGGTGTTGCTCAATTGTCAGTT
>WNGQ01018404.1_pt1 | contig 10778 bp, 8 predicted proteins | sample 5407661 | NCBI WGS metagenome assembly WNGQ01 (sample SAMN13153382, study PRJNA577476) | soil metagenome | isolation source: 60 cm soil or saprolite under Garry oak tree replicate 2 | place: USA:California | collected 2016-06-15
CGCAAAGAGACGGGCAGCGAAACTCGAAGTAGCATGGCACCTCTTGCGCGGAGGTGATCGGTCTCGTGCAGTGTCGAGTGCGATCGAGGGTGCTGAAGCTGCGATCAGTAGCGGCGGCTTCTTGGAAGCTGAGCAGATCCTAAGCGTCCTCGTTCGCGAACCCGGTCGACAAGACGATACGCAGCGGCTCCGCTTACTTCTGGCAAGAGCCCTAGTGGGCCAGTCAAGGGCCGAGGCTGCCGCGCCCGTGCTGACTCTTCTGGAACAGGGGGCTGGGCTGTCAGTTCGTGACAGAGCCCTCGCCGCCCGAATGCAGGCCACCGTCGCGTATCTGCTGAATCAGGAGCCTGGCCTCGGCTATTGCATCGCGGCGGATGCCGCCCTTCTGGCGGCACGCGAGACTGGGGATCTCGAGCTCATCGGGAACGCACTGTTTGAATGTGCCAGATCGGGTGCCAACGCCGGGGACGAGGGTAGGGTAGCTACGGCGCGAGAGCAAGCCGAAATCGCAATATCGCAGGTCGTCAGCGAAGTTCCGCCTATGCTCAGTTACTCTAAGGCGTATTGCGATTTCTTTTTCTATGAACTGGCCGCCGGAGCGAGCGGTCTGGACTCCGCCATCAGAACCTGGAACGCCCGCCAAGACCCAGTGGGCTTATCGCTCGGATACACTGCATACGGGACTTGCAGGCAGGGACTAGGCGATATCGAGTCAGCGTGCGAGGCCTACCACAAAGCTTTGGTCTTCAGCGCTAGGATCGGCGACGACCTAAGATCAGCAGTCATCGCGTCTAATCTTTGTGTCGCGAAGCTTCATCAAGGAGACTTCGGCTCAGCGGTGAAGTTCGGCGAGCTCGCTGTCTCAACAGCCGGGCGCGCATTGAGTCCACGATTGGTGAGCATTCACTTGAATCTAGCAGCGTCTCTGTCCATGAACGGCCAGCAAGACTCAGCGTTGAAATCGTTGAGATCAGCTCAAGAGGCTAGCAATCGCGAGCGCAGCTGGTTCGCCACCATGGAATTCCTTATGGGTTGCGCGAGCTTTGCTCTTCAGACCCGTGATGTCACCCTTGCGTTGGAGCTAACCGAGGCCGCGCAGCGGGTCGCGTGGGGGAAAGAAAGGGCAGTGCCGCACGCTGGCCTGTTCGACATGCTGAGAATCCATCGAGCTCTACACGTTGACGGGCTAAGTGCTGCGCGCCTTCTCGCTTCTCAATCCCTGGAAAAGTATCGAGGCCGACATCCTCTTTACTTCGCCAATATCGTGGGGTGCAACGCATGGCTCGACATGATGTCGTTCGGCGCCTATTCGCAGGAGACTAAAGCCGACTTGAACCTCTTTGGCGAGTGCGGGTTCGGGGGCCTGCGCGCGATTCTCGTCGCTCAAGGATTTCTGGCGCAGGATGGGCTAAGACCGCAACCCGTGCTTCGACAGTGCGAGTAGAAGGGCGTTCCGCGTTAAGGTAGCGCGATGGTAACGCACGACATTAGTCGACTTGGCGCAAGATGCTTTTGTGGCGTCCAGCTGCCGGCAGGGCCTACGGGTCGATGGTCACTGGGCGATTCGGTGCGCCCAAGCTGGCCTCGGCACTCGGGGAGTCTCGGCGGTGGGCTCAGGCACGCTGCGATCCCCTCCAACCAGCCTACGGATGCTCGCGGATTTCGAAACTAGTTTTACGAGGTGTGGGTCGAACTGACGCCCTGCGAACGCTTCCAACTCCTCGATCGCACGGGACAGACTCATTGCGCGGCGATATGGCCGATCAGTTGTCATTGCATCAATGGTGTCAGCGATCATGATGATGCGCGCGCCCATCGGTATATCGTTGCTTGCCAAGCCGTCGGGGTACCCCGATCCATCGAAATTCTCGTGATGGTGCCGAATCATGGCCTGGACCGATCCGCGAAGTCGGGTCGCGGTCTCGACGAGCTGCGCACTTCGAGTTACGTGAGTCCGCATCGTCATCCGCTCTTCAGGAGTCAGCTTGCCCTCTTTGCGTAGCAGCGGTGCGAACTCTTCATAGATCTTGCCAACATCATGTAGCAGCGCGGCGCGTTTGATCTCATCCACGTCATTCGCTGACAGTCGCAATTCGCGCGCTATGGCAAGAGCGTACTCAGAGACCCTGAGGGAATGACCTGACGTATAGGGATCTCTTGCCTCCATCGCCTTAACCATCAGCTCGAGCTTCTCCTCCAATTCAAGCTGCATCCGAAAGTTCATCTGGTACAATTGGCGCACGAGAAACAGCGGGAAAACGAGGATCGCCAATCCGAGTAACTGCAGCTTTACATAAAGGAAGACCAGCAAAACGGCCAGCGTACTAGACAAAAGGTCAGTTGCAAGGGCGTCCTTACCAATTCTGTCCCAAGCCTCGCGGACCGAAACGCCGGTGCTGAGGGAGACCGCCAACGCGACGCTACCGTGATTCACCAGGAAGTAAACTATAACGAGACAGGCGAAGGGGAGCGGCAAGAAGCTGAACCTCTCCAAGCTGACCGAACCACCTAGAGCAGTATAGACCCAAGCGCAAAGGCCCGAGGCGAGCATGAACTGGGCCGTGTTAAACCAAACGCGAATCAGCGGCTTGTGGCGAACGAAAGTGTCAGCGACTAACGCTGTGAGTCCCCCGATCAACATAGGCCAGGGATGTTGAAAAAGGGCGACCGATGCAATGAAGGGAACGAAGGACACCGAGGTCCGTACGTTCGCTACGGGGATCGTGAACGAGAATGATTCGCTTACGATCCCGAGAATCACAAATGCAGCGATGGCATTCCAGAACTTGGAGGGGAACGGCGCGGGGATATCCCACTCTCGGCGCGCCAGCACCCATAGTGTGGCAGCCGATACAGCGCTGATGTAGGTGTAGATCAGCGCTTGGTGCAGCTTCCGTCTAAGCTGTTCGGTCATCCCCAGATTTGCTGTTAGGTAAGTAGGGAAAGGGCCCCGTAGGTCACTACCACGACACTGTGCCATTCGCGAGAACCAACTTCGCGACAGCCGCAAAAAGAAATGCGAGCGCATGCAACATTGAGCGTCACCCCCTTCGAGATACTGCGGGTAATCCTCGACCCACTAGGAGTGGCACGCCTCGCTATGGCGTACCCCGACGCTCCGCTCGTCAACTTTTCGCTCAGCTCCGCTCTTAGGTAGCGGTGACCAGGGGCCCCTTTTTTCGAAAGTGTCTCTATGTGGCTCGCCGGCTTCCGATTGGCCCGGCGCAACCCAAAAAACCTTCAATCCGTTGTGAAGCCTACGCCGCCTTGCGCCGCCGCAACGCCTCGCGCATCGCATCCACTACCGCGGGCATCCCCGCCGACTTGTTCAGAATCACCTTCACCCCCATCTGCCGCAGCGCCACCGCCGCCTGCTCCGGCATCCCCCCCGTCACCACCATCACCTCGGCGTCCAGCCGCCGCCCCGGCTCCAGCAGCCGCTGGATCACCTGCGGCGCGTTCAGGTCCGGCAAACTGTAATCGAGCACGATCAGCGACGGCTGCACCCGCCCGATCTCGAGCAGCGCGTCCACCCCCGTCGCCGCCTCCACCACCTCCAGATCCAGATCCGACCGCCCGATCGTCAACACCAGCGCTTTCAGGTAGCCCGGGTCGTCGTCCACCACCACCACCACGTCGTGCCCGTTCCCGCCCTCGAGCTCGGTCGGCACCGCCATCTCGTGCGTCCGCAAAAACGCGGTGAGGTCGTCCGCCTCCACACGTCGCCGCCCCGTCGGTGTCTTGTGCCCCTTCAGCAGCCCCTGGTCGATCCAGTTCGCTACTGTCGCGGGGGAGACCTGACAGACGCGCGCCACGCGCTGCGTGCCCCAGTATCGCTTCTGCTTAGGCAAACTCACAGAACCCCAAATAAGGCAAAAATGGGAAGTGCGCAAGGGGGTTTGTTGACCTCGCGCAACACCAGCTGACGCTGTTCTGTAAGTTGTTTAGTTACAACATGTAGGAAGGAACGTCACTGCCGCGGCAGCGGCGTTTCAGCGCCGGGCGTCGGTCCATCTGTTGGTTGCGTCCAACACCGCCAGCACCGCGCTCCGCTCGGTGCTCTCCCTGATCTCGCACGTTCCCGTGAGCAACTGGGCCTCCCGGCCCCCCAGTCCGTGCACCGCCACCAGCACGAACTTCCGGTCGAACGCGTCGATGATCGTGGCACCCTCGAGCGCGACCGAATTGTCGGGCAACAGCTGGTCCAAGCACAACGACGCCGCCCGCGCCGCCGCCTCCACCCGGTTCCGCACCGTGTCGGTCCCCTGCTCCTCCGCCTCCGCCTCCCGCCCCTCGAACGACAGCTTCACCCGCACGATCACGCGCTGCGGCCGCTCCGAGGGTCGCACCTCGAGCCCCTGGAACACCACCACCCGCTTCTTGGCGCGGGTGCGCACCGCCTCCTCCTGCATCTGCTCGATCGGCCGTACGTCGGCGGTCTGCGCCACGCTGATCTTGCGGTGGTCGATCTTCAGGCCGAGCTGGGCCATCAGCGCCGACTCGATGTTGCGGACCACCTGCTTCCCCTGCTGGTCGCTGGTGGTGAGCACGTGGATCTCGCTCACCTCGCCGAGCGGCGTCACCACCACCCGGGCCGACAGGACCCCCGTGAGGCTCGCGATGAGGTTCTCGGCGCGCTTCACCCCCCACGGATCGGGCGCCTGCGGCGGCGTCAGCGGCACCGGGTCGCGGTCCTCGACGCCTTCGGGATTGGAAAGTGTCACGCTCAACGTTCTCCCGTCGCCACTTGGTTTCGCCCCGAGGCCTTGGCGCGGTACAGCGCGCGGTCGGCTGCCACCAGCACGTCTTCCGTCTCCGGACCCCGGCCCGGCACGAACTCCGCCACCCCCACGCTCACCGTTACCAAGCCCTCGGGGTAGCCGAGGGTCCGGCCCATGCCTTCGACGGTGGCACGCACCTTGTCCGCCACGCCGAGGGCCCCCTCCACGCGAGTGCGCACCAGCACCAGCACGAACTCGTCGCCCCCGTAGCGCGCCGCCAGGTCGGTCGTCCGGATGTGCGCGCCGCACTCCCGTGCCGCGCCGCGCAGCACCTCGTTCCCCGCCTCGTGGCCGAACTCGTCGTTCACCTTCTTGAAGTTGTCGAGATCCACGAACAGGACTGCGAATGGATCACCGGTGCGGTCGCTCCGGGCCACCTCCGTGGCCAGGCGGTCCCGCAACACGCGGTAGGTGGCGAGCCCTGTCAGCCCGTCTATGGCAGCTTGAAGCTGCGCCTGCCGCGCCTGCTTGTCGAGATACGGGGGGCACGACCGCAGCGTCGTCCGTCCCAGCGCCGCCGCGTTCGCGAACATCCGGCACGTCGCGTAGCCGCACGCGCCGCAGTCCCACGCCTTGCCGTTGGGCGCGAGCCCCACCTCCCGCAGGATGGCGTCGACCGCTTCCGCCTGCGGCCGGTGGCCGTTCTGAGAGATCGGGAACGCCTCGGCGATCTGTACGCCGCGCGCCACCGCTTCCTCGACGACCGGCGTGCGCGCCCGCGTCGGCTCCGTCGCCCCCACGATCTCGCGCCGCCGGAACAGCTCGTCCCGCGGCCCCAGCAGCGGATGGTCGAGACACCCCTCGCACGGCAGGATGTCCACGAACCCCAGATCCAGGCGATCCACCGCCACCGCGCGCGCGATGGCGCCGAGGCCGCCCAGCCCGCGGACCTTGCGGAAGCGCCGGCTCGCCTGCGTCTCCTCGAGCAGCACCTCGAGCGGCAACCCGCCCGCCATGCTCAGATGCCGCCGCCGCTCCTCCGGCACGCGCGTGAAGTACTCGGCCTGCTCGGCCACCACGATCCCGCGCCGCCGGAACATGTCCGCCAGCTCCGCGAACGTGATCGCCGCGTCCACGTCCGGCCCCCCTTCGGTGAGGCACACCCCGACGTACACGACCGGCGTCCCCGCACCGTACAGCTGCTTCAGATAGCGCGCTTCGGCGGCGATCGGCGTCGCCACCGGGGCCAGATAGGGAATCAGCTCGGGATACTGCGTCCGCACCGTCTCCACGATCACCGGGCAGGTGCTGCGGATCATCGTGCCCCAGTCGCCGTCGCCCCACAGCGACAGGTATTCCTGCGCCACCAGCTCGTCGCCCAGGACGCCGCGATGCACCGAGCGGAACCCCGCGGCGTAGCAGGCGTTCACCACTTGATTGGGCGTCGCCGGATAGAAATGGACGGCGCATTCCACCGACAGGATCAGCGCGGCCCGGCCCGCGTGCGCCAGCTCGAGCGCGCGCGACACGTCGCCCAGCGCCTCGATCGCGTCGTGCGGACACGCCGGCAGGCACAGCCCGCAGCGCGTGCACGCGTCGTCCACGATCCGCCGGCCGGGGCGCTGCGGCTCTCCGCAAAACGTCGAGCAAGGGCGCCGTAACATGGACGCCGCGGCACTGCCTGTCAATAGCGGCACGGACGACAACCCTTTGGTGGAGCGTGATTTAGGCGAGCGCGTAAGCCTTGAGCTTACGGTACAGCGTGCGCTCGCCGATCCCCAGGACCTCCGCCGCTTTGCGACGATTGCCCTGCGTCTCGCGCAACGCGGCCTCGATCGCTGCCCGCTCCACATCCGCCATTGTCATGCCGGGGCGGTACAGCACGTCGGCCTCGGGCACGGGCGCCACCTCGCCCGGCGTGACCGGGCTAACTCCAGACCCGGGGCCCACCTCGATAACCTCGACGCGCCCCGGGCGCTCCTCCAGGCGTCGCCGCAGCTCCTCAACCTGTAACTTAAGCTCCACAAGACTGCGGAAGATGAACTCCAACTCCGGAGCCGCCACCCCCACCCCCCCCGCTCCGCCGACGTCGCGTCCGGGACCGAGCAGCCGCATCGGCAGGAAGCTGCCGTGCTCCCGGATGTCCTTGGGGATGTCGCTGGCGCGGATCTCCCCTTCGGGCGCAAGCACCACCATCGACTCGATGAGGTTGCGAAGCTGGCGGATGTTGCCGGGCCATTCGGCGTCCACCAGGATCTGCAGCGCCTCCGGCGTGATGCCCCGGAAGGTGCGATCGTGCTGCTTCGCGAACTCCGCGATGAAGCGCCGCACCAGCAGCGGGATGTCGGTCTTGCGCTCGCGCAACGGCGGCAGATAGATGTAGAGCACGTTCAAGCGGTAGAACAGGTCGTCGCGGAATCGCCCCAGGGCGACTTCCTCCTTGAGCGACTTGTTGGTGGCGACGATGACCCGCACGTCCACTTTGATCGCCTGCGTGCCGCCCACCCGAAAGAAGGTCCGGTCCTCGAGCACGCGCAGCACCTTGACCTGGGTGGCGGGCGGCATCTCCCCGACCTCGTCGAGGAAGATGGTGCCGCCGTCGGCCAGCTCGAACCGGCCCAGCCGCCGCTCGGCGGCGCCGGTGAACGCCCCCTTCTCGTGGCCAAACAGCTCGCTCTCGAGCAGGGTCTCCGGGACGGCGGCGCTGTTGACCGCGATGAACGGCTTGGCGCGCCGCGGCGAGAGGTCGTGGATCGCTCGCGCCACCAGCTCCTTTCCCGTCCCCGAGTCCCCTTCGATCAGCACCGTAGAGCTCACGGGCGCCATCTGCTCGATCTTGACGAGGACTTCCTGGATGGCGGGCGATTCGCCGATGATCCCGGTGCGCTGCTGCAGCTTGCGGCGCTCGATCAGGCGGCGTACCGTCGCCGCCACCTCGGACGGGTCGGCGGGCTTTTCGAGGTAACCGGTGAGACCGAGCCGGCGGGCCAGTCCCTTGGCATCGGGCTCGGTCGCTTCCACCAGGCCCAGCGTCGAGACCGAGCGGTCGCGCGCCAGCGTGAGGAGCTGGGCGGCACCGGACTCGTGCAGCCCGCCCGTCACGACCACGCAGTCGGGGGGCGGCTCGCGGCGCAGGGCTTGGCGCGCTTCGTCGAGCGTCGCTGCCAGCGTGGTGTGGAAGCCCGCCGCCTCGAGCGCCGCGTTCGAGCGAACCGCGTGCTCCAGGTCGTCGGTGGTGATGAGGATCCGGTCAGGCATTCGACGGCCGTGAGCGGGGAGCAGGGAGCGGGAAGCGGTCACTCATGAGCCGTATGTGCTCCGGTTACCAGCTCGACCGCGTGATCGAGAAAGCCTTCGAGCACCGCGAGCCCGTCCGCCACGCCGCCGGTCGACCCCGGGAGGTTGACGATCAGCGTCGTGCCGCGCGTGCCCGCGATGCCACGGGACAGCCAGGCGCGCGGGAACCGCGGCGTCGCGGCAGCGCGCAGCGCCTCGGCGATCCCGGGCGCGAGCCGCTCCACCACCGCCTCCGTCGCCTCCGGCGTCACGTCCCGCGCGGTGAGGCCGGTGCCGCCGGTGGTGAGGATCACGTCCACTTCACCCGAGTCCGCCCAGCGCGCGAGCTTCCCCGCGATGCGGTCGGTCTCGTCGGCCACCACGCTCCGCACCACCACCTCATAGCCGTGGCTTCCGGCCCACTGGACGATCGCGTCGCCGGACGTATCGGCGCGCTGGCCGATGGCGCCGAGGTCACTGACAGTCAGAATCCCGATCCGCATCAACCTCCTCCAACCTCCTCCAACCTCCACCGCCTATTTTTTCGTCTTTCGCGCCACGAACGGCATGCTCACCACCTCCGCCGGCACCCGCTTGCCGCGTACGTCGATCGTGAACCGGGTGCCCCGCTTGGCCTCCGCCGCCGGGAGGTAGGTCATCCCGATCGCGCAGTTCACCGTCGGCGTCACCGTGCCGCTGCGCACGACGTCCAGCTGCGGCCCGTCCAGGTACACGCCGTAGCCGTGCCGCGCGACGACCTTTGGCTCGGTCACCTTGAACCCCACGAGCCGGCGCTTCACGCCGGCGAGCTTCTGCTGCTTCAGGGCCGCGAGCCCGGTGAAGTCGGCGCCCTTCTCGAGCTTCACGATCCACCCGAGGCCCGCCTCGTACGGCGTCACCCCCGCGTCGATGTCGCTCCCGTAGAGGGGGTAGCCCGCCTCGAGCCGCAGCGTGTCGCGTGCGCCGAGTCCGCACGGCTCCGCCCGCCCCGCTCCGACCAGGGCGTGCCACAGGGTTTCCGCGTCCGCCGCGCGGCAGTACAGCTCGAACCCATCCTCACCGGTGTACCCCGTGCGCGAGATGAAGCATTGCACGCTGGCGAGCTTCCCCTCGACGAACTGATAGTAGGGGATCATCGCCACGCCGATGGGGGTGAGCGGCGCCAGCAGCGCCTCCGCCCCTGGGCCCTGCACGGCGAGCAGCGCGGTGGCGTCCGAGATGTCGCGCAGCCGCACGTTCGCGCCCTTCTTCTGCGCCACGATGTGCGCCCAATCGGTCGCGATGTTGGCGGCGTTCACGACCAGCATGAGCCGGTCCTCGAAGCGGTACACCAGGCAGTCGAGCCGGTCCTCAAAGCGGTACACCAGGCAGTCGTCCACGAAGGTGCCCTGCTCGGTGAGGAGCGCGGAGTACTGGGCCTGGCCGGGCTTCAAGGCTCCAACATCGTTACACGTTACGCGTTGCACGAATGCGTTACGGTCAGGGCCTGACACCTCGAATTCACCCATGTGGGATACATCGAACACCCCTACGTGCTCGCGCACCGCGCGGTGCTCGGCGGCGATGCCCGCCGGATAGCTCACGGGCATCTCGTAGCCGCCGAACGGCACCAGCTTGGCGCCGAGCGCGACGTGGATCTGGTGCAGCGGGGTACGCTTCATCGCCCCATGAGCGTGGCGAGCAGGGCCTTCTGCACGTGCAGCCGGTTCTCGGCCTCGTCCCACACGCGCGACTGCGGGCCCTCGATCACGGCTGCCGTGACCTCTTCGCCGCGGTGCGCGGGGAGGCAGTGTAGAAAGATGGCCTTCGCGTCGGCCAGCTTCATCAAGTCCGGGTCGACCGTATAGCCCCGGAACGCGTTGCGCCGCGACTCGGCCTCCTCCTCCTGGCCCATGGACGCCCACACGTCGGTGTTCACCACGTGCGCGCCTTCCACTGCTTCTTCCGGGGCCTCCGTGATGGACAGACAGGCGCCGGCCGCCTTGGCCCGCTCGAAGATCGCGCGGTTCGGCTCGTAGCCCTCCGGGCAGGCGAGGCGCAGCTCGAACCCCAGCACCTCGGCCGCCTCGATCCAGCTGTTCGCCATGTTGTTGCCGTCGCCCACCCAGGCGATCCGCTTTCCCTCCCACGTGCCCAGCGCCTCCCGCACGGTGAACAGGTCGGCGAGCACCTGGCAGGGATGCGACAGATCGGTGAGGCCGTTGATCACCGGGATGGTGGCGTGCCGCGCCAGCTCTTCCACTTCCCCGTGGTCGAACGTGCGGATCATGATCCCGTGTACGTAGCGCGACAGCACCCGCGCGGTGTCGGCGATCGGCTCGCCCCGCCCGATCTGGATGTCGCGGGACGAGAGGAACAGCGCCTGCCCACCCAGCTGGTAGGCCCCAACCTCGAACGATACCCGGGTCCGCGTGCTCGATTTCGCGAAGATCATCGCCAGGGTCTTGCCGGCGAGCGGCGTCTCCCGGTAGCTCCCGGCCTTCATACGGCCGGCCAGGTCGAACAACATCAGGATTTCGTCCCGGGTGAGGTCGGTGACGGCGAGGAAGTCGCGCTTAGGCATGGATTCCTGGGAGGCGAGTCAAAATGACAGGCTGAGGCTGCTAATTCTACCCGCGCTGGGAGGGCGGGACAAGCGGCTTGCTAGAGAATGTAGCGCCGCAGATCCTCGTCATCCACGATCTTGCCGAGCCGGGCGCGCACCTTGTCCGCGTCGAAGTTGATGCGCTTCTCGGCCAGCTCGGGGAGGTCGAACAGCACGTCTTCGAGCAGGGTGGTCAT
>WNGQ01009011.1_pt1 | contig 10777 bp, 6 predicted proteins | sample 5407661 | NCBI WGS metagenome assembly WNGQ01 (sample SAMN13153382, study PRJNA577476) | soil metagenome | isolation source: 60 cm soil or saprolite under Garry oak tree replicate 2 | place: USA:California | collected 2016-06-15
TCGCTGGCATCGACCGAAATGAGCCGGGCATGAGGATAGGGGCTGCGAAGAAATGCGGCATAAGCCATATTGGGAAACTTGAGGTCATCAACATAGCGTCCCTGTCCAGTTAGAAAGCGCGGGTCCTCAACGCGTTTGACGCTTGCGCCGACATAGTTGCCGATAACACTTCCGCTTACACTCATGATTCACTTGTCCTTTCTTGCTCGTGCACACTACTCAGGCACTGAAACCGGTACAGGAGAAGCGGAAGCTACGCGCATCTTCTCAGCAGCCAGTTGTACTGCATTCACAATGTTCTGATAGCCGGTGCAGCGACAGATGTTGCCGGAAAGGGCCGGACGAATCTCCTCCTCTTGCGGGTCGGGATTGTCCTTGAGGAAGTCGTAGACGGACATGACAAAACCGGGCGTGCAGAAGCCGCATTGCATGCCGTGGCATTCCCAAAAGGCTTCCTGAACCGGGTGCAGTTTGCCGCCGGTTGCCAGCCCTTCAATGGTCGTCACATCTTGCCCCTGGACCTGTATGGCAAATAGTAGACATGAGCGCACCGCCTCTCCATTGACCAGCACGGTGCATGCTCCGCACACGCCATGCTCACAGCCAAGATGTGTGCCTGTTAGCTCAAGGTCGTCGCGCAGAAAGTCTGCTAGCGTCTTGCGTGGCTCGGCCAAACCTTCGCGCTGAACGCCGTTGACGGTAAGTTCAATGATCTGTTTCTTGCCAGGCATTCTTTTGTCTCCTTCGGAATCACTGGGCACGCTGTACGGCTTCAGTCAGTGCGCGGCGTACGAGATTGGTGGCGAGATAGCGGCGGTACTCGGCACTGCCATGCAGGTCTGCTGGAGGGTCGATATCCTTGACGAGCTCGGCGGCAGCGGCGGCGATGGCCTGCTCATCTGGCGTCTGATTGCTCAGTGCCTGCTCGACGTGTGGAGCGCGTACGGCGATTGGCGCAACGCCCAGGAGGGCGACACGTGCGCTTGAGCACTTGCCAGAGGCGTCAAGAGCGACAGTAGCGGCAACACCCGCCAGTGCGAAGTCACCGTGACGGCGGGACACCTCGACGAAAGACCAGCCAGTGCCAGCCGGAGGAATGGCAAAAGAGACATCACAAAGCAAATCATCGGGGTCAAGCGCGGTGGTGAGCTCGGTTACGAAGAACTCGTTAGCCTTGATGGAGCGCTGCGTGCCTTTTGCGTTCGCCACCGTGAATGTTGCATCGAGGATGGCGGCAAGCGCGGGAAGTTCCGCCGCCGGGTCAGCATGAACCAGGCTGCCGCCGATGGTGCCGCGATTGCGAATCTGGGGATGACCGATCCACTCGATGGCGGTTGTGAGGAGAGGCAGCTTCTCACGCACGAGCGGGGAGCGTTCAACGGCGCGATGACGGGTGATGGCGCCAATGCTGAGGCGGTCATCAGCGATCTGGATGCCATCCACCATAGCGGGATAGGAGACTACACGTTTCTTCCACGCTGGTGGGAGCATAGTAGTCGAAAGGAGCAGATTTCATGAAGATCCTCCTTCATAAGAAATACTACAGCGAAACAGGTATCGCGGATGTGTAGCTAATGAGGAGAGTTATGCGGTGGGTCATCATCTCCACAGCAATTGCTTGCACACCGATGTGCGATAAAAAGTAGCCCGTATGAAGTATACGATACGGACGATCATCGTCTGTATCGTAACCTAAAAATGATTAGTTTGTCAACCTTGCTTCTATTTGGGAGAGCTATCTCCGCGATCACCATCTGATGAGTTCCCCAATAGATTGCTTTGCTTGTCTTGAGCAATGGCGATGCGTGCCAGACCCCCCTGTGCGAGTTCGACTAGATCCTGGCGGCCTGCTGGGATCTGGTTGAGCATCTCGTGAAAGATAGTGGCCGCTGTCTCAAACTGCTGTTGCTTCAAACGAAGCGTGCCTACATGGAAGAGAATCATGCAGAGGTTCTGGGGCTTTTTGTGTTGACTGACCAGGTGCATTGCTTCCTGATAGCAGGTATCCGCCTCTGTGTATGCCTTGCGCTTCTCTGCCAGCCACCCCATACTGGTGAGTAAGCGATAGGTCAATTCGTGAAAGCCCATCTGGCGTGCCAGGTGCAGCGCTTCACGTGTATCAGCTTCCGCCTCGGCGTAATTTTTCAGCTTACCTGCTAGCCATCCTTGTCCTGTCAGGAGGAAACTCAATATAAGTGGGTGTTGGAGTGCATGTGCAATAGTCAGTCCTTCCTGATAGTAAGCATCTGCTTGAGCATAATCACCGAGAGCTGTTGCTATCCATCCTAAACCTGCAAGCGTATAGCTGATATACTCACGGTTGTTGATTTGACGCGCAAGAGTGAGAGCCTCCTGCCAGAGTGCTTCTGCATGCTCGTAATCTTGTTGCTCATACACGGCCCACCCCAGCGCCGTCAGTTGTACCACAAGCTGTTTCTCTCCCCCTAGAGAGCGTGCGATAGCTAATCCTTCCAGGCAGTAGGCTTCTGCTTTGACGAAATCGCCTTGCCAGACCGCTCGTTGACCGAGGCCTGCGAGCAGGTGACATATCTGTGTTTGATTACCCAACTGCCGCGCCAGCACCAGACCTTCTTGCAGATAGTCTTCTGCCTGTATGTCTGCTCCCAGCACCATAGCGATTTCGCCCAGGCGGCAAGCGATGGTAATGATGTCATCCGGGCTATTCAGAGACTTGGCAGCGGCGTATGCTTGCAGGAGGAGTTCTGTAACCAGGCTGTGTAAGCCACGAGCCCGCAAAAAGTGGATAAACGCATAGACCCCCTGAAGCAATTCCCTGTACCGTCCAGTCTGGTTGGCTACATCAAATGCCGCCAGAATGTTACTGATTTCTGGGTCGAGCAACTCGTACTCGGCCTGGTGGGCTGTCACATAGGTTACGCAATAATTGATGAAGCGATCGTGGGCAGCAGATCCCTCATACTGTATCTTTGCATAGTCTGAGATCGTCTGGTGTAGTGTGTAACGGCCTGGCCCACTACTTTCCAGTAATCCCGCGTCACTGAGTTCATCCAGTCCTTCCACTGCAACCCCTGCTACAGCGAGGGCCATTTCTTCAGAGAAGCTATTGGGTTTGGCGGGCAAGATGGACAGTGCTTGTAAGGCTCTATGGGCTTCTTCACTGATTAGCTGGTCGCTCACCGCAATAGCGGCATGCAACGACAGGGGAGTGTCCGATGGCAGGCTGGGAGAACGTGCAGTAATAGGTGTTGGCACGCTTAAACGTAAGCGTTGTTCTGTATCACGTAGTTGCGTTATGGCCGCATGTAGCCGTCGAGGCTGTTTCGTGAAAGCCTGAGCGGCCAGATATTTGCCCATCAGCGTCAGTGCCAGGGGCAATGCGCCCACCGAGCGCACAAGCGCGTAGGCACTCTCTGCTTCCAGTGCCACGATCTCTGGTGCAAAGCGAGCCATCAGGGCAAGTCCATCGGCATCATTGAGTTGGGGAACCTCCATTGCTCTTTCCCTGGCGAAAGCAAATGCAACCTGTGGTATGCGGGTGGTTAACAGATGAGCACAATTTGGCCCCCCAACCTGAAAGGCCAATGCCTCCTCGATTTTCCAGGCATCATCGATGATCAGCAGCATGCGGCGTGTACCGATCGCCGTATGCAGAGCCTTTCCCCAGACTTCCCAACTGCTTACGTCTCCTATGCTTCTTGCTGGCACGTCTAATAGCATGCCCCAGTGTGCAAGCAGGCCCAGCACATTTGGCTGTGTGCCCAGCCCCACCCATAATATGCCATCACGAAAATGTCCTTGTACCTCACAGTCTGTAGCCAGAGCTACTGCCAGAGCTGTTTTACCTACCCCAGGCAATCCATTGATGGCGGTCAATGCGAGGTTGCCACCTGTACATATAAGCTGCTTGAGGTGTGTCAGCAGGGTATCGCGCCCAATTAAATTGGTAACGCCCAGCGCAACTGGTATCGCCGGATCGTAAATGTTTGCTGTTGGTGATCCTGCAATTGGCGATGAAAGCGTAGAAAGTGCCCGTGTATTCTCAGGAGGTTCCTGTTCGTGTTCGTCCTCTGCTACCAGTCCTAACTCCACGGCATTTTTCCCAAAAAGGGTACAGAGTTGTTCACGAAAATAGGGGTATGGTACAGCAAGGCCGTGCTCCCAGCGGCTCACAGTTCTCACTGTAGTTCCAATCTCTTCAGCAACCTTCGCTTGCGACCATCCGCGCAGTTCTCGCTCATATTTTAATGGATGAATTTTCATATGATCTTTCCTTGCAGCATCTTTGCTACCCCGACAACATAATCACCTGCGATCTCTCTTTAAGCCCTCTAGAAAATTGTGGACAACGCTGCTCTGGCGGTGTCCCAAAGCCTCAAATGTCGCGAGGCTGCTTCCAGCAAGGGTGCGCGCCTCGCTCAACTGACTGTGAGCGGCTGCAACACGTGCTAACCCATACTGTGCGTGGGCGATCAAGGTCTGATTACCCTCTGGTGTGAGGGCCAACATTTCTCGAAAGGCACCTTCTGCCGCCTCTCTCTGTTGCGATTGGAGATACAGATCTCCCCATGCAGCTAGCAGACGGCAGATCAACTGAGGCAAGCCAATTTGCCGCGCGAGCGTCAAAGCTTCTTGATAGCATGCTTCTGCCTGTTCTGGAATGTTCTGTTTAGCCGCCAGAGTTCCCAGGCGTAGCAGCAGATCGCTGATGCGTTCACGGTGACCGATCTGACGAGCAAGAGCCAGGCCCTCTTGTAAGTAGGCTTCCGCCTGGACGAGATTATCCTGTTCCAGGGCGACATCGCCAAGATTAAGCAGGAACAGGCTCATACGTTCACGATGTCCCAATTGCCGTGCAAGCGTCAACCCTTCCTGGAAGTAGGCTTCTGCCTGCATGTCTTCCCCCTGTCGACTGGCTACTACGCCTAGATTGAGCAGGAGCAGGCTAGTACGTTCGCGGTGCCCAAGTTGGCGCGCCAGACTTAACCCTTCGCGCAGGAACGTTTCCGCTTGAGTATATTCTCCTCGTGCATCGGCAACCACGCCCAGGTTGGAAAGCAAGACACAGATACGCTCGCGGTAACGCAACTGGCGTGCGAGCGTCAATCCTTCCTGGAAGTAGGCTTCTGCCTGTGGATAATCGCCGCGCTCGTTGGCAATCACACCGAGGTTCATGAGCAACAAGCTCGTTAAATCGCTGTGCTTTATCTGGCGTGCCAGGGCCAGCCCTTCCTGGTAGTATGCTTCTGCCAGGGCATAGTCCCCGTGCTTTTTGGCCACCACACCCAGGTTTTTCAACAGTGTGCCAATTTGTTCTTGATCACCGAACTGGCGTGCGAGAGCTAAACCTTCTTGATAGTATCCCTGCGCTTGTGCATAATCACCATGTTCGTATGCCACGACCCCCAAAATGGTGAGCAAGCGACTAATATGTGTCTGATCGCCAAGTTGATATGCCAGGGTCAGACCTTGCTGAGCGTGTGCTTGGGCTTGTGCATAGTTTCCTTGCAAGTGGACAAGGGAGCTGAGATATTCCAAAATGTGGACTTGACCCTGCTGATCGTCTAGCTGTGTAGCGGCTGCAAAGGCTTGTTGTAACACATGCTCGGTCAATGAATACCAGCCAGACTGAAGCAGAAATGCGGCCATGAGACAACTGCCCTTGATCAACTCTGCTTGCCATCCCAGATCATGGGCCTTTTCCAGTGCAGCGAGAATGATCGTACTCTCTCTATGCAGCGCGGTGACATTGGCGTGATAAGACTCGATAACGTCAAGCCCATATCTTGCCAGTCGAGCGTTTGCTTCAGGGTTAGCGCCTTGAGAGCGAGCGTAATCGGCAATAATCGTGTGTATCATATAGTCATTGGTGCCAGACTGTTCAAGTAGACCGGCATTGCAGAGCGTATCTAGCACCTCATTTGAAGCGTTTGTGACGGCCAGCGCAGCTTGTCTTGTCACTCTGGCAGGTTTGGCAGGCAGTACAGCAAAAGAGCACAAAGCCTGCTGGGCCAATGCTGGGAGGTGTAGATAGCTGACGGCAAGGACCGATTGGATGGAGATATCGACACCTTCTGGTAATGGGCTTGGACGCTCAAGAGGGGAGTGGGGAATGCTTAACTGTAAGCGACGTTCAGCGTTACGCAGGTGTCCCAGTGCTGTCTGTACGCGGCGTGGCTGCTTCGTATATATGTGGCTGCCCAGGTATTTGCCCATGAGGGTGAGTGCCAGAGGTTGTCCTCCCACTTCACGCACGAGCGTCATAGCTGTAGCGCGCTCGTTTTGGATGATTGCCGGGGCAAAGCGAGCGAGCAAGGTTACGCCATCGTCATCATCCAGTTCGGGAACCTGGATAGCCTCGTTGGCCACCAGGTGGGTAGCAATGTGGGCAAAGCGTGTCGTCAAGACATAGGCACAGGGTAGACTTTCCAGGTGTAGTGCTTCTATAGACTCTATCTGCCAGATATCGTCGAGCACAAGTAGTAGGTGGCGTTCAGCTAGTGTATTGCGTAGGGCATGAAGCCAGTCCTCCTGCGGGCTGTGGGTTTCTATTTCGCTGGTGGTTACGCCCAGCAGCGTGCCCCAGCGGTGGAGTATGGCGGGGATGTTGGGGTGGACCCCCAGTGGCGCCCATAATACGCCATCATAGAACTGTGAGCGTACCTCGTCGTCATGGGCGAGTGCCACGGCTAAGGCAGTTTTGCCAATACCCGGTAAACCATAGAGTGCAAGACATTGATGCGTTAATACTTGTTGTCTGCATTGCTGAAGAAGGTCATCGCGTCCAATTAACCCATATGAAGGCAACGGAAGTGCGGGATCGTAGATGCCGGCCAACAAATTAGCACTATCCCAGGTTGGTATAGATAATGCTGTTGAGCTATGAGGTTGTAGGAGGAAGCTTATGCCAGTGCTCTGCTGCTGGTTATCTACGATGACAGGGAATCCTAAATCCTGAGGTTGCACACCAAGAAGGTGGCATAGTGCCTTTTGAAGAGAGGGAGACGGTATTAGAAGACCTCGCTCCCACTGTTCTATGGTGGCAACAGGTGTTTCAAGCGCTTTAGCAAGCATGATTGTAGACCATCCTCGCAGCTCCCGAGCCTGTTGCAGGCGGTGATTTGACACTATCTCTGACGTATTCCTTTCCGTGCATGGCCCTTCTGCCTGGTGTTTTTCTTCCCTGCATTATGGATGTCGTAGTTGAGTCGTCAATGGTGTCGTCAAGAACGAACAAAGTTGTCTACTACTTGTCCTATTCCTGGCATTGAGCCATATGAACATGTTTGGCATACTATACAAGGATAATGTCTCAGACCGCCCTCCTTATTTGAGCGCTCCGATTTTCAGTGGTGATTATACCATAATAGGGAGAGCGAAAAAATAAGCTAAAAGGAGAAATTAAAGGATTTTTATGCCTTACATAGCTATACAGGCACATGCATTGCCGTTTCAGCTTAGAGCATATATATACGCAATGCGCTTGGAGGGTTCTACAGGTACTGGAGACGGTTAGTCTGTCGTAATGACCAGCTCAGGAAAAACGCCTGATAACTGTTCAGATGAAGGGCAGGGGAGCAAGCGTTCCTCTGCCTGAGCGTACAGTGTCCTTGCACCATCTCTTCGCTTTCAAGGTCGCCAGTGATAGCCCAAAAGGGGTATCATTCACTGGCTCATATCATTCAAACGCTATCGTACGGAAGCCGATGATAAGGCTTTACAACTACTGAGTCACATTTTCCTCCTGGTGGATGGGCACCGATCTGTTGTGGAGTTAATACGTCTCACCGGCCGTGACAAAGACGAGGTAGTCAAGGCCCTACGTGATCTTGAAAAGCTATGCGTTATCCATATTCCTAATCGAACATTACGGTAGCTTGTTAGTGACTCATGTCTTATCTCATTGGGCGAATCAGGATCTGCCTATAAGGTGTACAATGAGATGAGAGAAGGAAAGGCCTTGCGAAAGACGATCTGGTCTCCTGCGATCGGTGATGATATATCCATGTTTGATGATGTGCAAAACGTTAGCCCGAATAGGCTGGTGGTGGTGATTGATGATTCGATAACGGTGCGCAAGATTGTAGAGATATGCTTGAGCCGCGAAGGCTTCGAGGTGCTTGGCTTTGCTGATGGGGTCGAGGCGCTACTGTGGTTGACCGGCCCACAGGGGCGCTTGCCCGGTTTGATCTTACTTGATATTACCATGCCTGGGATGGATGGCTATGAAGTGGCTCGCTATCTCAAAGCAAGGCCACACGTGGGGAAGACAGCGATTGTGATGCTGACGCGACGTGATGGCATGGTTGATCGGCTCAAGAGTCGCCTGGTGGGGGCTGTGGATCATCTCAGTAAGCCATTCCAAACGCAACAGTTGCTGAAGGTGGTGATATCTCACCTGGGCGCCCCTCAAGAAGATACTACGTTTCCGCACTAGTTGAATGAAGCCTCTTTGCTGAGGAGTTGAATCAGATGCCTTTGCGTTTGCGCTTATCGCCACCGGTTTGTCGCCAGTTGGTGATGAAGTGAGTACGTAACTCGCCAAAGACTTTACAGTCACGTGCATCGTTTTCCGCTGTTGTGTAAGCGGTGTAGAAGGGGGCAATGCGCCCGGCGAGGCGTGCGATCTGTCCAATGAGCTCTAGATCGCCGGTTTCATACGCCTGAGTTCCCTGGAGATGACCTTCGTGCCACCCTTCTGTGTAGAGATCGTGGCAGTCATTGGCTTTCAGGTAGATGGCGTGAGGGTCAAGTTCTTCTTTCGATCTCTTCAGCAGCTTCGGGTCGGTAAGTACCTTAGGGTCGCACAACATTGCCACGTCATACTCGGCATGGTACGTTGCCATGCCTGTTTGCAATTCTGAATAAGCACTGAAGAAGCCCAACACTTGTCCGACATCTCTCATCTTCTGTTTATCCTGGTCCTGCCTTGTTTCGCTAGTTGCCATCTACTCCTCGCCTTCGCTTGTTTCATTGATGATGTACCACTGATTGACGACTTTTCCTCTGTCTCGCGATGTCCGCGCGTCCTGGACGGATTAGGAGAAGTAGCGATTCAGAAAAGTTTCTTTTCTGTGCTATTGCACACCAGCGCGAGAGCGAACAAGACCATTCCCAAAATCACGCTTCCATGGGGAGAGAGATGAATGAACGTGAAGACAGGTAAGCTACAATGCTCACATAATGGAGAGGTGCTCTGAGCGCTATTGTACACGAGGGACATGACTCATATGAACATATGAGACTCAGTAAGTATACACTATTTTTGATAAAAATGCAATATTTATCGAGGGGGAAATCGGTCCCTTCTCATTGACTTACAGGAAGTTGTGTCCATAGGTACAACCATAGCATTGATGACCTAATCGCACCGAACTACTGATCCTCCTGTGCGGATCGCTTGAGCAACCGGGTCTTCACCTCGCCCTTGAGCACCTTGCCGATTTTGGACCTTGGTAGGTCCGGCCACACATCAACCTGCTTGGGGGCTTTTACGCTGCCGATGCGCGCCTTGACGAACGCTCGCACTTCCTGCTCAGTCACGTTGTAGCCTGGGCGGATCTGCAGCACCGCGGTCACGCGTTCACCCCACTTGTCATCCGGTAGTCCAATGACCGCGCAGTCCAGGACTGCCGGGTGCTCCATCAATGCCTGCTCAACTTCGGCGGAGTAGACGTTGAAGCCGCCCGTGATGATCATGTCCTTTGCGCGGTCAACGATGAACAGGTAGTTGTCGGCATCCAGGTAGCCGATATCGCCTGTGTGATGCCAGCCGAAGCGGCCTGCCTCCGAGGTTGCAGACGGGTTCTTATAGTAGCCCGCCATGACGAGAGAACTGCGGACCACGATCTCGCCACGTTCGCCAGTTGGCCGCACGTTTCCGTCGTCGTCCATAATCGCGACGTGGACAAGTGGTGTTGGATGACCTGCCGACGAGAACCGCTCGCGAGCGAGTGAGCCGTCCGCGTGCACGTGCTGCTGAGGTGCCATGGTCGAGATCATCATCGGTGCTTCAGTTTGACCAAACAACTGACCGAACACCGGGCCAATCCTGCCGATTGCCTCCTCAAGTCTGATCGCCGACATGGGAGCTGCTCCGTACCAGAGGCATTGCAGTGATGTCAGATCTTTCGACGCCAGATCGGGGTGCCTGAGCAGCATGTAGATGAGAGTCGGTGGTAGGAAGGTGTGTGTGACCTGGTGCTTCTCGATCAACGCGAGGAACTCGGCAAGATCGGGCCTGGGAATGATGATGATCTCACCCCCAAGTGTCATGATCGGGAAGCAGAGTACGCCCGCTGCGTGGGTGAGTGGAGCGAGCGCCAGGTACACTGGACATCCCTCGAACGGGTAGCTCATCAAGGTGAGCGCCGACATCGTTTCGATGTTCTGGCCGGTCAGCATTACCCCTTTGGGCTTGCCCGTTGTCCCGCCAGTGCCTGCAATCATGACGAGGTCGTCAACCGGATCAGCCTGCCACGGCTCGGCGCTCACCTTGTCGAGCCAGTGGTCAAATGGGACGGCAAACGGGACAGAGGCGTCCAGGCAAATCAGCGTCGTGAGTTTGGGCAGGTCGGGGCGAATCTGCTCGACCAGAGGCGCAAAGGCCTTCTGGAAAATGAGACAGGTGCAGTCTATGAGGTCGAGCAGTTCGCGATTCTCGGCTGCCTCATTGCGCGGATTGATTGGGCACCAGACCGCACCTGCCCTGGAGATGCCGAAGACGCAGGCAAACGAGATCGGGTCGTTCGCTGACAGGATAGCCACCTTCTCGCCTGGTCGCACGCCTGATCGGTGC
>WNGQ01011848.1_pt1 | contig 10775 bp, 6 predicted proteins | sample 5407661 | NCBI WGS metagenome assembly WNGQ01 (sample SAMN13153382, study PRJNA577476) | soil metagenome | isolation source: 60 cm soil or saprolite under Garry oak tree replicate 2 | place: USA:California | collected 2016-06-15
ACCATCGCGATCGAAAGCCAAACCTTGAGGCCGTCCGAGACCGCGATAGAAGACGCTTCCCCTTCCGTCTTCATCAAAGCGTGTGATTGAATCAAAACTCGAAACCGTTGGGCCAGTTACGTAAAGCGCATCGTCGGGTCCGCAGGCCAAATGATAAGCCGACACTGAAGGCTCGAGTTCGGCCCACGCCTCGGCTTCGCCAATCTCGTTCACGCGATAAATCCTGCCGCCGCGATCCCCAACAAACATCTCCCCTTGCCGATTGAAGGCGAGGCCCGTGGCGATACCCAACTCTCCTGCAAACATGACAACTTCCTTCAACGGAGTGACGCGATAAATAGTTCCGTCGAGCCTGCTAGTAACGAACATGCGTCCAATTCGATCGAAGGCTATGCCGGTAGGATTGATAATATCGCCGGAGAACTCTTCGATATCCCCATCCGAACTGATTCGATAGAGTGATACCGGCACGTGCTCGCCGCGCGCACCTGATTTCGTGACAAATAGCGATCCGTCAGTGGGATCGAAAGCTGGGTTCGCGACGGGATGAAGGTCGCCCGCCAATTTTCGGCCGGTAATGAATCGTGCAGGTTTAGCTGACTTCCCATTCGCATCAACTGAAACTTCAATCTCACCGCCATTATTGAGTTCAGGAACCAGGGCCAATGCGCGCCTTCCGGTCGCAGCCACGATATGTGCCGGTTCGCCGCCAAACCAAGCCTGAAGAGCGTGGCCGCCTTTGCTGGTTGCCCCGCTGACTTCGATTACCACTTCTCCTCCGGGAATGCCGGCGGGGGGATCGATACGCTCAATTTGTTTGGTGTTCACCATTTCGTTCCAAATCAAAGTGTACATGGTAGCTAGGGTGGACGTTGATGTCTAATTCGCCAGTCCGATCACGGTGTCAGAACCGCGAGCGGTAGCGACCGGATCATGGATGGAGCTTGAACACGGACCGAGTGACCTGAATGATCCGGTCGCTACCGCTCGCGGTTCTGACACCGTGTAATCGACCAACTGAAGTATGGGACAGTGCTATAATTCCGGGAGTCCACTGAATGAGAAATCTTCACGGCAACACGCAGGGCCTCAAGGCAAATCAATTACGGCGTATCGAAAGGCTGTACCAACGTCGCATTCCACCGCACCAGATCGTCACACCGGAATTTGCGCGGCAGCTAAGCGAGCTTTCTCACGAAACGCGACGCCAGATTGGCGCGCTAGTCGATCGCAAAGGCTATGTTGAATACGTGATGGTTGGCGATGCGCGCCGAATCGAAATGCCTGATTTCAAACGCGTGCGCGTCGCGGGCGATCGTTTTCGCGGACTACGCTGTGTGCATACGCATCTGCGAGGTGAAGAGCTGACGCGGGATGATTTGACCGATCTGGCGTTGCTGCGATTGGATTTGATGGCGGCCATCGAGGTCGATGAAGCGACCGGATTGCCGGGCGTGGTTCGCTCTGCGCATTTACTGCCATCGAGTGCGGCCGAGTTGAGCACAAACGGCCAAGCGAAGCATTTCGAGTTTCTTGATCCAGTGGTGCCGTCACGATTGGACGTCGATTTTCTGGCGTTAATGGAGGCGCTGGAAAGTGAAATGGCACGGAACCGCCGCGTGGCGCGTCACGCCTCAGGCGCCGAAAGAGCAATACTGGTTAACGTTTCGACTGGGCCTCGGGCGGACGCCGAAGATTCGATAGCCGAGTTGCGCGAGCTGTCAAAATCAGCCGGGGTGGTTGTGCTGGACGAAATGATCCAGAGGCGTCCTGGTATCGATCCCCGAACGGTTTTGGGAAAAGGCAAGCTGGATGAGTTGCTGATTCGCGCGATGCAACTTGGCGCCGATGCGATCATCTTTGATTGCGAGCTTCAACCCGCCCAGGTTCGCGCGATCTCCGAAGTAACCGATCTAAAAGTCATCGATCGCTCGCAACTGATTCTGGACATCTTTGCCCAGCGCGCGCAGTCGCACGAAGGGAAGATACAAGTCGAACTGGCGCAACTCAAATATATTTTGCCGCGTTTGGTCGTCGGACAGAATTCAGCGTTTTCCAGATTGGCGGGTGGCATCGGCGGCCGTGGACCAGGCGAAACGAAACTCGAAACTGATCGGCGACGCGTGCGCGATCGCATTCATCGGCTCGAAACTGAACTCGCGGCACAGCGAACTCGCCGGGAACAAAGGCGCAAGGAACGTCTGCGCCATGGCGTTCCGATCATTTCAATTGTTGGATACACGAATGCCGGTAAGTCAACGTTGCTGAATGCGCTCACCGCGAGCCAGGTGCTGGCTGAAGAGCGAATGTTTGCGACTCTCGATCCAACGACGCGCCGGCTGCGACTGCCACGTGAACAGGAAGTAATCATCAACGACACGGTCGGCTTCATTCGCGATTTACCGCCGGATTTGCTCGCCGCATTCAGATCCACACTCGAAGAGATCGCCGGCAGTTGCTTGCTGATTCACCTGGTCGACGCCGCGAATCCTCGCTGCCAGCAACAGATTGCTTCCGTGGATCGAATTCTGCGCGAACTGGGTTTCGATCAGATTCCTAGGCTGCTCGTCTTCAACAAATCCGACATGGTCGATGCGGCAACTGTCGAAGCGATAATGCGAATCTGCCGCGCTGAAGCCGGAAGCGATTGCCTGGCGATATCCGCGCTCAGTCCCCGGACGCTGGAACCTTTGTTACGGAGAATCGGAGGCGCCTTGCGCCCCAATCGAGATGGCTACCAACACTCGTGGTTGCAGACGAAAGGAGGACGATGAGTCCGCGCCCCCATTTCATTTCCAGACTCGCGATGATCCGCAATCACGTTCTGAATGTGGCATTGCGACCGCTCCGCTGGTTTTCCCCCGCGACTCAGTTAGTCATCGGATTTGTCACACTAACAATTCTCACGACCTTGCTTCTCGCCCGCTGGCCGCTGACTTTGAGAACGATTGGGGTCGTGGTCCTCGTCTTGGCAAGTTATTTCATCGTCTGGCGATTTGTTGATTACCGCACGACAGTTGTCGATCTCTTCATTTCTAAACGAAGAGCATTCGCTCTTGTCGGTTGCGCCATTCTGGTCGAAACCGCGTTGATACGACTTGGGTTCATTGTCGCCGTCGGCCTGGCCGCGCAAAGCACGCGCGCCCCCCTTAATGACTCGGTGGTCTGGAGCTTCGCAATTCCGTTTGCCGCTGCTTCGCTGCTGGTCACCATGCTTCTGGATCGTCAACTAGGACTGCTCACCGGTGTGATCGCCTCAGTTTTCGTGACGCTGCTGGCGCCCAATGAAGTACCAGCGACGCTCTACGCCTTGATTTCGTGCTCAGCCGCGGCGTACGGCATCAGGCAATATCGCGAACGGCAGTCGGTGACGCTGGCGGGTTTGGTCGTCGGCGGAGTTAACTGCCTCGCGGCCCTGGCTCTGACGTTGTTCGCGCGATCGTTGACAATAACCGGCGGCTTGGTCATTGCGGGCACCGCCATTGGCGGCGGTCTACTGACAATTATCTTTGCGTCAGGCGGCGTGCCAATAAACGAATCGTTGTTTGGAATTCTCACCGACATGCGACTGCTGGAATTATCAAACGCCGATTTGCCGGTATTGAGCCAGCTTGCCCTGCGGGCCCCTGGAACAAATCAACATTCGCACGCCGTTGGACAGCTTGCCGAAGACGCTTGCCGCGCGATTGGCGCCAATACCCTGCTGGCACGCGTCGGTTCGCTTTATCACGATATTGGCAAGGTCGCCGCGCCCGATCATTTTGTCGAAAACCAAATGGGCAGCAATCCTCACGACCGCCTGCGTCCAACAACCAGCGCCAAGATAATCACGAGTCACGTCTCGTACGGCTTAAGGCTCGCCAAGGAGATTGGTTTGCCGCAGCAGGTTGCGGACTTCATTCCGCAACATCACGGCACCCGGACACTGCATTTCTTTTTGCGCAAAGCGCAACAACAGGCCACTAACGGGGAAGTGATTAACGAAGCCGATTTCCGATATCCGGGGCCGAAGCCACAATTCAAAGAAACCGCGATTCTGATGCTGGCAGACTCGTGCGAGGCGGCCGCGCGCTCGCTGGCCCATCCCGATCCGGATAGCATCCGCGCGATCGTGGCGCGCATCTTTGACGCGATCCTCACCGATGGCCAACTCGATGAATCGAATTTGACGTTGCGAGAACTCACCGGCATTCGCGAAGCCCTAATCAATTCTCTAACGGCAATCTATCACCCGAGAATCGACTATCCGGGCTTCAACGTGCCGCAAATGCCGTTTGACCAAGTCAAGCGTGACGGCCCGGGCGTCACTTACGAAAAACCTGCCGACGTTCCTATTAACCCTTCTGGCGAAGTTGAAGACGAAGCGATCACGCGCAGTGCAGACCGCAGGTGATTGATTTGTCTGGGTTCGAAAATACTAAAACTTCTCGCGGACCTTCTGATAGGTGGTTGACAGATCCTCGGGCAAGACGCGCGTTTCGCCAACTGTCGTCATGAAATTCGCATCGCCCGCCCAGCGCGGCATGATATGCAGGTGAATGTGATCGGCAATGCCGGCTCCTCCGGCGCGGCCCAGATTCATTCCGAGGTTGAACCCGTCGGGATGATAAACGTCGCGCAATGCTGTCTCACAGTGCTTAGCAAGGTCCATCATCTCGTCCGTGACTTCTTTCGGTGCTGAGTCAAGCTCTCCGACATGCGCAAATGGCGCAATCATCAAGTGACCGGTGATGTAGGGATACAGATTGAGGATGACGAAATTATGAGCGCCCCGATGGAGCACGAAATTGTTTTCGTCGTCGGCTGGATTCTTTTGCGCGGCGCAGAAAATGCAGATGGCGGGCGGAGACATATCGGATCCGCTCGCGGCGATGTAAGCATGTCGCCAGGGACTCCAGAGTCTTTCCACAACAGTCAGATCCTAAACGATTCGTCGTGCGCGCCGCGCTTAATGTCGCAAAACTTATTAAGCAGGACTCTCGTTGATGAGTTCCTTGAGTTCCTTGCCGGCTTTGAAATAAGGAACCCGCTTGGCAGGAATATTAACGGCTGCGCCGGTCTTGGGATTTCGGCCTCGGCGAGAGCCGCGCTCGCGCACCCGAAAGCTACCGAAGCCTCTTAGCTCGATCTTCTCGCCGCGATTTAGACTATCGATAATGCTCTCGAAAACTATTTCCACCAGTCGCTCAGCATCTTTCTTGGTCAGCTCAGCGGCGTTAGAGACATCGTTGACCAGATCAGCTTTAGTCATTCAGTTACCTCGCGGAAAGACCGCCCTTTCAAACGGCGGTGAACTAATCTCGCAAGAACAGTTGTAGCAAGATCGACGCAGGCTAGATTAGCAGAACAGTAAAGGCACGGCAAGGCTAAGAGACTGTACGGCCAACATCTTACGGCTGATTTGGGATCTCCGTCGAGACAAAGCGAGCAGGTGAAAACTTCTGAGGTTGCCGGGCGATTCTCGTCAGCGATCAATCAGCGCTTAGCTCGCCTTACGTTTGTTCGTCTTCGGGAGTCCTGCTTGAGGTTCCGAAGTCAGCTAGCTCCGCCAGGGAAGCCATGCCGCCGCCGGCTTCCGAGGTGTATATCTTCTGCTCGACGATCGGTTCTTCTCGAGCCGCTGCCCGTGCCGATAAACCAATCTTCTTGTTTTCGGCATCGATGCGCAGGATCCGAAACTCCATCTCCTGGCCGAGTTGCACGGCATCTTCCGGCTTCGAGACTCTTTCATCAGAAAGTTCTGAAATGTGGCATAAGCCCTCGAGATTATCGCCTAATTCCACGAAGGCGCCGAAGCCGGCAAAACGCGCTATCTTGCCTTTGACGATATCACCCGGCTTATGCGCGGCGACAAAATCGTTCCACGCGTTTGGTTCCAGCTCCTTGATCGAAAGCGACATTCGCCGGTTTTCAGGATCAATAGTGGTTATGACCGCATCGACCTGCTGGCCTTTCTTCAGCACTTCGCCAGGATGCTTCACGCGACGCGACCAGGAAATATCGGAGACATGGACGAGGCCGTCCACACCGTCTTCAATTTCGATGAAAGCGCCGAAGTCGGTCAGATTGCGCACGCGGCCATGCACGCGATCGCCGACGTGATACCGCTCTCCAATTGTCTTCCAGGGATTCTCTTGGACCTGCTTCATCCCGAGACTGACGCGGCGAGCTCTTGGATCTACGCTCAGCACTTCGACTTCGACAGTATCGCCTGGACTCACGATTTTGCTCGGATGCTTGATGCGCTTGGACCAGCTCATCTCTGAAACATGCACCAAACCCTCGACCCCAGGTTCCAATTCTACGAAAGCTCCGTAATCAGCCACGCTCGCAATCTTCCCCGTGATCCGAGTGGCGGGCGGAAAGCGCTCCTCGATTGTTTCCCACGGATCGGGCAGAAGCTGTTTGTATCCGAGCGAGACACGCTCGCGTTCGCGATCGAATTTGAGAACCTTGACCTGCACAGTGTCGCCTACCTTAAAAAGCTCGGCAGGATTTTGCAGGCGTCCCCAGGACATATCAGTGACATGCAGAAGTCCGTCGATGCCGCCGAGATCGACGAACGCGCCATAGTCGGTCAGATTCTTAATCTGCCCTTCAACGATAATCTCTTCTTCTATCTGGTTGAGGGTTTGATCTTTTCGACCGGCATCGCGCTCCTCGAGCACGGCTTTGCGCGAAAGGACCACGTTCGATCGCTTACGATTCAGCTTAATCACCTTGGCTTCAATCTGCTTGTCCCGCAGAGAATCCAGATTGCGAATCGGGCGCACATCTACTTGCGATCCCGGCAGAAACGCCGCGATGCCATCGATGTCGATGCGCAAGCCCCCTTTAATGCGCTCAATGACTCGCCCTTTGATTACCGTGCCATCGTTGTAAGCTTTTTCGAGATCGTCCCACGCCCGTAGACGAACAGCATCAGCGCGCGAAAGCACCGGATAGCCTTCGCCGGTCTCCATGTGCTTGACGAGGACATCGACCTCGTCGCCGCGCTTGACGGTAATCTTCCCGTCTTCCATAAATTCGTTGGGATTGACGATGCCTTCCGACTTGTAGCCAAAATCGATCACCACGCCGCGCTCGGTAATGCCGACGACGGTGCCACGAACAACTTCGCCTTCCTGAAGCGTCGATTGCTCCTGCTCAAATTGATCCAAAAGCTGACCGAAATCTTCGCCCGCGGGACGCGTTTCCTCTTCGTCCTCGCGCTGGCTGGCAACAGCCGTGGCAGACCCTTCAGCTCCTGGCCCGGTTACACTCGATTGAGTTGTTCTCGTCTCTGTACTCACGGTTTGTGGCGAATCGTTTTGCTCGGCTTCGCCTTGGTTGGTTATGGTTTCTTCAGTGGACATGCAAACTCCTACTCAGAATTAACTCTGGCGCGCCTCAACTAGGGCGTGCCACTCCGGTCCCAACGCTGCTACGCGCATCGGCAGCGAAGTTCTTAGTAAGTGACGAGTCGGAGTTAGTATCAGAGGATGCGAGCGTTAGAGAGTTGGAAAAGAAGGTTATTGTTTTCGATTTCCGTCGTGCCCGTAGTCTCCCGCCTTGGTCCGACTATCACTGTTCCGCTTGACCGGATCGATTCGGAATTTACACGGCGGCGCGACTGAGTGTCAAGGCGACGAGATTCATTGCGAATTATCGATTGACAATTTTCCAATCGAAATTCGATTTTCTTGATGAATTACGGACTCGCATTCATCGAAGTCTCAACCCCGCGTGGAACGACATAGACACCGGCGGAGTGTGACCCTACAAACAGCGTATTCTGATCGTGCGTGTCGAGGGCCAACGCCCAGATCCCCGTGCTGGGCAGTCGATGTTCGCGCCCGTCGATTCGCACCCAGGTCGAACCACCATCGTCGGAACGATAGACCCCGCCCCCGATTTCCCCATTTTGAAAGGCGTTGCCGACGAAAACTTCATTCGGGTTGCGTGGATTAATAAGGATGCTCGTGAAGTCGCCAAATGGAAGATTACCGCCGCGCCGCAGCCACTGCTCTCCGCCATCGTGCGACAAGTAGAAGGCCTGCTTCGTACCCACGTAGATGAAAGAAGGCCGCTGGGGGTCTTGAACAATCACATTTACCGGGAACGTGTTCGGCACGCCGCTCACCTGTTGCCAGGCCCACCAGGATCATCGAGGGGTTTTGCGCGCTGGTTGAAATGCAAGTGGTGCGCGCGTCCAGCCCGCGGCCATAAGGAACTCGATCCCACCCCAGCATCGGATCGGACGTGCGGTAGAGCCCGCCGTTCGTGGCCGCCAGAATCTGCGATCCACCGGTTTGAGATGGCAAAGAAACCAGAGCGTTAATCGGATCAGAGAGGGTACTAACGTGTTCAGCCGCGGCTGCGCCCGCGCGATTAGTGACGCCCAGCGCCGCAATCGTTGTTTCATCGAGTTGCCCTGTTACGGCCAAATATCTGTCAGTCTGGAACCGCTTGATCGCCGCGATGGTGCGCGGGCCAAGCTGGCCGTCCGGAACACCAATCTCATAACCCGCGCGCTCCAGCGCTTCCTGGGCCAGGCGCACAAGATCGTCTGGCGGCTTGGAGGTGCTTTGCGGTTGGGTCGCATTCGTTGCGACCGTGGTGCCTGCCGTGGTGCGTCCTTGCTGGATCGTCCTACGCACCTTGCTTCGCGCCGTTGGGCGTCTTCTCACCGGCGCCGGCGGCGTCGGCTTTCGGGCGGAAAGAGGCGCCCATGACGCCCCACGATCCACAGATCGATAAACGCCCAGATTCGTTCCCAGGTAAATCGTGTTGCCGTCGCGCTGGTCCTGTAGAACTGAGTAACCAATCAAACGCGGCGGCATGTTGCGCATCGAAGGTTGCCATGAGCTCCCGCCATCGTTGCTGACAAAGAAAAAGCCGCCGCCCGTGGTCGTATTGATCGTAGTGGCATAGACACGATTTGCGACTTCGCGATCAGGCAGAATGAAGTTAACAAAACGGCCGCTGAAGCCGCCGTTCGTAGGCACGAAATTCTTCCCGCCATCGGTTGATACCATGATTCCGTAGTTGTTGGTGCCGATGTAAATCGTATTCGGATTACTTGGATGGACGGCAATTGAGTTAATCTCCAGTTGGCGCGAGGTCGTGACCATCCATGAATTGTTATCGCCGCACTTAGCGGAACGCCAAAAGCCTTCCGTGGTTCCGGCAAACACCAGCCCCGGAATCGTCGGATGCTGCAGGATCGCGCGCGTGCGGCGCGACTGTGATGGTATTCCCTGCACCTTCTGCCAATTCTCTCCCGCATTGCGCGTTTCATAGATGCCGCTGCAAGCCGAAGCAATGATGTGATTCGGGTTCCGAGGATCAAGGTTGATGGCAAAGATATCGGAATCGTCAATAATGCCGTTCTTGATAATCCGCCAGGTCCTGCCGCCGTCGGTCGTCTTGTAGGGCAGATACCAGGTGCCCGCGTAGATCACGTTGGTGTCGCGAGGATCGATTGCCAGCGATTCGACGTGCACCAAGCCAGGTGTGTTTGTTGTCGGCAGCGGCGTCCATGTCTCCCCAGAGTCCGGTGAGCGGAAAATGCCGTTGAATGTTCCGGCGATCAGAATGTTCGGATCGCTCACTGATTGGGTCAGTGAATGGACCGCTTCGTTCCTGAGTTCCGGCGCTTCACGCCAGGTCAGTCCGCCATCCGTCGATTTGAAAAATCCACCTGGATCTTTGTGCCGGTGGGTGGCCACGTACAAAACCTTTGAGTTGCGCGGGTCGACAATGATGTGATCCACAAACAATCGCGGCCGATTGAAGTTCACCAACAGTCGCCAATTCTGGCCACCATCCGTAGACGTATAAAGCTGACCGTCCAGAGTTCCAAAGTAAAAGCGATTCGGATCTTCCGGGTCGACGACGAGGGCGCGCACGTCTCCACCGGTTGGCCCGGTGATGCGCCACTCAGCCGAATAGGGCAAACCAGATCCCCTGCTCACAGACGAGGCCTTGCTATGACCGCTCGGTGGTCCGAGTAGTTGTAGCGCCAGACCGAACAAGAGACCGCAAGTCAAGAGTCGGGATACAGCTTTTTTCATTTGGTTCAATCTCTCTTAAATCAATTTCTACAGTACCGTTAGATGCCGACCGCTAGTCGCACGCCGGCATTATAACCGTTTACGTTACTGTTTACGATAGCCATGTTGTCGAGCAGTGCGTCAATCAAAAGTAGATAAATACATCGTTACAGAACCGCGAGCGGTAGCGACCGGCCCTTTATTAAGAATATCGGTCGCCAACAAAAGGCCGGTCGCTACCGCTCGCGGTTCTGTAACGACGGCTCTCTTCATCTTATCTACTTTTGATTGGCACACTGGTTGTCAGGCTGGTCCGTAGATAAACTCCCTCTCCCAAAAGGAGAGGGCGTCACCGCAAAACCGAAACGGGCGATGCTTTCCTTTTGGAAAACATCGCCCGCTTTCGGAAGAAGGTCGCAACTCTGAATCAGAGCGGCGAGCGTTAGTGATTCCCTATTCCTCGCCTCGTCGTCGTGGCCGCCGAGTAGCCGGTTTCTTCTTGCAGTCGGGACAAGGCGAAACCGCACCCTCGGTGCTGGCTGCTGGTGGCGTCGCGCCTGAAGTAACGATCCAAAGCTCAACCTTGAGTTCCGGCATACATCCACCATCGACTACGACCAGCCTTCCCGCGTCGATACCGCGAGTATTGACGAGGTAGTCCTTGGCACGATTGGCTCGCGTCTGACCCTCTGCATCGCAGCTACCGTAACCGATGATGTAACCCTGCGCAGCCGGTTCGTT
>WNGQ01010994.1_pt1 | contig 10772 bp, 11 predicted proteins | sample 5407661 | NCBI WGS metagenome assembly WNGQ01 (sample SAMN13153382, study PRJNA577476) | soil metagenome | isolation source: 60 cm soil or saprolite under Garry oak tree replicate 2 | place: USA:California | collected 2016-06-15
GCCCGGTCGGCGTCGGGGCGCTGATCCTGGCCCGCGGCGCGGCGCCGGTGCCGGTGCTGCACGGCGGCGGCCAGGAGCGGGACATCCGCTCCGGTACCCTGGACACGCCGGCGATCCGGGCGTTCGCGGTGGCGGCCGAGGCGTGCGCCAGGCAGCGCGCTGACGAGGCCGAACGGCTGGCCGCGCTGCGCGACGACCTGGTGCGCCAGGTACTGACGGCCGTGCCCGACGCGGTGCTCAACGGCCCGCCGCCGGGACCGGGCCGGCTGCCGGGCAACGCGCACCTCTCCTTCCCCGGCTGCGAGGGCGACGCCCTGCTCATGCTGCTCGACGCGAACGGCATCGCCTGCTCCACCGGTTCGGCCTGCACCGCGGGCGTGGCGGAACCCAGCCACGTGCTGCTGGCCATGGGCGCCGACGACTCGCGCGCCCGCGGCTCGCTCCGCTTCTCCCTTGGCCACACCTCCACCAAGCGTGACGTCGACGCCCTCGGCCTGGTCATCCGCGAGGTAGTAGACCGCGCCCGCCGCGCCGCCGCCCGCTAACCCGGCTTTCGCGCGATGAAGACCCACTCCCAGCCCGGGCGGTCGGGCGCGTCGCGCACGTCGGCCAGCACGTAAACGCCCGACCGGAGCGAGTCCTCGATCTCGGCCCGCGACCAGAACCGCCGGGTGGAATCCGACGTAAGCGTCGTCCCGTCCTGGGCAAAGATGTAGGTCCGCCGGTAACTTACCAACTCGCCGCTCACACCGGTCACGTCCCACCAAGTCTCAATACGCCCGATGCCGGGAGCGTCGAGGCTCTGGTAGGTGTTCTCGCGGGTCCACCGTTCCCACGCCCGGCGCGCCGGGTCCCGGACCTCGAACACCAGGTGGCCGCCCGGGCGGAGCGCGGCGTGGATGCCGCGCAGCGTCGCGGACCAGTCCTCGTCGGTCAGGAACACGTGGGCCACATTGGCGGTCATCGTGGCCAGGTCCACCTGGAGCTCCGGCAGGCCGGTCGCGTCGCCGTGCCGCCACCGCACCCGCTCCGCCCCCGGCTTGGCCCGCGCCACGTCGAGCGAGGCCGCCGCGGGATCCACCCCGGTGACGTCCAGGCCCTGGCTGGCCGCCCGGCAGGCGAGGGTGCCCGTACCGCAGCCGACGTCCAGCAGGCTGCGCGCCCCGAACTCGGCCGCTATATCCAGGTAGTGATCGAGATCGCCGCGTTCGCCCTCCACCAGGTCATAGATCGCCGCCAGCCGCGGCTCACCGAAGAGGGCATCCGCCACGCGCCCATCGTAGAAAATGATTGCGCCTCGGTCACGCCCCTCCCTTTGACCCGCGGTCGGCCGCTGGTTCACCGGATCAGGGTGACCAGCGGCCCGTCGAAGGTGACGGCTAGTGGTCATCGTGTTCCGGCAGCTGACGCGGAACTTCTCCCTGGGAGTGGGCGCTCAGGTCCGCGTACCGTGTCATGACTGCGAGATTCAGCTGGGTCTCGATGGTGTCGAGTTGGCGCTCGACGCGCTTGAGCTTCGGGCTGATACCCGCGGCGATCTCCTGGCGAAGATAGGTCACGCACAGCGCGCCGCCCAGGAGCACGCCGAGCAGCATGCCCAGGAAAAAGATCAGCATTTCACCCTCCGTACTAGGAACCTTGACCCGGCCGACTAAATCGCGGATATTATCTCCGTCGCATCGGCCATGCCTTCTAGTTACTGATTCCGGTGGCTTGCCGTCAAGGAATTGATGAAAACGAGGAATGAACTATGCCACGGGCATGAATTGGAATATTAGAATGACTCTAATGATGGAAGTGAGCGGGATGGTTTCGACTAGTCCAACCGCGTCAGGTCTAGGTGCCCGCCCGGCGGATTGCGCGAAATTCCAGCTCAGCGTCGGTTAAGGCGGCAGAGCCCGCCGGGCGGCTACGCCTGGCCTATCGCGCTTCGCGGGACGTTACCGTCGTTGATGACGAAGCGGTTCACATCGGCCCGGTAGGTCGTGACGGTAAGCCGGATGCGGTTCCCTTTCTGGTCGAACGCGATGCGCTGAATCTCGACTACCTGAACATGCCCGTCTCGAGGTAGGTCGAAATAAGCCGTTTCTTCCTCGTCTGGAGCTCGCCACTCGATCGAGTCCTGGTATCCCTCTTGACTGATGCCGACCTCCGCGAGGTAGGCGACGGCTCCTTCGCTGATGTCGCTGGTACCGAGCAACCGCGGGGCAGGAACCTCCAGATTCCGGGGGTAGTACGAGGTCTGCCGTGACCATCGCAATCCATCTACGTAGCCGTCCTCTTGCCGGAAGATGACTTCGGCTTCCTCCGAGATTTCCAGGGAGCGGGCGATCGCGGGTCCGGCTCTCCTGAATCCCACCACGAGGGCTCTCAATTCGGGCTTCTGGCCGCTGGCCGCTACCTCGGCCGTGTAGACAAGCCCTTCACGACCCGTTTCCGGATCGCTTGTCAGCGTGATGACGATGGGTGCCGGCTGCGCCGCGGACCGTGTTGCGGGAGGTATGGAATTGACCCATGAGCTGATCTTCGGTGGGGATTTGGGTGCCGGCCTTCAGCTCACCGGACTCGATCAGGTGCCGCAGTTGATCAGCGATCTGCCTGTATAGCGGCCCGGCCATAATCGGTTCGCCTCTCGCGTGCTCCCGCTGAGACTGTACAAGCTTATTCCATTCAATGGTAACAGTGGAATAAGTCCAATGAAGGCCCGGCGGCCTGGCGTAGCCGCCAGGCCGCCGGAACGCGGATGGTGCCTACCGGGTGATAGGTTGCCGGTCTACTGGCCCTGCCCGCATAACCTAGGAGGACGATGGGCGGACTTCGGGTGCTCGCGGCCATGTCAGGCGGAGTGGACTCCGCCACGGCCGCGGCTCGTGCGGTGGACGCGGGTCACGAGGTGACCGGCGTCCATCTGGCGCTGTCCGCCAACCCGTCGTCGTACCGGACCGGTGCCCGCGGCTGCTGCACGCTGGAGGATGCCAGGGACGCGCGGCGGGCCGCCGACGTCATCGGGATCCCGTTCTACGTCTGGGACATGGCCGAGCGATTCCATCGCGACGTGGTGGAGGATTTCGTCGCCGAATACGCCGCGGGCCGCACCCCGAACCCGTGCCTGCGCTGCAACGAGAAGATCAAGTTCGCGGCGGTGCTCGACAAGGCGCTGGCCCTCGGTTTCGACGCGGTCTGCACCGGCCACTACGCGCGGATCCGCGGCGGCGCCCTTTACCGGGCCGCGGATCCCGGCAAGGACCAGTCCTACGTGCTGGCCGTGCTCACCTCGGAGCAGATCAGCCACGCCATGTTCCCGCTCGGCGACACGCCCAAGGCGCAGGTCCGTGCCGAGGCCGCGCGGCGCGGGCTCGCGGTGGCGGACAAGCCGGACAGCCACGACGTCTGCTTCATCGCCGACGGCGACACCAGGGGCTTCCTGGCCAGGAAGCTGGGCCAGGCGCCCGGCCGGATCGTGGACCAGTCCGGCGCCGTCCTCGGCGAGCACGACGGCGCCTACGCCTTCACCATCGGCCAGCGCCGCGGCCTGCGGGTCGGCACCCCAACCGGTGACGGCAAGCCCCGCTACGTCCTTGATATCGAGCCGGTGACCAGGACCGTCACGGTGGGCCCCGCGGAAGGCCTCGACATCACCGAGATCACCGCGACGCGCCCCGTCTGGACCGGCTGCCCTCCGCTCACCGAACCCCGCGACTGCCTGGTCCAGTTCCGCGCCCACGGCGAGATCCACCCCTGCACCGCCTGGCTGGACGGCGATGACCTGCGCATCTGCCTGCACCACCCCGCCCGCGGCGTCGCCAGGGGCCAGGCCGCCGTCCTCTACGACGGCGACAAGGTCCTGGGCAGCGCCACCATCAGCGCCACGTTGGCATCTGCGCTGGCCAACGTCTCCGCGGAGACGCCTTAACCGCTCACCTTTCCCCGTAAAGGTGACGGTTCAGCTCTGGCGGCCGCGTCGATTCCGGACAGGACTGGGTGTAGTAGTTCATCACCGCGACGATCCGTACGTCGTCCCGGTTCACGAGCGGGCGCGCGTAGTGCGGGTTGTGCCGCCCGTCGAAGAAGATCAGGTGACCGGCCTGCGGCCGGATCACCGAGCAGTCCCGCTCTACGGCTTCCAGGCCGGCGGCATCCCGGTCATGTGTGACGACGAGCTCGCCACCCCCGGCCGGATGGTCGGTGCAGAACAGCAGGCCGGTCAGCGGATTGGAGTCGACGTGGCACTCGAACCGCATGTCCGGTCCCCGCTGGACGTTGAGGACCACCCCGTAACGGGCGTCCTGGGCTGTCGTCACGCGTTCCGGCCAGGCCAGGCGTGCTAGCTGGAGAAACTGGTCGCGGTAGAACTGGTGCAGCCAGGAGAGGCTCCGCTGGACCTGCTCGGCGTGCACACGTCCGCGCGGCACATGATCCACCTGCGCCGCCTCGCGCGAGAGAACGGGCGTGCACGGGAAATTCCGGAAATCGGCTGTCGCGGCTACCAAGCCTACGTCCTGTCGCCAGGTCTCCGGCAGCTGACCCGATACGTCATAGGTCGTCCAGCGAAAGCTCGTCATCATTGTGGTTGCGGATCCCGGCAGGCCAGCGGATCGAGGCTTTCTTTACTAAAGCCGTGGCAGGCCGGATTATGCGAATCCGGCCTGCCACAAGGTGCAGCCGATCTAATCGTGTCTGCTCCCTCGTGGCCGGGCGCCATTGCCGGGCGCAAGAGGGACGCAAGGTCCCAGATGGCCGCCGCGGTCTCACCAGCGGGGGTCGTAGTGCTCATACCGGTACTGATTCGACGGCCGCGCGTGCAGTTTGGCCATGGCCCTGGCACCTCCTAACTGTCCTCCAGCAGCTGGGATGGCGACGTCCAAGGTCCGATCCCGCCGACGACGCCTTATGTAGGTTTCCAGTTGATTATCACCTGATGGTGATGATCATGGCCGTTTAGCCAATTTGGCGAGCTTCGTATACCGGTGGCTCGATTGACGCAACGATGCAGTGCCCTCGTCGCTGATCAGGACTTACAGACCCGAGAGGGGGACAACGTAATCTGTACCGGGGTAACACAACCGTGACCTGATCGTTATTTGACAGGTTCTGAGGGATGCCGTCGGCGAACAACTAGTGTTACCAGGATCTTGAAGTGTTCCTTTTGCGCCTCCAGGAGTCAGCTGGCCGTATTGAAAGTCGTGTGGTGGACGAGTCGCTTGCCGAAGGACGGCCGGAGGGACAAGACAACCGCTGGTGCCAGGGCAGGCAGTGCGAGCACCAACCCAATGAGCCGGAAGCCGAAGATGCCCGCGAACGTCCCGTCGACGAGGGACGCGATGGGCTTGCTCCCGGCCCACGCCACCGCCCAAGCCGCCATAACCGCCGTCTGCCGCGCCGGGCCGTCCGCGTAGTTCAGAAGCAGCGTGCGCAGTGTGGCCCCGGCCAGCAGGCAGGCCAGCCCCGCGGTCGCGGCGCCGAGGATGCTGAGCCAGAGCCAGGGGGAGAGGATGAACACCATCATGGCGGCCGATAGCAGCCCGAGTGCAGCTGCCCCACGGCGAACCGATGCCTCGTGCCTGATGGGTCGCAGGGATCCCAGCACGTGACCGGTCCCCAGGGCGGCGATGAATGCATCCGACCAATCCGCCGAGCCGCCCAGGGTATGGGCCACCTGCGGCCCGAGCACCGTTATCGGGTCCGACGCCACCGTGACCGCGGCCACCATGAGCAGCAGGATGAGGATCCTCCGGTCCTGCCAGGCAATGCGGAAACCGTTGCCGGGCGACGATTGGTCGACCTCGGCGCTGGCAGCGTTCTTCTTGAGCCCTAGCAGCACCACGGCGAAGAAAGCGAACGAAGCCGCGTTCAGCACGAAGATCCAGCTGAAGCCGACCGTCAGGAATAGGGCGACGCTAAGGGCCGGCGCCAATGCCCGGCCCAGGTTGTAGGACACCGAGTCCACTGCCAGCGCGCGCTTGGTTTCCGTCGGAGAGACCAGCGAGGGCACTGTCACCGACTGGGCGGGGAGCGCGAAGGTGAAGGAGAACCCCATGGCCAGCGCACCGATAGCCAGCCCGCGGATACTTAGCACATGCCAGAACTGCAACACGGCCAATGTGGCCGATATGCTCATAGACAGGCACTGCGTAAGGATCAGGGTGTGCCAATTGCCAAGGCGCCGAACCGCTCCGCCTGCCCACGGGCCAAGGACCAGCGGACTAAGAAATTGCGCCCCGGTCACTATGCCTACCCAGGCGACTGAATGCGTAAGCTGGAATGCGAGTACTACCTGCGCTCCATTCTGGAGCCAGGTCCCGAAATTGGAGACGACGCTTCCGGCAAAGTACCAGCGGAATCGAGGTTGGCTGACCACTCGCCAGACCGATCCCTTCTGGCTGCTGCCTTCGGTGATGCCAAATGATTTCCTGGCCCAGTCGAGCGATTTCCTTGCCCCGTATACACCTATGTATATTGAGGCCAGAAAAGTGGGTCCTGGCGTCGTGCCGTCACTAGGGCATGGCGTCCGGCTAGAGCACTGGTTGCCTGCAGGTTCTGCCGGGATCACCTTCTCTAGTTGATCTGGCACGGTTGAGCTCACGTGGCATCTCCGGGAATGCGGAGTCAGTCGTACCCTTACCTGCGAGAATCGTCAGGCGAGCCAGAGCTCCCTGATGAGCGCGAGTCAGGTACGTCTCCGACGTTGAAAAGAAATCTATTTCTGTCAGCTCTGTAGACAGTTACGGTAAGCCTCATGGGTTTTTCGTTTCCGTCGAAAGCCGTTCTGGAAATCTCGAAAATATTGATCCGGCCATCAGTGGGAATCTTGAAAAAGTCTGCTTCTTTGAGATTTGGTGAACGCACAACAAGCGAGTCGCTGTAACCCACTTGACGTACCCCGACCGTCTCGCGCAGGTATGCTACAGTGCCGCCTTCGATGTCCTTTGCTCTGCGGAGTCGGTCGGCTCCGCGATCGGCGAAATCTCCGGGATAAAATGATGTTTCCAGCGACCAGGGGATCCCGTCGATATAACGCTTGAGATGCCTGCTGATCACTTCGGTGTCATCCGCGAGTTGCAGACGACTGGCCACCTCACCGGATGCCTGCTGGATTTCCACCTGGACTTGGCTGACGGAGCCGTTCCGATCGCCGCTCTCAACCTCTTTTGTGTAAGGCGTCACGTTCTGCGGATCGCCGGACAGGGTGGTGACGAAGGGGTCGACTGGAGGGATGACGAACGTACCCTGGCCGGGCCTGGTTTCGACCAAACCGAGAGTGATGAGCTGTTTGATGGCATCCCGGATCGTGTTGCGGGATGCGCCGTACACCTTCTGGAGGTCCTGCTCGGTCGGTAGCTGCTTGCCTGCCTCAAACTCTCTGGACTCGATCTGAGCACGGAGCTGATCGGCGATATCGCGATACATGGGGGTCGTCATGTGGCCTCCTTCACAACCTCAACTATCCCGACGAGTGAGGTCATTCCACTCGTCGGGACCATCCATGCCGTCCGACAAAAGTATCTGTAGAACAGGTTTAGGTTGTCATGGGCTCTGTAGTACTCCTGCACGTACCAAACGTTGGTATGGTCTGGATGGCAGGATGTGTAGGGTCCATCCTAGCAGTCCGACTGCTTGGTCGCGCAAGTATCTGCCTGATGGCTCCAGCAAGTCAAGCGATAGGTCTGGACCAAATATTTCAGACATAGCGCATGACTCAGGGACAGAGGGGACGCCGCGCTGCGGCCGGCTCCAGGCTGTCCATCCCGCTCCGCTCGCATGTCCATGGCTGGCCTGAGCGATCTCGCTCGTGTGTCCCCGCGCATAATCCGTCGCGGGCAGAAGTGCTGGAGGCCGTCATCGCCGGTGTCGTCATCCCCGTCGTGGCTTCGCTCATCTTCTTCGTCGTCATAGCTGGACTGACCGTACAGCCACGCATGACAAGGCGTCAGGACTGCCAGTATGCGCTGGTCAGCGGGGATCTAGACTGACCTGTCCCGGACGGTGTGCCGACCGAACGGGAGCGGAGGCCGCGACCTGGACCCAGGCCTGCTCGGCGGTAACGCTAGCGTTGTCCGGTTAACGACGTGGCAGCTGCGCTGGCGGTCGCGCCACCTTCCGCATCGCTCTCCCGGCGCGATTGCCTGCGGCCGGGAGGGCTTTCAAGTCTGACGGCCTTCTGAACATCCCAACCATGCCAACGGATGGCCTGAACCTATCAGCTGGGTTCATTCCACCTAGTCGAACCTAATGTGCCCGTTTCGGTTTGATAGCCGACCGGCCGGGCATATCTCGGGCATGTCCCAATGGTCGGTACCAGGTGAACTGTCCGAAACAGGCAGGTCATGCGACTCCTTGGGCACGAACGAACATGTCGTACCACCCAGACGGGGCCAATGGGTCACCTCAGACCTTAAAGCCCGATGGTACGACCAGCTTGCCGGGCTCGCCATCGCGAGGCCCGCGAGTACCTGGCCTTCAAAGTCGAGGGCCACCCACAGCAGGGCCTGACGGTCTCCGCGCCGTCAGCAGGTCGCATGGGGAGGCTGTCATGAGTGGCAGCGCAACGTTCGAAGCTTACGGAACCCTGGCCAGCTTTGGGATGGGAATCGTGATCGGAGTGATCGCGATGGTGGCGGTGGCGATCCGGAGGGAGGAAAGGCGGTGGTCGCTCTCCGGTGCGGCGCCCGGCCCGCTGGCGGGCGGTGTCCGGTGGCTGACCGGTTTCGGTAGCGCCGGCACTCATCACCGGCCGCGCAGCCATTACCGTTCCCGCAGCCGGATCCGGTAGTCATGACCACCGCCCTGGTCGTCATCGCACTGTTCTTCGTAATCGGTATCGGTGTCGGCGTCGTCGCCGTGATCGCATTCTCGATCCTCCGCCGGGACGTTGGCCCCCCCGACGGCCCGCCAGGTTTCGGGCCGCCCGGTCCGGGCGGACCATCTGCGGACCTGGACTGGGATGACCCACAGGACGGCGAGTCCGGGGAAGCCGAGGCGGACACCCGCTGGCAGTCCTACGGGCGCGAATAGCGGCCGCCGGGCCGGGGCGCCAGGGGTCCCCGGCCCGGCGCACGGGTCGATAGTTGTCACCGGCCGCTCTAAGCTCGGGTGCGTGGGCGAGGACCAGAACAAGCGTGGTTATCCCTGGGAACCCGGCGTCGGGGCCGGGATCGGTTCGATGCCCGGAACGAACCCGGACGAGGCGATGCGCGTCATCGCCGGCGAGCTACCCGATTTCCCGCACCTGCCCGAGCTGCCCGGCCGCGGTCCGGGTGCCGACATCACCGGCCGCACCGCCGGCCTGCTGGTCGACATCCCGGTCGAGGTCACCCCACGCGGCTGGCGGCTGGCCGGACGCCCCGGGCGTGACCTGACCCGCGCCCGGTCGATGCTCTCCACCGACCTGGACGTCATGGAAGAGGTGCTCGAGGGCTACCAAGGTCCCCTCAAGATCCAGCTCTGCGGCCCGTGGACGCTCGCGGCCACGCTGGAGCTGCCGCGGACCCTCAATGTGGCTATCGCCGATCCGAGGGCCGTAGCCGACCTGACCGCCTCGCTGGCCGAAGGTGCTGCCGCACACGTCGCCGACGTGGCCAAGCGTGTCCCGGGGGCGCATCTGGTGGTGCAGTTCGACGAGCCGGCGCTGCCCTCGGTGGCCGAGGGTGGCGTGCCGACCGCGAGCGGGTTGTCCCGGCTGACCGCGGTCGAGGAGGACGTGCTGCGCGACCGGCTGGGCCAGGTGATCGCGAGCACCGGTCGGTACACGATCATCCACTGCTGTGCTCCAGGTGTGCCGTTCGGCCTCATCAGGCTGGCCGGGGCGAGCGGTGTCGCCTTTGACCTCAGCCAGCTACGGCGCGGTGAGGAAGACAGCGTCGCGGGGGCGGCCGAGGCCGGGCAGGGGCTGCTGATCGGCGCTGTTCCGACGGGGGCAGCGCCGGCCGTCGTGCCCGCCACAGGCGCCGAACGCGCGAGCCAGGCGCGGATCAGCCCCAACGACGGTTCCACCGAGGCTCGCGACGCCGCCGAACGCGTCATCCGGCTTTACCAGCGGCTGGGTCTGCCGCTGGCCTCGTTGCCCGAGCAGGCCGTGATCACCCCGGCCTGCGGGCTGGCCGACGTAAGCCCGGCCCAAGCGCGTGCCACGTTGACTCGCTGCCGCGAGGCGGCCAGCATGGTGCCCGAGCTGATCGAGGAGACGGGGGAAGAATCCCGGTGAGCGAGCACGGAGCGAGCGAAAACGACGCAGCACCGCCCGAGGCGCCCGCCGGCGCGCGCAAGCGGCACGCGGACCTCAGCCTGGAGATCACCGAGGCCGATCACCGGTACTACATCCTGGATTCGCCCACGATCTCCGACATCGACTACGACACCAAGATGCGCGAGCTGCGCGCGCTCGAGGAGCAGTACCCGGACCTGCGCACGCCGGACTCGCCGACCCAGACCGTGCACGGGGCGATATCCACGCTGTTCACGCCGGTCGAGCACCTGGAGCGGCTGCTCAGCCTGGACAACGTCTTCACCGACGAGGACCTGGGCGGCTGGGCCGACCGGGTCACCAAGCTCGGCGGCGCCGGACCGTACCTGTGCGAGCTGAAAATCGACGGGCTGGCCATCGACCTCGTCTACCGGGACGGCGCGCTGGTCAAGGCGGCCACCCGGGGCGACGGGCGCACCGGCGAGGACGTCACGCCGAACATCCGCACCATCTCCTCCATCCCGGCGCGGCTGAAAGGCTCCGGGCATCCGGCCACCCTCGAGGTCAGGGGCGAGGTGTTCATGCCGGTCGA
>WNGQ01017792.1_pt1 | contig 10772 bp, 9 predicted proteins | sample 5407661 | NCBI WGS metagenome assembly WNGQ01 (sample SAMN13153382, study PRJNA577476) | soil metagenome | isolation source: 60 cm soil or saprolite under Garry oak tree replicate 2 | place: USA:California | collected 2016-06-15
CTGCCGTGAGGGTTCTTAGCTTCATCATCATAAAGATGAAACGGGTTTGCATTATCGGTTGCGGCGCCATCGGCAGTTTGTATGCCGCGCATCTCGCGCGTGTGGCTGAAGTGTGGGCCTTGGTCAGGCGTGCGGACCATGCTCGTGCCTTAAATCGCGAGGGACTGCGCGTTTCCGGCAAGCACAACTTTTCCGTGTCGCTAAAGGCGACGACGAATCCGAAGGAACTACCGGATTTCGACCTTGGTATCGTCGCTACAAAAGCAACGCAGGTAGAAGCAGCCATCGCCGAAGCGGGGAAACATTTCAATGAGGGCACTGTCATCTCCGCTCAAAACGGCTTGGGCAGCGAAGAGATTATTGCCGAGCACACGCGGGGCCTGGTCATTCGGGGCACGACGTTCATGAGCGGCACGCGTCACAGCGATACCCATGTGCAGTACGAATTGGACACTGCCACTTGGCTGGGACCATACGAACCTCGCAACACTCCGATTCCTGTGGTCAGAGAAGCCGCGGAACTGATAATTGCGGGAGGATTAAAAGCCCAAGCTCTTGAAGATGCGCGGCCTGCCCAGTGGTCCAAGCTCATTTTTAATTCATCGGTGAATGGTGTGTCGGCGCTTACGGGCCTGCCGCATTCGCCACATTTCGCCGCCGAGGAGAGATTGTCCGATCTCGGACATGTGCTTCATGAACTGATCGAAGAAGGCAAGCGAGTTGCAGTGGCCGCAGGAATCAAGCTTCATGAAGATCCTTGGGAGATGAACAAAATTGGCGCCATGACCAACCATCCGCCATCGATGCTGTACGACATCCGTCACCAACTTCCGACTGAAGTAGATTTCCTGAGCGGCGCGATCGCCCGTGAAGCGCAACGTGTCGGCGTGCCCGCTCCGTTGCACACCGTTGTCTATCGGTTGATCAAAGGAAAGGAAGCTGCGTGGAACTTCAAAGATGAGAATCAGCCGGTGGGTGCACCAGACTAGAACGGAGAGAAGAGACATAGTTTCAAACTTGAAGTTAACGAAAAGAATTATGCCCTGGCCTATTGACCAGACAAAACTCGACCGTGTCCGCGCCCTGATGAAGGATCAGGATCTAAGCGCCTTGGTCGTTCGCGCCCCAGATAATGTTCTCTATCTCACCAATTACTGGTGCATGAAGGGATACGATGCGGTCGTCTTCCCACGCGAGGGCGATCCCAGTCTCATAGCTCTTGAACCCCAGCTTGCCGATGCCCAGCGCAACTCCTGGACACGAGATATTCGCCTGTTCAAAGGGTATGACGAGCGGGATCCGCGTCCACCGCAGTATCGGGCCCTCGATCTCGCGCTCGAAGTGCTCAAGCAGCACGGTCTCACTGACAAGATCGCCGTGGAACTCAACATGGGTACTCAGAGTGCCGATCGTATGGTTGGCGAGCCAACCACACCCACTCAGAATTTCTTTGATGCCTTCCGAAAGATTTCTGGCCACGTAGTTGACACTACGCCGCTCCTTAACGAAGCTCGCTCCATCAAGACTACACAGGAAATCGAGCGCATGCGTATAGCCAACGAACTGGCAACCCTGGCAATGGAGCACACACGCGAACACATGCGGCCGGGAATGAAAGAAAGTGAAGTGGGCGGCATGTACGAAGGTTTCGTTCACGGGCTGGGGGTTGGATATCAAGGGAAGGTCGAAATGGCGCGGGCGTTCACGTTGGTGTGGTCGGGAAAGGGTATTGCGACGTTTACCGCGACTGGCGACCGTCCGATTCAAAAAAACGAACCAACGCTTTTTGAGATCTGGGTTTGTGCGGATGGCTACTGGACTGATCTAACAAAGAATGCTTGCCCAGGCGAGCTCACGCCCGAATATCACAAGCTGCTTGATCTCTTGCTGAAAGTTTTCAGCGAGGGAATCAAGCACGCGCGCGACGGCGCCAGTTTTCCTGATCTTGATCGCCTGATCCGTTCGCGTATCGCTGAAGGTGGTTATCCTGGACAACCATCGCATCCCATCTGCCACGGTGTGGGAGCGCGGGCGCACGAACCTCCCTATGCGCACCAGGCAGGTTCGGGAACGATTCGCAAAGGCATGGTGCTCGCCATTGAACCCGGCATTTACTGGCCAGGCGGCGGAGGCTTGCGATTAGAAGACAATTTTCTGATTACCGACAAAGGGAACGAGAAACTGTGCGCATATCCCGACGATTTTCGATTGGCGCGGACGTAATTACTCAAGAGGCCTTATCTTGAAAGCAGCCCGTAAGACGACCATCAGCCGGATTCCTCCCGTGGCGGAAAAGGTCTTTGCTGAGATCGACGAGCAATCGCTCGTCTCCATGTGCTGTGACGTCATCAATATTCCCAGCCCGACGGGGCATGAGGGCAGGATGGCTGACTACATGCGCTCGCTCTGGGAAAGCATGGGTCTCCAGGTCACCTGGCAGGAAGTCGAAGAAGGACGTGCCAACGTGATCGCCCGCTGGGAAGGCGACGGCAACGGCCAATCCTTGATGTTCAATGGCCACATGGATACGTCGAACTCCGGCGAGGAAGAATTTCTCACCGGTATCGGATATAAATCTCGCGCCGTTATCAAGAACGGGATGATTTACGGTCTGGGCATTTACAACATGAAAGGGGCTTTGATCTGCTACACGCACGCGGTGTGCGCGCTCCAGAAGGCGGGGGTGAAACTCGATGGCGACATCATTCTGGCCGCCGTCGTCGGAGAAATCGAAAAGACGCAATGGAAAGAATTTCGCGGCCGCGAATTCCGTGGCTACGGGGTAGGCACGCACTATCTCGTCAATCACGGAGTACTGCCTGACATGTGCATCCTGGGAGAACCGACCGACATGCAGGTGATCCTCGAGCATTATGGATCGCTTTGGGTTCGCATTTCGGCCAGCGGCATGTACGTCCACACCGCTTTTGCTGAAGGGCGTTCGGAGAACAATTCCATTCGACGCCTCTACGATGTTCTGGATGACGTACTGAAATGGATTCCGGGCTGGGAAGGTCGTACGGCTCATGGCGGACATAAAGGTATCGCCAACCTGGGCTGCATTCGTGGCGGCCATCCCTGGCGGGTCAGTCGAACTCCAGAAAAAGCCGAGCTGTTCCTCGATTTGCGAGTGCCTCCGAACATGCCGATGCAAGAGGCCCGGCGCGAAGCCAGAAAATTATTTATTGAACTGAAGAAACACTATCCAGATTATGGCCTGGAATTCGAAACCTATGTTTCCGTTCCCGGGGCGACGATCAGCGCCGATCACCCGATGGTGCAGGCAATCGAAAAAAATCACCAGCAAGTCATGGGACAACCACCCAAGCGTGATGTCGTGCTTTGGTGTTCGGACGCTTCAGTGATGACCCGCTACGCGATTGAGACCGTGAATTACGGGCCATCGAGTGGCCCGCGGGATGCCGAAGGAGAAAAAGTCAGTATCAAAACATTGGTGGACATCACGAAAATCTACGCCCTGACTGCCGCGGAGCTGTGCGGTGCGCATTAGAACGGCATCAGTCGCCGTCGCTAAATCCAAAGTTGGGGCTTAACCCTGAGGTTAGAGTTGCCGAGTCAAACGGAAATTCATCGTCGTTACAAGAACGTTCGCTCTCGCATGGCGACCGCTGGATTGGACGCCCTGATTATCTGCGGCAATCAGTACGCCGGCTTCGAGGGGGCGGTTTTCTATGCGTCGGGGTTCGAGATTGTACACCGCTATGTGTATGTTCTACTGCCTTTTGAAGGCGAGCCCACGCTGGTTTTTCCTCGCGAAGCCCGCTGGATCGGCGACAAAGCCAAGCCTTGGGTTAAAGATCAGGTCTGGCCGGATGTCCCCGGCCGATGGATACGCGACCGCGCCGAGCAGTGCAGGTGGAAAGGCGTCGGCGTATACGGCATGAACTTCATCATGGCCGTGCGTGACTATCGCGAACTGCTTCAGGCGCCTCTGGAACTCGTGCCTTTCGACTTTGAGTTCGACATGGCGCGAGCGGTTAAGAGTGAAGAGGAACTCGTCGAAGTCCGCGACGCAATGGACATCATCCTGGAAGGTTTTTGGTCGCTGGTGGATGCATACGAGCCGGGCAAGACGGAAGCGGAAATTATGGCGCCCGCAGTCGAACGTTTTTTTGCTCGCGGGGCTGGCCCACGCATGATGAACATCGTTCTCTCCGGTGCACACGGGCAGGCTGAGGCGCACTTCAAGGTGCCAGGCCAACGCGCCGTCGCGGGTGATGACCTGCTGCTCTACTCACTGGAGATCACTGGCGCGGGCGGCTACTGGGTTGAGTTTTCTCGTCCGCTGCTACGCGGCAAACTGAGTCCGACCACACAGAAAATGGCCGAGGCTTACCCCGAGGCACTAGAGGCTGCGCGGAAACTAATGCGCCCAGGAGAGCTGGCAAGCAGTGTTCATCGAGTTGTGGCGGAAACGTTTGCCAGACACGGCTTCTCGCTCGGACACCTCTCCGGACATTCGATTGGAACGACGATGATTGAACACCCCGCCATCGGCGCGAACAGCGATGTGCCGCTTGAGGAGAACATGATTTTTTCACTCCACCCGCAGGTCGTGGATCAGGATGGCACGGTCTGCCTCTACACGCAAGACACGTACCGCGTTGGGAAAGCCGAGGGCGAATGTCTGGCCGACGTTCCATGGCGATTTTTCACGGGGCAAGAGACGAAGGAGAATGTCGCACCCTGAAGTTTCAAATAAAGCTGGCACATCCCGCCTGAAAAGCGGTATGGGACTAAATAACATCAAGGGACGCGGAAAAAATAAATGAAGATTTGCGTGATCGGCTGTGGTGCTGTGGGCAGCCTGTTTGCTGCACACCTTGCCAAAGCCGGCGAGGCTGAAGTCTGGGCTTACGACGTCTGGCGGGAACATACCGACGCAATCCGAACAAACGGCCTGAAACTTTCGGGAGCGGCTGACTTCACAGCCCGGCTGAATGCTACTAGCGATGCGAAAGAATTGCCGCGCTGCGATTACGGTATTGTTGCGACCAAGGCCATCCACACAAGACCTGCCATTGCACAGACAGAACACATCTTCGACACGAAGAGTGCCGTTTGTTCAGTCCAAAACGGCGTCGGTAACGAGGAAATCATCGCCGAGCACGTGAAATACGTGATCCGTGGCACGACCTTTCCCGCTGGACATCCCATCGCACCGGGTCACATCGGGTATGACATCAAAGGAGACACTTGGATTGGTCCTTTCGAAGCGAGTAAGACTCCGATGGACAAGGTCGAAGAACTAGCGGGGGTAATGACGCGCGCGGGAATGAATACTATCGCCATGCCAGACGCTCGCGGGGCGCAGTGGACCAAGCTGATTTTTAACGCGGCAACCAATCCGGTTGGAGCGCTCACCCTGCTCCATCACGGAGCTGCCACACGATTTCAGCCTACAAACCAACTGTTCAACGATCTCATCCTCGAAGGTGAGGCAGTAGCGAACAAGCTGGGGATTGTACTCCACGGTGATCCTCGTCAACTGGTGCAAAAAGGCGCGACCGCTCCAGGCAAGCACAAAGCTAGCATGCTGCAGGACGTGCTTGCGAAACGTCAGACAGAAGTGGATTTCATGAACGGCGCAATCGTGCAGTGGGGCAAGAAGGTCGGAGTGCCCACACCACTAAATAAAGCCCTGTGGGAGCTGATTAAAGGGCTGGAGTGTTCCTGGAGCGATCCCGCTTAAAGCAGCGCGGAAGCCTAGGAAATGTCCCAACAATTTGAAAGCAGAATGCTGACAGCCAAACGTTACAAGCCGGGAGCTACCTGGAACTGATGAACCTTCCATTCAACATCGGCGTGCTGCAATTGAGCATGGAACCGGTCCGCGAAACCGTGGCCATGGCCAAGGCCTGTGAACAGGCGGGATTCGATACGTTCTGGATTGCGGAAGCGTATCCCTGGTGGCGCAAGCATTCCTTTGAAGCGCGTTCTTCAACCGCAATCCTGGCTGTGATCGCGCATGAGACCGCACGTATTCAACTGGGATGGGGAATCATCTCTCCTTACACCCGGCATCCGGTGCAGATCGCAATGGAAGCGCGTGTGATGCAGGACCTGGCTGGCGACCGGTTTCTTTTGGGGCTAGGCGCGTCCAAGATTTTCATGAAAGAAATTGGTGAGGGAGAAGGGGAGAAGGTTGGGCCGGCGACGGTAATGCGCGAGAGCATCGAGATCGTGCAAGGAGTGCTCGACGGAGATGAATTCCGCTACCAGGGAAAAGTCTTTGCCGCCGACGTTCCTCCGTTGAAAAGGGATGCACACGCGCCACGCGGAGTACCACCCATTTACGTTGCGGCTACCGGACCCGTTCTGCAGAAGATGTCAGGTGCGGTTGGAGACGGGCTTTTGACGGCCAGCATTACAACCCCTGAGTTTGTGCGCTACTCGCGTAAGAACATGGAAGAGGGCGCGCGCAAAGCAGGAAGAGGGCGCGCGCAAAGCAGGCAAGGACGCCTCGAAGCTGGCGCTGGGATCTGTAATTGTGGGGAGCATCGGACGCGACTCTATTAAAGGGAAGGAAGGTGCTCGTGAGCAGGCCGCAATGTACCTGGCTAACAAAGTGCAAAATATTAGAGGCTCCGCCGACGTGCTACTCGAGTGCGCAGGCCTAACCTTCGACGAGCTAAGTCCGGTAGCTGACGCCATGGAAAAAGGCGGGCGCAAAGCCGCAGCCAAGGCGGTTACTGACGAGATTTTACGTAAGGTCTTCCCCATCGCAGGGACGCCGGAGGAGTGCATCCAACGCATTGAAGAATACCGTGAGGCTGGATGCACTCACATCATGCTGGAAATCTGGGGCGATGACCGCACAGGGCAGGCCAGACTTTTCGGCGAGGCAGTGCTGCCGCACTTCAGGAAATAGCTACAGAGCACAGACAGGAGAGCGAATCAGGGAACCGTCATTTTCGAATCTGGGAACTAGCCAGGGTGTCCGGTTGATCCTCTCACGATTTTACTAAACTCCTCATCGCTTAGTAACCCACGCTTGGCAATGGCCCGCTTTTTCACAACGGCTAAAACCGCAGTACGGTGCTCTGGCGTAATTGAGAGGCCGAGTTCTTTGCACTTGAGATCGATATTGTCCAGTCCGCTTTTTTTCCCGAGAACGATGCTCCGCTGGGCGTGCACGAGTTCCGAGGAGTAAGGCTCGATCGCCTCAGGGATATGAAACTGGCTGGCTACGGCGCCGCTTTCGCGCATGAAAAGGTTTTCGCCGACTAGCGGTTTCCATGCTTCGAGCGTGTAATTCGCCGCTTTCCGGACCACTTCCGAAACTTCTCGCACTTTGCCCAGCTTCAAATCGACTGGGACGTTATAAAGGCACTGCAGTGCGAGCTCAATCTCACAGATATCGGCATTGCCCGCACGTTCACCCATGCCATTGATTGTGCCTTGGATCCATGAAGCGCCGCCGCGCACGGCAGCAACTGCGCAGGCAGTAGCCATACCGAAATCGTTGTGACCGTGAAAGTGAACAGGCACCTCCTTGCCAACCCATGCGCACACTTCGCGCACCAGAAACTCTACTGCTTCCGGTCCACAGGCGCCGATGGTGTCAACCACCACGATTTCTTTGGCGCCCGCGTCCATCGCGGCAAGATAGACACGTTTCAGGAAGTCGAGGTCGGTGCGGGTGCCGTCCACGGCAAAGAAGGCTACAGTGATGCTGTTCTGTTTTGCGAAAGAGACCGCATCGCCGACCCGGCGCAGGACTTCCTCCCGTGAAATGCCATAGGCGCTGAGTTTGATGTCACTGGTAGGCGCTTCAACAATGGAAGCGCGCAAGCCGAGTCTGACGAGTTCCTCAACGTCGGCGCGTACGGCGCGCGAGAAGCCCCACAGCTCGGCTTTCAAATTCGCTTTTAACATCAACTGGATGGCTTCGGCGTCTTCCGCTGAGACTCGGGGGAATCCGGCTTCAATTCGGCTCACGCCCAGCTCGTCCAACTGGCGAGCGATGTCCACCTTCTGCTGGGGGGAGAAAACAACACCGACCGTTTGCTCACCGTCGCGAAGCGTGGTGTCGTAGAAACGGACGGTTTTGGATCGAAATGCGGAACGAATTTCCGGCCGTGAGTTAAGGTCGCTGACCCAGATTTGGGAGTTCGTGATCATGGTTGAAACTTGTTGGAGGATCTGGGCATGCAAACTCGTTGCCGGCGGAATGCCAACCTAAACCAGTGCCCCGCGTGGCTACGACTGCAGCCGGTCCTTCGAACCTAGCGCACTTCCTGCTTTGCTAATACCGACGGCTTGCGGCCGTAGGCTTCTTCCCACGAAATAACGCGATTGCGCAAGATGCCGATGTTTTCGATTTCACATTCCATGACATCGCCGACCTTCAAGTACCAGGCTTTGGGATCGCCGGAAAAAGCGGCGACACCGGAAACCGTTCCCGTCGAAACCACATCGCCTGCGCTATAGCCCATGGGCGAATAGTGCGAGAGAATTTCGGGAATCTTGACTGACATCTTGCTGGAATGCGAACGCTGGCGCGGCTCTCCATTGACGCGTAGGTCCATAGCGAGATTGTGCGGATCAGAAATTTCATCGGCGGTGACGATCCATGGTCCCAAAGGGCAGAAGGTATCAATGCCTTTGCAGAAGCTGAAGACGCCGGATTTCATCTCGCGGCGCTGGATATCACGCGCAGTAATATCATTGAAAATGACGTAACCCCCAACGTAGTCGCGGGCTTCTTCTGGGGTGAAGTTTTTACCGGTCTTCTTCAGTACCACCGCGAGTTCGAGCTCGTAATCCAATTCCTGCGTGAGGTGTTCGGGATAAACTACGGCCTCGTCGTGACCGATGATGGCGTCGACGTTCTGGAAGAACACGATCCATGGCATCACGGGGTGGGAAAACCCGGCATGAGTGGCTTCCTCGTGGTGCTCGCGGAAGTTTCCCGCGGTGTGGAAAAACTTCTTTGGAATGATTGGCGCCTTGAGTCTTATTTCGTCTTCAGCATAAAAGATCATTTTACCCTGGGGCCCAGCCGCACCGTTTTGCAGATGCAAGGCAAATTCAAAAGCCTTGTGAGCGGCTTCCAGACTTGTGTCGCCGCCCTCGAAGAGCGCTCGCATGTTCGCTGGTACGAAAGCGTCGGCAAGACGGACATGAGCATTTTCGCCCTCGACGTCACGCAAATACAGAGCGCAGGCCGAATTCAAGTCGACAATGCGACGGTCAGTTGTTAGGGCTCCGATGCGTGCCTGCCGGACCGGATTTTCGAAAGTGACAAGTCGCATAGGAATACGGCAGAATGGCCCGCCGCGAATACTAAAGAGTGTATTGGCAGGCGTCAGAGTTGTCTAGAAAGCGTTCGTGGTTTCTCCCACTCCGAGTCCATCGGGCATTGGCGGAGTTCCATGCTCGAATTGCTTTGACTTGATCGGCAATCTTCTCGATCTCTCGGCGCCGGACCACCGGCATTGACATCCGTGGCTAGACTAGCGTTCCGGCTTCTTCCAGATGCCGCGATCGTGCATAAGCCGGATCTGGCGCTTGATTACTTTTTGGCGGTATTCAGCATGTTTCATGGGCTCTCGCTTCAGATATAGGTTCCTGGGATAGATCGGCTTTTCGTAAAGCAGCTGATAAAGTTCGGTACGCAGATCTTTCAGCCAGTTGTCCCACTGCGCCTGCGCCCGGTGGTCGCGAAGAGCCTCAATGTTGATCACTCCCGCCACATAGGTTGAGCCTCCGCCGTACTCCTGGCGTCCTACGATCTGGCCTTTGTAGTTGATGATGAAGGAGCGTCCGCCGAAGGTGTCGATTGGGGTGACTTCCTCGGGGAATAGGTAATAAAGTCCCGAGATTAGGGGCGACAATATACATATTGTTGTCGAGTGCACGTGCCCGGCTCTGGATCTCGAAGATTTCATTTCCGGTTGCGGGGTGCGGGTACGAGGCGCGATACACAACCTCGGCTCCGTTCAGGGCCAGCGCCCGCGCATTCTCGGGATACGATCCTTCGTTTGCCATCATGATGCCCATGCGGCCGATTTCGGTGTCCACGACGGGCCAGAAAGCCTCCAGGTTGCGGCCGTATTTCTCGATCCACCAGTCGTAGACGTCGTGCGGGCACACTGAATGTTCCACCGGAAACAGCGGTGAAACCTTGTAGTGCTTGAGAATTACCTTTCCCTTCGGGTTGATAATAAAGCCGACGTTGAAGAAGCGGTCTTTCAGGTCGGGGTGGCGCGCCTTGGCCTGGGCGATGATGAAAGCGTTGTACTCGCGCGCGATTTTCCCCAGTTCTTCGGTTTCTTCCCCGGGTATGTCGATGGCGCACTCCCGCGCGAACTTCACATGATCGAGATCGAGTACCTCGTCGTTGAAGGCCTGCAGAGCCCCTTCGGGGATCGCGATGAGACGCACCGGAATATCCAGGGCGGAAAGCCAACTGGCTGCCTTGACCAGATGATGCAGATGATCGAGGTTGATCTTGATGTCCTTACGGCGCCGAATTCCACGAACAGAAGGAATGAGCCCAACGGCGGTGTACGGTTTGACCACGGCTGTGTCCTCGCTGCATGGCGCCGGATGGGCGAGCAGTGCCCGGCTGCAAAGATTTTTTGGCAAGGAGGACTCACCGTCCCCTTGCCTGGATGCTTTTAGAACGTAATCCGGAACGAAAGCTGGAACTGGCGTGCCGGGGCGACGAACTTCGGCGTCCCGAAACTGCCGGTGACGTCAGTGACATGGTCGCCGAACTTCTGAGGCACCGGGCCGACAAAATC
>WNGQ01012609.1_pt1 | contig 10770 bp, 12 predicted proteins | sample 5407661 | NCBI WGS metagenome assembly WNGQ01 (sample SAMN13153382, study PRJNA577476) | soil metagenome | isolation source: 60 cm soil or saprolite under Garry oak tree replicate 2 | place: USA:California | collected 2016-06-15
CCCAACGCAAGCCGCGTCCCCTGCATGTTCCTGCTGGACGAGGCAAACAAGTGGCTGCCCCAGAACGAGCGGGAAAGCTACGTCTCGAAGGAGGTCCTCACTGAGTTGCAAAGGGCCTTCTTCGGAACCATGGTCCGGCGCGGCGGCAAGCGCGGCCTGGGACTGGCGCTCACCACCCAGCGCATCGTGGAACTGGACAAGCGGGCGCTGCAGAGTACCTGGAAATTCCTCTTCCGGCAGACCGAACAGGTCGATATAGCGCGGTATAAGGCGCTTGGCCTGGATGGTGAGGCCGTGCAGGCGCTGAAACCTGGCGAGTGTTTTGTTTTCTCGCCTGGCGTACTGGGCTTTCAGATGATGATGCGAGCGCGGCACAGCCCGCACCTGGCGCATACACCAGGACTCAACCAGCTCAGGTCGCATGTTCGAAAAGTTCGGCCCATCGAACAGGTTGCTCCCACCTTTGTCAACACAGCAACGACTCCTGGAAGCGCAACGACCACGGAAACATGCTCTTCGTTAGCACGAGATACCCGGGTGATGCACAGTCGTCCTAGCACGAAACTGGAGCGCGCCCTGGAGGTATGGAAGGCAGGGCACCAAAGCGTGCGTGCCCTGGCTGCTGCGCTCAGTACCGAGCAGGAGCGCATCTCTAACGACGAGGCCTACCGGCTCATCTGCCAGCTCGATGCCAAGGGTCTGATTACGCGCCAGAAACGGACAGCGATTTGAACGACCTCGTGAGGTGTATGTGTTTGTCTGTTTGTGTGGGTTTGTATTGTTGGTGAGCGCAGCGCACTCCCAGCAGGCACACAAACACTCACAGACACACACGCTATCAGAGAACCAACCGGATGACAAACCGGAATGGCCGAACCAGGCACAAGGAACCGCACATGGGTAGCACACGTGCATCACCTGAACTGCCCTGGCGGCCATATCACTACTTTCTTCCGCACAAGTGATGCGCATGTGCTTGATACCTTTCCAGCCGTCTTCTCTCGGCAGGCACATGTGCATCACCCGTGCGGTACCTTTACAGCATTCACAGAAAGGGAAACTAACTATGCTACCAGTCTACGCCTATGGGCATGATTTTGGAAACGCCGAGACCTGCGGCGTGCTATTCGATCGCGGTATCCAGCGTGCCATCACGTTGCCGAGCGCCACAGCTCTGGGATCGTTGCACGACCTGGCGCAGAAACGTAGTGCCATCAGCGACAGTTACACAGACAGCCTCACCGAGGCGCTCAAAAAGGGAGAGTATGTCCTGGAGTATAACGGCGGTGAGCTGTTTCTTGGCGAGTTGGCACTCAAGCAATCACGGACTGCCACAGCCGCTCGTGGCGATATCAGCCGCTATTGGAGCCCACGCTCCTTACACCTCCTGCTCTCCGCATCCGGGTCACTCATCCCGCACCCGGAGTATCACCTCAATATCGTCACCGGCCTGCCAGTCGAGACCTTTGTCAATGCGGACATCCGCAAGAAGGTCAAACAGGCCCTGGAAGGCGAGCACCGATTCACTTTGAACGGAGTGCATCGCTTGGCCGTGGTGCGTGTGATGAAAATCATCATGGAAGGTGCGGGAGCAATCATCGCCCACGGCGCAAATGGCGAGATTATGCAAGGCTGCATAGATCCAGGCGGGCGCACCACCGACCTGTTCGTGGCCGAGGGGCAAAGCCCGATCCTGCACCTGTGCAAGGGCAAAGAACTGGGTGTCGAGATCGCAGCCGACATGCTGAGCAGCCGCTTTCAGGCAAAATACCACCGTCCGCTCAAGCCGGGCGAAACGCGCGAACTCCTGCACGCCCACGTGAACAAACGGACCTACCCCGCCATTCATGCGAACGGCGTGCAGGTCAACGAATATGAACTGCGCCACTGGATAGAAGCAGCGCTGGCGAGCGTCGGCAACGAGATCACCAGCTTCGTTGGGACGGTCTGGAACACCTCGGAGTCGGGCGCAGTTGGGAGCGACATCGCCGTGGTGCTGCTCGTTGGCGGTGGGGCTTATTACTTTGCCGAGCCACTCAAGGCACGCGTCCCACATCTGGTTGTACCGCAACGACCGGAACTCGCCAATGCTATCGGCTACGCAGCTCTGTCGCACGAGCTTTCTCAACGCTTGCGAACAGTAGCGTAGGTATGGGACGGGGGTCACTATGGCAAGGGACAGGACCAAAAATGCCTACTTCACGGTCGGCATTCCCATTGACTCTGAAACGTACCAGGCGCTGAGGGCAGATGCGAAAGAGACGGGTGTATCAATCCCGCAACTGTGCGCAGTTCGCATCGCCGATTGGTACAGGCTCTCGGTAGGAGGCGGCTTTGTCCCAGCTACACAGACTGCCAGGCCATCTGCCAATGCCCTCGAACAGACGCACAATCTAGCCGCAGCAAATGACCTTCAGTCACGCGCTTCAGCAGCGGCAACCGCATGGGGAAGGGAGGATGACGAGTGAGCTGCTTTCTTGCCGAAGCGTGCAGTCTTTCACCCCTCACAGAACACTGGCCAGCACTCACATAATAGAACCTGTAGCTCGGTCTTGTAGTGCGCCCCTGGAAACAGCGCCGGCTAGGCTGCTCAGTCTCGAAATCGATCAGCCTAGCCGCAGCGGGAGACCCGCCGTGCTCCACTGCTACCACATGGCGAGTCTGCTGGAGAAGAAGGAGACATACTTTTATGCGGACTAACCATGTACCACACAACCGACCACCGCTCACGAAGACAGCGCTTCCCACCAGCACCGCCGACACCCAACTGAAACGCGGGACACAGACGCCACTTCCTTGTACACAACCGATACCTCCGGGTGAGATACCACCTGTCCTTGCTCCTTTAGAAGGATGTGCATGGTGCTGGCCCCACCTCTATCCAGGCCAGCCCTATCCGGCGCATTGGTCTTCGACAATTTGTCCAGAACATGATGCCTGGCTTGATCAACAACGAGCTATTCGTCGGGCACGTCGTTTTGTTCAACAAGAAGGGATCTAGGCCATAACAAGAACAGCGAGAGCCTAAACAGGTCTCTATAGTTATTTGGCGCAAACCACTAGCGCAGATGATACTCCCTCTCGGGGAGGAAATCACTTCTGCTGGTAAATCGGAGGGTGGTGCGCAGTCTCCTCCGATGTACTTGCCGCCTTTAGCCCTGCACTCTATTACCTGTTGATGGATACCACATCGTGACTTCCATTCATTTTAGTCCAAAGTGGTGCGAAGGGGTATCTCCAGAACGCATTACATGCTGCCAATGCTGTGCAAAGGGAGCAGTGCTCTTTGCACGGTGGCGAGATAAGTCGACCCGATGTGAACTTTATCCCCAGCGCACCACCTAGTATCGAGAAGAAATTGAGCGACTTGTGTATCCCTATGCTGACTTCGCAATCAGCAGGGATCACATCAACATCTCCGCGAACGCCAGCATCGCCTCAGTTTGGGTCACGTTGTTTCTGGAGGGTATCCACCTAAGTATCGATGGTTTAGCTCAAAATCATAGATGAGGTATTGGAGACTTTGTATCATCAGGTCTATGAAAATATTGATAATAAGTGGATACAAGCATAAGTTTATATTAGGTCATGTATTATATAAATGATGGTTACGTTAATAATGATTAACAAATGTTAATTTTCTATAGACGAACGTTGTTGTAAAATCGTTTTTTCTTTGTATAATTATTTTTGAGGAGGGCAACCATGAACAAACAGCCGGTGACAATAGTAAACAGAAGCGGATATGATCAGTGAATTGAAAGAGAGGATGCTCTCTATGAGGAAGGGAGAACCTATGGAACAGCAGAACGAAGTAACTCCGGAATCGCTGCTGCTGACTATCCCACAGGTCTGCAAGCTTCTAGGACTGGGACGTAATACCATTTATAACCTCATCTATACGGAGGGTCTCCCAGTCCAAAAATTTGGCAGGGCTAGAAGAATATCAAGGGTAGCGCTTCAGCATTGGCTGGAGCAACGCGAAAGGCAGAATCCGTAAGTATGTCTCGGCTGATCGAGATTCGCTTTACCAGAGGATTCATCCCTCTGGAAGCAAGTTCTCGGGACGCTGACATGAGAAAGAGAGAGATACTACTATGGCACGTCGAGGACACGGGGAAGGCTCCATCTACCAGCGCAAGGATGGGCGATGGGCAGCTAGTATCACGTTCGAAAATCACAGACGTAAAACCTACTATGGCCGAACCCGCAAAGAGGTGCAGGAGCAGTTAAAGGTTGTATTGCATGAGCAGCAACAAGGAACACTCGTCACCACACGGCAGCAGACGGTAGCTCAGTACTTAAGCCAGTGGTTGGAGAATCACCAACCAAGCGTACGCCTACGCACGTATGAGCGATACGAACAGTTCGTGCGTCTGCACCTCATACCGGTGATCGGACGTATCCCCCTGCAAAAGCTCACACCACAGCAAATACAGTCACTCTATACACAGAAGCTCAAGGAGGGTTTGTCGCCAACGACGGTGAACACTCTGCACGCCATGTTGCATAAAGCTCTGGTGGACGCGCTGAAGTGGAATCTTGTTGCGCGTAATGCCTGTGATGCTGTCTCAGCGCCGCGGAGAAACAATTACGAGATACGCCCTTTGACCATGGAGCAGGCACAACAGTTGTTGACTGCTGCAAAAGGGCATCCTTTGGAAGCGCTCATCGTGCTTGCCCTCACGACAGGCATGCGCCGAGGCGAGCTGCTTGCCCTCAAGTGGCAGGATATCAACTTTTCAACCAGCATGCTCCAGATCCGACGTATCTTTACCCGTGCATCAGGGAATAGGTACATCGAAGCGGAGCCGAAAACAGAGAAAAGCCGTAGGAGTATTTTGCTTGCCACTCTGACAGTCGAGATCCTCAAGCAACATCGGGTGAAACAATTGGAGGCGAAGCTGCAAGCAGGGGAAGCATGGCAAGATCGGGACCTTGTGTTTTGTACGTCGCTGGGAACTCCGCTCAATCCATCGAAGGTCGTAGACAGGTTCAAAACTTTACTCAAGATGGCTGGCCTACCTGACATCCGCTTTCACGATTTGCGGCATAGTGCGGCAACCATTCTCCTGAGTATGAGCATCCATCCCAAAGTGGTCCAGGAGATCCTAGGACACAACCAGATCAGCATGACGATGGATATCTACTCGCATGTGTTACCTACTATGCAAAAAGATGCCGTGGTCAGGCTGAATGAAGCCCTCCGATAGTGAGATGGCTGCATTTCGCCGACAACATACTCTGTGTAACCAGTTGTAGTCAATTCGATTACACACACTCCCTGTGTGCGGGGTAATGTCCGGCAAAATACAAGCTTTTCGTGATTGTTGTCGTCACTTGTAGTTATTTCGACTACTCGAGGAGAATTTATGAGTACAAGCATCAATATTCATCCCAGTTCGATCCTTGCTCACATCTATGAGCACCAGCCTCTTGTGAGTACTTCGGGAAAAGAATTGGTTCGCCAGGTACCCATTCAACGGTGGGATGGACAGATGGGTAAAAGAGTTTTAACTTCGGCGAAAGTCGTATCTGTAGACAATGGCAATGACGCCTTAAAGGGAGCAATGCTCCATGTGCGTGATCCCTTTATCCGCACCAGACGGCTTGTGACTGCCTATGCCCCAGCCAAGACCATTCGTGCAGGAGAAGGGGTTACGACCTGGCAGGTGAATGATTCCGAACCATTCTGGGTTGGGGCTGATGCCGTCTTCACCCAGAGAGCTGAGAGCCTGCCTATCGGCTTCACGGAAGAACGGCTTCCCGATGAACGCTACCAGCACTTTCTATTTGCTTTCATGGTCGAATTGCTGATAGAAGCAGGATATGGAAGCCACCCCAGCGAATTTCAAGGGGAGCATGATCTTTACATCGGTCTCGGCATCCCTAATGAAGAGATCACCTTGAGAGGCCCGAAAGAGACCGTAAGCCGAGCACTTCGCTCAATCTTCAACACTGCGGTTAAAGTACGTCGCACTGATGATCAAGGACAGGTGACTACTTGGATCCTGCGTCTGGTGGAAATCAGTCCCTACCCGCAGAGCTTTGCCTCGTTCGCTGCCTGGTACTACACGCTTGATGGCACGCCGATCGAGACGGATATAGTCAAACATGTGACCCTCGATATAGGGGGAGGTCAGTTCCATAGCTGCGAAGTGGATATCCTTCATCAGGTTGCAGGTAGAGCAAAGTTGCGGATGTCCGCTTCATTGCTCGGCGATGGAACGATCACCATAGCGCGTGCAGCTCGCGAGACCATTCGCGCCCGACACCCCGGCATCCATTTGTCCGATGCAGAAGCGCAGCAGGTGCTTATCAGTGGCTTCGTCACTGTTAGGAGGCCGACGAACACGGGTCGATGACATTGTCGCAGATGTCATTGAGGCCCGCTCACAGAATCTCTTTACACAGATGTTGCCGTTACTCCAGGAAGGTCAGAGCTTTTTAACGTTTACAGGCGGGGGTGCCATCCTTCTGGCGGGGAGCCTTTACAAGCTAGTGAGTATCAAACGCGATCCTCAGAGTTTTCTCATCGTTCCCAGAGAGCTGGCCTCTGTACTTAATGCCATTGGGGGCTACATACTTGCACAAACGACCGCACAGAAATTGTTGGAACGCATGAATCCATCCGCAACACAGCCGAGGTAATAGCGATGACTAATCCCATGTCGCTCCGTAATATTCCCCCTGATATCCTACGACTCGCTCGTGCCACGAGCGTTCAAACCGGCTTATCGGTCAATGCAGTGTTTCGGTTGGCTCTTGCCAGCGGCCTCTTTGTGGAACTCACCAAGATAGCGCCCGATCAGGCCGGAACCTACGGAGGACTGCAAGCAACCGATCTCGCCAAAGCACTGCGGCGGCACCTGAGCTCTGCTATTGACTTCCTACTGGAGCAAGGCCAACATCCCTACCAGGGTACCATGAGCACCAGTACTAGCAGAGTTTCCCTTTCATTCCCTCAACACGAAATGCCATCACCGCAAACTATGTCGGGTGACGGAGTAATGTTCGATAGATCGATAGGTGACGATCTAGAGGCGTTAGGCATTGGCATTGGGCTCTCAGAAAGTGCAGAGTGATAGAGTGCTGGCCTACCAGTGAAAGGAACAAGGCAACTGGCAAGATGAACCAGTTTGAAAACAAGACTTGAAAGGCAGGTAAACACCTCATGAGAATACAATCGATAGCACAGCCATCTATAGAGGCAGCACAGTTTCCTGCTGTAGAAGATGGCACTGCCTATAAGCAGCTCCCATCGATACTTCGCTTCGTGCAGATTGTGTTTCCAGCACACAGCCGTGCGCTACGTTACCTTGTTGGCTTGCTCACACTTGCGCAGGTCGAACAGGTTGAACTTTCTACCATCTACGGGGAAGTCAGGGGAGATGCTGCTACCGTCTATGCTAAGGGATACGAGGATCTCCGGCAGCGTTTGCATCTGGCGTATGATACTACACATAAGTACACCCTAATCTTCGAGGCACTTGGCCTCGTATTTACGCAAAAGCTGGAAGGTCAGTTGATGCTGATCATTCCGCTGCACTCGTATCATCCTCCCGCTGGGGCACTGGACACAGTGAAGCAGCTCAGAGAGCGATACCGCAGCCATCGTCCAAAACTGGGGAAATTGCTTAAGTCGGTCATCGAGCGTCTCCAGGTCATGTTAGAGAGCGATGTCCAACAGCTGCCGGTAAACCAAACAGCCATCCCCTCTGAACTGGTTGACACTATCCAGCAAGCTTTGTCTGACCCTATCGCGCAGGAGAATAGCCGACAGATGGCACTGCATATCGCGGCCAGCATTGCCCACTTCCTTCCTGCAGAGAGAGTCCAATCTACTGTCCTCCAGCCTCAAAGACAGAAGAGCGTCAAACAAGTAAGGCAGAATCTACCCAATGATCATCCCAGGGTGGATTCTGTGTCCTGTGAATCTACCCCGAGACACAGTGTAGGTAGATTCTTGCATGCCGATGCTCTCAAGAGGTCTGCTCAGGATACTATCATCACCCCTGCCGACCTTCCTGCGGCTGCTATCTCGGCACCCACGAATCTACCTGTTATGGTAGATTCTCCGGCAGGCAAGCCGTCTAACGGTAACGGAATCGGGAATAATAAAAATATATCTATCAGATCTCTACCCGATTCCATTACCGATCCGTCCGCTAACAACCAACAGGCTATGATGCCGGTAGATTCCCCTCTGCCCCACCCCATCGTCGTCTCCCAGGCGCGAGAACTCGCCATATTCCTCGAGGGAAAGGCAGATGAGGGTAACCTGGGAGGATATATCACTCTCATCAGAGGCTATCCACCACCCATCCGCATGGCCGCTCTGATCGCCACTCTGGAGCGTAAGCATTATCCGCAAGGAAAAGGTTTGCTCAAAAAGCCCGGCGGCTACTTCACCAGATGCTGCCAGGAGTATCTGCCAAAGAGTATTCCAGATCGGTTTGCTGATCTGGTCGCCCGCTGTATACATCGACCCTACGACGAAGTCGAGGCGATAGTGAAAACCTCACTCAGACCCCCAGGATCTCGAAATCGACATTCTTCCCGGGAGGCTGACGAATCAACTCCTCTCAAGCCAATAAGAGGAACACATATGGATAAGGCAACTGCTGATGCACTTGCAATTCGTATCTCCAAGGAGGCTCACTATGCCCATGTAAAGGGCCTTCGGAAGGTGACTCATGCAGAAGGAGCAGCATATATCGTTGAGGTTACCATTGGACCAAAGGATTGCGTTTTTGCCTCATTCCAAGAATGGGAGCATCATCATGCCCAGGTACAAGCGCTCGGTGAGTGAAGGAATCCCAAAAGCAACTCCTGAAGGTATCTGTCCAAAGTGTAAAGGTGCTGGATATCTTCGTGCTGATGTTCCCATTGGCCATCCCCAATTTGGCAAACCTATTCCCTGCATCTGTAAAGAAAAGGAACTGGCCGAGAAAAGGCGCGAACAACTCTACAACCTGTCCCAGTTGCATAATTTGCGTGACAAGCGCCTAGCGAATTTCAACAAATTCGTTCCGGGTGTGCAGGAAGCGTATAAAGCTGCAAAGGACTTTGCTCGGGACCCCGATGGCTGGTTATTACTTGCTGCTAAATCTGGGACTGGGAAAACACATTTAGCCGCCGCAATCGCTAACGAGTGCCTTGACCGGGGGATGACCGTACTGTTCACGACAGCGCCTGATCTGCTTGACCATCTTCGTGCCACTTTCGCTCCTCTGTCAACTATCGCATATGATGAACTTTTTACAAACATGCGCGAGGCTGAATTGCTCGTCATCGATGATCTCGGGGCCCAGTATTCTACCTCCTGGGCAGTCGAAAAGCTCTTCCAATTACTCAACTACCGGTACATCAATCGTTTGCTAACTGTCATCACAAGCAACAATGACGGCTTGCAGACGATTGACGAGCGCATCGCCTCTCGACTAGGAGATACGGGTCTGGTCCGCCAGATAAAGATGGAGCAAGCAGAAGATTATCGACCGTTTACGGGAGGCAAAAAACAAACAGGTGCTTCTTTCAAGTGAATTGCGAGAAGAGGTGAGCGCTGCCTCACTGATGTATTGGATGTGAGAATCCATCTTCTGCTGGGAAGAAGTTACCTGATTGCCTGCTTCCTGATTTGGTCTGATCATTCTCTCCGACGCCTGCGGTGAGTCAGGAACTGCTCAACCTGTTCCTGGGGAAACATGATTTTGCCATCCACATAGACTGGGATCAGCTTCCCCTCGGCGATCCAGTCGTACACTGTTTGCCTGGCTACTCCCAGCTTCTCTCGCACCTGGCGCGGAGCCAACAACTCTTCTGGCCGGAACATACGAACCCTCGCCTGATTAATGATCTGTCCAAGGTGCACCTTCTCGAAGTTTTTAAGAACGCTATAGCCATCATCTAGAACAGAGCCGAAAAGCGCCCGATAGACGCGCTCAATAGCACGCTTGACGCGGAGGGCACTATCCTGGTAACCCTCTGCATATGCAATAATATCTGCTAGGTCCCGCCCAAGTTGGCTCGTCAACATCTCATCAATGGACCATTGCTGTTGTGCAGTAAGGGGACGACCTTCCGGATGGATGACTCGTTCCAACTCCCAGATGCGTCCCCGAACGGCAAGGAACACATCATTAAGTAGCTGTCGGTGTTCTTCTCTCATCCTGCTTTTGCTTCTCATGGTAAGTTGTGAGTGTACACTTACGAGTCGCCAGCATACTACGACTACGGAATCGCTTCTTAAATATCACTATATCGTGTAAGCTGACAATATACAACCAATCTGCCGATAATACTTTCATACCTGTAGTGCCCCCCAGGGATGGGACAGCTGGCAAAGTGAAAACCAGCGTGTATACTATCGGCAAGAAGGGGGTACAAAATGGCACAACGACGGAAATTTACAGCGGAGTTCAAAGCGCATGTTGTCCTTGACCTGGTGAGTGGAGCCAAGAGTACAGCGGAGTTATGCCGGAAGCATCAACTCAACCCGCAACTACTGGCCCGTTGGAAGACCGAGTTCCTGGAGAGGGCTCCCCTGCTCTTTGAGCAAGAAGCCATGCACAGCCAGGAGCAAGAGCGGATCGCCGAATTGGAGCGGGTCGTGGGTCGGCTCACGATGCACGAAACTGTTCAGATTAGCCCTTTTCTGATATACTGGCGGACATGACAGCAGAAGAGAAGATAGCGTTCTTAGAAGCCCAACTCAGGCAAGCCTTAGAGCGGCTCGATGAAGTCACCGAGCAATTGCGAGTGGCCCAA
>WNGQ01007124.1_pt1 | contig 10767 bp, 7 predicted proteins | sample 5407661 | NCBI WGS metagenome assembly WNGQ01 (sample SAMN13153382, study PRJNA577476) | soil metagenome | isolation source: 60 cm soil or saprolite under Garry oak tree replicate 2 | place: USA:California | collected 2016-06-15
GCACCGCGATTTCCGCGCCCATGCCATTTGCCCAGAAGCCGTCGATCGCGCCGCTCTCCAAGGCCTTGGCTGCCGTCACGCCGGTGTTGACCTTCAGCTCGAGCCCTCCCGGTATGGGAGAAATGGCGATGCCCTCGCGGTCGGGATCCAGTCCAGCTTCGATCAGCAGCCGCTTGAGGCCCAGCTCGACCCACGGCGACGCGCCGATGCGGCGGCCGCGCACGCATTGCAGATCACCGCGCTTGGCGCCGAGATCGGGCCGCATCACCAGAAACCAGTACATGCCCTGCGCCTGCGCGCAGATGAGTTTGATGCCGTGCCAACGCGGAAAGACGGCGAGCGCGGCATGCGCCTCCGCCGCGACGAAGTCGACCTCGCCGGCCTTCAGCGCCTGATAGGCCTTGTCGGCTGGCGACATGAGGACCAGCGATGACTCAAATCCCTGCGCGCGGAAAAACCCCAACTCGCAGGCCGCGAGCACCGGAAAATACGAATTCGAGATCAAATCCGGTACTGCGATCTTGATCGGCATCATGCGGATGCTCGCGCGGGCGTCGACGTAGCAGCGTCCTGCGACGGCGTCGCGGCTTTACCGGCAGACCCTGCGGCGGGGTCATCCCCGCATCGACGGCAGCTCTTTTTTGACCCGCTGTTCGACCTCGGTCCATTCCGCCGGGGTCAGCTTCACCGCGCCGACAAACTGGTCGGTGTAGAGCTCCTTCGTCGGCGGGATGTTCTTGATCCCCATATAGGTCTCGACCGACTGCCGTGTGACCTCGGCAAGCTGTGGATCGATGGTGCCGAGCCCGTGTTCCTTGAAGGACGGAACAAAGCCCAAGGACGTGCCGACCTCCTGTCCGTAGAACAAGACTTCACGCGTGGCCGGCGCGCCGCCCTGAAATTCCTTGAGGCTCTCGACATGCAGATCGATCGCCTTTTCCGGGTTGAGGTAGGCGAATTTGAGTCCCTCCAGAAGACCGTCGACGAACGCCTTGCAGATCTCCGGCTTTTTCTCGACCGTCGCACGTTTGCAGGCGGCGACGACGCTGCACATCTTGACGCCGTAGTCCTCGTAGAACATGGCGTTGATGGCGATACGATTGGCCCAGAACGTGGGCGCGATGCTGCCGAAGAAGTTGCCGATCACTTTGATCTGCTTGTCGGCGGCGGCCCGCATCAAGCCCGGTGCATCCATGGTGACGATGTTCACCTTGCCGGCGTCGATGCCGGTTGCCTTCACGAAGGCCGGCCAAAGCTGGAACTCGCCGCCGCCGACGTCGAAGCCGATCGACTGGCCCTCGAGCTGCTTCGGCTCGGTGATGTTGAGTTCCTTGAGCGAGAAGATGCCGATGGGCGAGCGCGGCCAGATGCCGGCGATCGCCACGAGGTCGAGACCGCGGCCGGCGCAGCCCGCCAGTACGGCCATGTCGAGGAGGCCGAAGTCGTACTGACCCTGGTCGACCGGGACGCAGACCTTGGTCGAGCCGAAGCCGCGGTCGATGGTGACATCGAGGCCACGTTTCTCCCAGTACCCGAGCTTCTTGGCGACGAAGGTGAAGCTGAACGTGCCGAGAGGCAGCCACGGCAACGTGAGCTTGATCGGGGTCGCCGCGCGCACGATCGCCGGGGCGGAAATGCCGAATGCACTGCTGGTGCCGGCGACGCCGGCGAGCTTGAGGAAAGACCGTCGATGGAGTGCCATATCGCAGTGTCCTATTAAGTTGCTCTTGTTAAGTTGCTCTTGTGTGAACGATCATGCAAATCGCGTGCCCAGGCCGAGATCAGTACGGACTATATTCGTAGATGACGGCCTTTAGAGGCTTGAGGCGGAAGCCGTTGCAGGCATTGTGGACCTGCGGGCAGTTCGAGAAGGCGGCAATCACGTCCATCTCGGCTCGGAAGTCGATGTAATCGCCGGCCTTGCTTTTCGGCACCTGGATCGACCAGTTGCCGTCGCTGCCGATCGGACAGTTCATGAACACGTTCATGTTGAACGGCACATCCTTCCAGGCAATGCCCCAGGGCTTTAGCGCGGCGGCGAGATTGTCGCGGCAATTCTTGGTATTCTTCACGCCGTAGCGCTTCTCGTTGGTGAAGCTGCTGCAGGCGCCGGCCAGCATGTCGTGAACGCCGCAGCTGTCCGCGATGATCGTCATCATGCCGCGGGCTTCGTCGGAATAGAGGACGTAGCCGACGCGGGGGAAGACCTGTTTGTTGAGATTGATTGTATTCATCACCGACAATTTCTCGGCGAGATTGCCGGCATTGATCGTGACCAGATCGGCCACCTGCTGACCTTCCACGTCGACGATCCGCAAGACTTGGCCCTTGCGGATCTCGGCGGCAAAATGGCCGGCAGGCGCGACCGTCTCTTCGCGCAGCACCTTCATCGTCCGCTGATCAGTCATTTCACACCGTCTCCGAGCGCCGTTACGGCATCAGCCGCCGGCGCTGCCGCTGATGGAGCATCCATGTTTCCGACTCGGGCTCTTGACCCACCCGAATACGCCCAAGCGACCTTCGGAATGCGGCCATCGCGCAGGATAGATTACACGCACGGAAGAATGGGCGGCTGATCCAAGCGGTCCTCGTTCCCGTTACGCGCGCGCCGGCGCCTTGGCGCGCAGCTTGTTCTTGAGGCGGGGATAGGCGCGCAATGCGTTGCCCTCGAAAATCTTCTTCTTGTCGTCGGCCGAGAGCCCCGGCGCATGGTCGACGTAGCGCTTGGTGTCATCGAAATCCTGTCCGGTCTGCGGATCCTTGCCGCGCACCGCGCCGACCATCTCGGAGGCGAACAGAATATTGTCGATCGGCACCACCTTGGTCATGAGGTCGATGCCGGGCTGATGATAGACGCAGGTGTCGAACCACACGTTGTCCTTCATCATCTCGTCGAGCGGCGGCCGCTTGTTGTTGAGCGCCAAGCCGCGATAGCGGCCCCAGTGGAACGGCACCGCGCCGCCGCCATGCGGGATGATCAGCTTCAAGGTCGGGAAGTCCTTGAACAGGTCGCCCATGATGAGCTGCATGAACGCGGTGGTATCGGCGTTGATGTAGTGCGCGCCGGTGCCGTGGAAGGCGGGATTGCACGACGCGCTCACGTGCACCATCGCGGGCACGTCGAGCTCCACCATCTTCTCGTAGAATTTGTACCACCAGCGGTCGGTCAGCGGCGGCGCGGTCCAGTGGCCGCCCGACGGATCGGGATTGAGGTTGCAGCCGACGAAACCGAACTCCTTCACGCAGCGCTCGAGCTCGCCGATGCAGCTGTCCGGCGATACGCCCGGCGACTGCGGCAACTGGCACACGCCGATGAAATTGTCGGGGTAGAGCGTGCAGACGCGATGGATCATCTCGTTGCACACCTGCGACCAAGCGAGGCTCACGTTGTAATCGCCGATATGGTGGCTCATGCCCATGGCGCGCGGGGAGAAGATGGTGACGTCGGTCCCGCGCTCGCGCTGAAGCTTGAGCTGCGCGCCTTCGAGGCTCTCGCGGATCTCGTCGTCGGACACCTTCAGCGATGCCTTGGAAGGCTGCTTCGCCGGCTCCTTGACGTGCTCCACCTGCTCCTTGCGCCATCGCAGCAGGTCTTTCGGCTCGGTCGTGTAGTGGCCGTGGCAATCGATGATCATGACACCGTCGCTTTTAGGAGTGTGGGCGCGTGCCCGTGAACGCGGGACCGAAATGCCCCGCCCGCAACGGCCGAATGCTACGAACCGCCCTTCACCATTGTCAAACCAGGATTGGGGTCTGTTAGGATGCGGGCCGAACCGCGAGCGCAGGGGACGAGCATGGCCGATATTCCGCGACTGAACGGCGTGATCCGCGCCCTGGAGGCCGGCAAGCCGGCATTCACGTCGTTCTGCCAAGCCGATCCGGAGACCGCGATCGCGATGTCGGCGGCCAAGTACGACGGCATCGTGTACGAGATGGAGCACAATCCGTGGGACATCCGCGCGCTGCGGGATAGCCTGCAATACATGCTCAACCGCGGCCAGATCGCCAAATCCGGCTCGCTCGCGCCCTCGGTCACGCCGATGGTGCGCATCCCCCCGAATGGCGCGGAGAAGGCGCAGTTCCACGCCAAACAGGCGCTCGATCTCGGCGCCTATGGCATCGTGTGGCCGCACATTTCGTCGGTGGAGGAGGCCCATAACGCGGTCGCCGCCTGCCGCTATCCGCGCCTCAAGAGCGCGCCCATGTACGAGCCCGCCGGCATCCGCGGCGACGGGCCGACCGCCGCCGTGCGCTACTGGGGGCTCACCCAGCAGGACTATTACGCCCGCGCCGACGTGTGGCCGCTCAATCCCAAGGGCGAAGTGTTCGTGATCCTGATGATGGAGGACATGCGCGGCATCGAGGCGCTGCCCGACATCCTGAAGAAGGTGCCGGGCATCGGCGCGATCCTCATCGGCGAGGGCGATCTCTCCCAGGAGCTCGGCTATCCCCGGCAATACGAGCATCCCGAGGTGCTCAAATGGATGGCGCGGGTGGTCGACACCTGCAAGCAGCACAACGTGGTCGTCGGCCACCCCCACGTCGATGCCAACAATGTCGAGCGCATCCTCGGCGAGGGCTACCGCTTTCTGATGGCGGCGCCGGTGCGCAGTTACGCCGCCTTGGACAAGGGGCTCAAGCTCGCCGGACGGGCATAAGTTCTGAGGACGACGGACGAAAGACGCCGTTCCTCGCCCCGTGTTGCAGCAAAACTCCGCTCATTCACGCGCATAGCGCGTCGAAGACGCGCGTGAACGCGCTTATGGCGGGAATCCAGGGCCGAGCACTGGGTCCCCGCAACGGGGTCCCCGCGACGCGAGCGTCGCGGGGTGCCCCGCGCGGGGACGAGCGGGAGAGAGTGTCTTGCGAGCAAACTGAGACACTCGCCCCCTTGTTCACGATCTGGCCCACTTCCGGCGCAATTCCTGTTGGGGGTAAAGTGGCTCGATTCGCGGGGCCGTTCGGCGGATGAGGCACTCCGCCGTCGGGGTCCGCGAGCCGGCGCTCGCACGACGCCGGTAAATGCGGCAATGGGGCAAGCGGGAATGCCGGACCCGATCCGGATCACCGTGGAGGGCTTTGGGGCTCATCCGCAGCACAAAGCGCGTGCACGCGCGTCTTCAAGGGCGCGCGAGGGCGGATTGCGCGCCGCCGGCGCGATCGCTCTCGCGGCGCTCTTGCCTTGCGGCCGCGCCTGCGCCGCGACGGCGAGCGCGCGCTACGAATTCCCGACCTTCGAGGCCTATATCTCAGCCCTGCCTTTGCTCGATCGCGACGAGATCGCCGCGCTCGCGCTCACGCTCGGGATTCTCTGCTTCGCCGTCGTCACCGCGATCCTGTTCGTGCGCACGCGCCGGCGCTTGGCCGAGGTCGAGGCGGCGGCGCGCGACGAGGCGGTCGCATCCAAGGCCGCGATCGACCGCGCCTACGCGCTGTTTCTCTCCGAGCCGCAAATCCTGGTGGCGTGGTCCGCGGCCGCCGACGAGCCCGAAATCATTGGCGATCCGACGCTGGTGAGCCCGGCGGATGCAAGCGTGCTCGCCTTCGGCACCTGGCTCGAGGCGGACGCCGCCCGCGCCATGGAGCATTCGGTCGATGCATTGCGCGCGCGCGGCGTGAGCTTCGCCATGACGGTGAGCACGCTCGCCGGCCGCATCATCGAAGCCAAGGGCCAGGTGATCGGCGGACGGGCGATCCTGCGGCTGCGCGAGGTCAGCGGCATCAAATACGAGCTCGCCGAGCTTGCCCGCCGCCATCAGAAGCACGTGGACGACACCGCGGCCATGCGCGCCTTGATCGCAGCCGTGCCCGTCCCGGTCTGGGCGCGCGACGACGCGGGCAAGCTTGCCTTCGTCAACCAGGCCTATGCGCGCGCGGTCGAGGCCAAGGACGCCGCCGAGGCGATCGAGCGCGGGATCGAGCTGTTCGAGCACGGCGGGCGCGGCGAGATCCTGCGCGCGCACGAAGCGGCCACGCCCTATGCGGGCCGGCTTGCAGCCGTGGTCGCGGGGGAGCGCCGCAGCTTCGACGTGACGACCGTGCCGGCCGCGCGCGGCAGCGCCGGGATCGGCGTCGACGCTACCGAGGCGGAGCTGATGCGCGCGGAGCTCAAGCGCATGATGGACGCCCACCGGCGCACCCTCGACCAGCTCGCGACCGGCGTCGCCATCTTCGGGTCCGATCGGCGGCTTTGCTTCTACAACGCCGCCTATCGTTCGCTTTGGGATCTCGACGCCGCCTTCCTCGAGCAGGGGCCAACCGATTCGGCCGTGCTCGATCGGTTGCGCGCCGCCCGCAAGCTCCCCGACGAGCAGGACTTCCGCCAGTGGAAAAGCGCGCTCTACGACGCCTACCGCGCGGTCGAGGCCAAGGAGCACATGTGGCACCTGCCGCACGGCCGCACCATGCGGGTCGTCACCACGCCCAATCCGGAAGGCGGCGTGATCTACCTCTTCGACGACGTCACCGAGCGGCTCGATCTCGAGCGTCGCTACGACGCCTTGATCCGCGTTCAGGGCGAGACGCTGGACAATCTCACCGAGGGGGTGGCGGTGTTCGGCAGCGACGGGCGGCTACGCCTCTACAATCCGGCCTTCGCGCGCATGTGGAGACTTTCGCCCGACATGCTGTCCGCGCGCCCCCACATCGAATCCATCAGCGATTGGACGCAGCCGCTCCACGGCGATCATCCGATCTGGCAGAGGTTGCGGGCGACGATCACGGCCATCGACAATCGCGAGCCGGCGATCGGCCGGCTCGAACGCCGCCACGGCAGCGTGGTCGATTGCGCCACCATGCCGCTTCCCGACGGCGCCACGCTGGTCACCTTCCAGGACGTCACCGACACCGTCAACGTCGAACGCGCGCTGCGCGAGCGCAACGAAGCATTGAAGGCGGCGGACAAGCTCAAGACCGATTTCGTGCACCACGTGTCCTACGAGCTGCGCTCCCCGCTCACCAACATCATCGGCTTCGCACATTTCCTCGGCGACCCGGTCACCGGTCCGCTCATCGAGAAGCAGCGCGAGTACTTGAGCTACATCACGGGCTCGACCAACGCGCTCCTTGCCATCATCAACAATATCCTCGACCTCGCGAGCATCGACGCCGGCGCCATGACGCTCAATCTCGGCGCGGTGGATATCCGCAAGACCATGGAAGCGGCCGCGGAAGGGGTGCAGGACCGCCTGGTCAAGAACGGCATCATGCTCGAAATCCGCGCCGCGCCGGAGATTGGAACCTTCATCGCCGACGAGCGGCGCGTGCGCCAGTCGCTGTTCAATCTGCTGGCCAATGCCGTGGGCTTTTCGCCCGGCGGCGAGATCGTTACTTTTGCCGCCCAGCGGCGCAGGGATGCCATCGTTTTCTCGGTGACCGATCGCGGACCCGGCATCCCGGCCGATGTACAGGACAAGGTGTTCGATTGGTTCGAGACCCATTCGCTCGGCTCGCGCCACCGCGGCACGGGCCTCGGCCTCTCCCTGGTGCGCTCGTTCGTGGAGCTGCACGGCGGCTCGGTGACGCTCGAATCCGCCGTCGGCCGCGGCACCACGGTCACCTGCGTCTTCCCGCTCGATCATTCCGCCGAGCGAACGGCGGCGTGACGCTCGCTGGCCATGGCCGCGCGATCGGACGTCGAGGCATGCCATGGCCCTGACCGCCTCCGGCACATCGAGCTTCTCGGTGGCGCTGCCCGATGAGTACGCCACCCGCCGGCTCGCGATCGACATCGCCAATTCGCTCCAAGCCGGCGACTTCGTCACGCTCTCCGGCGATCTCGGGGCCGGCAAGACCACGCTCGTGCGCACGCTCATCCGCTATCTCGCCGGCGATCCGGCGATCGAGGTGCCGAGCCCGACTTTCACGCTGATGCAAATCTACGAGCTGCCGCAATTTCCGTTGGTCCATGCCGACCTCTACCGCCTGTCGGGACCGGCGGAGCTCGCCGAGCTCGGCTTCGACGACTTGCCGGAGGGCGCGGTGGTGCTGCTCGAATGGCCCGACCGCGCGGACGGCTTGTTGCCGCCCGATCGGCTCGACGTTTCGCTCACGCTTGCGCCCAAGCTCAAGCTCGAATTCCGCCATGCCCGCGTCACCGGCTATGGCGCGTTGGCGCCGCGCGTCGACCGCATGGCGGCGGTGCGGCAATTCATCGCCGAGAGCGGCTATAGCGAAGCGCTGCGGGCCCCGCTGCGAGGCGACGCTTCGACCCGGTCGTACGAGCGGCTCGCGCTCGGCAAGGAGCGCGTGCTGCTGATGAACTCCCCGCGCCGGCCCGACGGCCCGCCGGTGCGGGGCGACAAGCCCTATAGCGCGATCGCGCATCTCGCCGAGACTGTCGTGCCGTTCGTGGCGATGGCGAATGGGTTGCGGCGATTGAACTTGTCGGCGCCCGCCATCCATCACGCCGATCTCAAGCAGGGATTTTTGATCCTCGAAGACCTCGGCGACGAGCGCGTGGTGAGCGGCGATCCGGCGGGGCCGATCGTGGAGCGCTACGAGACCGCGGTCGACGTGCTGCTCGCGCTGCATACGCAGCAGCTGCCCGACACGCTGCCGGTCGCGCCGCAGCTCGATTATCGCATTCCCCCTTACGACATGAACGCGTTCCTGATCGAAGCCGACCTGCTGGTGGATTGGTTCCTGCCGCGCCTCGACGCCGCGATCCCCGATACCGAGCGCGGCTCGTTCCGGGCGCTTTGGCGCGAGCTGTTGCAGCCGCTCATCGATGCCCCGCCGACCTGGGTGCTGCGCGACTTCCATTCGCCCAATCTGCTCTGGTTGCCGCAGCGCAGCGAAGTCGCCCGGCTCGGCCTTCTCGATTTCCAGGACGCGGTGTTGGGCCCCCCCGCCTACGATCTTGCCTCGCTGTTGCAGGATGCGCGCGTGGACATCGCCGAAGAGACCGAGCTTGCGCTGCTGGGCCGCTACGTGCGCGGACGCGGCCGCAGCGAGGCGGATTTCAACGGCGCGGCGTTCATCAAGACCTACGTCACGCTCGCCGCCCAGCGCGCCAGCAAAATTCTCGGGATCTTCGCCCGCCTCGACCTCCGCGACGGCAAGCCACAATATCTGCGCCACCTGCCCCGGGTCTGGGGCTATTTGCAGCGCTCGCTCAGCCATCCCGCGCTTGAGGCGCTCAACGCGTGGTATATTGCCCACGTGCCGGCGGTAAATACAATTTAGTGTCAGGGACCTTGAGATCATTTAGCTAATCGGCTGAACCGGTGCGAAAACCGCGCTAGGACTTGCTTTTCTTGCATTTCATGCGGTTAAGTATTATTAAGCCTCATCAACGCTGGATCATTAGCAGGAGTTTAGCAAGTGCCCAAGGCTCGCGACGGCGCAAGGCTCAAACTCACCCCGTTTTTCGTCACCAGGAAGAAGCTGTCCCCAGGGCTCTACTGGGACACCAAGCAAGACGGGCTCGCCATTCGCGTGCAGCCGACGGGCTACAAAGCCTATGTGGCGATCTACACCGTCCACGGTCGCCCGCGTTGGTACACCATCGGTAGCGCAAATGGCATCGACCTGGCGACAGCGCGAAAACAAGCGCGCTACGTCATGAATGCTGTTGTCGAGGGCAAGGACCCCCAGGCGGATAAGAAAGCCAAGCGGCTGGCGGGCACCTTCGAGGAACTGGCCAACAGCTACGTTGAGGACTACGCCAAAAAGAATAACAAGTCCTGGCAGCAAGCCGCAGCCCTCGTGAAAAGATACGTGCTGCCGCGCTGGGCCAACCTCAAGCCCGCCGACATCACGCGCGACGACGTGAAGACGCTGAGGCGTAGCATTAAAGCGACGATGCTCGCGAATCAGGTGGTCGCCTCCGTATCGGCTATTTTCACGTGGGCCATGGGGGAGGAAGGCAAAGGCGTCGAGGCAAACCCGTGCAGCCGAATCGGCTGGGATAAGCCCGGTAAACGGGAGCGTGTTTTGAGCGAGCCAGAGCTTCCCCGGTTTTGGGACGCCTTCGATGAGGCTGGGCTGGCAGGCACGGCGCTCAAGCTGATCCTACTCACGGGCCAACGACCAGGCGAGGTCAGCCATATGCGCCACGAGCACGTTGAGGGAGGCTGGTGGGAGCTCCCAGGCAAACCCATTCCGGCGCTGGGCTGGCCCGGTACAAAGAATGGCCAGAACCATCGGGTTTGGCTGCCGGAGCCCGCGCAAAAACTGATCACAACGGACGGCGACGGCTTCGTGCTGGCTAGGGGTGGACAACTCAGGCTCGACGACACCATGCGCGCGATCTGCACCAAGCTCGGCATTGCCGACAAGGTCACGCCCCATGATTTGAGGCGCACCCACGGCACCACCATTACCGGAATGGGCTTTGGGCGCGAGGCCATGAATCGAATCCAAAATCACAAAGAGGGCGGGGTCACTGATGTTTACGACCGCCACGAATATGCCGAAGAGAATAGGCGCGTGATGGAAGCCGTCGCGGCGCGCATCGTGGCGCTGGCCGAAGGCAAGCCGGTTGCCAGCAACGTGGTTGCTCTTGCGTCCCGTTAAGCCTCGCCTATATTTCGTTCAAGTTGTTGGAGCGACGCGTCCGAAGGTCCAACCCCTCGGGCGACAACCGGGATAAAACCCGGTGGGACGCTCTCACAGGATCAGCACGCGAAAGCAAGAGGCGGTCTACCAGGTAAGCCCGCCCACGCGCTAGACCGGAAATCCTCCGGGCGTTTGCAGCGATCCCCTTCTCACCGGCCTTTAGGGCCGAGAGAGGGATCGCTATGTCCGAATCCAAACGCCAACGCC
>WNGQ01007125.1_pt1 | contig 10767 bp, 7 predicted proteins | sample 5407661 | NCBI WGS metagenome assembly WNGQ01 (sample SAMN13153382, study PRJNA577476) | soil metagenome | isolation source: 60 cm soil or saprolite under Garry oak tree replicate 2 | place: USA:California | collected 2016-06-15
CGTCAGTGGCAGAAGGTCTCGTGCTGTTTCCCACTTGACGTACAAGGTCAGATGGATCATACTACGTTATCATAAAATAGTTCTTGGAGTAATGTGTGATGAGTGAACAAGTGCAAGATACGGGAATGGTACTGAAGATCGGTCACCTCTACCCCACACTTATGAGTGTTGCGGCAGATCGAGGTAACCTCTCTTCAATAGAGAAACGCTGTAAGTGGAGAGGTATCGCGACGGAGGTCGAGCAGATTTTCGTGAAGCAGACTCCTGATTTCACCAAGTATGACTTGATCCTTTTTCATGGTGGGGCAGATCGCGAGATGGAGCTCGCTTCACGTGATATCCAGGCAAAGGCTTCATCACTGATTGAGGCGGGGGAATCAAATACAGTGTTCCTGAGTGTATGTGCGGGCTTCCAACTTCTTGGGCACTACTATAAACCGTTTCAGGGCCCTGAACTCAAGGGAGTAGGCCTGTTGGACTTCTATACCGAAGGTGGCGGTACGCGTTTTATGACCCACATGGCGCTTGAGTGTGACTTTGAGCAGATGGGGAAGAAGGTGCTGGTCGGTTACGAAAACCACAGCGGACGCACCTACCTCGGCCCGAAGGCACAGCCATTGGGGAAAGTCATCGTCGGCTGGGGCAACAATGGCAAGGATGGTTTCGAGGGAGCCATGTACAAGCATGTGTTTGGTACATACCTCCATGGACCAGTATTGCCCAAAAATCCCTGGTTTACCGATTACCTGATCCAACTCGCCCTCGAACGCCGATATGGGAAAGTCGAGCTAGCCCCTCTGGACGATACTATAGAAAATGAGGCCCACGATGCTGCGCTAAAACTGGCAATGCAGTTCAAGGGCACGATGTCTGCAATTGAAGCGACACCCTGGAAGAGGTAATGCCAGCTAAAAGGTTCAATGGGCAGGTTCATAGTGGTCAATATAGCTTAGCGCAGAGTAAGAATTTGCGCAGCCAGGATGTGCAGGGCGGGGGCAAGCTCCGCCCCTACGAGTATTTACAGGGCGGAGGCAAGCCTCTAACAAGAAATCTCCAAGGAATCATTTTTTCCCAGGGAAAGCCCCACCACAATTTGCAGGGCGGGGGCAAGCCCCGCCCCCACATTAAGTTATGTTTCCTACTGTGTTTATTGATATTTCCTCTATCTGGCTGTGATCTCCTTCCTTCCGTCACGGTGAATGGCACACCTGTAACTTCACCTGCGAACGGGCCACAGTTGAACGTGTGGAACAAAGTTGCTTCGGGGGTTGAGGTGCGTCACGAAGACTGGAAGAATCCTGGTGGCGGCGATGATACGGTGACTATTGTGCGCTTTGATCTGCATAAGGTCAAATTGAGTGTTGGCTATCAGCCAGAGCATCCCGTATTGATGCATGAGTGGATGCAACAAGATCAAGCAATAGCCATGATTAATGGTGGATACTTCGATCAACAGAATAATGCAACGGCCCTTGTCGTCTCCAATGACAAAGTTTTTGGCAAGTCGTATGCTGGATTCGGCGGTATGCTCTCGGTAGATGCTCGCGGGATGGTAAGCCTGCGTCCATTGCGTCAACAGCCATACGATTCCAACAAGGAGCAATTGCAGCAGGCTACGCAATCGGCGCCGATGCTTATGTCGGGAGAGAAACGCACGCAGTTTAGCGCCGATGCCTCGCAGACACGTCGCAGCGTTGTTGCAATAGATAAACAGGGTCACCTACTCTTCATAGCCAGTCCAGACCAGGTTTTTTCACTCGATCAGCTAGCTGATCAGCTCGCCTCTTCAGATCTGTCTATCGAAATAGCGCTTAACCTCGATGGAGGCGCTTCTACCGGTCTGTACGTTAATGCGGGCAGTCCACATGTGGAGATTGATTCGCTTGCGAAATTGCCCATTGTGATAATCGTAAAAGCACGATGAGTTACATTAAACTGCTCCTGATATCCCCTCACGAATCTCATTTTGAATAACCTGTACCGCATCTTCCAGAGGCACTACACGGCCCTCCTTCTGTGAACGCAACTTGAGTTCAATGCCGCCGTTCTTCAAGGAACGTTTACTCACCACAGCACGTACCGGCAAGCCGATAAGGTCGGCATCGTTGAACTTGACACCGGCGGTCTCGGCACGGTCATCATAGAGAACTTCAACCCCTGCTGCAGTCAGGTCGGCATACAATTGCTCTGCAACCTGGCGATTCTCTTCCTTCTCCAGATCCAGCCCGACCAGCGCAACATGGTATGGAGCTATACTGAAAGGCCAGATGATACCTTTCTCGTCATGGCTCTGCTCGACCACCGTCGCCATGATGCGACCAACACCGATACCGTAGCAACCCATAAGAATTGGATGCGCTACCCCTTCGGCATCGAGGTAGGTTGCGTCGAACAGTTCACTGTACTTCGTGCCCAACTTGAAGATGTGGCCTACCTCGCTACCACGAACAGCGTGTAGTATACCACCACAGCGCACACAAGTAGAACCATCATAGGCAGAGGCGATATCTTCCCATATATCTGCGCGGAAATCGCGCGGGTAGTTCACGTTCTTGACATGGTAATCGATCCGATTAGCGCCCGCAACGAAGTTATTACCAAGTTTCAACGAGGGATCAGCTACGATAAGCACATGCTCATCTTTGTGCAAAGGAGAGGTATATCCTGCTACAATAGCGGCCTTGACCAGCTCCTCTGCTGTTGCCAGGTGCAAGTCAGCGGCATTGATACCCTCGTGATAGAGCGTATTCGCCAGTTTCACCTCGTTGATCTCCAGATCGCCACGAACCACAGCAAGCACCAGCCTGCCCCCCGCTACGTAGCATACGGTTTTCATGGTCTTCGACTCAGGAATGTTAAGGAAAGCCGCAAGGTCACTGATGGACATGCAGTTTGGTGTATAGACCTCTTCCAGAGCTTCTTCCGGCTCACGTTCGAACTCAGCCCGCACAAATTCGGCCTTTTCACGATTGGCTGCATAGTCGCAACGGTCGCAGATCATGGCGTCATCTTCACCGGCCTCGGTGATGGCGATGAACTCTTGTGAGGCTTTGCCACCAATGGCCCCACTATCAGCATGTATGACGATGAAACGCAGACCACTGCGTGTGAAGATAGCACGATAGGCATCAGCCATCTTACGGTAGCTGACATCCATGCCTTCCGGATCAGCGTCGAAACTGTAGAGGTCCTTCATAATGAATTCACGCACGCGCAGCAAACCAGCGCGCGGACGCGGCTCATCGCGTAACTTGGTCTGTATCTGGTAGATGAGCTGCGGAAGATCGCGGTAACTACGCACGAACTCGGCTACCAGTGTTGTCACGACCTCTTCATGAGTTGGACCCAGCACCATGTCGCGTCCCTTGCGGTCTTTCAATTTGAACAATACATCACCCATGGCCTCGGTTCGAGTCGGGCCATTCGCAGGTTGTTTATCCCATAAATCCTTCGGTTGAATGACCGGCATGGAGATTTCTTGCCCACCGGCACGATCCATCTCTTCGCGCACGATCTGCGAGATCTTTCTTATGACACGATTGCCTAGCAGCAAGTAGCTGTAGACACCCGAGGTGAGCTGGCGTACAAAGCCACCTCGCACCAAAAGTTCCTGGTTGCCACCCTCCGAGTCTCGCGGAACCTCGCGCAGCGTCTTAGTAAGTTGTTGTGATATACGCATACATCCTCCTATACAGTTATGGTCAGTGCGAGTACATCGCGCGCCTGACCTCCATTGAATTCGACCATTCGTTGACCTGCCAGAGCCGCGTGGCGCTCAATGACACGCGGGTCCATAGTTGTAGGCGCATAAATCGCCAGCAGAATATCTGTCGTTGCTGTAGTCACTTTGGTTCGTTCAGAATCGGAGACGGTACTACCCATGATACCGCTATCGTCAGCGATAATCACTTTGTTTTCTGCCTGGAACACCTGTCGCCCAATGCCTGGATACTCTTCCCCAGGCTCCCCAATGCGTACCCGTACCTGCCCTTTGACATGGCGCAGGTCGTAGCTACACATCGGCAAAAGAAACTCAAGCGAGCACAGATTGTTGATATCCACAGCAGTGTTGATCTGATACAGCCCCTGCCCTTTCAGTACACGGCGGAGCAGGCTTTCAGATGACGGGCGATAGCGTGTCTGGTCAAAGCCGAATGACTTCTGCAAGCCGCGCACCGCCGCTATCTGCTCATTTTCCGACAGTCGATCCAGAGAAAACTCGCGTGCCCGGTGCTGGCAGAGCATTTCTATCTGCTTCCATAAACGGTCGTCACGTTCGCGCACAGTTACACCATTGATGGTAACCATGCCAAATGTGACGCCTGGAATACGTGTTTTTAATTTTTCATCAAGTTGTAATTGCATAGGTTCCTTTCAGCCTCCTGACCCGCAGGGTAACTGCGCAGCAGCGTTGGAGGCTGCCTTTACATAGCCGCTTTCGTTCCTTCGTTCGTTGTATCTCAGTAAGCGCGAGCAAAAATCGCCTCGCAGGTGGCAGGCTTACCGGTGTAGAAACACTTGCCCTCTACACCTCCCTCTGGCTGATCGAAAGGTATGACCCTCAGTGTGGCTTTCGTCTCTTCTTTGATAGCCAGTTCTGCTGCGCTATCTTCAGCCCATTTCACCCGTACAAAGCCATGCTTTTCTGCGATGATCTGTTTGAACTCTTCGTAACTGCCGGTAGAGTGAGTGTTTTGATCCTGGAATGCCTTCGCTCGCTGAAAAAGCGCCTGTTGCACCTCCTCCAGCAATGCGAGCAAGCGTGTTTCCAGGGCTTCTATGGCTATCGATTCCTTGACGCGATTGTCACGACGAACCAGCACGACGCTGTTGTTCTGTACATCGCGGGGACCGATTTCCATACGCACCGGCACGCCTCGCAGTTCCCATTCATTAAATTTCCAGCCCGGCGTGTTTTCGCTCAAATCAACCTTGACGCGCGCTTTGCCCTTAAGCATTTTTTCAACGCGCTCCACCATTTCGATAACTGCTGTTTTTTCTACATCTTTGCGCCAGATAGGCACAACCACCACCTGGTAAGGCGCAAGACGTGGAGGGAGAATCAAACCAGCGTTATCCCCGTGTACCATGATGATGCCACCGATAAGACGGGTGCTCGCACCCCAACTCGTAGTAGCACAGTATTTTCGCTGTCCATCAGCATCCAGGTATTGGATATCGAAGCTATTGGCAAAGTTTGTGCCAAGGTTATGGCTCGTACCAGCTTGCAAAGCTTTGCCATCACCCATGAGCGCTTCAACAGTATATGTGCGAAACGCGCCCGCAAATTTCTCGTTCTCGCTCTTGCGCCCGACAATGACCGGCATAGCCGCGTCTTCCTCGGCAAATGCCCTGTATACATCAAGCATCATGAGCGTACGTTCTTCGGCTTCTTCGATAGTGCGATGAGCAGTATGGCCTTCTTGCCACAGAAATTCAGCAGTGCGCAAGAAAAGGAAAGTGCGCTTCTCCCAACGCATTACATTGTTCCATTGATTTATTAAGATTGGCAGATCGCGATAGCTCTGCACCCACCTGGCAAAACTATGGCTAATAATGGTCTCGCTAGAAGGGCGAATAGCAAGTGGCTCTTCAAGTTCCTCACCGCCTCCACGTGTCACCCAGGCCAGTTCTGGAGCGAATCCCTCTATATGCTCAGCTTCTTTCTCGATAAAACTACGTGGAATGAGCAGTGGGAAGTAGGCATTGAGTACTCCTGTTTCCTTGAACCGGGCATCCATGAGTCGCTGAATATTCTCCCAGATGGCATAACCATAAGGCCGGATGATCATGCAGCCGCGCACAGGAGCATAGTCAGCCAGTTTAGCCTTACGCACTACCTGGTTGTACCATTGTGAAAAATTGTCATCCTGGTCGGTTATGTCTTCGACATACTTTTCTTCGTCTGCCATTTCTCCTCCTGGGATACTCAATGCTTCAAAGCTAAAAGTGAGCTTCTTCTGATCCAACAGACTAAAACAAACATGAAAAAACCCGTCCTAGTGATAAGGACGAGTTTGCTGCCCGTGGTGCCACCTCAATTGAACTGTGCTTCACAATACAGTTCCACTTACGCGGTCATACTTCTAAAACCGCTCCTCTTGCTAACGGTGAGGGTTCCGGTCAGTTTCTCACTGACGCTCTCAGGTGGGTTCGACGAGGCACCATCCACCGGCTTTCACTGTCCCGATTCGCTATTCGATTACGCCAATGTCTACTGATCCTGATCAGTGCGTTACCTGTCTTAGATTAGTAAGAAAAGGATACAGCATAATAGGGGGACTGTCAAGCTTGATTCTGGACTTATGAACATTTTCTCATCGCTTCAGTAATTTGTGAAACAGATCACAATTTTTCTGTGACTGAGTGTCTATCATTAATGCCGACACCCTGCTAAACTCACATCGGATGACTTTAACCTGGATGCTTTGTGTTTGAACTTCTCGATAAAAATCATCTATCCCGGGAGGTAATGTATGTATCTCATTCGCTCTCGTTCTTTCTTATGTACAATCCTGGGTTGCTGCCTGATCTTCCTACTTGTCTCATGCGGCTCTGAAGGAAGCAATACTGGTACGGCAACTCCCACAAGTAGCGGCACCCCGACTCAAGCGATAACACCTACTACTGCCACCACTGCCCCTGTACCGCCAACGCAGACCAGTTGTCCTCCTGCCGGAACAGCACGGGCATGGGTCACAGCCAACCTGGTGCTGGGAAGCAACCAGAATATCGTCTACGTTGTGAATGAATTTCCAACTAACTCTGTTATTGGCACGTTGAAACGTTTTGATCTGACTACGGGCAAGAAAACTGAAATTATCAAGATGCCCAAAGTGAGCATTTCCGAGGCAGCGCTCTCTTCTAATGGACAATGGATTCTCTTTGTTTCAGCGATGGGTCAGCAGAATGAACTCCAGATGGTACGCATGGATGGCCAGGGCTTGCAAACACTCTATTGCGCAGCAAATGGCAGCATCCAAAATGTCCTCTGGTCCACCAATCAGCAATCAGTGCTCTTCGGCGCGTCTGCCGCACCTGATGGATTCACGGGTATATACCTGCTCAACCTTGCGAACGGCACACTACAGTTGGAATTAAAACCCAATCGGAGCAATATCGGCTCATCATTCAGTATGCCTATCACGTGGCTTGATAATACGCGGGCCTACATCAGTTTTGCGAATTTCCCCATAGCCCCTCTTGATAGGCTCGGAATACTTGATACCAGTCGTGGGCCTGGTCAATCGATGAGTGATCTCACCACCGTCTACCAAGATAAGCTCAGCGCCTCATCCAATTATCCCTGCTGGGATGCAGATAGCAGCTATGATGGCAGCACACTTTTCATTAGCCAGTGTAGAGGACTCTCTGCACCCAATTGTAGCGGATCATGCCTTCTGGGTACGCGAGAAGGACCGAGTACGATCAACTCAGAACCCGCTGCAGGCGGTACACAGCATACTGTGCTCACAAGTCAAACGCTCGGTATAGCGACGGTACGGGCAATCTCTGCTCAAACCTTGTTGCTGGATGTTGAGAATTTCAGCATGAATCATCCCATTGATACCAGCCAGAATGGACTTTGGAAAGGGAGTAGTAACGGCTCTGGTCTAACCCGCCTCACGACTGAAGGGAAAGGGCAGTCCACGATCCTGAACCAATATACGCAGGTGCCATGGTCGAACGTTTCACGAGACGGCAGCATGTATGCGTTTGAGACAACCAACTCTGGGTCCGTGACCTATCCCTATACCTTTTCATTGCTCTTTGGCTCGCTGAGCGGAGGTGCGCCAACCACCTTCGCTTCCATCTCCGATGGCACACAGTTATCAATCGTGGGCTGGACGACGATGTGAATCCAGTACTTTACCACCTGGCTCAATCCGTGCTATGCTGTAAAAAACCGAAGTATAAACGTTTACAGGATGCTTCGCTACGCTCAGCATGACAGGGCGTGAGGTCTAAAAAGATGCTTCGCTGCGTTCAGCATGACAAGCCGTCCTAGCTGTCACTCTGAGCCCATTCGCTCCGCTCAGCATGACAGGGCGTGAAGTTGCGGTGAAAGTCTTATAGAGAGGATAGAGTATGCGACCTGAAGACCTGCAAGGACAGACACTAGGGCACTACCGTATTGTGAGACAGGTAGGTTACGGTGGCATGTCTACTGTGTTCCTGGCTGAGGATATCAATTTAGGACGCGAGGTCGCAGTGAAAGTCTTCTGGCCAAGACCAGGAGAGACGAAAGATTTTTTACGGCGCTTTTCGCGCGAGGCTCGAGTCCTGGCGCAACTCGATCACCCCAATATTCTACCGGTGTACGACTATGGCGAGCAGGACGGATATGCGTACCTGGTTATGCCATACATGGCGGGTGGTTCGCTTAAAGATCTGTTAAAAGTACGCCAGGTTCTTCCACCCGCAGAGGCAATTCGCCTGACTACAGAGGCGCTCAATGCGCTGCAATATGCTCACGAGCGCGGGCTGATCCACAGGGATATCAAGCCCGGCAACATGCTGTCCGAGGCGGATGGCAAGTTGATGTTGTGTGATTTTGGCCTGGTAAAGGTATTTTCTGCTGAAGGGGAAAACAAATCCGCTTTCGACACGGCCAGCGAGACAGGGCCAGCGATTACAGGCACACCTGAATATATGCCGCCCGAACAGATACACGGACAGCCTTCACCTGCCAGTGATATTTACGCTGTCGGTGTTGTGCTTTATGAAATGCTGACTGGAGTACGGCCATTCACCTCTAACAGCGTGATGAGCGTGCTGATGAAGCAGCTCAACGAGCAACCACGCCCATTGCGCGAGATCAATCCAAGGATTTCACCTCAGTTAGAGTCTGCTGTCCTGCGAGCGCTCGAAAAGGACCCATCACGACGTTATCAACGACCAATCGACTTTTTGCAGGCGCTAAGAAGGGCTGAAATGCCGGGAGACGTAGCAGGATCAGTAACGGCTATGCCTACCACTCCGACAGATTGGTCTACCCCAATTGCCAAAGAAATGCCAGGTTCTCCTCAAATACAACCTGTGATGTATAGCGCGGTTGATGAAGCAAATATGGAGACGGTCGCGAGCAATCCACAACTATACCAACCAGGAACAGCCCAACCGATTTCGCATCCAGGCGTTCCATACCAGGCGCCAAATGAGAGGACCCCAACAACTATGACACCACCAGGCAGGTATGCGCAAGGAGTACCTGTACTGCCTCCTGCGAGGCGCTCAAGCCGTTTACCAGTCGTGATTCTGGCAATTTTACTGGTGTTACTCGCGAGCCTGGTGCTGACTCTTGTAGTGACCCCTTTGGGGCATAACCTATTCGGTGGCCAGGAGCCGGGTACAGGCAATAACCCACAGGGCACGATACCCAACACCGGTGTAACGCCAGGCGCAACCACTAGCACAAAGGGAGGCAATGTCACACCCGGCAGCAATACGCAAGGGATGCCCGTGACCCAGGCCTCGTGCCCGGCGACAGGGTCTGCGCGAGCGTTTGTTGCTGCTCCACTCGCTTTGGGTAATGATCAAGCCATCGTCTATATTGTGAATGAAGGCACTCCTAATGCACCTACGTTTGGAACAGTAAAACGCTATGATACGAGTACAGGCGCTAAAGTCGAGATTAATAAGACGGCTAATACGCGCATCGATGATGCCCAGGTTTCAGCGGATGGGCAGTGGGTCTTGTTCACCGCACATGTTGCTGGACAGTCCGAACTGCGAGCAGTGCGGATGGATGGCCAGGGCTTACAGACATTGTTCTGTGCGCCAGCAGGTTACCGCATATTTGGGACGCAATGGTCCATTAATCAGAAATTAGTGGTGTTTGACGTCGGACAAGATACAGGTGGGGTAACCACATACTTGCTGAACATGGCAGACGGCTCTCTACAAAAGGAGCTGGTGACAGCAGCCCCGGGTCTTGCTTATCTACCACGTACCTGGCTTGATTTTACCCGTGTCTTGATGGTCGGTTTCGCACAAAATGCTGATGCGCCTCCACAAAATGTGTACCTGCTCGACACCAGTAAAGGGGCAAATCAGCAGGCCACGGATCTCCAACAAGTCGTTACCCTGGGGCAACCATGTTGGGACTTTGATAGCAGTTTTGATGGCACGAAGCTGTTTGTCAGCCAGTGTACCCCTGGCCAGCCTGAGGGTTCCAGTGCAGTGGGTGTACAGGCTGCAACAGGAGGCACGCTGAATACGTTCTTCACAAGTTCAACGCTCGCCATCAATAGCGTGCGCGTAATCGACCCCAACAATACGTACTTGCTGGCAACAGCAACCAACATGGGATTGGGAGTGAGTGGCGATATGAGAAACGATGGGCTGTATAAGCTCAAGACAGACGGCTCTGCACCATTACGTCTCACCTCCAATAAAGCAGGTGAATCAAGTAACCTGAACTCATTTTCACAATACTTCTGGTCAAACGTGTCGCGTGACGGCAAGCTGTACGCATTGGAGACGTCCAATTTCTCCACTGGCACTTATACGCTGATGTTTGGCTCATTGAACAGAGGCACGCCAACAACGTTCGCATCTCTCAGCGGAACCGTATTGGAGATCGCTGGCTGGACTAAGATGTAAGATAAGGAGGTACCTATGACTATCGAGAGCTTAGTGCTTGGCGGGGAGCGTGCTCCCGCCGCCGAAGGCAAGACATTTGCCGTTCTCGAGCCGGGATCGGGCAAACCCTTCGCCGAGGTAGCTGAGGCAGGAACTCAAGATGTTGAACGAGCCGTTCAGAGC
>WNGQ01007126.1_pt1 | contig 10767 bp, 8 predicted proteins | sample 5407661 | NCBI WGS metagenome assembly WNGQ01 (sample SAMN13153382, study PRJNA577476) | soil metagenome | isolation source: 60 cm soil or saprolite under Garry oak tree replicate 2 | place: USA:California | collected 2016-06-15
ATTCCCCAGGTCGGGCAGGTTTTTGTTTCCAACCTGACGCTCGAGCAGCTGCGGGACGTGCTGGTGTCGCGTTTGGGGCGGGTGTATTCGGGGGTCCAGCGCGGGCCGAGCGCGCGGACGCGACTCGACATCTCCGTGGCCAATGTGCGTGTGAGCCAGGTGTATGTGACGGGCGAAGTCCACCAGCCGGGCGCGTTCGAGATCAGCGCGCTGGGCACGGGTCTCACCGCCTTGTATGCCGCCGGCGGTGTCACGGCCCGCGCCAACATGCGGCGGATCGAGATCCGTCGCCTGGACTCGCTGGCGGCGACGTTGGATCTCTACGATTACCTGCTGCGCGGCGACACCCGGGGGAGCATTCGTCTCGAGACCGGCGACGTCGTGTACGTCCCGTTGCACGGGCGGCGCGTGCAGATCACGGGTGCCGTGCTCCGGCCCGCCATCTATGAGCTGAAAGAGGGGGAGGCGCTCTCGGACCTGATGCAGGCCGCGGGCGGGTTCCGCGCCGATGCCGCCCTCGACCGCCTCGTCATCCATCGGATCCTACCCGCCGCCCAACGCCGGCCCGGGCCGCTGCCGCGCGCCGCGGTGGACGTCCCCTTGGCCGCCGTGGCGCCGGGGCCCCAGGCCAGCCGGCTGCTCCCCGCGAGCGACGGCGGCGCCACGGCGCGCGCGGCGGACGACCTGGATGGCGTGATGATTCCGGCGCTGCCGCTCGAAAACGGCGACTCGGTCGTCGTGGACTCCATCGGGCCGCTCGAGAACGTGCTGTACGTGGGGATCTCAGGGATGGTCAACAAGCCCGGGCGCTATCCGTGGCAGGAGGGGATGACGCTGCGCGACCTCGTCAAGCTGGCGCGCGGCCCGAGCATCGGTGCCTACTTGAAGGACGCGGAGCTCGCCCGCCTTCCGGCGGATCGCTCGCAAGGCCAGCTCGCGGACACGCTCCGGGTCGCGATCGACTCCACGTATCTGCTCGAGCGCGATCGCAAGGGCCGCTACGTCGGCCCCTCCGGTCCTGCGTTTCCGGGCAGCGGCGCGCCCGAGGTCCAGCTTCAGCCGTACGACGAAGTCCTCATCCTGAAGCAGCCCGACTTCGAGCTGCAGCGCACCGTCCAGGTGCGGGGAGAGGTGCGCTTCCCCGGTACGTATGCGTTGCGATCGAAAGACGAGCGCCTCGCGGACATCATCGACCGGGCGGGGGGAGTGACGCCCCACGCGTACCTCAACGGTATTCGCTTCTACCGGAAGGAAGCGGAGGCGGGTCGCGTGGGCCTCGACCTGGGGCAAGCGCTCAAGAACCGGCGCCACAAGGACAATATCCTCCTCACGGACGGCGACTCTCTGTATGTCCCGCCTTACCTGCCCACCGTCCGAGTCGAAGGCGCGGTGAACTCGCCCGGCAGCGTGACCTACGTGACAGGCCAGGGCCTCGATTACTATCTCGATGCCGCCGGTGGGGTCACGTTCAAGGGCGACAAGAACCGTACCTTCGTCAAGCAGCCCAACGGGAATGTCCGCGCCGTGCATAAGCGGCCCTTGTTCTTCGGAAGGAGCAAGCCGACCCCCGAGCCGGGCGCGACGGTCGTGGTCCCCGAGCGGGACACGGCGAGCCACTCGGATGCGGCGGCGATCCTCGGGTCCGTGGCCTCCGTGGTCGCGGCCCTGACTACCATCGTCGTGATCATCGTGAACCACCCGTGATGCGGGCTGGGTCCGTCAACCCTGCTACCCGTCCCGTCGTACATTTGCCTGAGGAAATCGAATGGGTCAGACGACCGTGACACCACGGGTGCGTGCCGCCGACGACGAGATCCCGGGCATGCTCGGCGGGCGGCCGGTCCTCGTGACCGGTGCCGCCGGGTTCGTGGGATCCCACTTGGTCGAGCAGCTCCTCGACTACGGTGCGCGGGTCCACGTATTCGTCCGGGCAACCTCGTCCGGGATGCTGCACAATCTCGCGGCCGTCCAGAAGCGCATCACGATCCACCGCGGAGATCTCACCGACAAGCAGGCCGTCTCGCTCGCGTTGAAAGCGCTCCGATCGGACGGGGGTCAGTCGGTCATCTTCCATCTCGGGGCGCAGGCACACGTCGGTGAATCCTGGGCGCGGCCCTATGAGACCTTGGCCACGAACTTCCTGGGCACCCTGAACCTGCTCCAGTCCATCGTGGATACGGGGCTCGACGTGTATCGCGTGGACACCGCCGGTTCCTCCGAGGAGTACGGCAACCTCCTTCCCGAGGTGAAGGACCACTACCGGTTCGAGGGCGCCAGCCTGCTGCTCGACGAACGGTCTCCGTTGAATCCCCAGAGTCCGTATGCGACGGCCAAGGTGGCGGCCGACTTCGTGACGCGAAATTTTCACGCCGCCTACGGCATCCCGACGGTGGTCACCCGGATGTTCAACAACTACGGCCCCAGGCAGAATCCCCGTTTCGTGACGGGCACGATCATCACGCAGGCGTTGTCCCGGGATCACGTCGAGCTGGGGTACGTCAAGTCGAAGCGTGATTTCTGTTTCGTAAAGGACGGCGTGCGGGGACATCTCCATGCAGCGCTGTTCGGAAAGCCGGGCGAAATCTATGTCTACGGCTCCGGCCGCAACACCTCGATTCTCGAGTGGTGCCAGATGATCCTCGATATCGGGACACGCCACGGGATTTGGGGCCAGAAAGCGCTCAAGGTCGACACCAGCTCGCGCAGTCGACTCGGGAAGAGCGAGGTCGAGGAGCTCCGCGTCGATCACGCCAAGCTCAGCGCCTTGACCGGTTGGAGCCCGACGTACTCCTGGGAGGACGGCCTCCTGGAATCCATCAAGTGGTATGCGGCGAATCGCGAGCGCTGGATTGGACGCGTCGACTGGCTATAGGGCGAGCGACGCGATGATCGATTCCTTTTGGGACGGGAAGAGGATCGCGGTCACAGGAGCGACCGGATTTCTCGGGTCCCATGTGATCGACCGGCTCGTCGCGACCCGGCGCGTGCCCGCGCCGTCCATCGTCGCCATCGGGCACGGCGACGTCGATCTCCGCGTGGGCGAGCAGGCGCTGGCCGCCCTGCGGGCCTGTGACGTACTCCTGCACGTGGCAGGAGACGTGGGCGGGGCAGGCTACTCCTACGCGCACCCCGGCACCCAGCTCTACAACAACACGGTGATGGACCTGCAGGTGCTGGAAGCGGCGCGACGTTGCGGTGTGGCCCGCGTGCTCCTGGTGGGCTGCGTCGTCGGATACTCGCCGGCCTCGTCCGTTCCCCTCACGGAGACGCGGGTGCTCGAGGGACCCGTTCCGGAATCTTCCAGCGGCATCAGCCAGGCGAAGCGCAACGCCCTCGTCGCGAGCGTCTTGTACCATCGGGAGTTCGGCCTCAACGCGAGCGTCGTGATGCCGGCGAACACCTACGGCCCTCGCGACGAGCTCGATCTGGCGCGCGCGCACGTCATTCCGGCCACGATCCTCAAGTGTTTGACGAGCGACGAAGTCGTCGCGCTGGGCGACCCGGCGACGTCGCGGGATTTCGTCTTTGTCGAAGACGCGGCGGAGGGCATCTTGCTGGCCGCCGAGCTGCTGCCCCCCGGCGAGTGTGTCAACATCGGCTCCGGCGTCCAGACCTCGATCGGAGAGATGGTCGAGCGGTGCGTCGCGCTGACCGGGTTCAAAGGCGCCGTGCGGTTCGATGGCGCCGGCCCGAGCACCCCGTCGCGACGGCCCCTGGACCTCGCGCGCGCCCGACAGCTGCTGGGATACGTGCCCGGCCATTCATTCGACAGTGGCCTCACCCGGACGATCGCCTGGTATCGCGCGGCGCTGGCCTCCGGTACCCGGGTGTGAAGCTGCTCGTGACCGGCGCCGCCGGCTATCTCGGGTCGACACTCGTCCCCGTACTGCTGCGAGCGGGGCACGCCGTAACCGCCATCGACAGTTTGACGAAGCCGGGATTCCTCCTGCACGTCGCGGCGGAACCGGGGTTTGCCTTTCATCGGGTGGACGTCACCGACACGGCACAGGTCCGCCCGCTCCTGTCGGGCGTCGACGCGGTCGTTCACCTCGCGGCGATCGTGGACGAGCAGGAGTGTGCCGCGGACGAGGCACGCGCGTACCGGGTGAATACCTGGGCCACGCAACAGCTCGTCGCACTCAGCCGGGAGGCCGCGGTCCGACGGTTTCTCTTCGTTTCCACGGCGAGCATCTACGGCGCCTCGTCCCACGACGCGCCCGCCACGGAGGGCGACCCGGCCAACGCGCGCACGATTTACGCCAAGTCCAAGCTCCAGGCCGAAGCGGCGGTGGTGGGAGCGGCTGCGGCGAGCTTCGTGCCGATGGTGTTCCGGTTCGCGAGCCTCATGGGCGTCTCTCCGATCGTGCGCTACGACGGCGTCATGAACCGCTTCCTGCTGCACGCGGCGCGCGACGGGACCATCCCGGTACGGGGGGGCACCTCGTGGCGCCCATGCCTCCACGTGCGCGACGCCGCCCGCGCGGCGCGGGCGTGGCTCGAGCTCGATCGGCCCAGCCCTGCCGGCACGCTCCTCAACGTGGGCGAAGGCAATTATCAAAAGCGCCACCTCGCCCAGGTGGCCGCCGGCGCCTTCCCATCCGTGAAGATCCAGATCGATGACGTGGCGGGCGACCGTGATTACTGCGTGGACTTCACCAAAAGCCGCCGGCTGCTCGGCGGCTACGCCGAGGCCGGCCCCGACGTCGCGGCCGCCGAGCTGAGCCGCGCGTTTCTCGGCGGGCTGTTGCGGCCGGAGCCGGATGCCTCGGCGCCATGACCAAGCCCAACGCCTTCATCCCACAAGTCGCCCCCTCGGTCGGCGAGGCGGAGGTGGAGCACCTCAGCGCCTATCTGCGCAGCGGCGGCTGGCTCACGGAATTCGAGGAGACCGAGCGGTTCGAGCGGATGATCGCCGAGTGGCTCGGGGTGAAGTATTGCAGCGTGGTCAACAACGGCACGGTGACGCTCGTATTGTCACTTATGGCGCTGGAGGTAGGGTCGGGCGACGAAGTCGTGGTCCCCGACTTGACCATGATCGCGACGCCGAACGCCGTCAAGCTCGTCGGCGCATCGCCGGTCATGGCGGACATCAATCCCGACACGCTGTGCGTCGATGCCGACACGGTCCAAGCCGCGATCTCCCCGCGCACCCGGGCCCTGATGCTCGTGAGCCTGAACGGCCGGTTCCCTGCGGACATCACCGAGATCCAGGCGCTGTGCGAGCGCAAGGGGATCGCGCTCATCGAGGACGCGGCGCAGGCGTTCGGCTCGCGGCACGCAGGGCGCCCGATCGGCACCTATGGCGTCATCGGATCCTTTTCGTTCAGCCCGCACAAGATCATCACTACCGGTCAGGGAGGCGCGCTGGTCACGAACGACGAGCGGCTCCACCGCCGGATCGAGCGCCTCAAGGACTTCGGTCGCGACGTTCCGGGGCGGGACGTGCACCCGTTCCTCGGCTGGAATTTCAAATTTACCGACGTCCAGGCCGTTATCGGCATCGAGCAAATGAAACGACTCGAGGAGCGCATCTCGCGGAAGCGCGCCATGTTCGAGCGCTACCGGACCAGGTTGCGCGCGGTCGACGTGGTGGAGTTCGTGCCCACGAATCTCGCCGAAACGACGCCGTGGTTCATGGATATCCTGTGCGACGATCCCACGACCCTGGCGACCGCGCTCAAGCAGGCCGGCGTCGGCACGCGACCGTTCTACCCACCCGTGCATTCGCAACCGATCTACCCGCAGGACGGGGCGCGATTCCCCGTGACATCACGCGTGACCGCCCGGGGCCTCTGGCTCCCGTCCTCGGTCGCGCTTGCCGACGCGCAGATCGATTACGTCTGCGACTGCGTGCGGAGTCACTTCCTTGGCTCCTAGGACGGCCCCCGTCGACGAACTGAGAAGCAGCTTCGCCTTCTTCGTCGTGTCCTGCGACGCCTACTCGGATCTGTGGAATCCGTACTTCCAGCTGTTCTACCGGTTCTGGCCCGACTGCCCCCTGCGGGTACTGCTCCTCAGCAACCACCTGCGACCAGACCGACCGGAAGTGGAGAGCGTGCGCGTCGGGCGCGACGTGTCGTGGTCGGACAATCTCCGGCTGGCGCTCGACCGCGTCGACGAGCCCTACATCGTGCTCGCGATCGAGGACCAGTTCTTCTGCGGCCGCGTCGATTCGACGGCCGTGAACGCGGTCCTCGCCTGGGTCCTGGACCACGAACCGAACTACGTGAGACTGCTCCCCACGCCGCGCCCCGACGGCCCCTACGATGACCTGGTCGGCGTGGTCTCGCGGGGAACGGTGTATCGCGCGAGCACGGTCTACTGTGTGTGGAAGAAGACCGCGCTGGCCGCGCTGCTTCGCAGCGGGGAAGACGCCTGGGAGTTCGAGATCAAGGGAGGGGAGCGTGCGGACGCCTTGGACGACTTCTACTCCGTGTGGAAACCCTGTTTCCCGGTGTCCCACGGTGTGATCCGGGGGCGGTGGCTCCCGGGGGAGCTGCGGCGTCTACGGCGCCTCGGCGCCGAGATCGATCCCGCGCGTCGCCCGGTGATGACGCCGCTCCAGGTGACCGCGTTTCGCGTCGCGCAGCTCCGGTCGCGCCTGCTGCGAGTCGCACCCGCGGGCTGGGGACGGCGGCTGAGGAGCCTGCTCGCGGGCTGAGGCCCCTGCTCACACCGTGAAGTCGAGAAACTCTCCGAACCGTCGCGCCCACAGCTCCAACGCGATCGGGTTGAAGATGTCTTTAAAGGAGAGGGGACCGCGGCCGGCCGGGGAGCGACAGTAAACGTCGTACCGCCGCCGCAGCGCGGCCTGGTCCACCAGCCCGTGAGCGGCCGTCACCATCTCCTCCCGCAGCAGGGCCTCCAGCTGCGGCCGCAGCTCGATCTTGAGCCATTCGCTCTGCGGGTTGGAGAAACCCTGCTTGTCCCGCCGCCACGCGATTTCGGGAGGCAAGTCCTGCTCCATCGCCTTTCGGAACACCCACTTGGACCAGCCCCGGCGCATCTTCCATTGCGGGGCGAGCGGCAGCAGCAAGTTGACGAGGCGATAGTCCAGGTAGGGCAAGCGGATCTCGCGAGCGAGCGCCATGGACATTCGATCTTCGTAATGCAGCAATGCCGGCAGTGAGAAGCGGTACATGTCCGCCAGTTGCCGCTCGACCACCCCCCCGACCCCGAGCCCGATGTCGAGCTGGGATTCGACGCCGTGGAGCCGGGGCCCCCGAATGTCGATGGGCTTGGGCACGAGGGCCTTCGGCAGGTAGCGCTTCGCCTCATTGAGCCGGACGTAGGGCAGCGCCGTGCCGCCCGCCGCCAGCTCGGACAGCACGCGCAGCCCGCGGACCAGGTTGCCGGAGCGGAGCAGCGATTGCAGGTAAAAGCCCCAGTACTTGAGATAGCCGCATAACAGCTCGTCCCCGCCCTGACCGCACAGGATGACCTTCACCCCCAGTTCCTGGGCCCGCTGCATCAGCAGGTAGTGCGCGACCGGGTTCAGGGTGCCGATCGGCTCATCGTTGAACCAGATCACCTGGTCGAGCAGCCGGAACGCGTCTTCGGCCGTGAAGCGCACCCGGCTGGTACGGACGGCGCCCCCCAGGAAGGTCGCCATGCGCTCGATGAACGCCGCTTCGCTGAAGCGCGGATCGTCGCTCACGATGGACAGGATCTGGAGCTCACCGTCGCGGCCGAGCACGTGCTGCATCGCCGCGGCGATACAGGAAGAATCGACGCCGCCCGACAGCAACACCCCGACCGGAACGTCGCTGCGCAGTCGCAGCCGCACACTGTCGATGAAGGTCTCGCGCATCTCGTCGAAGGCGGGAGGCGTGCCATCTCGCAGGATCTCCTCGAAGGGAGGGGTCCAGTAGCGGTGGCGCGAAGGCGCGAGTCGGGTCGGACTCCGCAGGTCGAAACGCATGAAGTGCCCCGGGGGGACCGCCTCGATCCCCCCGAAGAACGTCTCTTCCTGCGCGTCGAGCTGCGACTGCAACAGATAGCGTGCGACGGCAGTACGGTTTACGGCGAACCGCCGCTCGCCCGCACCAAGAATGCCCTTGATCTCGGAGGCGAACAGACAGCGGTGATCCGCCAGGTGCCAATACAGCGGCTTGACGCCAAATCGGTCGCGTGAGAGCAGCAGGACGCCGGCGTCCTGGTCCAACCACGCGAGGGCCCACATGCCGTTGAACCGCGCGAGCGCCGACTCCCCCCACGTAGCCAGGGCCTGCAGCACGACTTCCGTATCACACGTTGTGCCGAATCGGACACCGGCGCTCTCGAGGTCGGCCCGCAGCTCGCGGTAGTTGTAGATCTCGCCGTTGTACACGAGCACCTGACGGCCGGAGGCCGAGACCATCGGTTGCAGGCCGGCATCCGAGAGGTCCAGGATGGCGAGGCGGACGCTTCCGAGCGCGACATCGGCGCCGCCGACCCGACCGGACCACGTGCCCTGCCCGTCGGGGCCGCGGTGCGCCTGCAGGCCGACCATCCGGCCCAAGCCGTCAGCCGGCGACAGGGTGCCGGGGAGCGAAATGATGCCTGCAATACCGCACATCGCGTCGTATCGCCTCCGTCCTCAAGATCGGCCTCCGGGCAACCTATCCGAAACAGGGGTTGTTGCAAGAGAGAACAGGCTGTTCGTGCTCACCTGAGCGCACCGAATGGTCTACGGCACGAGCCGATACGCTCCCAACAGCATCAGGCCGGCGCGAGGCACCTTCGCGCCACGACCGACCAAGGTGAAGCCCGCTCTTTCGATGACGCGAATCGAAGGGGTGTTCGTCTCTTGCACCAGATACCAGAACGTGCGCCCCTCGCGATGCAGCAACGCCACGGCGGCTTGGATGGCGCTGGTCGCGAGATGCCGTCCCCGGTGGTCCTCCGCCGTCCACGTGTCACCAATCTGCAGGTCGTCCTTCCCCATGAAGGGGAACCTGAAGAAGCGCGGAAAGATCATCGATCGATGCACGACCCGAGCGTTCTGCAGAACGAGAAGGGCTGCGTAGTCGCGATTGCTGAAAATCGACGAGCGGTGGAACAGCCACCACACGACATAGGGCGGGCGCAGACGGCCGTCCGGGCAGTACCTGAGAAGGCCGGGGCGCCACAGCCTCATGGCGTAGCCGGGCGGCGCACTCGTTGGGTTCGCGAGCGTGTCTCCGGGGCGGTGCGCAAAGAAGAGCATCGAGCTCATGCACCGCCCACCGCTTCCAAGTACCTGACCATTTCCGGGTAGATGACCGAGACGCGAAACCGGCGCGTAAAAAACCGCTCCGCGTTGCGCTGGAGCTCTCCGAGACGCTCCGGATGGTCTCGCAGCGACACCAACACCGACGCGAGCATCGCGGCATCGCCGGGCGTATAGTCCACTCCGAAACTGCCTTCGGCCAGCATGCTCTGAAACTCACCTCGGAGGCTCGACACCACGGCCAAACCGGCTGACAGGTATTCTGCCACCTTGTTGGGCACGCTCTGCAGTGCCCCAGCGGCGTAGCAGGCCAACCCCACCTGCGACTGCCGCATGACCGCGGCCAGCTCCGACGGTCCCACCCAACCAGGAAATACCACGCTTCCGACGCCTCGAGCCCTCGCCTGCAAGGCCTCCGCCTTGCCTCCGTGACCGCACAACACGAACTGGATGTCTCGTACCCCGGCATCCCACAGCCGGCGAGCGGCCTCGATCACCGTTTCGAGGTCGTACGACTGTTCAAACTGCCCCGCGAAGCAACACACCAGGTGCCGCGGGTCGACCCCGGCGGCCGCCAGCGGGCTCGACTCGGCGGCATCCGGTGACCGTACGGGCTCGGGAGACGGATGGCCAATCGGGAACACGCGGTCCATCGGACCTGCGTCGCGGCCCGCCTGGCGGAGCCCCCAGTCGAGGTAGCTCTGCGACACCGCCACGATTCCCCGGGCGTGTCGCAGGGTCCGCCGGTTCAAGCAGCGCCACGGAAACAGGGTCGGCTGCATCACGCGGCGGTACCGCGCGGGGATCGCTTGGAGCAGCAGGTCGGGCCAGAGATCTCGGATGTCCACCACGACGGGAACGCCGTGTACTCTCCCGTACTCGCCGGCCACCCACGCCACTTCGGGCGCGGGGATCGCCGCCACGATGAGACTCGGCTTGTCCTGTTCGCGCACGCGTCTCCACAGCCGGTGGGCCAACTGGATGTTGAACCGCATCCGGCCGATGCCCACGTGCCGCCGGTAGCCGCGCACGTACAGCAGCTCCAGCGCGTAACCAGGCTCGACCTCCACACGCGCATCGCTTTCATATCGCTGGCGCTTCAGCGCGTGGGCGAACGTGGGGGCCCACCGCACGACGCGATGGCCCGCGCGCACCAGGCTCTCCGCCAGCCACGTGTAGCGAAACGGCCGGAACGGCCGGTCCACCGGAAGCAGCTCGCCGATGTGCACCAGCCACACGAGCATCAGGCGAGCCGGCCGGGCTCAAATCGGCACCGGCGCATACTCGAGTGTAGCGTCACCTCGGATGGCTGGATTTCAGCCGCGTGGGCCACGCACGGTGCGCCGCCACGGGAGCGTCAGACGGTCGAGTTCGGCGTACAGCTCGGGACGGGTTCGCCGTTCGAACGCGAGCTGCTCGACCACGAAGACCGCCCCCGCCGCCACGATGAAGCCGAACAGTGCCGCCAGGAGGGCGTTGGCGCCCAACCGGCCGCTGCGCTCGACCGACCCCTCCGGCTGCTCGATGACGGTAATGACGGGTGTGTCCTTCACCGCATCGACCCTGGCCTGTTCGTA
>WNGQ01009678.1_pt1 | contig 10767 bp, 8 predicted proteins | sample 5407661 | NCBI WGS metagenome assembly WNGQ01 (sample SAMN13153382, study PRJNA577476) | soil metagenome | isolation source: 60 cm soil or saprolite under Garry oak tree replicate 2 | place: USA:California | collected 2016-06-15
GGCGGCGATCCCGCCGCCGCGGCCATTCTCGCCATGGCAGGCGGCGCATTTCTGCGCATAGACCGGAGCGCCTTGCGCGGGCGTGCCGCTGCCGGCAGGCAGTCCGGTGCCGTCGGGCATGATGGTGATGTCCCAGGGGGCGAGGTCGGCAGGCGAGATCGGCTTGCCGAGATTTGGTCCGTCGGCCAAGGCCGCGCCCGCCCCGAATGCAAGCACAAGCGAAACGGCGCCGAGCGGAAGCTTACGCGTAGACATGCTTGACCTCCCCCTTGGCGTCGACCGCCCAGCTGGTGATGGCGTTGAAGTGCTGGCTCGGGAAGCCGGTGACCGGCGGGGGTCGCGTGGTCTGGCCGCGCATGGCCACAAAATCCGCCCGGGTCGGCTGGAAGTTGCCGCCCTCGTCCCAGGCCCGGCTTTGCAGGATCGCGGGACCGCCGTCCCAGCGCCAAGGCATCCGGAAGCGGGTGAAGGCCTTCGGCAGCACCGGATCCTGCAGCGCCGCCTGCGCCCAACTCTGGCCGCCGTCGGCCGACACCATGACCTTGGTGATCCGCCCGGTGCCGGAATAAGCGACGCCGGAAATCTCGTAGATGCCGGGCTCCCTCAAGGCGAGCCCATGCGAGGGTCGCGAGATGAAGGATTTGACCTCTTGCAGGAAGTAGAAGCGGTAGGCCTTTCCGTTCGGAAGGATCTGCGAGTAGGTCCGCGACTCGTAGACGCTCATCGCCGGCTCTTCGGTGAGCATGACCCGGCGCAGGTATTTCACGTTCATGTTGCCTTCGTAGCCGGGCAACCACAGGCGCATCGGATAGCCCTGGCCGGGCTGGATACGCTCGCCGTTCTGGTAGAGCGCGACCATGGCGTCGTCCAAGCCCTTGGCCAATGGCACGCTGCGGTGCAGGCGCGGGGAATCCGCGCCTTCACAAATCATCCACTTCGCCTTCGGGTCGATGCCCGCCTCTTCGAGCAGCGTCGAGAGGAGGACGCCGCTCCACTCGGCGCAGGAGGCGAGACCGTGCAGCGCCTGCACGTTCTCTTGCAGCGCGATATTGGAAAACAACGGCGCGCTGTTGCCGCCGCATTCGACGAAGCCGATGCGCGACACCATCGGATAGCGCGCGAGCGCATCGAGGGTGAACACCAACGGCCGCTTGACCAGGCCGTGGATCACCAGCCGGTGCTGGTCCGGGTCGATGTCCGGGACGCCGCCATGGCAGATCGTGAAATGCAACCCGTTCGGAGTGATGATGCCGTTGAGCAGCTGGTGGGGTGTGCGCGCGCGAGAATTGCGCGGCACATTGTCCGGATTGTCCACCGTGCGCACGACGTTCTTCTCGAACCGCGACGCAGTCTGATAGGGCTGGATGACGGCGCCGACTTCGTTGCTCCATGGCCCGTCGACGAGCGGCTCGGCAGCCGCGCCGGCGAGCGAGCCGCCGACGCCGGTGCCCATCGTTCCCGCGAACATGATGCCCCGCCCGAGCAGCGCGCGACGGTCGAGCAGACCATTGCCGGCAACGACCTCCGGTTCCTGCGACCTGCGGCTTGATTGCTTGCTTGCCATGGGTTTCCTCCAATCAAATCCGGTCCGGGAAGCGGACGATGAAATTGTCCCGGTTGGGCATCTTCACCTTCGGCAGCGTCTGCGCGTCCATCACATCGTTCTCGCCGATGAGCTTGTTGAGCGCGAGGATGTAGGCGGTCAGCGCATAGACTTCGTTATCGGTGAGCGTCCTCGGCTGCGTCCACGGCATCGCCCGGCGGATGAAGTCGAAGAGCGTCGTGGCATTGGCCCAGAAATTGGCGATCGTCTTATTGGCCTCGATACCACCCGCGGCGAGCGGAGGATTCCCGACCAGGCCGGCATTGCGCCCGCCAGTGGCGTTCTCGCCGTGGCACACCGCGCATTTCTGGGCGTAGATCGGAGCGCCCTGCGCAGGTGTTCCGCTGCCCGGCGGCAAATTGGTGCCATCCGGCAGGATGGTGATGTCCCACCCCTTGACGTCGGCTTCTCCGATCGGCCTTCCGAGCCCGGGCGGCTCGGCGAAGGTCATGCCTGGGGCGAGGACGAGCAGGACAGCGGCGGCCAAGGTCTTACGCATAGACATGCTTGATCTCTCCCTTGCTGTCGATCGCCCAGCTGGTGAGGCTGTTGTAGTGCTGGTTCGGGAATCCCGCCACGTTGGGAACCGTCTTGGTCTCGCCGCGCACGGCCACGAAATCGGTGCGGAGCGGCTGGAAGTTGCCGGCCTCGTCCCAGGCGCGGCTTTGCAGGACCACCGGTTGGCCATCCCAGCGCCAGGGCATGCGGAAGCGGGTGAACGCCTTGGGGTGCACCGGCCCTTGCAGCGCCGCTTGCGCCCAGCTCTTGCCGCCATCGGCCGAGACCATGACCTTGGCGATCCGGCCGCTGCCCGAATAGGCGATGCCGGAAATCTCGTAATAGCCGGGCTCCTTCAGCGTCAGGCCGAATGATGGATGGGTGATGAAGGATTTCACCTCGTTCACGAAGTAGAACTTGTAGGCCTTTCCGCCCGGCAACAGCGGCGAGTAGTTCCTGGCCTCGTAATAGGTCATGGCCGGCTGATCGACCAGCTTGATGCGGCGCAGGAACTTGACGTTCATGTTGCCTTCGTAGCCGGGCAGCAACAGGCGCATCGGATAGCCGTTGCCGGGCATCAGCCGCTCGCCGTTCTGGTAGAGCGCGACCATTGCATCGTCCAAGCCCTTCTTGAGCGGCACGCTGCGGGTCAATGCGAGCGAGTCCCCGCCCTCGGCGAGCAACCAGGTCGCCTTCGGATCAATGCCCGTCTCCTCGATGAGAGTGGACAGCAGCACGCCGGTCCATTCGGCGGAGGAGACGAGGCCATGGAGCGCCTGCAGGTTGGCCTGGATCGGCTCCTTGGAGAACATCGGCGCGCTGTTGCCGCCGCATTCGACGAAATGCTGGCGGGTCACCATCGGGTAGCGCGCAAGCGTGTCGAGCGTGAAGACCTTGGGCTGCCTGACCATCCCGTGGATCACCAGCCGGTGCTGGGCCGGATCGATGTCCGGGATGCCGGAATGGTTGATCGTGAAGTGCAGGCTGTTAGGGGTGATCGTGCCGTTGAGCAGATGATGCGGCGTGCGCGCGTGCTGGGTTCGCGGCTCTCCGTTCGGATTGCTCAGCGTGCGCACGACGTGCTTCTCGAATCGGGACGGCGTCTGCAGGACCGGCGTGACGGTGCCTGCCGCTTCGCTCCAGGGATCATCTTTCAGCGGCTCGGCGGCAGCGTCGGCGAGCGAACTGCTGAAGCTTGTCGCAGTCGCGCCCGCGAAAACGATGCCTCGCCCGAGGAGCGCGCGCCGGTCGAGCAAACCATTGCCCGCAACCGGTTCGAACGGGGGAGCCGCGGCACCGCCTTTGCGACGTTTGCTTGTGCTCATGATCTTCTCCCTGAAGTAGAAGTAGAGGCGATAGCTTGCTGTTGTTTGGATGATTTGGGCGCCAAAGGTGCGCTTTTTTGGCGGGGGGCGCAACGTCAACGCCTGCCCCTGCGGCAACTTGGTCCGCCGCTTAAGCCCGGCCGGATCCATCGAGCAGCCAGCCGAATTTCTCCCGCGCCTTGCGGGCGACCGCCGCGCTCGGCGCGTTCGAGGGCGGGAAGTCCTCGCGCCAATGCCAGGGCTTGCAGGCGTTGATCAGCGCGACCGAATGGGTGATGTCGCCGGATTTGCGCCGCTCCGGCGGGATCGCGGGGTCGGCGTTGGAATCCCAGGACCCGGTGATGAACTGGATCGATTCCTTGGGATCGGTGCGCGTGATCATCGCCCACAGCATGTGGTCGAGATCGGTGGCATCGACGTCGTCGTCGACGACCACGATGTATTTCGAGGCATAGGCCGAGGCGCCGCATTGGGCGGCGACGTGGGCGGCCTGGACCGCATGCCCCGGATAGCGCTGCTTGATCGAGACCGCATGCAGCATGCGCGCGCCGCCGACCTCGTGGCACCACACCTGCTGCACCCCAGGCACCCCCGCATTGGTCATGTTCTGCTTGATCATCGCCGAGCGCATGACGGCGCGGTAGCGCGCCATCTCGTCCGGGCCCGCGCCCATCGGCGGCACGCCGAGCAGGATCGGATCGTTGCGGTGATAGATCGCCTTGATGTCGAGCACCGGCATCTGCCGCTTCCCGCCGGCGTAATGCCCGGTCCATTCGCCGAACGGTCCTTCCGGATGCGTCCGGTCGGGCGCGACATAGCCTTCGAGCACGATCTCGGCATTGGCCGGGAAGGGGAGGCCGGTGACCTTGCCGCGCACCATCCGGGTCGGCCGCCCGCGCATGCCGCCGACGATGTCGAGCTCGAACACGCCGTAGGGCGCCTCCACGCCGCCATAGAAGAAGGCGATCGGATCGCCGCCCAGCACCATCACCACCGGCATCGCCTCGCCGCGGGCGAAATATTTCTCGCGGTGGATGAAACCATGGTGGCCCTTGGCCATGACCACCCCGACCGTATTGCGGTCGTGCACCTGCGCCCGGTAGGCGCCGGCATTGAGCCAATTCTCCTCGGGGTCGAGCGTGATGCTGTAGGTGCCGGTGCCGATGTAGCGGCCGCCGTCCTTCTCGTGCCAGATCGGGGAGGGGAATTTGGTGACGTCGACCTCGTCGCCCAGCATGACGTTCTCGAGCACGGGCCCGTCCTCGACGATCTCATGCGGGATGATTTTCTGCTCGCTCAGATAGGCCTCCCGGTAGGCGTCACTTAGCTCCCACTTGCTCAGGTGCTCGGGGAAGCCGAAGGTCATGTTGCGGCGCTTGCCCGCGAACATGTTCATGAGCACCCGAAATCCTTTCGGACAGCCGGGCACGTCCTCGAACACGACGCAGGGACCATTTTCCGCCCGCAGAACGGCTTCGGCGGCAAGCCCGATATCCTCCTGCCAGCTCGCCCCGCGCACCGTGCGCACTTCGCCGAGCCGTTCGGCCTCGACGAGCCACTCGCGCAGATCGTCATAGGCGATGTGGGGCGCGACATTGCTGCGGTCGGTCATGGCAGTCGTTCCTGTTGGTCTCGTTCTGTCATATCACGCCGGACTATTTTGTGCCGCGCGGATCAAGGCAAGCAGGCGCTCCGGGGTCACGGGCAGATCCCTGATCCGCACCTTGAGCGGCCGCAGCGCATCCTCGATGGCCGAGACGATCGCAGCCGGAGCGCCGATGGTGCCGCTCTCGGCCGCGCCCTTGACGCCGAGCGGGTTGAGCGGCGTCGGCGATTCCATGTGATGGATTTCGATCGGCGGAACGACGTCGGACGTGGGGAGGAGGTAGTCCGCCAAGGTCACCGTCAGGGGTTGCCCCGAATCGTCATAGCGCATCCATTCGTAGAGGGTCGCGCCGATGCCATGCACGACGCCGCCATGGACTTGGCCCTCGACCAGCATCGGATTGATCATGCGGCCGCAATCGTGGACCACGAGGTAGCGCCTGAGCCGCACCTCTCCGGTCTCGCAGTCGACCTCGGCCTCCACCACATGGGTCCCGTTGGTATAGGTCATCGCGGGCGGCTGGTAGTCGCTCGACGCCGATAGACCCGGTGTCATGTTGCCAGGGAGCGAAAATCCCGCCACCCCTTGCAGCGCATGCGCGACCTCGCCGAGCGTGTGCTTGAGGTTGGCGACGCCTTTGACCCGCACGGTGCCATCGACAAGTTCGAGATCGTCGGGCGCGACTTCGAGCATCGAGGACGCCGCCTGTCGCGCCTTCTCGGCCACCATGCGGGCGGCGAGATGCACGGCGTTTCCCGCGGTGACCGCCTGGCGGCTCGCATAGGCGCCGAGGCCAAGGGGGCTCGCAGCGGTATCGCCAGCAGTCACGTGAATGTCCTCGGGGCGCACGCCGAGCGCCTCGGCCGCGAGTTGCGCCACCATCGTATGCGTGCCCTGGCCCTGGTCCGCCGCGCCCGTGGCCACAAAAATCTTGCCCGAGGGGCCGATCTCAACCCTCGCGCTTTCGAACGGGCCGCGGCCGGTGCCCTCGACATAATTCGCAATTCCGATGCCGATGCGACGGCCCTCCCGCCACGCCGCCTCGCGCCGCGCCGGGAAATCGGTCCAGCCCGCCGCGGCGAGCGCGCGCCGCTGGCATTCGGGATAGTCGCCGCTGTCATAGGTCATCGGCAGCCCGTCGCGGGTCTTGACCTCCGTGACGTAAGGCATCCTGTCCGGCGGAACGAGATTTCGCCGCCGCACCTCGTCGCGCCCAATTCCAAGTTCGTCGGCGATGCGGTCGATGAGGCGCTCCATCACGAACGTGCCCTGGGGCCGGCCAGCGCCGCGGGTTGAGGTCGCCGGGACCATGTTGGTGAGGCAGCAGGAAACTTCGAGCTGCAGCGCCGGGAGGACATAAGGCCCGAGCAGATTTGTGGTCGCGTTCTGGGGCAGCGAGAGGCCTGACGGCGTGGCGGCACCATGGTCGTGGCGAAGATGGCCGCGGATCGCGGCGAGCTTGCCTTGCGCGCTGACGGCGGCCTCGACCTCCCAATCCTGCTCCCGCTCGTGATTGGTGGCGGTGAAACTCTCCCGGCGATCCTCGACCCATTTGAGCGGGTACGCGAGCAACAGCGCGGCCGCAGGCACGACCAGCTCCTCCGGATAGAACGGATTCTTCGGGCCGAATCCGCCCCCGACCTCGGGCGCGATCACGCGCACCTGGTGCTCCCCAAGCCCGAGCGCCTCGACCAGCACCCGTTTGACCTTGTGCGGCATCTGGGTGGAGTCCCAGACCGTGAGCAGATGCTCGGCGGCGTCAAAGCGGGCGACGACACCGCGCCCCTCGATCGAATGGCCGCCGCCCTTGTGAATGCGGAAATGCTCGGAGACCCGATGCGCGGCGCTGGCGAAGGCGCCCTCGATATCGCCGTATTTCATCGTCCAACGGGCGACGAGATTATCGGGGCAGTCGAGCCGGGCCTTGGGCGCGTCGCGCTCGAGCCCCGCGCGCGGGTCGAGCACGGCAGGGAGCGGCTCGTAGTCGAGCTCGACCAGGCTCGCCGCGTCCTCCGCAATGGCTCGGCTCTCCGCCACGACCAGTGCGACGGGCTCACCGACGTAGCACAGCTCTTTCTCCGCGAGATAGCTCGGATCGACATGGAACCGGATCGCCGCGACCGGCAGCGCGAGTGGAACCGTGTTGGAGGTGAGCAAGGGACGCAGGTCCCGATGGGTCAGGACGGCTCGCACGCCGGGCAGGCTGCGCGCTCTCGCGCAATCCACGCCGCGAAGCCGCGCGTGGGCGACCGGACTGCGCACGAAGGCCGCGTGCATGAGGTCCGGAAGCTCGATGTCGTCGACGAACCGGCCCGCTCCCCGCAACAGCCTCGCATATTCGACCCGCATGATCGGCCGGCCGAAAAGAGCCGCGGCCATGTCACTGGTCATTGTCGCGCTCGATGCGGATCGTAGTCATGACCGGGCATTGTCCCCTAGACGCTAGCTTAGAAGCGGGTTTCGTTCTTCTTGACGCACTATTCGGTCGTCACCCCCGGGCTTGACCCGGCAATCCATCTTCTTCGCATAAGGTTTTTATGCGATGGATCGCCGGGTCAAGCCCGGCAATGACGAACGTGCACAATGGCTGAGCCAAGGTGATCGGATTGAAGCTTAGATCAGCGCACGAACTGATCGGTGAACAGCCCGTCGTAGGACTTGAGCTTCTCCTCCGGCTTCAGCAACCCCGCTTCGATGTTGAAGAGTTCCGCGTTCTCGAGCCCGGCCTTGGTCACCAGGAGCGAGCGCGGGGTGATCTTGCGGATGTCCTCGAAGGCGGCGGCGATCTGGCGTTCGTCGAACTGGGCGAAGCGTTTCCTCAGGAGCGGCAGCGCCTCGCCCGGGCGATCGAGCATCAAGGCGACCGCCTCGCGGAAGGTCCTGCCCACGCCTTCGCACAGTGCCCTGCGTTTCTCGCAGGTCTCGGGCTTGGTCGCGACGGCGGTATTGACGAAAGGCGCCAGTTCGGGCGGGTCGCCGTCGGGGCCGCTCGCGAGCATCACTGCCTCACCGTCGAGCACGGGCTTCTGCGCCCAAGGCGGCGCCATCGCGAAACCGTCGATCGCCTTGGTCTGCAGCGACACCAGCATGTTGGGCGGCTGCAGCACCGCGATGCGGATGTCTTCGGGATCGAAGCCCGCCCGCTTGGCGAGAAACCGCACATAGGCATGGATGATGGAGTTGACGGCATCGACTGCGATGGTGCGGCCGCGGAGCGCCTGCGCCCGCTTTTCGAGCGGCGCCTTGGGGTCGAAACCGGCCGCGAGGTCCTTGCGCAGGACGACCTGCACGCTCGGCCGGTCGAGGGTCTCGACGATCGTGAGCAGGCGTTGTCCGCGCGCGGCGGCCCGGGTGATGGCGCTCCCCGACGACTGAGTGAACTGGGTTGAGCCCGAGATCACCGAGTTCATCGCCCCGATCCCGGAAATCTCCACGGTCTTCATCCTGATGCCGTGCTTCTCCCAAAGGTTGAGGTCGTCCGCGAGATAGCCGAGGCTGAAGGCGAGGCCCACGACCGGCACCGCCATGATGGCTTCTTCCAGCTTTGCTTGCTGCGCATGCGCGCTCGCACCGAAGCTCACGAGGCCCGCGGTCAACGCTCCGGTCAGGCGGAATGCTCTCCTGTTCACGGCGTCGGTCTCCCTTTGGGGGCCCGCAACGTCGGCATGGCTCCCAGCTACCTCAGCAAGTCTCCCAGGACCACCTTCGCGCGGGCGATGACCTCGGGCGGCGTGTTGACGATCGAGTCTGCGATCCGTTGCGACTCTTCGCCCGTCATCGGGCTGATGTCGATCTGTGCCTTGCCGGCTTCGGCGAGGAATTGAGGATCCTTCATCGTCGCGTCGAAGGCTTGGCGCAAGGCCGCGACCCGATCGGCGGGCGTGTTCGGAGTGGTCACGAGCGAGCGCGAGATCGCGGTGTCCGCGGACAGAAAGGTCAAGACCTTGCGGTCGAGGTCGTTGCCGGCGAGCTCCGAAAGGAGCGGAACATCGGGCAATTCGGCGATGCGCTTGAGCCCGACCTGGACCAGGACGATGAGCTTTTTCTCGGCGAGCCATTCCGGGTGGTGACGAGCTTGAACTTGGTGCCCGCGAGCGCATTCATCGCGGTCGCATAGGTCACGCCCGCGGTGCCGGTCGGAGCGCCGACGATCAATGGCCTGGTCTTGACCTGCTCGATCGAGGTGATGCCGGTCGTGTACCAGGAATTGGTCACATTCGGCGTGCTGGTGGTGTTGCCGACCCAGAAGAATTTGCGGATGTCGAACTCGACCCCCTGGGCGCCGACCGCCTGGGCCGACATCATGTTGGACATGATCATGTGCAGCACGCTGCCGTCGCGCGGGGCGATCGAGGCGATGTAGTTCGCCGCCTTCACGCCGCCGACGCCGGGCATGTTCTGCGGAACGATGGTCGGCTGGCCCGGAAGATGGCGGCCGAGGTGGCGCGCGATGAGCCGCGCGCGGAAGTCGTAGTCGTTGCCGATCGAGGTCCCGATGATCAGGTTGATCGTCTTGCCATGGTAGAAATCGGCCACTGGATCGGCCTCGACAGGCGGTGCCGCGATGCTCGCGAGCAAAGCCGCAAGCGATGCGATGATGATGGTGCGCTGTCGAGGAAACGCGATCATTCGGTGCTCCTTTCTGTGCGGTCTTGACCGCTGCCGGCCCGCAACGCGGCGGCGATTTGCAGCGATGCTAGGGGAGATTCCGCGGCTTGGGAACTCGTTTGTACCGGCTCTCGCTTCTCTGATATGGGTGAAATAGCCGCACCGGGAGCTGCGCAGTCGGACCAGGCACGAATTGGCGAAGTGGCACCAATGTCCTCAGCTGCGCGCGTCGATCTCGACAAGTTTCGCCTCCGCAATTTCGTCGAACGTCTGATCGACCTCGGCGAGGTGGACGTCCACGATGAGGCGGTCGCCTTGTCCGAGATCAGCGCGATCATCGAAACCTCCCCGAAGGCGAGCCTGTTCAAGGATGTCGGGCCCGAGCACTTCGAGATCGTCGGCGCAGTCGGCGGCAGCCGCCACCGCTACGCCGCGGCCTTCGGGCTTGCCGATGAGCGGCTCATCGCGCACGAATACGCGCGCCGGATGAAGTGTCCGCAGCAGGTGATCGAGATTACGCATGACGACGCGCCGGTCCAGGAGATCGTCATCACCGGCGATGAGATCGATCTCACCAGGCTCCCGTTCCATGTGCAGCACCAATACGACGGCGCTCCCTACATTTCTTCCGCCATCGACTATGCGGTCGATCCCGTCACCGGCAAGCGCAATGTCGGCTGCCGCCGACTGATGCTGCGCGGCCGCCGGACCATGCGCTCGAACCTCACGCAGATGTCCGACCTCAAGCGGATGTTTCTCGAAGCCGTCGCGCGCGGGGAGCATCTGCCGGTCAACTTCGCCATTGGCTCGCACCCGATCGATTTCCTGGCCGCCTGTGTGCGCCTTCCGCTCGACGAGTTCGAGCTGGTCGGGAGGCTTCGCGGCGAGGCCTTGCCGATGGTGCGCGGCGTGTCGAACGGCCTCCCGGTGCCGGCGGATGCCGAACTCGTCATCGAAGGTTATTTCGGCAAGGCGGGCTATACCGAGATCGAAGGTCCCTATGGCGAGTTTCTCGGTTATTACGGACCGGCGCATCTCGATCCTGTGTTTGAGGTCACCGCGATCACGATGCGCAAGGATGTCCTGCACCAGACGGTTTTGCATGGCGCCCGTCATCTCGCCCGCAC
>WNGQ01016345.1_pt2 | contig 10767 bp, 6 predicted proteins | sample 5407661 | NCBI WGS metagenome assembly WNGQ01 (sample SAMN13153382, study PRJNA577476) | soil metagenome | isolation source: 60 cm soil or saprolite under Garry oak tree replicate 2 | place: USA:California | collected 2016-06-15
AGAGGGCAAGCACATCTACAGAAGATTCGTCTGCGACGGTTGCCACTCCCCCGACATCGACGGCAGCGGCGCCTGGGTGCGCAACGGCGCCGTCCCCGATCTCCGCTACGCCCCGCCCGAAGTGCACAAGCAGTGGTACGCCATCGTCCTCGCAGGCACTCACTGGGACAAAGGAATGCCCGGCTTCGCCAATCCTCCAAAGTTCGCCTTCCCTAACGCGAAGATGACGACCAAAGAGGCCGACGCTGTCCACGCCTACGTAGTCGACCAGGCCTGGAAGGCCTACAACGCTGAACAGCAGAAGGCGCAGGCCAAGAACTAGACTCGCTGTCTGCCGAACGAGGACAGGGTTTCGGCATCAGTCATCGGCTTCATAGCCGGCTACGTCATCGCCGCCGAGACCTGCGACATCCCCTCCATTATCCGGGTCAGGTGCACCACAAAACCATTGTTGCGTGATTGTTTTAAGAAGTGCGACGGTCTCAGCCGTGGCATCGTTGGGCCATCCTGGTATTAGGCTCTTTTTTGCTCTGAGTGCTGGCCCGATTCAGCAATACCGCTTAGCGGCGTCGGCCAGAGTTTTGTTCGTGATTCGTAACGTGAACGAGTTTGTTGCGGCTTTCAGCGAAACGTCGTTGAAAATCCAGCCACACGAGGGGGGCGATGGATCCGGAGAGCTGCCCAGACTGCGGCGGTACTGGATACCTTGCGAAGCCGGTGGACATTGGCGGCAAGTCTCAAGGCGTTGCATTTATCCGCGTTAAGTGTCCCGCGTGCGGAGGCAGCGGACGGAAACGCGCAACCCCACCCAACCCTGCGGGCTGACCGCACAGCCCGTGGTGGTTGCTAAACGTGCGCGCCCGGACCATCGCAAATCCCGCCCTGAATTGATGGTCCGGGCAAACGTTTCAGCCGATAGGCGTGAACCGATCTAGCATTTGATTTCCTTCGGCGGTATTTTTCCGCTGCAGAGATGTCACTCGATTTCTGCTTAACGTCTTCGGTACTTCTGGTTTCACGCGATGTCGGCGGCTTTAGCGCGAGCCGGCCGGCGCGAGACCAACGCCGGTTCAACGCGGTTCCGGCCGTTCGACTTGGCTCGATACAAGGCTTTATCCGCAGCCCGAATTACCTGATCGGTATTCGGCATCGCCCGAGCAGAGGTGGCAACACCAATGCTCACAGTGATAGAGAGAGGCGAGGAGTTACTGCCCGCAGCGAGCCGGCGTATGGCGGGACCGGTATGAGCCCGTCCCCGACTGAGCGGGTTGCGTCGGTCGGCTCCCCGATGCATTTGGCGCCGGTCGGCGATGCGTGTGCGAAATGTGCACTGTTCGATGATTGTCCTTAAATGCTCGAGGTGGTCGAGGACCTCTGGCGTCGTCTTGCCGGGAAACACGACAGCAAATTCTTCTCCGCCGCAACGATAAGCGTCTCCATCACCAGTGACCCGAGCCAGCCTGGCGGCCACAAGCCGTAGGACCTCGTCGCCCGTGTCATGTCCGTAGGTGTCATTGAATCGCTTGAAGTGATCAATGTCGACCATGGCGATGGAATAGGGTGTCTCGAGGCGCTCGAGCGTGTCGTTGAAGGCGCGCCGGGAAGGCAGACCGGTTAACTCGTCGTGATAGGCCAGCAGGTACGAGATTTCGACGATGGAGATCGCGAGTATAAGGGTGCCGGCTGCGTAGTACGCAAGAGATACCTTTCCTGCGCCTCCGAAGTGCAAGGCCAGAAAGGCAGCCGCCAGAGACCAGAGCAGCGCGCTTTCCGCGGGTTTTCGAAAAAGCAAGAAGCGGGCGAGCAGGACGATGATCGCCGCAGAAAATGCAAGCCATGCAGATGTCGGCAATGGAACAGTCGTGACCGCGTGATGCAATGCATGAGAGGGAACCGATACCGGGTCTCGCGGGCCGGGCCGACACAAGACGGCAACCACGGTGGATTCCACAAACAGCAGGAGACCAGCCGGAGTGTTGCTGGACCAGCTGAATCCTCGCTCGATGGCCAGCGAGAGAAGAATGAAATTCACCGGTAATAGCAGACCGATGCTCTCAAGCGCCATGCGGCCCGTCCCGGCTTCAGGAATATGTCCGGCGAGAAAAAACGTGAGTGCTTTCTGGGCAAGAAATAGCAGGAGCAGCGCGAAGAAGATGCGGCTGGAATGGAATCGCCAGGCGAGCAGAAGTCCTGCTGTAAAAGCCCCGTAATAAAGAAAGGTGACGACCGGCAACGGGATGCTGACGACGCCGGTATGCAGGATGATGGCCATGCCGAGCAGCACCCAGCCGCCAGGTGTCAGCAGAGACGTCAACGTTTTTTTCGTCCAGACATCCACCAGAGGAGCCTTTTCCGGGGCGAGAGAATACATAAGAATTATCTCCGCCGTTTCGACGAAGAGTAATTGATTGATCGGGTTCGGGTCTGCGCTCCCTGATTCGCCGTTCGGAGATGGTAAAACCCCCATCTCCGGCAGTACGATGAGCTGTCGGAGATGACGGACCTTACTTCGCTACTTCGCGACTTCAGTTGCTAAAGTTCTTCCACCGCTCTCTGCAGCTGCCGCGCGATTTGCTCGGGATCGATATCCTGCTCGAAGCGTAAAGGCCTGCCCATACGGATGCGAATTTTCCAAGGCGCGGCAAATCGTCTGCCTGCTTGTTTGACTTCCCACAGCCCATCGATCCGCATGGGGAGAACGGGAATGCCGAGATTCTTCGTCAGCAGCCCAATTCCTGCGCGAAACGGATTTATGTTTCCATCCACCGTGTGACGGCCTTCCGGAAAAACCAGCACGCTATGGCCGCGATCCACCGCCTCTCCGGCATAAGCAAAACTTTGGCGGAAACCGGCTTGACGTGGAAGCGGAAACAGATTGAGCAGCGAAACTCCGAGAGTCCATTGCACACGGTCGTAAATTCTTCCGAGCAATCCTTTATCGGACGCAGGCGTGCGCAGGGCTTCGAGCGCCTCGCCGCCCGCAGCTGTAATCAGCCGATGACGGAAACGTACCGGCAGAGCGGTCTGTATGAATCCCACGTCTACACCAGCAACATGATTTGAGACCACGAGAACAGGCCCGCTCGATCCCTGTAAATTCTCGCGCCCTTCGATTCGAGGCCAACCCAGCAGTACAATGGCGGGCCTCATCAGCAGGTAATGTGCAAGAAATCGCAGCCAGGTCAGCGGCCAGCGCAGGGCCCAACGCGGATAGTGATGCACGAGCCTTTCCGCCGCCTGGGCGCGCAACATTCGCTCCAAATCCCCCACCGTGTGTGCCGCCCCGAAGCCGGTTTCACTGAGATCAACCTGATAGCGATCTTCCAAAGCGCCCAGCAATTCCATACGATCCAGCGAGCCCAGGCCCAAGTCTGAATCGAGATTCGATTCAGCACTCACCCTGGCTCCGGTACGTCCTGTGATACCCGCGATGAGCTCGGCCAACGGGCTAATTTCGGCTCTGCCGGCACTGTCGGATTGCACCGGCGGTTGCGAGATCTGCGCCTGGGCTGCCTGCTGAATCAAATTCCGCCGCGGCTTTTGCGTGGAGGTGCGGGGAAAGTCTTGTTGCCGCCACTCGATCCATCTGTGCACGCGTTGATATTCCGCCAAAGACTGATTTGCACGCTGCACTGCCGCTTCCAAACCAGCGTCGTCGCGCGGAATAACCACCGCACAGGGCTCGGCATTTCCGTCTCGCTCGATCCCAACCACGACGCAATCCTTCACTTCAGGTTGGCGCCGCATCGCGGCCTCGAGATCCTCGGGATAAACATTCATCCCGGACGGAGTGACGATCACATCTTTCTTGCGTCCCTTGAAATAGAGGTTGCCGGCTACATCCAGTGCGCCGATGTCGCCGGTGCGATACCAGCCGTGCTCGTCGCCAACTGTCTGTTGGGCGCGTCCATCCCAGTAGCCGGCAGCCACTCCCGCCCCACGCACCAGAATCTCACCATCCTCAGCCAGCTTGATTTCACGCCCAGGAAGCACTTTCCCGATCGATCCCTTACCCCGCCGGAAAGGATGGTTCACACTGATCAACGAAGTTGTTTCCGTCAATCCGTATCCCTGGATCACGGCGTAGCCCAGGCGTCCCCAGAACTCTTCAGTATTCCCATCAAGCGCCGCGCCGCCCGAAATGAAAGCCCAGAATTTCCAGCCGAACCGGCGATGGATATGCCGGAACATCCACCACCGGCGCAGAAAGTGTTTGCCCTCGGCCAAGCGGAAACGGCCGCGAAAGTTATCCAGTTTCCCCTCATCTTCCAGATCGCGTTCCACTTTATCCTTCAGCGACTGCAACACTCGCGGCACGCTGACCAACACTGAAATTCGCTCCCGCCGAATGGTGCGGACGATCTGCGATGGCTTGAGTTCCTCCTGGAAAATGACCGCACCTCCGAGCAGCGGTGGCAAAAACATCCCAAGAAACTGTCCGAAGATATGGCTCAGCGGCAGCAGGTTCAAGAATCGAATGGGATGCACCCACCGCTCATACTTGAGGTAAGCACCCGTCCGCTGCTGGAAAGGCTCGATGTTGGCCAGCACATTGCCGTGCGTGATCACCACCCCCTTGGGGTCGGCTGTCGTGCCTGATGTAAACACGATTTGCAAGATGTCGTCCCGACCAACAGCGGCGTTCGGAACGGGCAATCGAGAATGATGACCGAGCTCTTGCGCGAAATCTTCCAGAACCAAAGTAGGCGGCGCAGGACCGATCCCCCCGGCCTGCCCGTGAGCGTGCCGTTTTGAACAAACCAACAGTTTGCCCTCGACCCGGCACAGAACCCGTGTCGCGAAATCGGCGGATGCCCCATTATCCATCGGGACGACAATCGCCCCGCGCAGCGCGCATCCGAAAAAAGCCGCGACCCACTGAGCACAATTCTCGCCCCAAAACATGACGCGGTCGCCTTTACCGATTGCACGCGCCTCTAATTCCCGGGCGAAGCGAAAAGCCCCATCCACGACTTGGCCATAGGACCACCACTCCATCCGGTACCCGCACCGCTGCCCATACGCGGGTTCGTTGCGGTGCGCACGGAAGTTCGCCAAGAAGAATTCTGCTAACGATTCGGCCATAAGGGGGGCGGCGAGAAATCCAGCTGAGCCTTGCCTCTGTATGCAAGTTTAGCCGCCTACAGACGGGAAACGTTACTCAACAATCCTAGGGGAGAAGGAGCACCGATCTCCGGCGCTGTTCGGTCGGCCGATTATTCGGAAGAGTCGCGGCTGTCACTCAGGCCGTGGGGAAGCGGGATAGCTTCCGCACGACCGACCACCCGAGGCGTCAATCGGTGCGGTCAACACTGTTGCGCTTATCTTTCGGTCAAGATTCGACCTCGCGGCTGGCGAAGGTGGGACGCACGCAATCTTTGAGGTCACGGTTAGGTTTCCGGGCTACTTCATTTCTCGCGTCCCAGTTCCCACCGAAGTCCAAAAGGTGTACGTCGGCTTGTAGTACTCGCGCTGATCGGAAACTGGGAACTGCCCTGGTAGAATCCGAACACCTCGTTGTTCAAATTCAGACCCGAGACCATCGCGGCAAGGCCCTTTCCGAGGATGGGATCTTCGACCGCGATGACCCGGGCGAACCGCGCAGTACTTGGGAAATGGCGTGCAGTAAATCGGGACAAGAGGAGTCTAAGAGAAATTGGTTGCCGAAACGTTTCAGGAGTGTTGACGGGGGGTTAATTTTCAATGAATATTTTTCCAGATTATCGAGCGGAAGGCCCGTAAGGACCCATAACATGTGTAGGAGTCAGACACTACGCGCCGGAACCCTGAAGCAAGGGGGCTATCCTGCAAAAAAGCTCTGAATTGGGCGCAAACCTAGGACCTGCTGGACGTTGGGCTGGTGTGGGCTGGTGTGACCGTGGTGCCGACTTTTCTGCCCTGGTGATAACATCACGGCAGCGCAAAGGGCGCATCCGGTCCGCGGAAAGGACAGAAGTCCACCTGATCGCAACAATTCTTTTTCACGAACTAACTTTCTGCCCATAGATGCGGACCTCGGGCATACGAAAGGAAGTTCGTCATGCCAGTAAGACGCCTCCCCTCGAATCCGAATCTCGATCATCTCAAGTATCAAGCGAAGGACTTGCTGAAGGAGCATACCGCCCGCACTCCAGGAGCAGCCCAGCGGATCAGGGAATTTCACCCGCGTTTCGGTAGGGCCACGGACGTTGCAATCTTCGACTCCCACCTAAGCCTAAGTGGTGCACAGCTCGCAATCGCTCGCGAGTATGGATTTCCGAGCTGGGCGAGATTGAAAGCGCATATTGAAAGACCAGCGCTCTCAGATCAACTGAATTTGCCTCATCATGAGCGAATTGAAGACGCAACATTTCGCCGCGCGGTGGAACTCCTCGATCGAGGTGACGTGGCTGGGTTGCGTGCCCACCTGCATCAACATCCGAACCTTGTGCATCAGCACGTCACCTTCGAAGGCGGGAACTATTTTCGGAATCCGACACTTTTGGAATTTGTAGCAGAGAATCCGGTTCGCCACGGCATTTTGCCGGACAACATTGTTCGGGTGGCCAACGTCATTCTTGATGCTGGCGGAGAACCAGCATTGAACGAGACGCTCATGCTTGTCTCGACTGGCAGTGTGCCGCGGGAATGTGGCATGCAACTTCCGTTAATCCATCTCCTTTGCGATTACGGAGCGGATCCCAACAGCGCGATCCACGCTACGGCCTTGCATGGCGAGTTGGAAGCGCTGAACGCTTTGATCGGGCGCGGCGGTCGGATTGATCTGCCTGTGGCGGACGCATCGAGGAGGCCTGCCGGTTGCTTCCGGGTACCAACAGTGAGGATCGCCACTTGGCGTTCGCGCTGGCCGCGCAGTTTGGTCATGTCGAGATCGTTCGCCTGTTGCTGGACGCGGGCGAAAATCCCAATCGATATAACCCGGTCGGGGGCCATTCCCATACGACACCGTTGCATCAGGCCGCTGGGGCCGGCCATAGTGAACTCGTCCGACTTCTCGTCGAACGCGGTGCGCGACTCGATTTGAAGGATATCCTGTGGCAGGCTACCCCGGCCGACTGGGCGAGACACGCAGGCAGGACGGAAATCGAGGCCTATCTTCGTCACAAGGTTGGGAGCGAAAAGAACAAATAAAAGCGACCTTTGGGGATGAATGACCACTCGGAGGCGATCCTGCTGGTATGAACGTTACTCTCTCCCCACGCCCAGCGCATCCGCCACCCGATTGATGTAGTTGAACCAGGAAGCAATCAGAGTAATCTGCAGAATGCCGCGGTCATCGAATCCGGCCGTGCGCAATGCTTCTATGTCATCCTTCCGCACCTTCGTTGCGTCCCGGGTCACCATGACTACGTAGTCAAGCATCACCCGCTCCTGCGATGTGATCGGCGCGGTCGTGTAGTCCTTTTCAAGCGCCGCGACCAGCTCTTTGTCCAGTGTCACCCTACGCAGAAACTCTGCGTGTGACTCGATTCAATACTTGCACCGGTTCGTCACCGAGACCACCGTGGTGATCATCTCGTGCTGCCGCCGATTGAGCGGAAGGTCGGGCGACAGGAGCACTCCAAACGTACTGAAGGCGTGATAGAGCGCGTCGGGAATTAGCGTGTGCGATCCCACGATTGACGACCCGCCACTTTCGTCCGGATGCACCGGATCCGCATATTCCTTGGGATACACGAGCCTCTGGTCAGCAATGGCCTGGCGGAGTTTCTCATCAGCTTCTGAAGCCGGAATGGTTCTGATCCATGTCATTTTGAGAACTTGTTCCTTGCGTCTTAGGTCTAGAATTTCTTGGTTTCCAAGGTACACTCTCCCGGGAAGCCAAGCCCAACCGAAGTTGGGATCTTTCTCGACTCAGCAATTTGCAGCATTCACGCAACTCCTAGCGCATGGAATGGCCGCGGATTGCCTGTGAATCGTCCAGAATCTCTCTGGAAACAGCCATCGGATCCGTGTTTTTCTCGTGAGACTCCGTAATTCATGGGGTGCATTGCTGATTAGCTAGTCTCCATCCTTGTCCTTACCAGGCCATCTTGGCGGAGTCGCATGCTTACGTGCCACATGTTCCTTTCGTAACCCACTTGTACACTCCCTTTTGGTAACCCTTAGTAACCATGCGATTTGCCATGTCCAGCCGTACAATTGGCCTTGTCCGATCGGCCATCTCGACCGCATCCGGGATTGCCGTAGACGTTTTCCCGGGGATGCTTCCCCGGAATGGTTCGTAGCTTCCGCGATAAGACCAGGGGCTGGAGTTCGTACCTATATGGCGTTCGGTTTCGGGTTCAACAAACAAAAGGTCCTCAGCGCTGCGGAGAAGTATGTCCAGCAGGGCAAGCTGCAAAATGCCATCGCTGAGTACGACAAGATCCTCAAGAATGATACCAAGGATCTCACGGTGAGTAACACCGTTGGAGACCTCTACGCCCGCATGGGCGATAACGACAAGGCCACGGCCTGTTTTAAGAGTGTGGGCGATGCCTATGCCACCCAGGGATTCACGGTCAAGGCTATCGCCATGTACAAGAAGATCAGCAAGCTCAAGCCTTCGCTTGAGTGCGTGCTGAAGCTGGCAGAGCTTTACACTCAACAGGGTCTCTTCAATGATGCCCGCGCTCAGTATCTGCAGGTGGCCGACGAATTCCTGAAAGCCGGCGAGCTGGAAAACGCAGTCCGCATTTTTCAGAAGATCCTAGAAATGGATCCGGAGAACACGGCCATGCGCGTCCGGTTGGCGGAAGTGTATGTCCGCTCGGGCAAGAAGACCGAGGCTTGGCAGATTTTTTCCGCAGTCGCTGAAACCATGCGGTCAAAGGGGTCGCTGGCCGGCGCCGAGGAGGTGCTGCAGCGCATGCTGACCCTCGATCCCGCCAACAGTTATGCGCTGCTGATGCACGGTCGGAATCTGCTCGAATCAGGCGATGCCGAAGCGGCTATCACTTGTCTGCAAAAAGTCGGCGATATTGACTCCAAACCAGAGGGCCTGCGTGACCTGCTCAAGGCTTACCTGCACGTGGGGCGCCTCTCCGATGCCGGCACGCTGGCCCATAAGCTTTTGACTGTTCACAACGACCTGGCCGCGATCTCAGGTTTCGCCGACGCTCTGATGCAGGCCGGCCAATATGAGAACGCGCTGCTGGTCTACGATCAACACTCCGAGCGGCTGCTCTCCACAAACTCAGCGAAGGCGCTGGAGAGCCTGCACTCCATCATCGGTCATGTCCGCGAAAACCCTGCTTCTCTGGAGAAATTGCTGGCTCTTTTCCTTAAGGCCGGAGACAACACTCACGTCACCGAGGTATACGAATTGTTGGCGCACGCTTCTGTCCAGTCCGGCAACCTGCCACGCGCCCGTGATCTGTATCAGAAGCTGGCAACCGTGGAGCCTCAGAACCCCTTACACATGGCGAACTACCAGCAGGTGGTAGCACAGCTCGGAGGGACTGCCGCGGGTGTAAACCTCATCACTCCGGAAGAAGCTGCCGTTATCGTGGACGAGTTGGAGGCCACCACTCCTCCCGTTCACCAGCACTATTCCGATGAAGTCGCGCTGGCTGTCCGCTCCGCGCTCACCGACGCCGAACTCTTTATCTCGTACAACATTCCTGCTAAAGCTTTGGGACCTCTCGTAGCAGTGCTGCCGCAGGCTCCCAACGATTTGCGTTTGAACCAGCGTCTCGCCGCTCTGCATACTCGCGCCGGCCGATTCGCTGAAGCTGCGGTCTGCTGTCATACCCTGCAAAATATCTACTCGGACGCGGGATATCCCGAAGAAGCCACCGGTTACGGCGAGCTTGCGGAACGTTATGAACAGCGATCCTCAACCTCGAAGGCAGCTGTGGCAGAAGACGTTTTGTTAACGGAGATAACGCCTGAGGGAACTGCGGCGGCGCAAGCCGCCGCAGTCCCGTGGCCGGCATTTGCACCGGCACCGGTTCATGAAGCTGCCCATGCACGCAGCAGCGCTGAAACTGAATTTGCCATCGTTGCGGAGCCCGCAGAGCCCTCGAATGAATCTGCTCCGGCAGTGGACGAACTCGATTTGCTTTCAGAATGGGAAGACTCGGTTACGGTTGAAGAAGACCCGCCGGCCGCAGAGATCGCTGCGGTTGAAATCAGCGACGCTGTGGGCGACCACGATCTCCCCGCCGCCGATGCCAGCCCCGACACTCACGACGATAAGTCGGAAGAGACCGTCGAGGAGGTACGTTTCTATCTTGGCCACGGCATGTCTGATCAGGCATCGGCAGCATTCGCCAAGCTGCAGACTCTGACTCATGACCGGGCTTTGCTGGCTACCCTGCGCGCCGAAATCGAGGCCGCTAGTCAGGCCCCTGCCGACGAAGAAGAATTAGGTGTTCCCGATTCCATCGAGGAAATTGCAGCCGAGGACATCCCCAGCGCGGACCTGCGCGCAGAAGAGATCACCGTTTCTCTCGAGGACGCGCCCGCCAGCGAAGTAACTCCGTCGGCTTTGGAACCCGCACCCGAAGTAGCCGCGTCGGCAGCGGAAGTTGAACCCGAAGTCAGAGTCAAACAGCCGGGCGTTCTGAAGGAATTTGTCTCCGATCTCGAGTCTTCCCTGGGCGACAGCTTTCTCCCGGGCGCGGTCGAGCACGATGCCGACGCGACCTTAGCTGACCAGCATCAGAGGCAGCAACGCGCTAAAACAATCGAACCTCACCTCGAGTCGGCCGCTCCGGTTGAGCACCCTTCCGCTGAGGCGCCGGCCTTGGGTGAGCTCGTCGCCGACCTGGAAGCTTCGCT
>WNGQ01025145.1_pt1 | contig 10767 bp, 9 predicted proteins | sample 5407661 | NCBI WGS metagenome assembly WNGQ01 (sample SAMN13153382, study PRJNA577476) | soil metagenome | isolation source: 60 cm soil or saprolite under Garry oak tree replicate 2 | place: USA:California | collected 2016-06-15
CGGGCGATGCTGAGAGGGAAATTATTTTTTTCCTTCCCCGGCAACGACATACGCCCACAGCGCGTCGATGTCGTCGGGCTTGAGCACATCGCCCCACGGCGGCATGTTTCTCACGCCGTAGGCCACGGTATCGACGAAGCGCGCGCGATCCTCTCGCGGAAATTTGCGCAGATCCTTGGCCCACTCCGGGTTGGCGAGGCGCGGTCCGTGGCACGTCTGGCAGTGGGTTTCGTAGAGCGCCGAACCCTTCCCGATTTGTTCGGGAGCGAAAGGCTTGCCGTCCTGCGCCGCGGCGCCGGCGCACGCGAGCGCGAGGCCGAGGGCGCTGCTCAGTCTCACCCTCATTCGGGCATCAAGGCAAACGTCCATACTGCGCCCCCGGTGGGCACGCTGTCCGTCACGACGCGGTTCGCGATGCTGCCGCCTCGCCCGGAGAGAACGGTCACGTATTGCCGGCCCTTGTGGGTATAGGTGATGGGCGGCGCGTTGACCGACGAGCCGGTCTTGAACTGCCAGAGCTTCTTGCCGTTGTCCTGATCGAGCGCGACGACCTCGCCGGTCAAAAGGCCGGTGAACAGCAGGCCGCCGTCGGTCGCGAGCATGCCCGCCGAGCTCGCGAACTCCATCATCGGAACCTGCCACGCCACTTTGCCGCTCAGCGGTTCGATCGCCATGTGATAGCCAGCCGGCTCGCCGTTGGGCGTGGCCATGGTGGACTCGATGCCGGTGGAACCCGTGCCGAGCACGAACTTGAAATCCACATACTTCATCAGCCGCGGAAAATTCCACGAGTTGAGATAGACGAGCCCCGTCTTCGGATTGAAAGAGATCAGCGTGGCGTTGGTGCCGCGCGACGGAAATACGTTGACGGTTTCGCCTTTCATCGCGCGATCGAGGAGGTCGGTTAGGACCGGGCGGCCGGTCTTGAGATCGACGCGCGTGGCCCAGTTGACCTTGACGTACGGGTTCGCGGCGATCGGCTTGCCGTTGGTGCGGTCGAGCACGTAGAGGAAGCCGTTCTTGTGCGCGTTGATGAGCACCTTGCGCATCTGGCCGTCGACGCGGAGTTCGGCGAGCAGGCTTTCGGCTGTGGCGTCGAAGTCGAAGCTGTCGTTCGGCACGGACTGGTAATACCAGACCATTTCGCCGGTCTTGGGCCGGAGCGCAAGGGTGCTGGCGGTATACAGGCAGTCGGCGCCGTCGCGAAAGGTCGGGTTGTACGGCTCGGCATTCCCGGTGCCGATATACAAGAGGTCGAGCTGCGGATCGTACGAAGCGTATTGCCAGGTCGCCCCGCCGCCGTACTTCCACGCGTCCGGCTTGGTCTGGTGCGGCCAGGTCTCGGAACCCGGTTCGCCGGGCGCGGGAATCGTGTACCTGCGCCACAATTGCTTCCCGGTATCCGGGTCATAGCCATCGACGAAGCCGCGGGTGGTGCTGTCCCCGCCCGCCATCCCCGAGACCAGCACGCCGTTCGCGATGATCGGCGCAATGACGCCCTTGTAGCCTTCTTTCCAGTCGGCGTACTTCTGCTTCCAGATCTCCTTGCCGGTCTTCATGTCGAGCGCGAGCACGTGCGCGTCGAGCGTCTGGCGAAAGAGCTTGCCCTCGTAGATCGTCGCGGGGCCTCTCATGAGCGCTCCGCTGGTCGCGACGCGCAGCGCTCCGCGCTCGTACTGGACGGGCGTGCGCCAGATCTGCCTGCCGGTCGCGACGTCGATGGCAAAGGTCCAGTTGCCGTTGACCACGTACATGACGCCGTTGTAGATCGTCGGCTGCGAGTGCTCGCCCATGTCGTTCGCCAGGCTGAAGCTCCAGATCGGTACTAGGCGCCTGACGTTGGACTTGTTGATTTCCTTGAGCGGGCTGTACATCTTCAGGTCGTAGCCCATCCCGAAGGTGGTGACGTTTTCGGTGTTCTTCCCGTCGTGGAGCAACTCCTCCGCCGTCTGGGCCCAAACGAAAGCGCACCAGAAACACAGCAATGCCGCCAGTCTCTTCTTCATGATCGCCCCCTTTGAGTGCGTTATTGTATGCTCGCGCGCGAACGCGCGAAACGCGGGTCGATGTTCACGCCCGTTGCCCGGCCCGTCACGTCTTCTCCGCCAGGAACGATCCGCTCAGCGCGGCGAATTCTTCCGCCGCGTCCCATTGGATCAGGTGCTTGCAGCGGTCGACCAGGTGCAGATCGAGCCCGGGGTGGAGCTCCATTGCGAGCGCGGCGCGTTCCGCGGCGTGGCCGCGGTCCTGTCTTCCGTAGATCAGCCGAAGGGGCGACTGCACCTCGCCGAGCCGCTGCCAGAGCGGCTTCGATTCTCGCTTCGATTCCTTCCTGTCGCCGCCGCGCGCGCGAGACCGCTCGAGAAACGCCCGGAAATTCTTTCCGGTGCTCATGCGGTGGCGCGCCCGCAGCGCGGCCGGCGTGATCAAGCCCGGGTCGAAGAGGTTCTCCTCCAGGAGCCTGCGCGTATCTTCGAGCGTGGGTTCCGCGGTCCCGCCATCTTCGCCCTCCACGGCATCCGGTTGTCCGCGACCGGGCAGCGGCGGCAGCAGGCTTCCGGTGCCGAGCACGACGACCCCGGGCACGCGCTCGCCGTGCTCGAGGGCGAGGCTCACGGCAATGCGCCCGGACTGCGAATGGCCTATGAGACGCGCCTTCTGCAGCCGCGCGGCATCCATGAACGCGAGGACGAAGCGCGTGCGATAGGCGACGGAAAGGTCCTCGGGGTTGTCGCTCAGGCCGAATCCGGGCTGATCGTAGGCGATCACGCGCAGGCCGCGCGCCGCCAGGTCGGAGAGATTGCCCGTCCAGACGTCCGCCGAGGAGCCGAGCGACGCTCCGTGCAGCAACAGGACCGCCGGCCCGCTTCCTTCCTCGAAGATGCGGATGCGCAGCCCTTCCACCTCGATGAAATTCTCCTTCACAGTCGTTCGACTACTTCTCGGCGATGTCGAGGAGCACGCCGTCGGGGTCGGCGAGGTGATGAGCGCCGCAGGGGCAGCGCTCGAAGAGCGCGAGCCGTGCCCTCCCTTCCGGTCCCGCGCCCAAGGGGAAGGGACGCAAATGCGGATTGTCGTCGCCCACGGTTCGCAGGCGCTCCTTCACCGCCTGCAGGTTCTCCACCCTGAAGCCGATGTGATCCGGACCGGGCCGCGTGATTCCGCCGCCCTCGTAGTCGAGGATGCTCCAGGGCATGAGGATCAAGGTGATCCGGCCGTCGCTCAGATAATGGTTCGGGTCGCCGGCTTCTTTTTTCAGCCGCTCGAACCCGAACAGGTCGACGTAGAACTCCGCGACCTCGTCGGCATGCAGGGTGCGCAGGGCGAGATGGCTGATGGCGCGCGCCTGCTCGCGCGGCGGCTCGACGTAGACCGAAGTCCGGTTCTCCATGTCCTTCTGCGACAGGTCGAAGAGGTTGCCCGCGGGGTCGTGGGTGCTGATGCCCGCGAAAGGGCGCGTGCCGGGGCGCTTCAGGACTTCGATGGCGGGGTAGCGCTCCCGCAGCCGCGCGCAAACTTGTTCGGCGTCCTCCACTTCCACGCCGAAATGGTCGAGCCCCGCCGGGCGGCCCGCCTTGCGCGGATTGATGTTGAGGCCCACGTAGCCGTCGCTGACGGTCACCGCCCGTTCCGGCCGCCTGTCGGCCGCCGTCCTCATGCCGAACACCGCCTCGTAAAATCTGCCCTCGAGCACCGCCTCGTAAAATCTGCCCTCGAGTGCGTATTGGTCGCTGACGATGGCGATGTGCTTGATTTTTGCAGGCATGGATCAGCGACCTCGCAGAAATATTTCCCGGAATTCCTTTTCGTACCGATCGGCTTCGCGCGCGAGCTTCGGATTCACGTAGTGTAATTTAAGGCGAATCGAAGCAGCGTCCCGGGCGAGGTCGTTGCGCGCGGGCACGCGTCCGCGATCGCGGATGAGCGCCTGGCCCTCCGCCGAAAGCAGCAGGTCCACGAAGAGGCGCGCGCTGTTCGGATGCGGCGCCCTGGACGATACGGCGACCTGGCTGGGCGAAGTGATGACCGGGTCGAGGGTCTTCACCCAGTCGACGGGTGCTCCGGCGCGCCTCGCCTCGTCCATTTCGGCGGCGTGCACCAGCGCCAGGGGAAAATCGCCCGCGACCAGGAGCTTGGCGAGCAGGCTGTGGCCGCGGCGGAACTGCGGATTCTGCCGCGCGAGCGAGCGCATAAAGGCCCCGCCCTTTTCCCGGCCGAGATAATCCAACATGGCGGCGTACCATTCGACGTCGCTTTCGTCCATGGCGAACTTTTCCTTCCACTTCGGCACGAGCAGATCCTCCCAGCGCTTCGGAGCGTCGGACGGGGGCACCGAGCGGGTGTTGTAGCCGATCACGTATTGGCGCACGTAGATCGCCGCCCAGCGGCCCTGCGGGTCGACCGCGCCTCTCGGAAATCCGCCGCGCGTCTCCGGGGACGAGTAGGCGGCGAGCAGCCCTTCCTGCGCGAGCGCATCCATGTCCAGGTGGTTGAACGAGACCACGTCCCAGAAGAATTTTCCGGCGCGCATCTCGGTGAGGATGCGCGTGCGGATCTTCTCGCCCGGCTGGCGCAGGATGGTGAGATTCAAGTCGGGATATTTCTCCCGGAAGCGCTTGCGGAGCGGCGCCGCGTCGGGGGTGTTCATGGCGGTGTACCAAACGACCTCGCGTTCCTTTTTCGCCGCGTCGACCAGGCGCGCAGGCGCCTGCGCGAGAGCCGCTCCGGCGCAGAAAAGAAGCGCGGCGAGCAGGCGCGCCGACCTCGCGATGGGATTCGGCATGGCATGCCAGTCTAGCATCGGACCATGGATCGGCCGCGCCGGAGAAATTGCCGAGCGAGCCGAGAGCAGCGACGGACGCCATTTCAGCGACCCGCGGCGAACGCCCTCAATACACGTCGCGCTGGTAGCGGCCTGCCTTCGCCAGATCCACGAGGAAACGCTTCGCGGCTGCGCTGTCCATCCCGCCCTGCGTGACTGCGATCTGCTGCAGCGCGAGGTCCACGTCTCCCGCCATGCGCTGGGCGTCTCCGCAAACGTAAAGATAGGCGCCGTTCGCGAGCCAGCGCCAGAGTTCTTGCGCAGCCTCGAGCATCTTGTGCTGCACGTAGACCTTGTTCGTCTGGTCGCGGGAGAACGCGAGATCCATGCGGCTGAGGACGCGCTTCACCGCGAGCTCTTCCAACTCGGCTCGATAGAGAAAATCGGCTTCGCGCCGATGGTTTCCGAAGAACAGCCAGTTGCGGCCTGCGGCGCCTGCGGCCGCGCGTTCCTGCAGAAAGGCGCGGAACGGGGCGATGCCGGTGCCGGGGCCGACCATGATGACTTGGGCTGCGAGGTCGGCGGGCAGGCGAAAGCCGTGCGCTCGCTGCACGAACACCGACAGCGCGCGCCCCGGCCGAAGGTGCTCGGAGAGAAACCCCGAGCCGGTTCCGAGGTAGCTGCGTTCGTTCCTCTCGTAGCGCAGCACGCTGACGGTCAGATGCACTTCGCGTGGGTGCCGCTTTTGCGAGCAGGCGATGGAATACAGCCGCGGCTGCATGCGCGCTAGCGCCGCGACGAATTCGACTATGCTCGGGCGTGCGGACGGAAATTCAAGCAGCGCGTCGAGCACGTCGTGCACCCCGAGTCCGTCGGCTCCGGAGTCGTCTTCGGCAAGCTTGGAGAGCCGGGAACGGTCGGGCTCGTTCTTCGCTTCGCGCGCGAGCAGCGCATAGAGCGCGTCGCTCGGTGCGCGCAGGTCGCATTCGCGGCCGAGCCCTTCGCGCGCGGAGATGACCGCGCCGTCCGGGAGGGTCACGCCTTCGGACCCCTTGGCGCGCAATATCGCGATCAGCAGCTCGACTTCATCGGGATTGTTGCAGGGCCAAATACCCAGCGAATCGCCCGGCTCGTACAGCAGGCCCGATTCATCCAGCTCGAGGGCGACGTGTCGGACTTCGCGCTCCGAGCCGGGTGCGGTGAGGGGCACGCTCGAAATCAGACGCGCAGGGACGGGCGCGGCGCGCCCGTAGCCGCGCTCGACCGCAGGCGGAGGCGCTGCGGTCGCGGCAGACGGCGTCGCGGGAGCGCTAGTGCGGTGCGCGATCAGCTCCTTGAGCTTTTTTGCGGTGATGCGCCCGCCCGGGACGCACTTGCCGAGGTCGGCTTCGGCGCCGCCGGCGATCGACTCCGCGTAGGTCTTGCACAGGTAGCCGCACTGGCCGCAGTCGAGCTGGCCCATGGCGGCCATCAGCCGGCGCTCGAGGGGCCGCCCTGAGGCGAGCTTCATGCGCTCATCGAGCGCGAGCGTCGGATCGTGCCAGGGAAAGTCCTCGTCGACCTGCGCTGCGCCTGCAGGCGACCCGGGTGCCGCCTGCGCGCGCTCCATGCCGAGAAGGCCGGCCACGAATCCGTTCAGCCAGGCGCGCTGCGATTCCGTGAACGGCGCGCCGTCGGGAAGGAACACGAGCTGCTGCATTTCAGGCGGGCTCGGCAAGCTTGGCCTGGGCGAAATCGCGCAAGGCGTCCGCGCCGTGGCGCTTGGCGAAGTCCTGAAAGCTCTCTTCCGGCGAAGCGCGCCGCTCGAGATAGGCGCGCAGCATCCGCTCGAGAACGCGAGGAACTTCGTCCGCTGGAATATCGCGCAGGATTTCGCGCCCGAGGCCGCGCCGGTCGCCGAAGCCTCCGCCGGCGAACAGGTGATAGCCCTCGATCTCGGTGTCCTCGGCCGCGATCCTGGCGCCCAGCAGGCCGATGTCGCCGACATGGTGCTGCGCGCAGGAATTCGGGCAGCCGGTGAGATGAATGTTGAGCGGCGCGTCGACCTTCAGGCGCGCATCGAGATGATCGGCGATCGCGAGCGCTTGGCGCTTGGTGTCGCTCGCCGAGAACTTGCAGCCGGTGTTGCCGGTGCAGGCGACGATTCCGGCGCGGATGGACGACGCCTCGGCGCTGAGGCCGATTGCGCCAAGGTCCGCCGCCACCGCGGCGCGATCGATTTCGGCGATGTCCGACACGATCAGGTTCTGCCACGGCGTGAGTCGGATCGTGCCGCTGCCGTGGCGCTCGGCGATGCCGGCGATCGCGCGCATTTGCGCGGCGGTCATCTTTCCGGCGGGGAGGGCGACGCCGCAATACACCCGCCCCGATTGCTTCTGCGCGTGAAAGCCGACGTGCGCGCCGCGCGCAAGCGGCGGCCGCGGCTCGCATTCGGCCAGGGGCAGGCGCGCGAGCGGCGCAGCCAGGCGCCTTTCCACCTCGGCGAGAAACCGCTCCAGGCCCATTCGATCCAGCACGTACTTGAGGCGCGCGCGCTTGCGGTCGGTGCGATCGCCTTCGTCGATGAAGGTACGCACGATCGCCACGGCCACCGGCACGCATTGCCCGGGCGCGATCAGCGCGCCCAAGTCGCGGGCGAAATCGCCGTGCCCGGTGACGCCGCCGACCGCGACGCGGAAGTACACGCCCTCCGGCTCCGCCTTGTCCGCTCCGACGCGCACCGCAGAAAAGCCGATATCGTTGGTGTCTTCGAGCGCGGCGATTCCGCCGCCGCCGTCGAAGGCGATGTTGAATTTGCGCGGCAGGCCGTACAGCTCGCGGTGGTTGAGGATGGTGTGATACAGCTCGAGGCCGAGCGGCCGCGTGTCGTAGAGCTCGAGCGGATCGATTCCCGCAGTCGCGTTGCCGGTGATGTTCCGGATGTTGTCCGCGCCCGCGCCGCGCGAGCTGAGGCCGGCCTCGAAGAGCCTCTCCAGCACCCGCAGCGCGTGCTTCGGCGCGATCTCGCGGATCTGTAGGTTGGCGCGAGTGGTGACGTGCGCGTAACCGGCGCCGCAGTCCTCGGCGATCGCGGAGACCGCCCGCAGTTTGTGCGCAGCTATGATGCCGTTCGGATTCCGCAGGCGCAGCATGAAGGAGTTCTGGGCCGGCGCGACGTAGAAAAGACCGTGAAACTTATAGAGGAAGACATCCGTTCCCTTGGGAAACTCGCCCTTGGCCGCATTCGCGGCGATCTCGTCCCACATGTCGAACGGATGCTTGGCGCGCTTGGCTTCCTCCTCCTTGACCAGCTTCCCGCCCGCGGCGAGGACGCGGTTCTGCGCGGCGAAATGGATGCGCTCCGGGCCCGCGGGCGCGGCGTCGCTCGCCGCGGGTTGCGCCCCGCGCGCGACCGCGAGACCACGGCCGAGCCCTTCCAGGTAGACCTTCTGTTCTTCGGTGAAGTCCACCTCAATTCGGCTTCGCCGGTTCCGCAGCCCCCTCGTCGCGTGCGTCGATTTTTCCGGGGAAGCCGTGGGTCGCGACCCAATAGGCGCCGGCGACGAATACTCCGCCTCCGACGGCATTGCCGAGCGTCACCCAGAGGAGGTTCCAGGCAGCGCCGGCTAGCGAGACCGTTTCCGGATGATTGCCCACGAGCGCAAGACCGAGCACGGTCATGTTCGCGACGCTGTGCTCGAATCCGCAGGCGATGAACGCCAGCAGGCACCACCAGATGACGATGCACTTCGCGGAATCGGAATTGACCCGGGCCGCCATCCACAGCGCGAGACACACGAGCCAGTTGCACAGGATCGCGCGCGCGAACAGGCTCAAGGCCGAATCGTTCATCTTGAATGCCGCGACGTTCATCACCAGCGTATCGGGGGCCGACAGCAGTCCGCCGCCGCCGCCGGCGGCAAACAGCGTCACCAGCGCCACGGCTCCGGCGAGATTTCCCGCCCAGGTCATTCCCCACGACGCCGCGATGTCCCCCAAGGACCCCGTGCCGTTGAATCTGCGCAGCGCCATGAACATGGTGTGACCGGTAAAAAGCTCGGATCCCGCGATCGCCACCAGCGTGAGCGCGATGCCGAACGTCGCGCCCATCACCAGCTTCTGGAATTCCCTGGGGACCTGGCTTCCGACATAGGCGCCGGCGAGCATGCTGGAAACGAAAAATCCGCCCGGATGCCTGCGCATGGCGGCCAGTCTTCTTTCTGCGGCTTTCGAAAATCCCTCGATCGTTTCGGAGTACATGATGTGCGCCTCGTCGTTGACCAAGGCAGGGGCCGCAAGCGCCGTGCCAACCGTTCAATTTCTGGCTATATGGCTGATTGGTATGAGGAAGCCCCGATCGCTTCATGTTGCGGCAGGCACGCCGTACGCACTGCCGCAGTGCAACAGGCAACGCAGTTGCACCGTTCCGGGAGCCGCTACCGCCAGCCATGACAGGGATCATCCGTGCCAGAATTTCGCTTACGCCGCTAGGTCACGGGGAACACGCCATGCCGCAGGCAGTCGGTCCGTTCGCCAATCTCGACGAGAGCGCGTTGCGCGCGCTCGCGCCCCACGGCACTGTGCGCTCGTTTTCCAAGAATGCGGTGGTGGTCAGCGAAGGCGACGAGACCGACTCCCTCTACATCCTGCTCTCCGGGCGCGTCAAGGCGTTCGTGAGCGAGGAGGACGGCAGGGAGCTGGTGCTCAGCACGGTCGGCGTGGGCGACTACTTCGGCGAGCTGGTGCTCGACGGAGGGCCGCGTTCCGCTTCGATCATGACTCTCGAGCCGTGCCGCTTTTTCGTGATTCCGCGGGGCGACGTCGAGGGATTGATCGATCGCAATCCGGCGTTCGCGCGGCACCTGATCCGCATGCTGATCGGCAAGGTGCGCAGCCTCACCCAGAAGGTTCTCGACCTGGCCCTCAAGGATGTCTACGGCCGGTTCGCCAAGTTCATCGAAGAGAACGCGGTCGAGCAAAAGGGCGCGCGCATGGTGTCCGAGCGCCTCACCCAGCATGACATCGCCGCGCGAATCGGCGGTTCGCGTGAGATGGTGAACCGCATCGTCAAGGACCTCACCGAGGGCGGCTACATCTCGGTCGACGCCAAGCAGATCACGATTCACAAGAAGCTCCCGTCGCACTGGTGAGGGGCGGGCGGCGCTCCGCGCGCCGGCCGCCGAAATGTGCATGCGGCACAAAATCCCTGTGCCAGGCGACGGCGAGGACGGACGCCCGGAAGCCTAAAGTGGTCTCCATCGGACAGGCAATCCGCCAGCCCGGAAACGAGACAAGGAGACCACCATGATCAACCGCAAAAATCTCTCCGGCGAATCCGCATTTTTCGCCGTCACCGCGATCGCGATCTGCACCGTCCTGGTAGCGGCAGTGGCAGCCCTAGTGGCTCCGGCGGCAGCGACCCCCGGCGTGTCGAAGGACGGCGCCGCGACTTGCGCAGCCCACGCCGGCTATTTCCCGGACCAGTTCGTGAATCAGGCCAAGGAGATCGAGCCGATGCCGGAGATGTATTACTGAGCCCGGTGAACGAGACGCGGGTGCCGGACGGGCCTGGAGAACCTCCAGGCCTTTCTTGTTCATGGCATTCGCAGCTTGTATGCCATCGGGTTAACCCGACAAATTCCTGCGGCGGCTCCCGACATGTCTCTTGACCGCCGCAAGGGCGCTTTCCGGACGAGATTGTCGCCTGCAGCAGACAGATCGCGCTGTTTTCCCGCTTTTGCCCGCGTATTCCGGCCGCAAGACCGCCAAAAAGGAACCCTGGCACCAGGCGGTGCTTGGCCGCACCGCAACTTCATGATATCGTCAAACCCGCTCCGTAGCGTCCCGATGAGAGGGGTGAGCTTATGAGTTGGATCACGTGGGTGGCAATACTGGTCGCGTGGCCTGTTGTCGGTTTGGGCGTGGCGTATCTATTCGGCCGCTTCATACACGGAGCGGAGTTCGCTGGAAACCCCAGCGATCTCGCACCCCCCGTGCTGACCTACCTGCGCCACGTGAAGCGCGCA
>WNGQ01032182.1_pt1 | contig 10766 bp, 10 predicted proteins | sample 5407661 | NCBI WGS metagenome assembly WNGQ01 (sample SAMN13153382, study PRJNA577476) | soil metagenome | isolation source: 60 cm soil or saprolite under Garry oak tree replicate 2 | place: USA:California | collected 2016-06-15
TGCATATCTTTGTTGTAAGCCAGCGGCAGACCCTTCAACGTAGTCAGTAAGCTCATGGTGTGACCAAATACGCGCCCTGCTTTCCCGCGCACGAGTTCCATCGAATCGGGATTCTTCTTCTGCGGCATCAGACTTGAGCCCGTCGCCACCGCATCGCTCAATTCAAAGAAGCCGAACTCAGTGGTTGAATAGAGAATGATGTCCTCGGCCAGCCGCGACAGGTGAACCATGATGAGCGCGCAGGCACTTGCGAACTCGACGCAGAAATCGCGATCACTGACGGCGTCGAGACTGTTACGCGAGACGGAGTCAAAGCCCAACTCGCGCGCGACTTCCTCATGATCGATTGGGAAGGAGGTCCCCGCCAGCGCCGCAGCCCCGAGCGGCATCACGTTCACGCGTTTGCGCACTTCCGCCAAACGTTCGCGATCACGCACAAGCATTTCAAAATAAGCCAGGCACCAATGAGCTAACAGCACAGGCTGCGCACGCTGGAGATGCGTGTAACCTGGAATGACCACGGCACGATTGGCTTCGGCGGTGTCGAGCAGCGCCTCTTGAGCCGAGCGCGCACGCGCCACGACCTGATCGATTGCCGCGCGCAACCAGAGTCGCAGATCAGTAGCCACTTGATCGTTGCGGCTGCGGCCCGTGTGCAACTTGCGGCCAGGCTCGCCGATCAGCTCGACCAGACGCGCTTCGACAAACGAATGAATGTCCTCGGCTGGTAACTCGTCAAAATAGTTTGAGTCGCTGAGGCCGCGCGCCAGGATCGCCTCCAATCCATCTTTGATCTTCTTCGCCTCACCAGCGTTCAGCACTCCGGCGCCGGCCAGACCGCTGCAGTGCGCGATACTCGCGCGCACGTCCACCTCAAACAGTCTGCGGTCAAAGCCGAAAGAACGATTGAACTCGACAAAGCCAGCGTCGCCTTTGCCGGTGAATCGTCCACCCCACATTTTTTTTGGCTCGGTCATCCTCGCCTCCAATCCAGCTCCTGGGCGCACGCAGGTCCAACGCGCATTTCCTTTTCAGGATTGACTTGAATGCATCCTCACTGGTATTTTATGCATCTATGCACTAACTATGCAAGCATAGTGCATAGAGTGGGGCCAATGCAAAAGAGTGTTCGACAGCAGAAGATTCTAAGCCTGATTCAGGGAAAGCCCATCGGCACGCAGGCGGAGCTGAAGGCCCACTTGGAACGAGCGGGTGTCCCAGCCACCCAGTCCAGCGTGTCGCGCGACCTCGAAGAACTCGGCGTAGTCAAGCATCGTGGCCGCTACACGGTGCCCAGATCAAATGGGGCGGCGGTCCACGGCCTGTTGGGTCTCGACATCGCCGGGGACGTCCTGGTGGTAGCGCACACTGAGATAGGTTTGGCATCGGCGGTAGCAGTCCAGATCGATGCGGCGGCCATTGAGGAGATCGTCGGCACGCTTGCCGGCGAAGACACGATCTTCATCGCGGTGAGCGATCGAAAGGCACAACGCACTGCGATGAAAAAGATTTGGGAGCTGTTCGGATAAATTTGGAGTGCGCCGGCAAAGCGAAGCGGCGACGGCGCTTTGGATCTGCGCTGGTAATTGGAGCGTTGAAAATTGGTTGATTAATCCAAAGCGGTGTCGCGCTTTGCTTGCCACCGCGCGCCAAATTCGTTGAGCTGAAATGGGAGAAGAAAGAATCAACAAAATCGTCCTTGCTTATTCCGGTGGGCTTGACACTTCCGTCATGCTGCGCTGGCTGAAGGAGCGTTACAACTGCGAAGTCGTTTGCTACTGCGCCGACGTCGGCCAGGGCGAAGAGATGGATGGCCTGGAAGCGAAGGCGTTAGCGACGGGAGCCTCGAAACTCTACATCGAAGATCTGCGGGCAGAATTTGTGCGCGATTACGTTTGGACTGCCGTCAAAGCCAATGCCATCTACGAAGGTGTCTATCTAATGGGCACATCGCTGGCGCGGCCTGTGATTGCCAAACGCCAGATCGAGATCGCACGCCAGGAAGGCGCCGATGCCGTCGCGCATGGCGCCACCGGCAAAGGGAACGATCAGGTCCGCTTTGAGCTGACTTATTATGCGCTGCAGCCGGACATTAAGGTCATTGCCCCGTGGCGAGAATGGGAATTCAAGGGACGAACGGATTTGATCGGCTACGCTGAGGCCCATGGCATTCCCGTGACGGCTACGATCGATAAGCCCTATTCAACGGATCGCAATCTGATGCACGTGTCGTACGAAGGGGGCATTCTGGAAGATCCCTGGGCCGCGCCGCCCGAAAGTATTTTTCAACTGACTCGCTCACCGGAGAAGGCAAAGAACGAAGCGGAGCAGGTCGAGCTAAGGTTCGAACATGGTGAGCCCGTTTCGATCGACGGTGAGCGATTGGATCCCGTCGGTCTCTTGTCGAAGCTTAACGAGATTGGCGGCGAGCACGGAATTGGCCGGGTCGATCTGGTCGAAAACCGCTTTGTTGGTATGAAGTCGCGAGGGGTTTACGAGACTCCCGGTGCCACGATTCTTCATGCCGCGCATCGGGCTCTCGAATCAATTACCCTCGATCGTGAAGTCATGCACCTGCGCGACTCGCTCGGTGTGAAATTTGCCGAATGCGTTTACTACGGGTTCTGGTTCGCGCCCGAGTTTGCCCTGCTGCGGAAGATGATAGATGAGACGCAAAGACAAGTAACCGGCGACGTGCGTCTAAAGCTCTATCGCGGAAACGCGATCGTGGTCGGCCGCCGCTCCCCGCATTCGCTCTACGACGAAAGGGTGGCGACGTTTGAAGCCGACACGGTTTACAACCAACGCGATGCGGAAGGGTTTATCAAGCTGAATGCATTGCGGCTTAGATTGAGGAGTCAGAACCGCCTGCGGTAGCGGGCGGTCGACTGCAGATCGGATGCTTACTGCGATGAAACAAGAGATCAACATCATTGACGCTGATAAGATCGGGTCAGCCACTTCCCCGCTGGGAATCAGCAAGACAGCTGCTGTCACGCGCGCCAGCGCGTCGCCACGCGCCGGCGACGTGGTCGTGGTGCGCGCCCTGACCGATAGCGCCACCTACAACATGCTTGAATTGCCGACGGGTCGTCTGGCGAAGATCAATCCTGGCGATGTGCTTATCGGCGTGCTCGGACGAAGACGTGCGCTGAAAGGTTTCGTCGGTGACGTGCCTGAAAAGGTCAAGAGCGGCGACCATTTGCATCTGCTCAACATGGGTGGCGTGATCGGGCGCTGCACAGGCCACCACTCGAGCTTGAGTGACGCGATTAAGCTCGAAATGATTGGCTTAGTCTGTGACGAAAACACGCGCGTACTAAACATTTCCGACGCCGCGCTGCCAATGCGCACGACGCTCGGCGAGACAGCGCCGATCGTGATGATCGCCGGCACAAGCATGAACAGCGGCAAGACCTACGCCGCGACGGAGCTGATCAAGCAGGCGACGCGAGCTGGTTTGAAAGTGGCCGCCGCAAAACTTTCGGGTATCGCATGTTTGCGCGACACACTCAACATGGCCGATCACGGAGCGGTAGCGACTGCTAGCTTTCTTGATTGCGGGCTACCATCAACCGTTGGCGCCGGCGATCTCGCCCCAATTGCTAAAGCGATCCTGGCGCGCTTGAATGAGTGCTCGCCGGATTTGATCGTGATCGAGCTCGGCGACGGAATCCTGGGCGGCTATTCAGTCGAATCGGCCTTCGACGATTCAGAACTGCGTGAAGCAACCGCCGCGATCATCTTCTGCGCCTCGGATTATGTTGGCGCCTGGGGGGGGATCGAGTTGTTTCGACGCCGCGGCATTGAAATCGATCTTATTGCGGGTTCAGTCACCGACTCGAAGATGGGCGAAGAATACATCGAGCGCGAATTCGGCGTGCCGGCAAGCAACGCGCGCCGGGACGGAACCCGCTTGTTTGAGATTGTTCGATCTAAGGTTTCGAGTTTCGAGTCTCGAGTCTCGAGTTGTTTGGCAGAAGAGCGTGACTCCCTTCAAACGGAAGGAGTTCTGTCGACGTGAATGACGCAAACGCGAAACGCGAAACGCGAAACTCGAAACCGCGCGAAGCGCGTAACTCGAAACTCCGGGTTGCGATCTTCGGCGGCTCAGGTTACAGCGGGGCGGAACTTCTTCGCATTCTACTGCAACACCCCGATGCCGAGATCGCTTTGGTCACTGCGAATGAACATGCGGGCAAGGGCGTTGGCGAGGTCCACAAAAATCTTTACGGCTTGACTGACCTGACCTTCAGCAACGCGCCGGAAGAGCTGGATACATTGAAAGATCTCGACTGCGTTTTCCTCGCGTTGCCACACGGGCAAGCGATGGAGATTGCCCCTCAGCTGCCGTCGCACTTGAAAGTGATCGATTTGTCTGGCGACTTTCGCCTGCGCAACAAAGATGTCTTTGTCGAGCATTACGGCCGCGAGCACACCGCGATGGATGCGCAATCAGAGTTTGTTTATGGCCTGACGGAAACCAATCGCGAGGCGATCAAGCACGCGCGCTTCATCGCTAATCCAGGCTGCTTCGCAACTGCAACCTTGTTGGGTCTCGCGCCGCTGGCAGCAAACGATCTGATCACAGGTCGTGTGGTCGTCGATGCGAAAACGAACACACATCATCCGCAACGCAGCAATTCGTTTTATGCGTACAAGCCTTTCACGCATCAGCATGTGCCGGAGATCGAGCAGGAGTTAAGAAACATCGGCGCTTGGGTCAGCGAGCTGGTTTTCATGACGCATTCGCTTCCCGTTTCGCGTGGCATCTTCGCTTCGATCTATGTAGAGACAAAGAAAGAGATCGCCGATGGTGACATAAGCCCGTTGTTCGCCGATTTCTATAGCGACTCATTTTTTGTGCGACTCGTCAAAGGCTCGCCCGATATCAACTGGGTCAAGACGACGAACTTCTGCGACGTTGGTTTCGCGGTGCGTGGTCGGCAACTTGTAGTCTTTTCCGCGCTCGACAACCTGGTCAAAGGCGCAGCGGGCCAGGCGGTGCAGAATATGAATCTGATGTTTGGGCTGTGTGAGAAAACGGGATTGATGTTGCTGGGAACCAATCCATGAATGTTGTAGGGGCGGACCTGTGTGTCCGCCCGTTGTCTTTCACGCCGTGACCAGGGCAGACACACAGGGCGGGGTCCCCGCGCGGGCGGCCCGCGTGGGGTGCTAGATCCGCCCCTATATTAGATCAATGGATTTCAAAGTTTCTCCAGTTAAGCCTCCAATCGAGCTTGCCGATCTGGAAAGGATCGACGTTCGCGTCGGAACTATTCTGTCAGTCGAGGATGTGCCCGGCTCGGACAAGCTGGTGAAACTGACGGTAGCCTTTGGTGATCACGAGAGAACGATTCTTGACGGCATGAAGCAGGAACGCGAGAACCCGAAAGAGATTGAAGGCAAGCAGGCATTGTTTGTAGTCAATCTGCCGCCAAAGAGGATGATGGGCCACATTTCCGAAGGCATGTTGTTCGACATCGGTTATGCGGATGGATTGACAGCAGTGTTGGCAGTGCCAGAGAAGCAAATCCCCGACGGAACAAGGGCCGGATGAGCGTGGAAACAACGACATCGTTTGCTGAGATCGCGGCCAGCGAAGAAAAGTGTCAGCTCGCGACCTATAAAAAGATGCCAGTCGCCGCTGCGCGCGGCGAAGGCGTCTGGATTTACACCAGCGATGGGCAAAAGTATCTGGATTTCTACGGTGGTCACGCCGTCGCCGGAACCGGTCATTGCCACCCGCATGTTGTTGCGGCGATCCGCGAACAGTCAGAGAAACTGCTCTTCTATTCGAACCTCGTCTATTCCGAGGCACGTGCACGCGCGGCAAAGAAACTCGTTTCGATCGCGCCAGAGTCGTTAACGAAAGCGTTCTTCTGCAACTCAGGCACGGAAGCGAACGAGAATGCGATGCGCATGGCGCGCATGGCGACGGAACGCGAGAACATCATTACCTTCTCCGGCGGCTTTCACGGACGCACCGCCGACGCGATCAGCGCGACTTTCCTGGGCAAATACCGCGAGCTAGGCAAGCCGAATGTGCCCGGCCACGTACAAGCGGAATTCGGCGACATCGAATCCGTGCGCGCCCTCGCCGATGATTCAGTCGCGGCGATCATGATCGAACCGATTCAGTCGATGGCCGGTGTGCGCATGGCTGAGCCGCAGTTTTACCGTGCGCTGCGCGATTTGTGCGACCAGCGCAGCATCATTTTGATCTACGACGAGGTGCAAACCGGTGTTGGACGTACGGGAGATTGGTTCTTTGCCGGCAGCAAAGCGAGCGACCACGTCGTTCCCGGCATCGTCACGCTGGCAAAAGCACTGGGCAGTGGCATTCCCGTCGGCGCGTGTTTGGTCAACGATCAGATCGCTTCGCATATCAAGGAAAACGATCTTGGGACGACGTTTGGCGGCGGCATGATCGCCATGGCCGCCGTGAGCGCGACGCTTGAAGCGATTGAGAACGACGGGATGCTCGCTAACGTGAAGCACGTTGAATCCTATTTGCGTGAGCGGTTGAAAGAGATCGAGCAGGTCGTGCGCGTCCGCGGTCTCGGGTTTCTGCTGGGGATTGAATTTCCCGAAAAAGCGGCGCCGATTCACAAGGCGTTGCTTGAGGGCCACATCATCACCGGCACTTCCAGCGACGCCAATGTGCTCAGACTGCTTCCGCCGCTGTGCCTGCAACGGGAAGAGGCTGACCTGTTCGTTGACGTGCTCCGCCAGGTGCTAGCAGAGTGAGCTTTCGCGCCCGCTTTCAGCGAATGGGGATTTCTGCGAGTTTGAATATGCCAAAGAGTCTTCTAACGACTGGTGAGTGGGCGCGCGAGGAGCTTGAAGGATTAATCGAGAGGGCCTTGGAATTCAAGCGTGTCGCTGCACACGCCAACCTGCTCGGTGGACGATCCGTTGCTTTGGTGTTTTTCAACCCCAGTCTCCGCACGCGAGCGTCGATGCAGGTTGGTGTTTATGAACTGGGTGGCAATGCAGTTGTCCTTGAGCCGGGTGGAACCAGTTGGACGCTCGAGCATCGCGATAGGACGGTGATGGATGGAGACAGGACTGAGCACGTCGCGGAGTTTGTGCGGGTGCTTGGTCGCTATTGCGCCGCGATTGGTGTACGTACGTTTGCGGCTTTGAAGAACTGGGAGGAAGAGCGGACGGATCCGATCTTGAAGGCGTTCGAGAACTATTCCGACGTACCAATCATTAATCTCGAATCAGCGATGCATCATCCATGTCAGGCACTGGCCGACATGATGACGATTCGAGAGCAGCTCGGCGTCGGTCGCAAGAAAGTTCTACTGACCTGGGCCTGGCATCCGAAGCCTTTGCCGATGGCGGTGCCGAACAGTTTTGCGCTCGCGTCGGCGCAGATGGGACGAAGTTGTCTATGCGAAGAGTTGGGGCAGCAAAAGCTTCTACGGCGCGGCGGAAAGAGACGTTGCGGAGCGCGCGCAGTATCGGGCAAAGTGGATCGTTGACGAAGAAAAGATGGCGAGCACAAACAGCGCGATCTTCATGCATTGTCTGCCGGTGCGACGGAATGTGATCGTGACGGACGGTGTGATCGATTCGCAGTCTTCAGTGGTGATTGACCAAGCTGAGAACAGGTTGCACGTGCAGAAGGCAATCATGACGAAGTTGTTAGGAAGCATTAGCCGCGGATGAACGCGGATAGTCGCGGATTTGATGGCGTGCATCCGCGTTAATCCGCGGCTTATTCATTTTTGTCGGCTCGGGTGAAGCAGCAATGACCAGCACCAACGAAGTTGGCAATCAATTGCGACTCGATCTTCTACGCGAGGCGCTGCCCTACATTCAACGCTTTAAGGGCAAGACGTTCGTCGTCAAACTGTCCGGTAAAGCAACTGAAGATCATCAGAATCTGATCTCTCTCGCTGAAGAGCTGGCGCTGATGCATCAAGTCGGAATTCGCATCTGCGTCGTGCACGGCGGGGGCAAACAGTTAACCGAGCTGGCATTGAAGATGGGCGTCGAGCAGACGATCATCGACGGTCGCAGAGTGACTGACGACGCCACGCTTGAGATGGCGAAGATGATTTTTGCGGGAAAGATCAATACCGATATTCTTTCGGCGCTGCGTCATCGCCGGGTTGAAGCGGTCGGTTTGTCAGGAGTTGACGGCAACATCGTGCACGCCGAGCGCCGACCGCCAAAACAGATCCTCAATCGCGAGACGGGTGAGCATGAGCACGTGGATTTTGGCCACGTCGGCGACGTGGTCGAAATCAACACGCGTCTGCTCGCAGTCTTGCTCGATCACGGTTATCTGCCCGTTATCTCTTCGCTGGGCGCCGACGCCGAAGGCACGGTCTTCAACATCAATGCCGATACGATCGCTTCGGAGATCGCCGTGCGATTACAGGCCGAGAAGTTGATCTTGTTGTCGGATGTTGATGGAATCTTCTTGCGCGCCGGTGAGCCCGAAACAAAGCTTTCACGTCTCACCGCGGCTGAGGCTGAGGCGCTCATCACCGATGGCAGCGCGACCGGCGGCATGATTCCCAAACTGCAGAGCATCACCGAACTGCTGCGCCGCGGCGTGCACAGCGCTCACATCATCAACGGCACCGCCCGCAACGCTCTGCTTTCAGAAATCTTCACTGACAAAGGAACGGGAACGATGATCGTATCGTCCTAGCGACGGCAGTTTAAGCTCGGTGATTAACCGCGTGGCAGGGTCCTAAGTTGAAATTCTCTGCGCCACCTCTGCGTTCTCTGCGCCTCCGCGGTGAGCGTATTTTGAACCATTATTCACCACAGAGACGCTGAGGTCGCAGAGACCGCGCAGAGAAAAACTGCAGTTAGGAAACCACTAACCGACTGGAAAGACGCGCCGAAAAAGGCTAATCATTTCCCCGAAAGCCTGGTCCGTTGCTTGCGCGTCATAGCGAGCGCCTTCATCGCGCATGAAAGCGTGCTCGGCCTGGTAGAGACGCTCAGAGAAGCTGGCGCCGGCTTCTCGCAGTGAGGCGGCTATTCTCTCGCGGCCATCTTCAGGGATATGCGGATCGTCTCTCCCCCACACCAGCAATAGCTCACCGCGAATCTCTGGTGCTCGTTGCAATGAGCCGGCATCCGCATCCTCACCCAGTTTGCCACTATGAATGCCGGTGCCATAGAAACAGGCCGTGGCGCGCACTTCCGGTTGCAGCGCGGCGCGAAACGCCAAGTGTCCACCAAGACAGAAACCCGCCGCGCCTATTTGTCCTGGCGCTACGTTCTGGTGCTTGCCTAGATAGCCAAGCGCCGCGCGGCAATCTACATCGAAATGCGCCACCGAAGTGTGACCGGCATCTTCCAAGCCGCGTGTGCGGCCGTCATCGTCGAAGGGAATGACCGCGCCCGGCGGCTCAAGGCGATGGTAAATCTCCGGCGCAGCCGCTACAAAACCATAGCCCGCCAAACGCGCGCACGAGCGCAGCATCGGCCCGGTGAGCTGAAAAATGTCTGAGTAGAAGAGGATGCCCGGATATTTGCCTTCCAGTTTCGGAGCGGCCACGAAAGTCCGCATCGAACCGCCATCGGGAGTTGAGATATCGACGTAACCGCTGGTGATTAGCATATCCCTTGGCTCGCGCCTAACTACTCCTGGCGACTTTGGAAAACACTATCTTTTCAAGAAACTCGTCCCTCAGGGAAAACAGGTTCTCTGAGAACCCTCTCAAATTCGAGTGATTAGAGAATTCTATTTGGACAACCAAATCTTTAGTTTCTGGATGACGGCAAAGATAGCCCTTGAAGTTGAAATACTCAAACTTAGGTGCAGATGTCCCATCAAGTTTGAATATCCCATCATATTGCACGCACGGCGAACCGTTGAACCTGACGTAATTAAAGTGAACACTATCCCTCTTCAAATTACTCAATTCTTCTTTTTTCAGAGTTTCCAGACTAACCAGCAGATCTTTGTCATTATCAAAGATTTTTGTTCTGAAAGTTTTCACATTGGCAGCTAAAATTTCGTCCTTATCTCGTTTTTCAAAAACTGTTTCCGATTTACTTGATCGTAATAATACCCATCCCGGCTGATTAGGGGAGACCACGGTCACGCCGTCTTGATTAAAAATGCTCGCCGGATTAATTGGTGATTGCTCCTGAACTGACACGGCATTGGCACAAAAAACTGCGACCAAAACGATAACTATTAGGTACTTCATCACGTCCCTTTCTTGTTTACGACCTTTGAGCAACTTGATTTCTAACAGGAAAGCCCAACGTTTATGTTAACCGCGAGGCGCAAATACAGAAGCCCTTCACCTCATCCAAACGGTGATTTTGGCAAATCCTTATCGCGATCAAACGGCGGATCCTCATGCGGCGGCATCTGGAAGTCAGGAAAGTCTTTGAGCCAATGCCGGCGCGTCTCTTCGTCAGCGTAATACTTCATCATGAGGAAAATGTCTTCGTCGCTCCCGCTGCCGACCAGATCGATTCCGTGAACAAAGCCCGGATTCTCGGGAAAGAGGATGGCCTCTTCACGCAGACTGTCGTTGTAGAGTGTTTCGTAAAGCTCACGGTCGCTCAGATGATTCGTGCTGTGCAGATAAGCGCCCAACGAAGCCATCTGCTTGATTATCTCCCACAGCTTGGCGTGCAATTGTTCGTCGTCAAGCTGATCCGGCGGCGGCACCTCAAGTCCGGCGTTTTCCAACCACTGTAGTACTGTCGAGGGCTCGGCGGTTTCAAATGCCAGCACCTGCTTCAGGAACTCTTCTTCAAGGTCGGCA
>WNGQ01010757.1_pt1 | contig 10764 bp, 9 predicted proteins | sample 5407661 | NCBI WGS metagenome assembly WNGQ01 (sample SAMN13153382, study PRJNA577476) | soil metagenome | isolation source: 60 cm soil or saprolite under Garry oak tree replicate 2 | place: USA:California | collected 2016-06-15
AATATCATATTAATTTGCATTTGCCCATACATAAACTGTATATTCAGACATAGAAATATGCTATCTTCAAGTAAAGGACGCAAAAATGACAGATGCAGGAGAACACGAAGGCTACGTACTAGATCCTGAAAGTCCCGTAGAAATGGCACGTTTGATCAATCTGGATCGCTTTATGACAAAGGGGATGGGAGGTTCTCTTGTGGGCGTAGAGAATCTCTCACCTCTGCACAATATCCTGGACATGGCATGTGGACCGGGGGGATGGGTGCTGGATGTAGCCTTTGAACAGCCCAACGTTGAAGTGGCAGGAGTTGACATCAGCGAAATCATGATCGGCTATGCCAACGAACGTGCGCAGACTCAACGCATCCCCAACGCATCCTTCGGCGTCATGGATATCACCAAACCGCTTGATTTTGCCGATGGCTCATTTGATCTGGTCAACGCACGTTTCCTCTTCTCAGTCCTCACACAAGAGCAATGGCCTGGCTTCATTGCTGAATGTACACGCCTTTTGCGCCCCGGAGGAATGTTGCGCCTGACCGAGCTGATAGATGGAGGAGCGACTAATAGCCCGGCCAAAGAACAATTGCATGGTTTCTTCTGCCAGGCACTCCAACGTGTCAAACATGGATTTTCGGTCAATGGGCGCAGCATAGGAATGACTATTATGCTCCCTCGCTTTCTACGAGAAGCAGGCTACCAACAGGTCCAGCATAAAATGCACGCACTGGAAGTTTCAGCCGGTACGGAGGTCTATTCCGATTTCTATCGCAACTCCGAAATTATTTATCTCTTAGCCAAACCGTTGTTCGTCAACACAGGTGTAACCACCGACGACGAGTTTGATCAGACGTACCAACAAATGCTGATCGAACTGCGCTCAGATAACTTCACCGGTATGTGGCATTACATGACAGCCCTGGGAGTCAAACCTCTATCCTAATGCTCTGATCACCATCGCGTTTGACGGTAGGGGCCTGGTTCACCGCGCCCGCGATTCATCGCCCTCATCGGGGATGGGTCCGGGCGATGAATCGCGGGGGCGCGGTGAACCAGGCCCCTACCCCTGCAAGCGATAAATGCGACGGGCATTCTCAACCCAGAATGCCTGTTGTGCCTGTATGCTGAGATGAGTAGTAAGGGTTTCGAGCACTTCTACCCAACGGCGATGGGATGAGGCCAGTAAGACAACTGGCCAATCGCCACCGAACAGGACGCGCTCCTCCCCGAACACGGCGAGAATGTGAGCGACGTACGGCGCAAGATCCTCTGGTGTCCAGTGCTGGTGATCAGCCTCTGTGACCATCCCGCTGATCTTACACACGACATTGGGAAACGCCGCCAGTTCCTGCATATCTGTGCGCCAGGGATCGAGTACGTGGTCGCGGATATTGGGTTTGGCTATGTGGTCGAGGATAAACTGCGTATCTGGACACTGCCGCACAAGGCTAATGACATCCCGCAATTGTGTGTGCACAATGCATAGGTCAAATGAGAGATTGAACTCAGGGAGCATACGCACCCCCTCGACAAACGCCGGTTGCAAACAAAAGCCCGGCGTTGTTTCGCCCTGCAGATTGCGACGCACGCCCTTGATGCGAGAATCGATCTTCACAAGCCGCTCTAGATGCATATGTACCTGTGCCCCCTGCTCAACCGGGGCAAATGCCACAATGCCTTGTAGGCGCGAATCTTTCCTGGCGCGCTCTGCCACCCATTGTGCTTCTTGTAGTGCCTGTTCAGGAACGACATTCACCTCCACATAGACGATAGCCTCGATAAATAGCCCCTGTGTCTGCTCCCGATACGCTCCCAATCCATAGGCACGGTTGAGCAATGGGATATCATCGAGCCAGGGGATACGCAATTGTGCCGGATTCCACAGGTGGACATGGGAATCGATAATCGGATGCATTGTCATAGTTCTACCTGGCGACCTTCCTTGCCGTTATAACGTCGCTACAATGTGGCGATTTCCGTCCAGAGTTGATCAGGGATCGGCTGCTGAGCCAGCGCAATCGTCTGGGCCAGGCGCTCAGAGCGCGTGATACCCACGATGGTCGAAACGATGCGCTCATCACGCAGCGAAAATTGCAAAGCGACCGATGCCAAAGGCACATCATAGTGTTTGCAGAGCGCCTCCAATTGCCTGGCTCGTTCCAGCATCGCTTCCGGCGCACGCTCGTACATATAGCGTGGATAGGCAGTCGGTCCCTTAGCCACGTTATACTGCTGACAGACATCCCAGAACGGGTCAGCATCGGTATTGAGCAGAGTATAGCGATTGTGCGAGATGGCGACCTCGAACAGACCCGTCTCGACAAAGCGCGTTGAGAGATCGATCGGCCCGCCCGCAACGCCCACGTGTTCGATCAGTCCCTCTTCTTTGCAGCGTAGCAGCACCTCGACGGGGCCTCCGGGGGCCATCGCTTTTTCAAATGTGGTGTGTTCTGGATCATGCAGATACATCAACGGCAATCGCTCCAGCCCCAGAAGGCGTAGACTGCGCTCGACGCTGCGCCGCATCTGGTCACCACTGAAATCCCCCGTTTGCAAATCGCGGTCTGCCTTGCTGACAAGCACAAAACCCGGCGGAAGCCCACCAAATTCACGCAACACAACGCCCAGGCGACGTTCGCTATTCCCATCGCCATACGAGGCCGCAGTATCTATAAAGTTGATCGGCCCCGCGAAGATCGCCCGTATGGTGTCCAGCGCCTGCTCCTCCCCCACGGAGTAGGCAAATGTATCAGGCATATCGCCTAAAGGTGCACAACCAATACAAAGAGACGTAACCTCCAGACCTGTATTCCCCAGGACTCGCCGTTGAAATAAGGATGTTTCTGCCATTAGACCCTCCCTATCGTGTATTCGTAGGGAGCGGATTTATCCCTCTGCGATTTATCGCCCCCCATCCGTCATCCCTCCAACATCGCGATGGAGGGTGAGATAGGAGATGACGTGGACGGAAGCCATAAATGGCAGAGGGATAAATCCACTCCCTACGAAGCCTTCTTCCATACATTGCCGGTTGGATAGACGTACGTAGTAAATACCTCTGGTCGCATAGTAATACTATACCCAGGCGCTACCGGTGGTATATAATGGCCGTTACGTATCACCACTGGATCGAGAAAATGCCCATGCAGGTGATCGACATACTCCAGTATGCGGTTCTCCAGTGAGCCACTGACACAGATATAGTCGAACAGTGAAAGATGCTGCACATACTCACAGAGGCCCACCCCTCCGGCATGCGGACATACCGGCACGCCGAACTTTGCCGCCATGAGCAATACAGCCAGTACCTCGTTGACGCCTCCCAGGCGGCAGGCGTCAATCTGGCAAAACGCAATTGCGTTAGCCTGCAACAACTGCTTGAAGATGATGCGATTCTGCACATGTTCGCCGGTCGCGACTTTGATGGGCGCGATGGCCCTGGCGATCGCGGCATGTCCGAGAATATCATCGGGGCTGGTTGGCTCCTCAATCCACCAGGGATTATAGGGGGCCAGTTCTTTGATATAGGAGATTGCCTGGCCGACATCCCAATATTGATTGGCATCCATCATCAGCTTGCAGTTAGGGCCGATTTCTTCACGCATAATCCGCGCCCGCCGCACATCGTCTTCCACATTTGCCCCAACTTTGAGTTTGAAATAATCCCATCCCTCAGCAAGAGCTTCGCGGCATAGCATACGCATCTGCTCATCGCTATATCCCAACCAGCCCGCAGACGTTGTATAGGCAGGATAACCTTCAAGCATTGCGCCCTCGCGCAGCGCCTTCGTCGGAGCCTGCTGTTGTAGGATAGCCAGCGCCTCCTGGGGAGTTAGAGCATCGGTAATGTAGCGAAAGTCGATGCAGGAGACCAATTGCTCCGGCGACATATCGACCAGCAGTTTCCAGACGGGCTTGCCTTCGCATTTCGCATAGAGGTCCCACACTGCGTTGACAATCGCGGCGGTGGCGAGATGGATGGCACCCTTCTCCGGGCCAATCCAGCGCAGTTGGCTATCGCCCGTAATATAGCGCCAGAACGCGCCCATATTCGCGGTGAACGATTCGAGGGTGTGTCCAATGATCAGGGGAGCCAGGGCATGAATAGCGGCAACGCATACTTCATTTCCACGTCCAATAGTAAAGGTCAAGCCATGCCCCTGGTGAGGCCCATCGGTATGCAGTATGACGTACGCGGCGGAGTAGTCTGGATCATGATTCATCGCGTCCGAACCCGCGAGCGTACGCGACGTTGGGAAGCGTGTGTCATACGCGGTCACATTAATAATACTTGTCATGAAGCTATTTTCCCCTTTTGCAACAGCCTCACACAGCCATCTCAAATCGCGCTATTCGTTTTTTTTTGACTGTACATGCTGCATGGTAACGTGGAGATATGAGTACATATATCATGCTCATCGGTGTCCTGTCAAGGCAATGTAGTATGTGTAATTTTTGAAGTATAGGGGAGGATGCGGGGAACAGGAGAGATGTAGGGTGCGGGGTTTACCCCCGCACCCTACATCTCTCCTGCTCTCCCACGCCCCGTTTCCTTACCTTAACGCCTGTTGGCACAGACATAGGTGAATCCCGCACTTGATTATTGAACACACTATCAGATACAATGTCCTTTAGGCGTTTATCATAACTCTTTTTTGCGAAATGAGTATTACTAATTTGAATAAAATAACGGTAGTTACTGGTGTTGACGGCAGTAGATATCAGCCGGGCTACGAGGCAATTGCGGAAAAAATAGTGGAGCTTATTGCCACAGCAGGCTTGAAAGCAGGGGATCGGTTGCCTACGGAGCAGCACCTTGCTCAACAGCTTGGCGTGAGCCGCACGATGGTACGCGAGGCGGTGAAGATCTTAACCGCTGGCGGTCACGTTCGTACACGGCGCGGCAGCGGCATCTATGTGAACGATAGGCGGCTGTCCTCGTCAGGCACGATCATGAACCTCTTTATGCCCGTTGACCCGGAGCATATACTGGCCCTCTTCGAGTTTCGCTGTATGCAGGAGATGCTCACCACACGCCTGGCTACCGAGCGTATTACAATGACCGAACTGCGTACCCTGGAGCGAGCTGTGACCTTGAACCGACAGGGCGCGGAAACCGGACAGTGGGAGTTGTTCATCGAAAATGATAATGCCTTCCACCAGGGCATTGCCGAGGCCACACACAATCCATTCCTGGCAGATACTATCGCGACGGTCCTGCGCTTACAACGCCGCGCAGTGAAGATCATGACCGGAGGCGCACCCGGCTCTCAGCTCAATTCTGCCCGCCAGCACGAGACCATCTTCAATGCTATGAAAGATGGCAAGGCGACCGCCGCCGCCGAGGCAATGAAGATGCATATAGAGACGGTGATAGCCGATTACCAGCAAGAGGTCAGACGCCGCCTTTTGCTAGATGAAAATCCGGGGAGCTAGCATCCCAATCCCTTGACATATTCCCCTCTTATAAGGTATATTTGTTCACATGAAAGAACGAATAGTTCATCATATAAAACAAAATGAGGATGGCGAGGCAGAGACTGCTGATGCGGCGCTGCCTGCTCCGATGGTTGAGCGTGCCTTTCGATTGCTGGAGCTGTTGAGTGCTGCTGAAGAGGGGCTGACGCTCTCAGATCTGGCGCGCGCCCTGCATATGAGTAAGGGTAGCATTCACGGCCTGCTCAAAACGCTGGAGAGCACCAGAGTAATCGAGCAAGAAGAGGAACGGCGTTTTGTGCTGGGACCGCGCATCTATGATCTCTCGCAGGCGTATATTCATCGCGCCGGTCTGCGTCACTTCGCGCTGCCTGCGATGCGCCGCCTGGCCACATCGACGGGCGAGACGGTCTGCCTGGGCAAGATTGAGCAGAAGGGCGTACGTATCATCGAGTGCATTGTGGATAATGGCGAACAGGTCGCCCTACATATCAGCGCCCACCGTGGTCAACTCGTGCCCTTGCTGGTTGTTTCTGTCGGTTCCTGCGTACTGGCAAGCTGGCCTGTTACGCAACGCGAAGCATTTCTGCAAACGCATCCGCTGCCTCATTTCACCCAGCATTCGATTACGGACCCTCAACAGTTCCTGGCTCGCGTCAATGAGACGGAGCGCACCGGCATTGGCTTTGATTATGAAGAATATCTCGATGGCGTCAATGCCATTGCGGCTCCCATTTATGCTACTGGTCATGCACTGGTAGGCTTGCTCTGGATCTTCGGTTTCGCTTCCCGTTTGCAAGATGAGGCCCTTGAACGCGCAACGCAACAACTCCGTATTGAGGCACAAACGATTTCACACGCGCTAGGAGCTTCCCAATAATTAACCATACGCGTATCTATTCAGATCGCCTCGCCGCCTGCGGCGGCCCGCTTGATGGTGTGCGTGTGGCAGCCAAAGGCTGCCACACGCACAAATACAGTTTAGGTCGACCGGTTGCATGATATTGTGCCTTCCTTTCGCGCGAAGGTGAGCATGACGAAGGAGAAAACGACAGGTGAATACTACAACGCCTCAACCAATGCATGACGAAACTCTTATCGTAGGAGCCGGGCCGGTCGGGCTTACCTCCGCTCTGGCTCTGCGTGCTCAAGGCAGATCAGTAACTGTGCTGGAGGCCGAACTGGAGGGCCGGAGCCGTCCGGGTAGCCGCGCTATTTTCGTGCATAAAGAATCTTTGAAACTTCTTGAGGCGTTGCGACCGGGTCTTGGCAAGGAGATCGCCAGTCACGGCCTGGTATGGCCTACCAAACGTACTTTCTGGCGAGGGCACCTGGTATTTATACGCCATTATCCCACTCCCGATCCTGGCATAATCCCTCCCTTCACCAGTCTGCCTCAGGTAGAGATTGAGCGCTACTTGCTTGATGCATGCAAAGAGGCTGGCGTCACCTTCGCCTGGAACACACCTGTTAGCAAGGTTGAGACTATCCCTGAAGGTGTGACGATTACGACGAAGTCGGGCCAGGTATGGACGGCTAACTACGTTATAGCAGCAGACGGCGCTCGCTCGGTCGTCCGTAGTTCCCTCGGCATCGAGATGGAGGGCAGTCGTTCCAAAAACTCGTATATCGTTGTGGACGTTGCCAATGATCCCGACCACCCGCTCGAACTATCACGCGACTTCCACTATGGACATCGTGGCGTAGGTGGACGCAATGTGCTGCTGGTACCCTTTGTAGGAGGGTTGCGCGTCGATCTGCAATGCCGCGACGACGACGATCCCGAGGCGTTTAGCGGTATGGAAGGCGTGCGCAAGTGGCTGCCGAAGGTGATACCCGCCAGCTATGCCGACCGCGTCTCCTGGGTCTCGACTTACCAGTTCTTGCAAGTGCTCGCACACGAATTCACCGATCAGCATCGCCGCGTCCTGCTGGTGGGAGAGGCGGCCCACCTCTTCGCGCCCTTCGGTGCCCGTGGCATGAACTCCGGCATCGCCGATGCGGTGGCTGCAGCCACCGCTATTGATGGTGCTCTGAAGACCTCGAAGCCTGAGGATGCCGACCGGGCGATCGCAGAGTTTGCGCGTACACGCTACTCCGCGGCGGAATATAATCGAGCTGCGGCGGGACAGGCTCTGGCACACATGCAAAAACGCAGTCCGGGTATGTTGCTAAAACGCGAGCTTGCCGCTCTGGCAGCACCGTTCTGGCCGCGTGCGGGCGTGTGGCTCGACTCAGGACCTTATGGACCTCGTTCCGGTCCAGCAGGGCAGGCAGCGGGGAAATACTAAGCGCCCATCATAAAGATACAATACAAAGGAGTAATGGCTATGACACCTCCTCCATTCTCTGCCCTTTCTTTGCCCGAACAGTTCAATGCTGCGGACGCCTTTCTGGATTACAATCTGGCACAGGGACGCAGTGCCAAAACGGCCATTTACCACGAGGGAATTACCTATTCATATGGGGATATAACCGAGCTTGCTAACCGTGTTGGCAATGGCCTGCTCGACCTGGGCGTGGAGATTGAACAGCGGGTGGCGCTCATCCTGCTGGACTCGCCCCAATTCGCGGCGGCTTTCTTTGGCACGATCAAAATCGGTGCCGTCGCGGTACCGTTCAATACGGCGCTGCGCCCCGCCGACTACGCATATCTGCTCATCGATAGCCGCGCTAAAGTTGTCATCGTTCACGCGGCGCTCTGGAAGCCGCTGCAACAGGTGCTCTCACAATCACCGTATCTGCGACACGTCGTAGTTGTCGGCCTGGAAGAGAGCGGTGAGTCCGCAACAACCACCGTCCACGATTTCGCTCGTTGGACAGAGAAATCTTTCGCCACTCTGACCACTGCCCGCACCAGTAAGGATGATAGCGCGCTCTGGCTCTATAGTTCCGGTAGCACGGGCTTCCCAAAGGGCTGCGTGCATCTCCAGCACGACATGACCTACTGCGCCGAGTGTTTTGCTAAGCCTATTCTGGGCATTAACGAGGATGATATCACGTTCTCCGCCTCCAAACTCTTCTTCGCCTATGGCCTGGGCAATAATCTGTATTATCCCTTTTCGGTCGGCGCGAGCGCGCTCTACTATCCTGGTCGCCCGGCCGCGGAGGACATGTTCAAGCTCATCGCACAGTATCGCCCCACCCTCTTCTTCGCCACGCCCGCGCTCTATGCCAATATGCTCGCTATTCCTGAAGCCGAGAAGCGCTACGATTTCTCTTCGGTTCGCCTGTGCATCTCCGCTGGCGAAGGACTGCCCGCCGACATTTTTCAGCGCTTCGAGCAGGCATTCTACGTACCCATCCTCGACGGCATCGGCTGTACCGAGATGTTACAAACGTTTATTAGCAATCGCCTCGGCGACATGCGTCCAGGCAGTTCAGGCAAGCCAGTTCCCGGCTTCGAGGCGCGCATAGTGGATGAAGATGGCAGCGATGTTGCTATCGGCGAAGTAGGAAACCTGCTAGTGCGTGGCGACAGTGCAGCGGCCTCCTATTGGAACCAGCATGAGAAGAGCAAAACTGTTTTTCGCGGACACTGGGTCGCCACGGGAGACAAGTACTACCAGGACGCGGACGGCTTCTTCTGGTACTGTGGGCGCACCGACGACATGCTCAAGGTGAACGGGCAGTGGGTCTCGCCCTTCGAGGTGGAGAGCGCGCTCGTCGCCCATGCCGCCGTGCTTGAGGCGGCAGTGGTGGCCACCACCGATCGCGATAAACTTCCCAAGCCGAAGGCCTATGTTGTGCTCAACGCTGGTTATGAACCATCGGAGACGCTGGCCGAAGAACTCAAGGCATTTGTGCGCGACCGCCTCGCGCCCTTCAAATACCCACGTTGGATCGAGTTCCTACCCGAACTGCCCAAGACGGCAACGGGCAAAACGCAGCGCTTCATCTTACGACAAATCTGATTGATTGTGGTGTATATGGTAGGGACGGCTCAAGGCCGTCCCTACCATATACACCACAATCTCACCAGCGCTGCATCGGACCACTCGCGTTTGGATGGCGCGGAAACGAGGGATAGCTGATATCTGGAGGAGGCTCCTGTCGGGGACGGATCAAAAGTGTAATCAAGAGACCAGCGACAAATCCTCCTACGTGCGCCATGTATGCCACGCCACCCATGTTTTGCTGAGTGTTTCCAAGAGTCGCGATACCATCGAACAATTGCAGCAGGAACCACACACCGATCAAGATGATCGCCGGCACCGTGACGATGGTGAAGAAGATGAAGATAAAGATCACCGACTTCACCTTCGCCCACGGGAAGAGCACCAGATACGATGCCAGCACCCCGGCGATAGCACCACTGGCCCCCAGGCTGGGAATGGTGGAGGTAGGATCAATAAACATCTGCGCCAGGCTGGCCACAACGCCGCAGAAGAGATAAAAGATCAGGTAGATAAAGTGACCAAGACGATCCTCTACATTATCACCAAAGATATAGAGGAACAGCATATTACCCCCGATATGCAGCCAACCAGCATGCATAAACATGGAGGTAAAAAGTGTCAGCAGTACCGGAGTCGGTGTATGAAATACGATATCCCCCGGTACCCCTGGCAAAGAAGTCTGCGGAATGCCATGCACAAGCGCAGCGGGCACCACCGAGTACGCAAACATAAACTCCTCGGCGCGTGGCCCTAACGAGACCTGGTACAAAAATACGACGATGTTAATAGCTATTATGCCCCACGTCACCCAGGGAGTGCTTCGTCTTGGCCCCGCATAATCCTTTAACGGTATCACGCTCATCCTCCTGATAAAACTAAAAACCTCTATATATATCACGAGCGAACAGGCTCGCTGGTCAACCTATCTCTATTGATATTCAGATGATGAAGAGGTAGCGAGGAACGTGGTAGGGGCGATCTTTAGGAGTCCGCCTTCGGGGGAACATGATCGGCAAGGGGACGCGGGCTCCTAAAGATCGCCCCTACCACGTTCCTCGCCCCTAGACGCTTCATAGAACATTATGACAATATGACTTGATTTGTTGCAAAATGAAGAGAGATTTGATACAGTATCCTTAAGCCTACGTTGCCAAAGACAATTTATCGGTAACCCCATCATATGCTATCTAACAAACAAGCACAGGTGGCTTCATAACATTTTCTTCTCATACAGCAAGTATAGATACTTTAAGGACGAGTCTTAATGCTTTTTTTTAGACAGGGATATCGCGTTGCATCCAATGCTTATCATCGTCTGCTACAAGGATTAACCTCATTATTAGAGGGTAAGAAACAGAAAAGCACTATAGCACCGCTCGATGGAGTTCGTGCTATTGCCTGTTTGAGCGTGGTAGCCTATCACCTC
>WNGQ01009533.1_pt1 | contig 10763 bp, 8 predicted proteins | sample 5407661 | NCBI WGS metagenome assembly WNGQ01 (sample SAMN13153382, study PRJNA577476) | soil metagenome | isolation source: 60 cm soil or saprolite under Garry oak tree replicate 2 | place: USA:California | collected 2016-06-15
TCCGACGCCGCCGGCGAGGCGCACGCCGCCGAGCGCCGCTCCGGCCGCGCCGAGGAACGCTCCGATGCCTTCGCGCAGAGAGCTCGCCTCGCCGTCCGCCCGGATCAGGAGCACGGCGTCCCGGCCGCGCAGGTCGAGGACCGGCTCCAGGCGTCGAGCCTCGGCGACGCGCTGGATGACGTCGGCCGCCCGGCGGGTGACGAGCGGGACGGCGTCCGTGCCCGGCGGTTCCACGCGGAGACCGACGCGCAGGACGACACGCGGCACGTCCAGGTCGACACCCAGGATCGAGGCCTGCCGAGCGACCACGTCCTCATCACCCAGCCGGCCGTGGAGGAGATCGTCCAGGAAGCGGGAGCCATGCCCGAGGTCGTCCTCCAGCACGGTCCTCTCCCGGAGCAGCCAGAGCGCGACGAGCTGGGCGACCTGCTCCAGGCTGGCCTGCTCCGCCTGGTCGAGCGGCGCCGCACGCGTCACGGCGATGGTGCCCAGCTGATGCGTCCCCGTGCGTACGGCGAACCGCGTCACCCGGCCGCCGGTCTCGCCCACCTGCGCGACCACGTGCCCGAACGCGTCGCGCAACTCGACGGCGCATCCCAGCCGCCCGGCGAGGACCCCCAGCGCCACCTCGAGCCCCCCGCCGCCCGCCAGCGCCGCCGCGACCTCGGCGAAGAGCCGGCGGCCCGCCTGCATCCGGGCCGCCCTCTCGTCGGTCGCCGCGAGCCTCCGGCGGAGCGCCTGCCGGTCCTCGACGGCGGTCAGGGCCGCGCTGACCGAGCGGGCGAAGAGCGTCATCAGCTCCACCTCGCTCGACGTGAAGCGGCGCAGGCGGTGGTCGGCCGCGTAGAGGACGCCCACGACGCGGCTGCCCGAGCGGATGGGCACGGCGATCGAGCAGCGCAGGCCCTCGGCGTCTATCAGCGACTTCGAGTAGCGCTCGCGACGCGGGTCGTGCTGGTAGTCGCGCACGACGATCGTCTCGCCACCCTGGACCACCCGGCCGCCGATTCCCTCCCCCACCGGGAGGCGCCAGCGCCGCGCGGTCTCGGGGTCACGGAACCCGGAGTGCGCGGCCAGCCGGAGCACGTCGCCGTCGCGGACGGCGCAGTAGCTGCAGCTCGTCTCGACCAGCAGGCGCGCTCCGTCGCCGGCGCGCCTCAGCACGTCGGACGCGGTCTCCGCCTCCTGGACCCACAGGCAGGCGTCGGCGAAGATGCGGGCCTCGTCCCGACCGGCCACGTTCCCATGCTGCCTCGGCCCGGCGGCGGGGACAAGCCCCATCTTGTGGCGTCGCGACAACGTTCGATGCGAGGTTTGTCCCATCGAGCCGAATTCGGCCCGGCGGTGCCGCAGTACGCTCCCGAGGTAGGGACCCAGGTCACTCCGGAAGGAAAGGGAGAAAGTGAGATGGCGGTCGAGACGCCCGTGCTCACCGACGCCGAACGACGGCAGCTCAAGATGTTCTTCGAGCAGACGAGGTCACTCCCCCAGCTGCTGGCCACGCTGCGCAGCCGGCGGGTTGCCATGGGCTACGCGATCGAGAGCGGCGAGCCCGAGACCCGTGCGAGTGGGCGGACGCTGGTCCAGGAGAAGGGCCCCCTGGCCTTCAAGTCCGAGCACGCCGTGGTGCCGCCTGGTCGGCATGTGGGCCGAACGGCATGGCCCACTGGGACATCGCCATCCATGGCGGATTCCACGAGCTGGTGACGATCGCCGGCCGCACGGCCGCGGCGCCGGGCAACTCCTTCGCGCACGACCTGCTGGTCATCAGGGACGACGGCGCGTACATCTACAACCCCGGGTCCGAGCGCTCCAAGATGGTGGAGATCGAGTCGGAGCAGGACTACGACAAGATCCTCGACTGGTACCGCCGGGGCCTGACCAGGGTTCACGACGGGCGCCCCGACGTCGACTGGGGCCTTCGGGCTCCGGGGGCGCCGAACGCCTCGCTGTTCGGGCCCTACCAGTTCAACCTCAACCGCGAGGGACAGACCTGGTTCATCCCGATCACCGACGTGGGCTGGCTGTACTTCAGCGTGCTGCTCAACCTGTTCGACGCCTGGCACATCTACTTCGTCGACGACGCCACCCAGCAGCCGGCCGGCGTGGACAGGTGGGTCGGCGAGGGCAAGCTCGAGTTCCCGATCGCGATCAGCCAGATCGAGCAGTTCCTCTTCCAGGTGGAGACCTACCCGCCCGGCTCGTACGTGCAGAACATGCGGCTGGCCGCCGAGGCGATGGGGCTCGGCAACTGGATCTTCTGCGGCTACTTCGACGACGTGCTGATGGGGGCGTTCCCGGACCTCGCCAGGGGCCTGGGCTTCCGGACGGAGCCGCTCAACGCCAAGGCGCCGGCGGCATCGGGCGCTCTGAAGGTGTTCGGGGTCGAGGGCGTCAAGGAGGCCACGTACGTGCCCTCGCCACGCTACCGAGACGGCCGCGCCGTGATGCAGGCGATGATGGACGAGAAGTACGGGAAGGGCGCCACGATGTCGCAGGGTGACGACAACTGGATGCTCACCCATGGCGGGCCCTTCAAGCCCGACGTGGTGCGCGAGATCGTCCAGCACCCGGTGACCCGCGTCTCCGACTGGGCGGTCGAGGCCTGCATCGCGTACGTCGACTACTGCGTCGAGCGCTACGGCCAGTGCCCCGTCTACTTCAACCCGATGCAGTGCCAGTTCGGCGCGGTCGTCCACCACGTGGACACCGCCTTCTACGAGAAGTACTACGTCGGCGGTTCCATCACGCCGCAGATCCGTGAGCACATGCGACTGTGGCACTGAGCCGAGGAGGCAGCCGTGGAGTACAAGCAGGTCGTCGGGCTCCGACGCTCGATCCGCTACTACCAGCCCTACCGGCCGGTGGAGCGCGAGAAGATCCAGGTCGTCCTGGAGGCCGCACGGCTGTCCTCGCGCGCCGTCAACGCCGACTTCTGCCAGGCGGTCGTCGTCAGCCGTGACGACCTCTCGGCGGAGGACCGCGAGAGCCTCAAGACGCCCACCACGACTGCCCAGCTCGACCTCGCCCCGGTCTGGATCTTCTGGCTGATCGACCCGACCGCGCCGAAGGTCGGCCAGTCGAACCTGAAGCAGCTCGTGGACGTCGGAGCCCTGACGCCGAGCCACGGCTGGAGCCACGCCTACGTCGAGAACGTGGTGTGGCCGCAGGTGCTCCAGCCGATCCTGGCCGATCCCGGCACGGCCACCCTCGTGGCGGCGGTCGAGGCCGGCCTGGCCATCAACCAGGCGCTGCTGGCCGCGGTCGACGAGGGCCTGGGGACGCAGCTCACGGCCCTCAACGCCGGCAGCGCCCAGCGCATCCTGGGCATCCCCGAGCACCTGATCCCGATCTGGATCCAGCTCGTCGGCTACTCGGCCGAGCACATCGAGGCCGGCGGCCAGCGGCCGCGGAGCCCCTTCGAGCGGATCTACTTCGAGGGCAGGTACGGCCAGCCGTACGAGCGCGACGAGGAGGTGGTGGAGAAGCTGAAGAGCGACGGCATGCTGATGCGGGAGGCGCCCTACCCCTGGCGGAAGGACGAGCTGCGGGCTCTCTCCAGGATGTTCGGGCTGCCCGAATGAGCTCGCCGGAGTCCCTCGCCGAGCAGGAGACCGTGGGCACCTGGCTGCGCGCGTACGACGCGCACTGGAGCGTTCAGCAGAGCGGCGACGAGACGCGGGCCAAGCTGGAGGTGCTGGCCCGGTTCTGCACGACGTGCGGCAGGCAGCCGGACGAGCTGGTCGCCTGGCTCTTCCGGCCGACGGTGGAAGGGCCGCGGATCCGCCTCAAGCGCCGGCGGGAGGTGATGGCGCTCATCGACCAGTTCGAGGCGGAGAACGGCGGCCGGGCGGCCGGCAACACCGTCCGCAGCTTCCTGATCCACAATGGAGTCGCCCTCTCGGCGGCGCCGCTGCGGTGAGGGTGGGACGCCATGCCTGAGGTCTTCGTTGCGGGAGCGGCGATGACGCGCTTCGGCAAGCACCTGGAGCGCAGCTCGCGTGAGCTCGTGGAGGAGGCGGTGGCGGCGGTCCTCGAGGACGCCGAGCTGCGGCCTGCCGACATCGGCGCCTGCTACGTCGGCAACGCCGTGAGCGGGCTCATGAACGGCCAGGAGTCGATTCGCGGGCAGGTCGTGCTGCGCAACACCGGCCTGCTCGGGGTGCCGATCGTGAACGTCGAGAACGCCTGTGCGTCATCGTCCACGGCCCTTCACCTGGCCCGCCAGGCGGTCGCCTCCGGCGAGCAGGACCACGTGCTGGTTGTCGGATACGAGAAGCTCTACGACCAGGATCGGCAGAAGTCCTTCCGGGCCTTCAACGCGTCCATGGACCTGGAGGAGATGCGGCGGCGCTTTCCGACGGGCGGTGAGGGCAGGAGCGTCTTCATGGACCTGTACGCGTCCTTTGCCGAGCCGGCGGGGGCGAGCGCCCAGCCGCCGCCGGACGAGGAGGCGCTGGGGATGGTGTCGGTCAAGAACCACCACCACGGGACGCTCAACCCGCTCTCCCAGTTCCGGGAGGAGGTGTCGCTGGAGGAGGTCCTGGGCTCTCGCCGGATCGCGGGCTCGCTGACGCTGCTCATGTGCTCCCCGCTGTCGGACGGGGCGGCCGCCCTGGTGCTGTCCTCGCGCCCGCCGAACGGCAGCCGGGTGCGCGTCGCCGCCTCGGTGCTGGCCTCCGGCAGGGGCGACGACCCGTCGCAGCCGGACGCCGTCACGCGGGCCGCGGGCCGGGCCTACGAGCGTGCCGGCCTGGGCCCCGAGGACCTGGACGTCGTCGAGCTCCACGACGCCACGGCCATCGCCGAGCTGCAGCTCTACGAGGAGCTGGGCCTCTGCGGCGCTGGCGACGCGGCCCGGCTGGTGCTCGACCGCGTGACCTGGCTGGGGGGCAGGCTGCCGGTCAATCCGAGCGGCGGCCTGCTCGCCCGCGGGCATCCGATCGGGGCGACCGGCGCGGCCCAGGTCGTGGAGCTCGCCTGGCAGCTCCAGGGCCGCTGCGACCGGCGCCAGGTCCCGGACGCGAAGGTCGCGCTGGCCCAGAACGCGGGCGGCTGGGTCGGCACCGACGCAGCCGCCTGCGCCGTCCACGTGCTCGTCACCTGAGGCACCGGCGCATGGACCCCGAGCATGAGCTGGCGGTGTTCGCCCGGCTGGTCGCGCGGCGCGCCCGGGATGAGCCCGACCGCCTGGCGTTCGTCTTCGAGAACGGCGAGCTGCCCGCCGAGCTCGTGCACAACCGGGACCTGGCGCTGCGCGGCGGCCAGCTCGCCTGGGAGCTGCGCCGGGCCGGCCTGCGGGCCGGCGACAGGGTGGCCGTGATGCTGCGCAACCATCCCGAGTTCGTCTACGCCATGGTCGCCAACTCCAAGCTGGGCCTGACCACGGTTCCGGTCGATCCTCGCGCCCGCGGCGAGCGGCTGCGCTACTTCCTCACGTTCGCGGGCTGCCGGGCCGCCGTGGTGGCCGACTCGACGCTGTCGGACCCCCAGGCGGCGCGGGTGATCTCGGAGACCGGCATTCGCACGTACGCGCTGTCCACCCCCGAGGGGCGGGCGCAGGGCCTCGCCACCGATGGGTGGGCGAGCCTCGACGAGGTGCTGGAGGGGCCGGAGCGCGAGGACGTCGGCCAGCATGTCGAATCCCTCACCCATCCCTGGTTCCTGAGCTACACGTCAGGCACCACGGGGGAACCGAAGGCGATTGCCTTCGGCTACGACCGCATGCTCTTCTACCGGCTCACGCCGGGCTTCTTCGGCTATCGCGAGGACGACGTCCCGTACACCGGCCTCTCGCTCATCCACGGCAACGCGCTGGTCGTCACCCTGATGCCGGCGCTGTGGGGCGTGGTCGATCACTCGGTGTTCAGCCGCTGGTTCACCAGGTCCCGGCTCTGGGACGTGTGCATCTCGCACGGCTGCACCACGTGGTCCAACCTGGGCGGCATCGCCACCGCGGTCTACGGCGAGCCGCCTGCTCCGCACGACCGCGCCCACCGCGTGCGGCTGGTGGTGAGCGCCGGCATGCCCCGCGACCTGTGGGGGCCCTTCGAGGAGCGGTTCGGCGTGCGGCTCCTGGAGTGGTACGGGACGATGGAGGGCGGCTTCGCGTGCAACCCGCCCGGCGTCGGGCCGCGCGGGTCGTTCGGCAGGCCGCCCGAGGGCCTGATCGAGATGCACGTCGTGGGCGAGGACGGCCGGCCCCTGCCGGCCGGCCAGGTGGGGGAGCTGGTCGTGCGGCCGGCCGGCCGGCCGGCGCGAGTCGAATACCACCAGAACCCGGAGGCATCGGCGCAGAAGACGCGCGGCGGGTGGCTGCACACCGGGGACATGTGCTGGAGGGACGAGCACGGCTGGTTCTTCTTCGCCCATCGGAAGGAGGAGGGTGGCATCCGCAAGCTGGGCGAGTTCGTGCCGGAGGACCTCATCGTGCGGGTGCTGGCCGAGGACCCCCACGTGCACGACGTGCACGTCTATGGCGTTCCGGCCCGCAGCGGGGCGCCCGGGGAGAGCGACGTGGTGGCGGCGGTCGTGGCCACCGATCCCGACTGGCTGGACGTCGCTGCGCTCTTCGCGCGCTGCGCGGAGCGGCTGGAGCGCCCGTACGTCCCGGACTTCGTCCAGGTCCTCGACGAGCTGCCCAAGACGGCGACGGAGAAGGTGCAGACGAGGCTGCTCGTGCAGTCGTTCGACCCTTCGTCGCCGCGCGTCGTCAGCCGTGACGACGTGCTCGCCCATTGAGAGCCGCATCGAGAAGAGGTGTGACGCGGGCCGGCGCAGCGGCCGGCCCGCGTCACTCGAGGTCTGCTCTAGCGCTCGCGCATCTTGAGCAGTCCGAAGACCGCACCCTGCGGGTCGCTGAGGATGGCGAAGCGCCCGCCCGGGAAGTCCCGCGGCGCCAGCATCTCCTGCCCGCCGGCCTCGGTCGCCTTCTCGAACGACCGGTCGACGTCGTCCACGCCGAAGTAGACCATCCAGTAGCTGGGCACCTCGGCGGGAACCATCGGGTTCATCTCCATCCCGCCCGCGATGCTCTCGCCGCCCAGCTGGAACTCCGTGTACGGGGGCGCGCCCTCGCCCATCTCGCTCTTCCTGTCGGTCCAGCCGAACACCTTGTTGTAGAAGGGGACCGCATTCTCGATGCCGCGCGAGTTGAGCTCGGCCCAGCCGAAGGTGTTCGACGCGTTGGCCTGGAAGCCGCCCATCGCCCTGGGCTGCCACGCCGAGACGAATGCCCCGGTCGGGTCCTGGAACACGGCCATGCGGCCCATCTCACCGACGTCGAAGGGCGGCGCGATGACCTTGCCACCGGCGGCCTGCACCTTCTGGGCCAGGTCCTCGGCATCGTTCGTGCCGATGTAGAGCATCCAGGCGGTCGGGCCCTCCGGCGACTGCTTGGGTCCGATCCCGGCCACGTCCTTGCCATCGATTCTCGCCACCGCGTACCCGCCGTACTGCGGGTCGGGGGAGACCTCGATCTCCCAGCCGAACAGCTTCGAGTAGTACTCTCGCGACGCCGCCGGATCGGAGCTCGAGAGGTCGACCCACGCGGGCTTGTTCGCGACCGCTGTTGTGGCTCCTGCCATATCTGGCCTCCTTGAAACCCTTGCTCCGCACCCCATCCTGGCCTTCTCCCGGAAGGAGAGGGGCGCGGAGGAGAGAACTCCATTGTGGCACTGACGGCATGGTCCCCCCGGCCGGCCAGTTGCCGGCGGGACCGGCATCGGTCGTCCACACGACCAGCATGATAGGTGGCTATCTGGTCACATGTCGAGGCCGGCGATCTCCGTCCAGGTCAAGCCGTCAGGCGGCGCAGCTCCGGCAGCCGCTCGGCCGCGCCGGCGGCGACCCGCGTGGCGCCCTCGCCCGGCGCGTGCAGCACGATCTCGCTGAAGCCGAGGTCCAGGTAGGTGCCGACGCCGTCCGAGAGCGCGGCCGCGTCGCCGCCGTCCCAGCGGACCTGCACCGAGCGGCGGATCTCCCGGGTCGCGCCCGATGGCGGCGCAGGCGTCCCCCTCCTGGAAATCGATCCCCGTCCGACCGGTCAAGGGTCGCCGCGGCACGGCCGGCACGGGCGGCGAGCCCGAGGTGGGGGACCGCAGGTGCCCGGACCCTGGGGATGGCGCAGGCCGGCCGCCGGCGGCTCGCCGCACGCCACCTCAGGAGTCGATGCGCGTGGCTCCGTTTGGGTGACAGGCCAGCTCGATCAGCTCGCCGACGTCACGCTGGTGCCGGACCCAGTGGAGGTCCGGGTCACGACGCATGTACTCGGGAGGCATCAGGCGCTTGCAGAGCGCTTCGCGCACAGCCTCGACGGCCCTGGGTCCGTCCTCCTTCGCGGAGAGCCAGCAGGTCCGTGAGTAGGCATCGCCGTGGAAGTCCCGCTCCGCGACGTGACCGAGCGCGCTCCGCTGGCCGGCCCGATCGCCGGACGCGAGGCACAGGGCGGCGATCGTCACCCATGCCGCCGACCGCAGCGACCTCGGCTGGTGGCTCACCTCGAGCAGCTCCGCGACGGCCAGCTGCGGCTGTCCGAAGGTCCCGTAGGCCAGGCCGAGCATGTACCGCGCCGTCGGGTGGCTCCGGGGCTGCCCCACCGCTTCCCTCAGCAGTCGCAGCGTGTGCTCGTCCTCTCCCAGGGTGTAGTGGCACTTGGCCAGCTGGATCGTGGCCTGCTGGTTCTGTGGCTCGATCGCGAGCGCCCTGTGAAAGAGCCGCTTGGCCTGGTGATAGTCGCGCGTGCGGAAGAAGCAGGTGCCCAGCCCGTAGAACAGGCCGAACAGACGCCCGTATGCGCAGTCCATCGCGTGCGCCCGCCAGGTCAGCTCGACGGCCTGCTCGAGGTCCGCGGGCTGGCTGCCCTGCAGGTACCGGATGTAGGCCGCGCGGGCCTCCGTGAAGCACCGCAGCAGCTCCCACGACCCCGCCTCCATCCTGCGCCCGGCGAGCACGTGATGGATCCGGTACGCCAGCTCGGGGACCAGCGTGACGATGACCCCATCGTCACGGGCCGAGTCGCCGCTCACCATGATGGTGTCCATCCCCTGCCTCCGCTGGATGGTGGCCACGAGCTGGACCGTCCTGCCGTAGCGCTGGACGCTGCCCGAGATGGTCGTGCCACGGCTGCGAATGGGCAGGAGCCGCTTCAGGGTGATCAGTATCTGCCCGATGGAGATCGTCGCCTGGCCCAGGTTGATGCTGCCGATGTTGGCGAGGCTGGTGTCCACGGTCTCGGGCTTGGGCCGGATCGGATTGGTCCTGAGCCGTTCGCCGGGGATGTCCACGATGCAGACGCGCTGCACCTTCGCGATCCGGTCCAGGTGGCCCACGAGCAGATCGCTGATCGCGGTCATCCTGTCGTTCGGTGTCGCGTTCGTGAAGGGCGACACGACGGCGGGCTCACCGCCGAAGAGCCAGGCGACGATGGCGACGAGCAGGCCGAGGACCATGAACGTCACCACCAGCTCGACGAGGAGCAGCATGTAGTCTCGCAGCGTCTGCAGGTCGTGAGCGGCAGGAATGCCGCCCACCTGCCACCTCACGAGGTCGGCGACCAGGCCCAGCAGGACGAGAACCAGCAGGGCGGTGGCGGCGAACCTGATCCAGCGCCACACGCCGGCGCCTCGGGACCCGATGCCTGCAGCCTCGCGCGTGACCCGGTCGAACCCGTCACGAGCCCTGGCCGCCATGCGTTCGCCGATCGAGTCCAGACGCTTCCAGGGGACTCCCTCTTCGAGCAGCGGAACCGGTTCAACTATCATGGTTGCTCACCCGGAGGCCCTGGCTGTTGTGGTCGTGCAGGTGCCTCTCTGTCAGCAGCCTAGTCCCGGGGTCGAGGCGGGGCAGCGTGGAAAGTACGCGTTCGACTACGCGTTCTGGGCAGCTCGCTGCGCGGCGTGCCGGCGCCGGCGGTGCCGCCGGCGATCGGGCCGAGCGTCTCCACGGCGCCGCCCACCGCACGACGTGACGCGGCGGGCGCCGGGGTGCCCCGGCGTGATCGTGCCATCCTGGCTGCGTGGCCGCGGCGGACCCCAACCCACCCCGCGCGGCCCGGCTGCTGGCGCTGGTCGTCACCATGCTCTTCTCCGCCCTCTCGCTGAACCTCTTCAACGGCAGCCTGCCCGTCTATCTCGCACGGGAGGGCTTCTCCGTCGGGTCGGTCGGCCTGCTGGTCGGCGTGGCGTTCACCCCGCAGCTGATCGCCACACCGTTCGTCGGACCGCTCGTCGATCGGTATGGCGCCCGGCTGGCCATCCGGATCGGCAGCGGGCTGCAGCTGGTCGCGGCGGCGCTCTTCCTCACCGGCAGCGCCGCGGTGGCCATCGGGACGGCGCGCGTGCTGCAGGGGCTGGGCTTCGCGCTCGTCCTGCCCGCGGCGTACAGCGTCGTCCCGGCCTCGGTGCCGCCGAGGTTTCGCGGCGCGGCGCTCGGCGTCCTGGGCGCGTTCCCCAACGTGGCCCTGGCCATCGGGCCTCCCATCGGCATCCGGCTCCTGCAGCAGAGCCCGACCGCCCTCTTCCTCGCGGCGGTGGCGGCGGCCGCGGCCGGCTGGCTCGGCAGCTGGCTGCTCGGGGGCGCCCGACCCCGGGCGACGCGGAAGCGGTTCTTCACCTATCAGCACCGCTGGACGCCGCTGTTCGCGGTGACGTTCCTGTCGGTGGCCTACTTCGGTGTCGTCATCGCGTACCTGCCGCTCCACGTCCCGCCGGCGCAGGTGCCGGCCGTCGGCTGGTTCTTCTCCGCCGACGCCCTGGGGGTGCTCG
>WNGQ01010099.1_pt1 | contig 10762 bp, 10 predicted proteins | sample 5407661 | NCBI WGS metagenome assembly WNGQ01 (sample SAMN13153382, study PRJNA577476) | soil metagenome | isolation source: 60 cm soil or saprolite under Garry oak tree replicate 2 | place: USA:California | collected 2016-06-15
GAGAATCTGCCGCTGCTCGGCCTCGGCCGAAAGATTGGCCACCAGTTTCTGGAAAATCGGAAGCGGCGGGCCGTCGATCGATTCGAAGGCGATGCTGGGTCCGCGCAATTGCGCTTGCATCAGGGTCGGCGCGGTATCGCCGGCGCAGCCCGCGAGCACAAACGCGAGCGCCGCAACGGCTGCGAAATGTTTCGCGCCAAAGCCCGCCGCCCGCGCGGCGCGCCCCATCCCACTGCGCATGACACCCCCGGTCGCTCTTGGCGGCGACCCGTTTCACGCCGGCCCCAGCCGGTTACCGATTCCGTAGCCGTAAATTGCGGCGCGGTCCAGGCGGGCGAGTGCGAGCGGCAGACCCGCTTTCCCTCTCCCCCTGCGGGAGCGGGTGGTCCCGAGCGCAGGGACCGGGTGAGGGGTCGGTGCAAGAAAAACAAGCAACCCCTCACCCGGCCCGTTACTCGCTCCACTCGCAACGCGCCACCCTCTCCCACAAGGGGAGAGGGTTTCGGAGCATGAGGCCCACTCTTTGCCTCACTCCGTGAGCGCGATGGCGCTGATGTGGCGGCCGTAATCGGGCTCGGCCCGATGGGTAGCGCGGCGATAGCTGAAGAAATGCTCCGCTTCCGCGTAGGTGCAGCGCCCGAGGTCCTCGATCTTGCCGACCCGCGCCCGCCCGAGCCGGTCGAGGATGTAGCCGGCGAGGTCGAACATCGCGTGGCCGTCGGCTTTCGCCCCGGCGAAGAACCGCGCGTTTTGCGCATCGGCGTCGAGAAAGCGCGCGACGAACTCCGGGCCGACCTCGTAGCTTCGTTGCCGGATCAGCGGCCCGAGCGCCGCCACGATGCGCCCGCGAGCGGCGCCGAGCCCTTCCATCGCCGCAATCGTCGCCTCCAGGATTCCGGACAGCGCGCCCTTCCAGCCGACGTGCGCGGCGCCGATCACTTGCGCGTCGGCGTCCGCCAGCAGCACCGGCCCGCAATCCGCCGTGGTGATGGCGACCGCGAGCGAACGCGCGCGCGTCACCACGCCGTCGGCGCGCGGCGCGTTCTCGCGCGTCCAAGCTTGCTCCGCGACCACGACGTGAGGCGAATGCACCTGATAGGCCGTCACGAGATGCTCGGCGCCGAGCGCGCGCGCCATGCGGGCGCGGTTCTCGCGCACGTTCGCCGGGCTGTCGCGCGAGCCGATCCCGCCGTTGAGGCTCGTATAGAGTCCGCCCGACACGCCGCCGTGACGGGTGAAGAACGCATGGCGGATGTTCGGCGCCGCGAGCGAGGCGGCCTGAAGCGTCATGTCGGGCACGCGCGAAAGCTCGCCGCTTCGCGTCCGGCTGTCAAATGTGAGCGTCGACCAAGCCACGTAATCGTTTTCCCCTCTCCCAGTCCAAGTCGGATGTTTCCGACTTGGACCGTTTTATGGATTACCAAACCCGGGAACACCCGGGTTTGGGCCGGGAGAGGGTGCCGAGCGGGCGAAGTCCGCGAGGGGTGAGGGGTTGCTGAATCCGGGAAGATGTACCCCTCACCCGGCTCTTTGCTCGCTCCACTCGCAACGCGCCACCTCTCCTGCAAGGGGAGAGGGGAAGCGCGCGTCCGGCTCGGGCCGTGGGATCACGCACCGCGTGTCCCCGGTTTTGATCTAGCGCAATGCGGCCCGCCCCCGGCCAAGCCAATTCTGCGCGCGACCTGAATCATCCGGTCGTTGGCAAGGCGGGGATGAGCATGAGCAGTTCGGCGGTTTCACCGAAAAGCTTGAGCATCGGCGAGGGCGGACTGGCGCTCGTCTTTGCGGCAACGGCGCTGCTGTGCGTCGTCGGCGCCGCCAAGGCGCAGGACGCGCCGTTCGCCTTTCATGCCTATCTCGGCGCCGCGGCGAGCGTTGCCGCGGTATTTGCCATCTTCAACCGGTACTTCTCGCGCGGGCCGCAGCTGCCGCCGCAGCAGATCGGCGGCAAGCCGAATTACCAGCTCGGGCCGATCAAGCTCGCGACCGCGCTCGGGGTATTCTGGGGCATCGCCGGGTTCCTGGTCGGACTTTGGCTGGCGCTGGAGCTGGCCTGGCCCTGCGGCCGCTGCACACCTCCGCGGTGATCTTCGCGTTCGGCGGCAACGTGCTGATCGCGACCTCGTTCTATGTGGTGCAGAAAACCGGCCGCACGCGCATCGCCGGCGACCTCGCGCCCTGGTTCGTCGTGCTCGGCTACAATTTCTTCATCGTCATCGCCGGCACCGGATACCTGCTCGGCGTCACCCAGGCCAAGGAATACGCCGAGCCCGAATGGTACGCCGACCTGTGGCTCACCATCGTGTGGGTGGTCTACCTGCTGGTGTTCCTGGGCACGCTGATGAAGCGCAAGGAACCGCACATCTTCGTCGCCAACTGGTTCTATCTCGCCTTCATCGTCACCATTGCGGTCCTGCATCTCGGCAACAATCCCGCGGTGCCGGTGTCGGTGTTCGGCTCGAAATCCTACGTCGTGTGGGCCGGCGTCCAGGATGCGATGTTCCAATGGTGGTACGGCCATAACGCGGTCGGCTTCTTTCTGACCGCCGGCTTTCTCGGCATCATGTATTATTTCGTGCCCAAGCGCGCCGAGCGGCCGATCTATTCCTATCGGCTCTCGATCGTGCATTTCTGGGCGTTGATCTTCCTCTACATCTGGGCGGGCCCGCATCACCTGCACTACACCGCGCTGCCCGACTGGGCGCAGACGCTCGGCATGACGTTCTCGATCATGCTGTGGATGCCGTCGTGGGGCGGCATGGTCAACGGGCTGATGACGCTGTCGGGCGCCTGGGACAAGCTGCGCACCGATCCGGTGCTGCGCATGCTGGTGGTCTCGGTGGCCTTCTACGGCATGGCGACCTTCGAAGGCCCGATGATGTCCATCAAGGTCGTCAATTCGCTCAGCCATTACACCGACTGGACCATCGGCCACGTGCATTCCGGCGCGCTCGGCTGGGTCGGCTTCGTCTCCTTCGGCGCGGTATATTGCCTGGTGCCGTGGCTGTGGGGCCGCAAGCAGCTCTACAGCCTCAAGCTGGTGAACTGGCACTTCTGGATCGCCAGCATCGGCATCGTGCTCTACGTCTCGGCGATGTGGGTGTCCGGCATCCTGCAGGGCCTGATGTGGCGCGCCTACACTTCGCTCGGCTTCCTCGAATATTCCTTCATCGAGACGGTCGAAGCCATGCATCCGTTCTATGTGATCCGCGCGCTCGGCGGCGCCCTGTTCCTGATCGGCGCGCTGATCATGGCCTATAACCTGTGGATGACGGTGCGCGTCGGCGAAGCCGAGGCAGCCGCGCCGCGCGCCGCCCTGCAGCCGGCCGAGTGAGGATACGCCATGTCGCTCTGGGTCAGACACCAGGTTCTCGAGAAGAACTCCATCCTGCTGATCATCGGCATCCTGCTGGTGATCACGATCGGCGGCGTCGTCGAGATCGCGCCGCTGTTCTATCTCAAGAGCACGATCGAGAAGGTCGAAGGCATGCGGCCCTATACGCCGCTCGAGCTCGCCGGCCGCAACATCTACGTTCGCGAGGGCTGCTATCTGTGCCACTCGCAGATGATCCGCACCACGCGCGACGAGGTCGAGCGCTACGGTCATTACTCGCTCGCCGCCGAGAGCGTGTACGACCACCCGTTCCAATGGGGCTCCAAGCGCACCGGGCCGGACCTGGCGCGCGTCGGCGGCAAATATTCCGACGAATGGCAGGTCGCGCATCTCGTCGATCCGCGCTCGCTGGTGCCGCAGTCGGTGATGCCCGGCTATCCGTTCCTGGCGTCGACCGAGCTCGAGCCTGAAAGCGTGGCGGAGCACATGCGGACCAACCGCGTGGTCGGCGTTCCTTACGGCGACGATCAGATCGAGCACGCCGTGGCGGATCTGCGCGCCCAGGCCAATCCCGACGATCCCGGCGCCGGCGCTTTCCAGAAACGCTACCCCAAGGCGCTCGCGCGCAATTTCGACGGCAATCCCAAGGTCACCGAGATGGACGCGCTCGTCGCCTACCTGCAGATGCTCGGGACCCTGATCGATTTCAAGCTCTACGACGACAAGGCCAACCTGCGCTGACGCGATGAGGATGACTCCATGGTGGAAACAACGATCTCCTACTTGGTGAGCACCTGGTGGACTCCGGTGTTCGTCGCGATCTTCGCCGCGGTCGTGTTCTACGCGCTGCGGCCGCGCAACCGTAAAACCTTCGATGCGGCCGCGAAGATGCCGCTGCGGGAGGACTGATCATGGCCGAGCGTCACGACGTCGAGCCTGGCACGCCCACCACGGGTCACGAGTGGGACGGCATCGGGGAGTACAACACGCCGCTGCCGCGCTGGTGGGTATGGCTGTTCGTCGCCACCATCGTGTGGTCGCTCGGCTATTGGGTGGTCTATCCGACGTTCCCGCTGTTCACGAGCTACACCGCCGGGGTGTTCGGCTTCTCCTCGCGCGGCCAGGTCGCCGCCGACGTCGGCGCGCTGCAGCAGCTGCGGGCGGAAAAGGCCGGCGCCTTGCAGAACGTGGCGTTGGCCGACATCGAGAAGGATCCGGCATTGCTCGCGGTCGCCCGCGCCCAGGGCAAAGCGGCGTTCGGCAACAATTGCGCGCCGTGCCACGGCCTCGGCGCCACCGGCGCCAAGGGTTATCCCAACCTCAACGACGACGACTGGATCTGGGGCGGCACGCTCGACGACATCTACAAGTCGATCGAGGTCGGCGTGCGCTCGAATCATCCCGACACGCGCGTGAGCATGATGATCGCGTTCGGCAAGGACGGCATGCTCAAGCGCGACGAGATCGTCGCGGCGGCGAACTACGTGCGCTCGCTCTCCGGCCTCCCGGTGCGGCCGGGCGTCGATCTCGGTGCCGGCAAGAAAATCTTCGCGGAGAATTGCGCGCAATGTCATGCCGAGGACGGCACCGGAAACCGCGAACTCGGCGCGCCGAATCTCGCCGACCAGATCTGGCTCTACGGCTCGGACGAGGCGACGATCATCGACGTGATCGCCAACGGCCGGGCTTCCGTCATGCCGGCGTGGGTCGACCGGCTCGACCCGGTCACCATCAAGACGCTCGCCGTTTACGTGCACTCGCTCGGCGGCGGACAATAGCGGAGCAGAGTTTCTCGCAGCGGTCTCGAGACACGGCAGGTTGCGCTGAATCAGGTGCAGAACCGGCCCACATTCAAGCTCACTCGCGGTCGAACCAGAGTATGCCGCGCGCTTCGGTCCCAACTGATGAGCCACGCCGTCGACCCCGTTGATCTCGCCGCCGGTCCGCTCTATGCGGCGCGGAAGAAGATCTATCCGCAGGCCGTCTCCGGCACGTTCCGCAACATCAAATGGGGGCTGATGGCGTTCTGTCTCGCGCTTTATTATCTATTGCCGTTCGTGCGCTGGGACCGCGGCCCGAATGCTCCCAGCCAGGCGGTACTGGCCGATTTTCCCAATCAGCGCTTCTACTTCTTCTTCATCCAGCTATGGCCGCAGGAAGTCTATTATTTCACCGGCCTCTTGATCATCGCCGCGATGGCCCTGTTCCTGATGAACGCCGTCGGCGGCAGAATCTGGTGCGGCTATCTGTGCCCGCAGACGGTCTGGACCGACCTCTTTTATGCGGTCGAGCGCTGGGTCGAGGGCGACCGCCGCGCGCGCATGCAGAAGGACAAACGCGCGCTCTCGGTGCGCCGCGCAGCGGAACTCGCGGCCAAGCACGGCATCTGGCTCCTCATCGCGTGGTGGACCGGGGGCGCCTGGGTGCTGTATTTCGCCGATGCGCCAACTCTCGTCAAAGAGCTGGCAACCGGCGAGGCGCCGTTCGTTGCCTATTGCTGGATCGGCATTCTCACGTTCACGACCTATGCGCTCGCCGGCTTCATGCGCGAGCAGGTGTGCGTCTACATGTGTCCGTGGCCGCGCATCCAGGCGGCATTGACCGACGAATGGGCGCTCAACGTCACCTACCGCTACGACCGCGGCGAGCCGCGGTGCTCGGTCAAGAAAGCGGAAGAGCTGCGGACCGAGGACAAGCCGGCGGGAGACTGCATCGATTGCCATCAGTGCGTCGTCGTGTGCCCGACCGGCATCGATATCCGCGACGGCGCGCAGCTCGGCTGCATCATGTGCGGATTGTGCATCGACGCTTGCGACAACGTAATGAAGAAAGTCGGGAGGCCGACCGGGCTCATCGGTTACGACAACGAGCTCAACATCGAGCGCCGGCTGGAACGCAAGCCCGAGGTCCATCGGCTGATCCGGCCGCGCACCGTCACCTACGCCGGCGTGATCGCGATCGCCGGCGTCATCATGCTCTACGGCCTCGCGACCCGCAGCATGCTCGGGATAACCACGCAGCACGACCGCAATCCGCTGCTGGTCAAGCTTGCAGACGGTTCGGTCCGCAACGCGATGAGCCTGCACTTGCTCAACAAGCACAACGAGGATCGAGCCGTCACCCTCGACGTCGAAGGCGTGCCGGAGGCTTCCGTGGACGTGGTCGGTACGGACGAGGTGGCCGGCGGAAAACCGCTGCTGCGCGTCGGTCCGGATCAAACCCGCGAATTGCGCGTGCTGGTCACGGTGGCGCCGGGCGCGAAGCTCGAGCGCTCGACGCCGCTGACGTTCCGGATCACCGATACAGCAGACGGCCGCACCGCGGCCGCCAAGGATCATTTCGTCGCATGGTGAAGGAGCGAATTGCCGTGATGAGCGCTGCCAGCAAGATGGTGGATCGGCCGCCGCGGACCATCGATTCCGGCAAACGCCTGACCGGGCGCGCGGTTCTGCTCTACGTTCTCGCCTTCTTCGGCGTGATCATCGGCGTCAATCTGGTGATGATGAAGCTTGCGATCGACACCATGCCGGGGCTCGAGGTCGACAGCTCGTATCGCGCCGGCAACGCCTACAACGCCGAGATCGCCGCTGCACGCGGCCAGTCGGCCCGGGAATGGCAGGTCGCGGGGCATCTGCGACGCGACGCCGACGGCCGCGCGTTCCTGGAGGTCCAGGCGCGAGACCGCGGCGGAGCGCCGCTGACCGGGCTCGGCTTCTCCGCCCATCTCGAACGGCCGATCGACAAGCGCGCCGACCGCAGCGTTGTGCTGCGCGAGCAGGGTGTTGGGATCTATCGCGGCGAGGCCGAGAACCTCGCGCCCGGCCAATGGGATCTGGTGCTCGAGGCCGAGCGGGGCTCCGAGCGCCTGTTCCTGTCCAAGAACCGCGTCGAGCTCAAATAGATGCTCGACACCCGCGACTTGTCCCATTTCGTCCGCCCCATCGACGGCGGCGCGGCGCGCATCGATCTCGCCGTCGACGGCATCAGCTGCGCCGGCTGCATGGCGGCGATCGAGCGCGGCATCGCCGCGCTGCCCCAGGTCACGCGCGCGCGCGTCAATCTGACCAACCGCCGGCTCGCGGTCGAATGGAACGGAAGCCTGGATCCGGCCCGCATCATCGAGCGGCTGTCCGATCTCGGCTACCGCGCCTATCCGTTCGAGACCAGCCGCGCCGAGGATCAGGAACGGCGCGAGGCGCAATTCCTGTTGCGCTGCCTCGCCGTCGCCGCGTTCGCGACGATGAACATCATGCTGCTGTCGGTCTCGGTGTGGTCCGGCAATGTTTCCGACATCACCGTGGAGCAGCGCGATTTCTTCCACTGGCTCTCGGCGCTGATCGCGCTCCCGGCCGCGGCCTATGCGGGACAGCCGTTCTTCCGCTCCGCGGTCCGCGCCCTGCTCGCCAGGAATCTCAACATGGACGTGCCGATCACGCTCGGCGTCGTGCTCGCGCTCGGCATGTCGGTGGTCGAGACGCTCGATCACGCGACGCACGCTTATTTCGATTCCGCGATGATGCTGCTCACGTTCCTGCTGGTCGGGCGCTGGCTCGACCAGAACCTGCGGCGGCGCACGCGGGCCGTCGCCGGCAATTTGGCCGCGCTCAAGGCGGAGACGGCGGCCAAATTGAACTGCTGCGGCGAGATCAGCGAAGTCCCGGTGGCGTCGCTGCGCCCGGGCGACCTCGTGCTGGTGCGGCCCGGCGAGCGCGTCGCCGTCGACGGGGTGGTGACCGAAGGCCGCTCCGAGATCGACCAGAGCCTCGTCACCGGCGAGACGATGCACGTGCCGGCCGGCACGGGCACGAAACTCTACGCCGGGACGCTCAACGGCTACGGCACGCTGCGCGTCGAGGTCGGCGCCGCGAACGGCACGCTGCTCGACGAAGTGATGCGCCTGCTCGACCGCGCGGTCGAGGCGCGTTCGCGCTACGTGCGGCTCGCCGACCGCGCGGCCCGGCTCTACGCGCCGGTCGTGCACGTCACCGCGCTCGCCACCCTGCTCGGCTGGGTGCTGATCGGCGCGAGCTGGCACGACGCGCTCGTGACCGCGATCGCCGTGCTGATCATCACCTGCCCGTGCGCGCTGGGGCTCGCGATCCCGGCGGTGCAGGTCGTCGCCTCCGGCGCGCTGTTCCGCTCCGGCGTGCTGCTCAATGCCGGCGACGCGATCGAGCGATTGGCGCAAGTCGACACCGTGCTGTTCGACAAGACCGGCACGCTGACATTGCCGGATCCCGAAGTGGTCAACGCCGGCGACGTGCCCGCCCAGCAAATGGAGCTCGCCGGCCGGCTGGCGCTCGCAAGCTCGCATCCGCTCGCCGCGGCGGTTGCGCGCGCCGCGAAGGCGAAGACGCCGCTCGCGCATTGCACCGAGTTTCCGGGCCGGGGAGTGACCGGCGAGATCGACGGCGTCGAGCTCAAGCTCGGAAGCCCGGCGTTCTGTTCGGCCGAGCGCGAGGCGCGAGTGTTGGCGGCGGCCGACCCCGAGGCCTCGGTGATCGCCTTCGCGTGCGGGTCGGAGCGCCACGTGTTCGCGGTGCGGCAAAAATTGCGCGCCGATGCCGCTGCCGTCGTTGCCGGCCTGCGCCGGCGGGGCATCGCGATCGAAGTGCTTTCCGGCGACCGCGCGCCCGCGGTCGAGCACGTCGCGCGCCAGCTCGGGGTGACCGCGTGGCGCGCCGATCTCAAGCCCGCCGAAAAGATCGCGCGCATTGCGGCGCTCAAGGCGCAGGGCCGCAACGTGCTGATGGTCGGCGACGGGCTCAACGACGCCCCTGCGCTCGCCGCCGCCGATGTGTCGATGTCGCCGGTCAGCGCCACCCATCTCTCGCAGGCCACGGCCGACGCGGTGTTCCTCGGCGAAAAACTCAGCCCCGTTGCCGAGGCACTCGCCATCGCTCGCCGGGCGAGGCGCGTGATGCGGCAGAATCTGCTGCTCGCGGCGATCTACAACGCGATTGCGGTCCCGATTGCGATCGCGGGTCTGGCGACGCCGCTCATCGCCGCGATCGCGATGTCGGGCTCTTCCATGCTCGTCACGGCGAACGCGTTGCGCGCCAAACCGCGGGAGCGCGCGCGATGGAAGTTTTGATCTACCTCGTTCCGCTGGCCTTGGGGCTGGGCCTGCTCGGGCTCGGCGCGTTCCTGTGGACGCTCAAGAGCGGCCAGTACGACGATCTCGACGGCGCCGCCTGGCGAGCGATCATGGACGACGAGGAGCCGTTTTCGGCGCCCACCGATCCGCCGCAGCGGCGATCCTGAGCTGATGAACTTCGCGCGGACATAGCGGCTGGCTCGGAACGCCTCCCCTGAAAGGGGGAGGTCGACCGCGCAGCGGTCGGGAGGGGGTCGCGATCCCCACCCCACCCCATCCCTCCCCTTTTCAAGGGGAGGGAGTCGGTTGCGGCCCGCTTGGAGTCAATGCGATCACCCTCACCGGACCATCGACCCAATCGCCACCAGCCAACCCAAATTCACATCAGCACGCAAACGCGTTGCGGATGCCTTCCACCAGCGCGTTTCCCAACAGCGGCTTCTCGACGATGGCAACGCCGGCTTCGGCCGCGCGCTGGCGCACGAAGGCGCTGGGATGGCTCGTGATCAGGATGGCGGGAGCCGCCACGCGCCGCTCGCGCAGCCGGACGAGGACTTCGAGCCCGTTCATTTCCGGCAGATGGTAGTCGATGACGAGGCAGCCGGCGTCCGCGATTTGCGTTTCGCGCAGCAGCTCGTTCGCGCTCGAATAGTCGCGCACGGTGAAGCCCTCGACTTCCAGCGAGAATTTCAAGGAATTCCGCACGGCGAGATCGTCATCGACGACGAGAACCAGCCGATTTGCAACCGGGATCGCGGCCTGCGCCAACATGATGCTCCTGTCGGCGCCGGCGTCGGAGCTGGCAGCCGATGGGGCATGATCGCAGCAGGGCCAAGGCTCGCATTGATGTAGCGCAACCCCTCAGCCCTCGGCGTCGGGCGAAGGGCTCAACAGCCCGCCCAGGAGCGCCATCCTGACCAGGTCGGAGAGGCTGGTCGCCTTCATCTTGGTCATGACGTTGGCGCGATAGATCTCGACGGTGCGCGGGCTGATGCCGAGATCGAACGCGATGGTCTTGTTGGGGTTTCCCGCCACCAGACCCTCGAGCACTTGGCGTTCGCGGGCGGAAAGGCTGGCGATCCGCTCGTTGGTCTCGGCCTGCTCCGCCGCGCGCCGGGCGTCGTGCTGGTGGCGGCCGAGCGCCGATTGCACGGCGGCAATGAGCGCGTCGTCCTCGAACGGCTTTTCCAGGAAATCGACCGCCCCCAATTTCATCGCCTCGACCGCCAGCGGCACGTCGCCATGGCCGGTAATGACGATCACCGGAAAGCCCGCTTCGAGGCTTTTCAGGCGGCGCAGCAGCTCGACCCCGCTGATCCCGGGCATCCGTA
>WNGQ01019705.1_pt1 | contig 10761 bp, 3 predicted proteins | sample 5407661 | NCBI WGS metagenome assembly WNGQ01 (sample SAMN13153382, study PRJNA577476) | soil metagenome | isolation source: 60 cm soil or saprolite under Garry oak tree replicate 2 | place: USA:California | collected 2016-06-15
ACGTGGCCCCGCGTACACCCGTGGAAGAAGTAGTAACGAACATCTGGGCGGAGGTACTGCGGGTCCCGCAAGTTGGCGCCGACGACAACTTTTTCGAACTCGGCGGCCACTCCCTGCTCGCCACCCAGGTGGTCTCGCGTCTAAGACGAGCTCTCGGCGTCGACCTTCCTCTGCGAGCGCTGTTTGAAGCGCCTACGGCCGAGAAACTCGCCGTGAAGATCGAAGCAGCGCGAAGGAACAAAGAAGGACTGGAGGCGCCGGCGATTACTCGTGCAGCTCGAGATGGCGCTCTGCCTCTGTCTTTCGCGCAGCAGCGGCTCTGGTTTCTCGATCAGCTTCAGCCTAACAACCCTCTTTACAACATCCCTCGGGCATTACGCATTCGTGGACATTTGAGTGTCCCAGCGCTGGAGCGGAGCTTGAACGAGATCGTGAAGCGCCACGAGTCCCAGCGCACGATTTTTGAATCGGTCCGTGGCGAGCCAGTGCAGGTTATTGTCCTCAGCCTCACCATCCCACTTCCGGTTTTGGACCTCAACGACAGTCCAAACAACGAAAAGGAAGCAAGGCGGCTGGCGATCGAAGAGGCCCAACGCGCGTTCGATCTCGCGAAAGGGCCTCTGCTGCGTACCACTCTGCTGAAGCTTTCGGACGAGGATCACATTCTGCTGCTCAACACCCATCACATTGTGAGTGACGCGTGGTCTGCGGCCATTATGATTGAAGAAATCGGTGCGCTGTATGAGGCCTTTGTCGCAGGCCGGCCCTCCCCTTTTCCAGAGCCTGCGATCCAATACGCTGACTTTGCCGTCTGGCAACGCCAGTGGCTGCAGGGCGAAACCATGCAGAAACAGCTGGCCTACTGGCGAAGATCCCTGGAGGGTGCGCCTCCGGTCGTCGAATTGCCAATGGACCGGCCGCGCCCGGCGATGCGCACCTTCCGGGGGAGTTACGAACTGCAATCGCTCCCGCAGGATCTGGTCGAACAGGCAAAGGGATTCAGCCGCAAAGAAGGAGTGACGCTGTTCATGACTCTGATGGCGGCGTTTCAGTCTCTCCTGTCGCGTTACAGCGGCCAGGAACAATTGATCGTGGGCACCGACCTGGCGAGCCGCACTCGCGAAGAAACAGAGCGATTGATCGGCTTCTTCATCAATGTGCTGCCCATTCGCGGCGATTTGTCTGGTAACCCGCCCTTCCGCGAGTTTCTGGCGCGGATGCGCGATGCTGCGCTCGGTGCCTATGCGCATCAGGAGATGCCGCTGGAAAAAATCGTGGAAGAGCTGCAGCCGGAGCGCAGCTTGAGTCACAATCCGCTGGTGCAGGTGTTATTTGTAATGCAGAACACTCCCCGCGCACAGCGGCAATTTGCTGATCTCACATTCGAGAATTTCGAAATCGGAGTCACGCCCGCCAAGTTCGACCTGGCGGTATTCATGATCGAACGGCCCGATGGCGTGCTGGGCAGTTGGTTGTATAGCACCGACCTGTTCGATGCCGCGACCATTCGCCGCATGGCCGGCCATTACGAAAATCTGTTGCGCAGCATTCTTGCCCAGCCCGATACCCGCATCAGCGCGCTGGAATTCATGAGCGAAACGGAAAGACTACAGCGTGCGCAAGAGGCTGAGGCACGCAAGAAATCGCAATTCAAGAAGATACTCAGCGTGCAGCCTAAGGCAGTCACGCTCGCTAACAAAGAGTAGGAGCCGGGATGGAGAACCAGGGTTTTTGGCTGTCGCCGCAACAGGAACATGTATGGTCGTTCGAGCCCGAGATGCGAGGCGCTACCTACCGCGTGCAGGCGCTGGTCTGGATAGACGGCGCGCTTGATTGCGAGAGACTGCATGGCGCATTGCTGAGGGTGGTGGCGCGCCAGGACATCCTGCGTACGATTTTTGTGCGCCAGCCGGGAATGAAAGTCCCCTTCCAGGTCATTTCCGAGAAAGCGGCGCTGGAGCGGAAAACAGGTGACCTCACGGGACTGAGTGACAGCGAGCAAAATTCCCGAATCTCTGACTTGTTCGAGCGCGAGAAGGAGGCCAACTTCCATCTCGATTCGGGGCCGCTGCTGCGAGCGCAATTGGTGAAGCTCACACCCAGGCGCAGCGCGCTGATTCTTTCCCTGCCCGCTCTGTGCGGTGACGCGTGGACTGTGCAAAATTTTGTCGGCGAATTGAGCGCAGGTTACAGCCAGGACAAACCTGCTGACGATGAACCCATACCCTACGTGCAGTTCGCGCAGTGGCAGCGTGATCTTCTCGGGAGCGAAGACGAGCAGGCCCGGGAAGCCAAAGCCTACTGGCAGAAGCAGGATTTGGGATCGCTTGCTCCCCCAACTCTTCCGGCGGAGCCACGGTCCGCTGCTGCTTTCGTACCGGGCAAAGCCGCAATCGAAATTGATCCAGATGGGATCCAGCAGATCGAGAAACTCGGCGCGCGGTCGCAAACCCAGTCTTCGACGGTCTGCCTAGCCGCCTGGCACGCTCTGCTGTGGCGTTTGTCGCCTCAGGCGCGAATTCTCGCGGATACTCTCTTTGCGGGGCGCGAGTATGAAGAATTCAAGCCTATTTTCGGATTACTTTCCCGTCACTTGCCAATCGCCAGCCGATTTGACGGCAATTTCCGTTTCGAGGAAGTTGTCGTTCAGCTTGCGCGAACCCTGCGCGAAACCGCCGAGCATCAGGAGTACTTTCCTCCCGAAGCTTTAAGCCCATGCGAGCGGGCCGTGGGTTTCGAGTTCATAGACCTGGGCGGGCCAGTCGAGGCTGGCGACGTGCGGATGCAAATTGCGCAGCTCTACAGTTGCACGGAACCCTGCAAGATCAAACTGGTGGTGGTGCGCGGTGCGGCGGGCCACGCCCTCGAGTTCCACTACGACCGCAGCCGCTTTGGTGAAGAAGTCATCTCGCGCTTGGGGGCGCAGTTCCGCATGCTTCTGGCCAGCGCGGTTGCCCATCCGGAGAAACCCATTGGCGAGCTGGCGATTCTGCCTGCCGAAGAGCGGCAGCGCTTACTGGTGGAATGGAACCGCACGGAGCGAGCGTATCCGGCAGGCGAGACTATGGTCAGCTTGTTCGAAGCCCAGGCGGCGAAGACGCCGGAGCGCATCGCCGTAGCCGGGGCAGGCAAGCAGTTGACCTATGCGGAGCTGAATGGCCGCGCCAATCAACTGGCGCACGCGTTGCGCGGGCAGGGCGTCGGGCCAGACTCTGGGGTGGGCCTGTGTCTTGACCGTTCCGCAGATTTGCTGGTCGCGATTCTCGGCATTTTCAAAGCTGGCGGAGCGTATGTTCCGCTCAATCCCGAGCATCCGAGGGCGCGCCTGGAACAGCAACTGGCCGGGGCCAAGGCGCTGGTCACCGAATCGGCATGGCTGGAGAGTGCGGGTCGGGCACTCCTGTCCGACCTGCCCGCAATTTCCGGTGCAGTGATCTGCCTGGATCGCGACGCTGACAAACTCTCGCAGCAGCCCGCGACCAATCCCGCTGCCGTTGCGAAACCTGAGAACCTGGCGTACGTGATCTACACCTCGGGTTCGACGGGCGTGCCCAAGGGTGTCGAGATCGAGCACCGCAATCTGGCGAACTACGCGCGCTTTCTGGCGGAACGGCTGGAACTCGAAAAATACCCCGAGGGGCTGGGCTTTGCCACTGTGTCAACCATCGCCGCCGATCTGGGCAACACCTGCATTTATCCCGCGCTGGTCTCGGGCGGCACGCTGCACCTGGTCAGCCACGACGAGGCCACTGACACGGCGCGCCTGGGCCGCTACATGGACGAGCATGGGATTGATGTACTCAAGATCGTGCCGTCGCATCTGTCGGCGCTGCTCGCGAGCGAGGAAGGGCGCAAAGTTTTGCCGCGGAAGTATCTGATCACCGGGGGCGAAGCCCTGACCCAACGACTGCTGGACCGCATCGCGCAGCTGCAGGCAACCTGCGAAGTGATCAACCACTACGGGCCGACAGAAACCACGGTGGGATCTCTGACTCTGAAACTTAACGAGCATGCCGCTGGCAAGTGGGATTCACCGGCGATTCCCATCGGCCGCCCGATCGCCAATACGCGCGTGTACATCCTGGATGCGCGGCTGCAACCGGTGCCAATCGGAGCAGTGGGAGAACTCTACATCAGCGGCGCGGGCGTAGGCCGCGGCTATCGCGGGCAGCCGCGGATGACGGCGGAATGCTTCCTGCAGGATCCCTTTGCCGACGATCCCGGCGCGCGCATGTACCGCACTGGCGATCTGGCGCGCTATCTGGAGGACGGCAACATCGAGTTTCTGGGCCGCAGCGACGATCAGGTGAAGGTGCGCGGCTTCCGCATTGAGTTGGGAGAGATCGAAGCGGCCCTGGCTTCTCACGCGTCTGTGAAACAAGCGGTCGTGCTGGCGCGGGAAGATGAACAATCCGGCGACAAGCGGCTGGTGGGATATGCCGTGCTGCATCGCGAAAAGCCAACGACGGTTGAAGACTTGCGACAGCACTTGCGTACGCAGTTGCCGGACTACATGGTGCCTGGGGCGCTCCTCATTCTGGACAAGCTTCCGCTGAACGCCAATGGCAAAGTCGACCGCCAAGGGTTGCCCTCGCCGCAAGCGGCAGGCCCGGCGAATCAGCGCCCCTACGTGGCCCCGCGTACACCCGTGGAAGAAGTAGTAACGAACATCTGGGCGGAGGTACTGCGGGTCCCGCAAGTTGGCGCCGACGACAACTTTTTCGAACTCGGCGGCCACTCCCTGCTCGCCACCCAGGTGGTCTCGCGCGGCCACTCCCTGCTCGCCACCCAGGTGGTCTCGCGCATCCGCGAGCACTTCAACGTGGAACTGGCGCTGCGTAGCCTTTTCGAGAAACCGACGGTCAACGCGCTGGCGTCCGAGATCGAAACCGTACGGGAGGGAGCGGCCCATTCCGAGCCAAATCCCATCACTCGAGCCTCGCGCGAGCGCTATCGGATCACGACTAATCAGGGGTGACGCAGACGCAAATTCGTAATTGTCATCGTGCTCTGGTTTCTGCCATAATGCTAGCCGCTCTTGCGAGTTGACCCGGTTCGCGTTCCGAGGGGTTCCTTCAGGAGAGACCTGGTTGCAAGTATTTGCACATGTCGGCTGGAGAAATTGGGACAGTTTGGCGGTTGTCATCGTAAGTACCTAAGAAAAAAAGACTTTTGCCACCTCCCCCGTGGTGCCGCCATGGTGGCTGACACAATTTTGCGGCATAGAAATTGCACATCTCTTCGTTATACTTGTGCAACAGAAGTCACTATCTTCGAGGGTGAAGGGGGCCCTCAGCCATCTGCCCAATTGGCTGCGCTCGCAAGCCTAACGCAAAACAGTCACTCATACTGGTCTGATTGGCGTAGATATCGTCTCCCCTTATGCTGGCTAATTCTGGAAGTGTTGGAGAAGGAGTCCTATGGAAACGCTGGTCAAGAAGAGCTTAGGGACAATTCGCCGGGCTACGGTCAATCTTTCGCAGTTCAATCCGGTCAAAGAGAGCAGGCTGGGCGAGGGCAAGACTTTGCCCCTGATTCTCGAACCGGCAGCCGACCACGTTGACCTAGCCGAGTGGGTGCGCGGCAACCGCGAACAACTGAATCAAAAGCTCTACCACCATGGCGGATTCCTCTATCGAGGATTCGATCTCAAGGGACCAGAAGATTTCGAGCGCGTGGCGGGCGCGATTTGCAACGAACTCTACGCAGAGTATGGCGATCTTCCGCGCGAAGGCGTGGCCGGCAAAGTTTACACCTCAACTCCCTATCCTAACGACAAAGCAATCCTGTACCACGCAGAGAGTTCGCATCTGCACAGCTGGCCGCGCAAGATCAACTTTTTTTGCGTGATTGTGGCGCGCGAAGGCGGCTGTACCCCGATCGTGGATCTGCGCGTCGTCTATAACAAGCTGGATCCGAAGATCCGCCAGAACTTCGAGGAGAAGGGGATCATGTACGTGCGCAATTTCTCGCCGGGCGTGGACGTCCCCTGGCAACGCTTCTTCCACACCGACGATAAATCTGTCGTCGAAGAGCAATGCAGGAAGGGCGGCATGGAGCCGGAATGGACACATGGAGGAGAAATGCTGCGGGTGAAGCAGGTCTGCCACGCGGTTGCTCTCCACTACGCAACCGGAGAGAAGACGTTCTTCAACCAGATCCAGCTTCATCATGTGTACTGCCTGGATCCTGCAGTGCGCGATTCGCTGCTCTCTATCTTTTCCCGCGAAGACCTGCCCAGGCATGCTTATTTCGGGGATGGGTCGGAAATCGAAGACTCAGTCATGGAACATGTGGGCCAGGTGTATGAACAGAATGCCGTGCGCTTCCAGTGGCAGGCCGGGGACATGGTCACGCTCGACAACATGCTGGTCGCCCATGCCCGCGATCCATTTATGGGCGAACGCAAGATCCTGGTTGCCCTCGGCGACATGATCACCGACGAGGAACTTGCGCGCATAAACCAGCAGCGGACACAGGCTTAGACGACTCGGGATTTGAACGATAGCGCACAGTGAAGAACGAATCCACTCCAGACCGTGAACTGAAGGCGGAGGGTCATGCGGAGATCGCAACCCAGAGCTCCTACGCTTTCCCCATGTCGTTTGCCCAGCAGCGGCTGTGGTTTCTCGATCAATTCGAGCCGGGAAACACTCTCTACAACATCGTTTGGCCGATGCGGCTGCGCGGACACTTGAATGTCGAGGCGCTCGGTCAGAGTCTGAACGAAATCGCGCGTCGGCATGAGGTGCTGCGCGCCACCTTTCGCACCATTGACGATCAGCCGCTGCAGGTGATAGCCCCCTGGCAGCACATTCCGCTGGTGATTGAAGATCTAACCAGTCTTTCCACAGACGAAAAGGAAGCGGAGATCCAGCGCCTGGCCCAGGACGCAGCCGAAACCCCGATTAGTCTTCAGCAAGGGCCTATGCTGCAGGCCCGGTTGGCGCGCTTAGCAGACGAAGAGCACGCCCTGATTCTGACCCTGCACCACATCGTCGGGGACCGCTGGTCGCGCGGTATTTTCTTTCGCGAGCTTGGCGCACTGTATGAAGCGTTCTCCCAGGGGAAACCGAGCCCTCTTCCCGAACTGCCCCTCCAGTACACCGATTTCGCAGTTTGGCAGCGTGAGTGGCTCAGTGGCAACAACCTCGAAAAGCAGCTCTCCTACTGGAAACAGGAGTTGGCGGGCGCACCTGCTTCACTCGAGCTCCCCACCGACCGGGCGCGTCCGGCACTGGCGAGCTTCCACGGGCGGGTCTATTCGTTCGACATTCCCAGAGAACAAATGGAAGCGTTAAACGCCTTCAGCCGGCGTGAAGGGGTTACGCTTTTCATGCTGGTGCTGGCCGCTTTTCAGGGCCTTCTGGCGCGCTATTCGGGTCAGGAAGAGGTGGTTGTAGGCACTCCAATCGCGAACCGAAATCGCGCCGAACTGGAAGATCTTATCGGCTTCTTTGCTAACACGCTGGCGCTCCGCACAAGCTTCGCCGGGAACCCCACTTTCCGTGAACTGCTGGCTCGCGTGCGTGAGACCGCGCTTGGAGCTTATGCGCATCCGGACCTTCCCTTTGAGAAGCTAGTCGAGGAACTGAATCCAGAGCGCAGTCTGAGCCACAGCCCACTGTTCCAGGTTTTGCTGGCGGTACAGAATGCGCCGAAAGAGGAACTCCGGCTTTCCGGACTTACTCTGCAGAACATTCCAGTTCGCGCAACCGGCTCAAAATTTGATCTCGCGCTGTTTCTGACCGAGACCGCCGACGGCGCCCGCGGCCGTCTCGAATACAATACCGACCTCTTCGAGGAGCAGACCGTCGCCCGCATGGCGGGGCACTTGCAACAACTGCTCAGGGAAGCGGCCGCCAATCCCGACCGACGAATTTCCGATTACGAGTTGCTTACCGAGTCCGAGCGCCGCCAGCTTCTGCTTGAATGGAATGCCACAAGCACTCATTATCCGAACCGTTGTGTTCACGAGTTATTCGAAGAGCAGACAAGGAAAACACCGCAGTCTGTCGCCGTCCAGTTTGGCTCGGAATGCCTTACGTATGCGGAACTGGAGGCGCGTTCCAATCAGCTGGCACGCTACCTGCGGCGGCAGGGCGTGGATTCCGAAAACCTTGTCGGACTATATCTCGATCGCTCGCTGGAAATGATGGTGGCACTGCTAGGGGTTTTGAAAGCAGGCGGCGCGTACGTTCCACTCGATCCGGCGTTCCCGAAAGAGCGCATCCGATTCATCATCGGAGATTCCGGTGTCACCACACTGATCACCCAGACGCACTTGTTATCGAGCATGCCGGAGCATTCGGCCAGTGTGCTCATGATTGATTCCGATTGGCATCGAATCTCGGGTGAATCCGCGGAGGGCGTTTTCTCCGGGGCGGTGCCCAAGAATCTGGCATACGTTCTCTACACCTCCGGCTCGACCGGCAAGCCCAAGGGCGTTCAAGTCGAGCATCGCGCGGTGGTCAATTTTCTCGAAGCCATGAGGCGCCAACCCGGGCTTGCAGAAGACGACATTCTTGTGGCGGTCACGACGCTCTCCTTCGATATTGCCGGACTTGAATTATATCTTCCAATTACTTGTGGCGCACGGGTTGTGCTGGCCAGCCGGGAACAGGCTTCCGACGGCGCTCAGCTTCTAAAGTTGGTCGACGACTCCGGCGCCACGGTCATGCAGGCCACGCCCGCGACTTGGCGCCTTCTAATTGATTCGGGATGGAGCGGCAGCGCGAGCTTGAAGGTCTTGTGCGGCGGCGAAGCTCTGCCGCGCGAGCTTGCCGAACAGTTGCGACCGCTGTGCCGCGAGCTGTGGAACATGTACGGTCCGACCGAGACCACCATCTGGTCTTCGGTTTATCGGGTCGAAGAAGTTGACTGGCCCATGGCGCCCATCGGACGCCCTATCGCCAACACCCAGATGTATGTTCTCGATGCCAATCGCCGGCCCGTGCCCGTGGGCGTGTCGGGAGAGCTCTACATCGGCGGAGACAGCGTGGCCCGCGGTTACTGGCAGAGGCTGGAACTCACCGCTGAGAAATTCGTCGAGAATCCTTTTGTCGCTGGCACGCGCTTCTATCGCACCGGCGATCAGGCGCGTTTTTTGCCGGACGGCAATCTGCAATATCTGACCCGCATCGACAACCAAGTCAAGATTCGCGGTTTCCGCATTGAAATTGGGGAGATCGAAAGCGTGCTGGCGCAGCATGAGGCAGTTGAGCAGGCGGTCGTGGTCGCTCGCGAAGACGTGGCTGGTGACAAACGCCTGGTGGCCTACGTCACAGCAAACCAAGGGAGGCCAGTCGCATTTGAAGAGCTGCGGCAGTTCCTCAAGCAAAGTTTGCCGGACTACATGCTTCCCAGCGCGTTTGTTTCGCTCGACAAATTCCCGCTGACGCCCAACGGCAAAGTTGACCGCAAGGCGCTGCCCGCGCCTGACCGGAGGGTTCAGGAAGTATCCCGGGCGAAAGTTCCGCCGCGCAATGCCGTCGAGGAGGTCGTCGCAAGCATCTGGTCGGAAGTGCTCAGGACCAGCGAAGTTGGAGCGCACGACAACTTCTTTGAGCTGGGCGGACATTCCTTGCTGGCCACGCGCGTGATCTCGCGACTGCGGCAGGCACTGCAAGTCGAATTGCCTCTGCGAACGCTGTTCGAAGCTCCGACGGTGGCCGAACTCGCAGACCGCATCCTGAAGACGCAGCAAACGCTCGCACGGCTGGAAGCGCCGCCGATTGAACCGGTTCTGCGCGAAGGCAGGCTGCCGCTTTCCTTTGCACAACAGCGGCTCTGGTTCCTCGACCAGCTTGAGCCCAACAACCCGCTCTACAACATTCCCTGGGCATTCCGGCTTTCGGGCGCGCTTAATGTTGAAGCGCTGCGCGGGAGCCTGAATGAACTGGTCCGGCGTCACGAAGTGTTGCGCACGACGTTTTCCACCGAAGAGAACCAGCCAGTCCAAGTCATCACGCCAAATGTGCGCATGGAACTGCCGCTCACGGATTTGTCTCATTTGCCAGATGCGGACGCGCAGACGCGCCGGTTGATTCTCGACGACGGTTCCCGCCCATTCGATCTCAGTCGCGGGCCCCTGCTGCGGGCGTCGCTGCTAAAACTCTCCGCGGAAGAACATGTTCTTGCAGTCAACATTCATCACATCGTCAGTGATCGCTGGTCGATCGGTGTGTTTACCCAGGAACTGATCTCCCTGTACGGCGCCCTCGCCGGAGGCAAGCCTTCGCCACTCGCCGAGTTGCCGTTCCAATACGCCGATTTTGCCGCCTGGCAGCGTGAGTGGCTGCAGGGAGGAGTTCTCGAACAGCAGATTGCCTATTGGAAGAAGCAGCTGGATGGCGCTCCGCAGGTACTGGACTTGCCCACCGACCGGCCGCGCCCGCCAAAAGAGAGTTTTCGCGGGGACATCAAAGGCATCCCGCTTTCTCCCGAACTGACGGAGAAACTCAAGGCCCTCGGCCGGAACGAAGGAGTCACGCTGTTCATGACCCTGCTGGCCGCCTGGAACGTGTTGCTGGCGCGCTACTCCGGGCAGGAAGATATCGTAGTCGGTACTCCGATTGCCAATCGGAACCGCAGCGAGATTGAGGGGCTGATCGGATTTTTCGCGAATACGCTTGTTCTGCGCACCGATCTTTCTGGCAACCCAAGCTTCCGCGCGCTGTTGGCGCGAGTGCGAGACATGGCGCTCGGCGCATATGCCCACCAGGATCTCCCATTCGAAAAGCTGGTTGAAGAGCTTCGTCC
>WNGQ01007131.1_pt1 | contig 10760 bp, 15 predicted proteins | sample 5407661 | NCBI WGS metagenome assembly WNGQ01 (sample SAMN13153382, study PRJNA577476) | soil metagenome | isolation source: 60 cm soil or saprolite under Garry oak tree replicate 2 | place: USA:California | collected 2016-06-15
GAGCGCCTGCGCCGTCCCGGCTGGGCCCAGGCCAACGAGGTCGTCAACCGCTTCGCGCTGCCGCTATTCCTGTTCCACACCACCGGCTGGGCGATCGCCTTCGCCCTGCTGTGGCTGACCGGCTACCGTCCGCCGTACCCATCCGACCCTGGCGTGGTGGGCGCAGCGGCCGATCTAGCTGCTCGTGCCGCTGATCTGCACCATCCCGGTGATCCTCGTGTTCGGGCGGCGGATCGGCGGCCCACGGCGCCCACTCCCGACGCCCCCACCCCAGCCCGCCGTCGCCGGCGAGAGCCGCTGGTGACGCGCCGGGGACTGTTGCATTGAGCCAGAAGGCATGGGTGGAGCCGAGCAAAGTGGAGGCTCTTCCTCATAGACGGCACCAAAAAGCACTTGAACCACTCGATCGTGCCCCTGATCGGCTGCGTCTGAGTGCCCGAGTGGAGGCCCATCGGACGGGTAATCCCTCAATGCAACAGCGTGGCGCTGGTCGCCGTCCCGCTGACCCAGCACGACTGGCATGGGGAGTGGAACTACACCATCACGTCCGGCGCGGCATGACCACCAGTCAACCGTTCACGTCATTCCGCAGGGTGTCCTTTTGTGCCGGCCGACCAACTTTTGTGCCGGCCGACCAACAACCTTGGTCGCTTCAACGCCAGCACACCAAGGTCAGCAGCGCTCGAGCTGTCTGGGTTATCGGGTAGCGGCGTGCCGTTCCATCCAGCTGCTCGTGCTGCTCGCCCGCGGCGATGCCGCCAAGGACCTGGAGATCCTCGTGCTGCGCCACCAGCTCACGGTGCTCCGTCGCCAGGTCCCACATCCCAGGCTTGAGCCCGCTGACCGGGCCCTGCTGACCCCAGTCAGCCGAGTCCTGCCCCGGACCCGCTGGTCCTGCTTCTTCGTCACACCGGGCACCCTACTGCGCTGGCACCGGCGGCTGGTCGCCGGCGTATGGACCTACCCACACCGCCAGACCGGCCGGCCGCCGCTGGACCAGGAGGTGCAGCAGCTGATCGTCCAGCTGGCGCCGGAGAACCCGCGGTGGGGTACCAGCGGATCAAGGGCGAGCTGCTCCGACTTGGCGTGCAGGTCTCGGCGACTGCGACCCGCACGACGCTGCGCCGCCACCGGCTCAACCCGGTCCCGCGGCGCGCGGCCACGACCTGGCGGGCGTTCCTCCGCCAGCAGGCCGCCGGGATCGTGGCGTGCGACCTGCTTCACCTCGACACGGTCTGGCTCAAGCGGCTGTACGTATTGTTCTTCATCGAACTGGACACCCGCCGGTCCACTTGGCCGGGGTGACCGCCAACCCCAACAGCGACGGGGTTACCCAGCAGGCCCCGCAACCTGCTGCTGGTGCTGGGCGAACAAGGGCGACGGGTGTGCTTCCTGCTCCATGATCGGGACGCGAAGTTCTCCCGCGGGTTCGATGACGTGTTCTGCTCGGAGGGCGGCGAGGTGCTCCTCACGCCAGTGCGGGCGCCAAGAGCAAACGCGTACGTAGAGCGCTGGGTGCGGACCGTCCGCGCCGAGTGCCTGGATTGGCTGCTGCTCGTCAGGCGCGGGCACCTGGAGCAGGTGCTCGGGGTCTACGTCCAGCATTACAACGCCAATCGTCCGCACCGGGCGCTCCAGCTTGAGGCGCCGGTCCCAACCGCCGAGCTGAATCTTGTCGGCGAGGATCGCCAAGGCAGCCTTCATCGACGCGACCTGCTCGGTGGTCTGCTCCATGAGTACCGCCAAGCTGCATAAACGCATTTGCGCACCCTTGAGGCCAGGCGTGGAGCTGCGGGGACTCGAACCCAGGTGACGTGGATCCCTTGGCGTTGACTGACGCCGGGACGGGTCGGCACTGCCAGACGGTCCGGGTCCGGCAAGCAAGACGAGAAGGGTACGCGAGGAACCAGCGGTGAGGCTCCGTAAGCGACGTGCCGGCCCCGAACCTGGCGGATGTGGGCCGGTCAGCAGTGCACGCCCGCCGCGGTGGCGGGCGACTCCGCAGCCGGTTTGTAGTGGCCGGTCGGGGAGGCCAGGGGGAAGGGCTGCGGCGTACCCTGGCGAGGCTGCCGGGTAGAGCTGGCACCGACCTCGTCGACCGGGTGGTGGTGGTGGTGGTGGTGGTGGTGGGAAGCGACCCGTCGCCGCCCTCCCCGGCCATTGGGCAGCGGGCAGGCGCGTCGTCGGCTGGTGGTGGCGGGTCGTGGCGGAGTGCCCGTAGGAGTCCGAGCACGCCAGCGGTGTGCACATGGCGAAGGGCACAGCGAGGCTGCGGTGGCGCGTCGGCAGGGCAGGAGCCGCCGGTGAATACCGGCGTCGGGCTGGCAGTCCAGGGCGGGTACTGCGGAGCCGAGCGGCAACACAACCGTTGTTGGTAGCGGGCCTGGTGGAGAGCCCGGTGCCGGGATGACTGGCACGCCGGGTTCGGAGGGCGGTCCCGGGAAACGGGCTCATCGAACGGCGGGCACCGCGCCCCCGGGCCGACCCTGCAACGCCCATCGGCCGCATCGGGCGCTGGAGCTGAACCCACCAGCCCCGTCCACCGGTCTGACGCTCACCGACGAGGACCAGCGCGGCCGCATACAGAGGCGAGATCGGCTTGGCGGGCTCCTCCATGAATACCGGCGAGCTGCATGAACGCATTTATGCACCCTACGCGCCCGGCGCGCCGTCATCGGCCCAGCGGGGCGGCTGCGCGCAGGGACCGTGCTGATCGCCCGAGGCGAGTTCTCCATCGTGATCGCCGGCCTGGCCGTGGCCGCCGGCCTGCACACCAGCCTCGGGCCACTGGCCACGACCTACGTGCTGGCACTGGCGGTGCTGGGCCCGCTGCTGGCCCCCGCCGCCGACCCGCGGGCGGCCACCTTGGCCCGGCCGGCCCGCTCCTCCCTGGACGAGCTGGCCGGCCCTGCCGCCACCGCAGTCCGCACCGGTGCTGATGCCGCACCATCCAACGACGGCAACCACCACCTCAGCACCCCATGAGCGCCCAGCCAGTCCGCCCACCCGACACGGCACCGCCACGGGCAGGAATCGCTGGCGCCGATGGTCACATCCGACCAGACTGAGCCATGCGCCGCATCCGCCCACCCGCTCCGACGGCACGCCAAGCGCCGCGGCCGCGTCAGCGCGTGGCGGCCGACCGGCCCGCCGCCAGGGTGCTTGCCATCGTCGTGGTGGTGCTGGTCGCGCTGGCCTGCGCGGCCGGCACGCCGACCCGGCAGGAGGCCGCCGGCTTGCCGTTGGAGTCGGTGGCCAGCGGATCGCTGGCGGCGTTCCAGCTCGCGGTGCTCCCCGCGCGTGACCTGCACGGTGGGGTGGTCACCGCCGACCGGCCCAACCCCGCTCCCACCGGCGCCGACACCCACGCGACACCCACCCCAACCGCCAGCGCCGCCAACCGGCGGCGTGGCCAGCCACCCGCGTCGCAGTCGGCACGGCGGCCGGGGTACGACGCCGCGGGCGGGCCCAGGGCACCACCAGCCTCACCCCATCGGAGCTGAACACCAGCGTTCCATGCGGGCCGCTCCGGCACGCCGGCACCTGCTGCCCGGACGCCGGACCGATCCGCGCCAAGCTCACAGGGGGTGTGGCATGAATGCACGGCTGGACCACCGCACCACCCAGCCCGACCGGCTGGTCCAGGCCCTGGCGGTCCTCGCGGCCGTCCTGTATCTGGCCGGCGCGGGCTGGCTGATCTCGGTCGAGGTCGCCGACGGCGGCGTCAACCACGTACCGACCGTGCAGGTCGACAACCAGACCCACCTGACCCTCCAGGTCGAGGCCGTCGACCAGCACGGCGCACGGCTGACGCTGGGCGCCCGCCAACCTGGGCGCAGCAGCCGCGCTGAGGTTGCCGACCTGGGACCCTCGTGGACGTTTGAGACCTCCTACGGCGGCCGGGAGGTCGACCGCCAGACCCTCGACCGCGCCACCCTGGCCCGCCAAGGCTGGACCCTCCACATCCCCGCCGTGGCCACCACCGAACTTGAGGCGGCCGGCTACCAGTGAGCAGCCCAGTCCATCAGGAGGCCAACATGATCGTGCTGCACTACCGGGCCATCCCCAACCTGCACCGCCACGTCCAACACGCCCCGGCCACGCCGGCGCGGCAGCCACCATCCGCCCGCCGGCCCTGCCCGGCAACCACCGCAACTGCTCGGGCTGGCGCCCGCGCGAGCGCCTGGCCATCCCAGCCCCGGTCGCTTCGCCGCGCTGGCCGGCGCCTCCGCCCTGCCCGTCCAGCCCCACCGCACAAGACCCACCCGGACTGACGGCGGCAGCCCGATGGTTACCGGCAATCAGGCGGAAGCGCCCAAGGCACCGACGGTGCCAGCGGTGAGCGGACCAGACACAGCCGCAGGCAAGTTCGACGCGGTGGCGGCCACCTACGAGCACAGCGTCCTGCAGCCGCTCCTATACCTCCCCGCCCAACAGCGCGCCCTGCGGCTCGCGCAGCGGCTCATGCCCCACCCTCGCCGCATCCTGGATGTCGGCTGCGGCACCGGACGGCTGCTACGCCAGGCCCGCCAGCAGCATCCCGCGGCCATGCTGATCGGCATCGACCCAGCCTGGGCAATGGTGGCAACCGCCACCACAGCAAGCCCTCCTGAGCTGGCGATCCGCCACCTCCGCGCTGCCGCCGAGCGGCTGCCGTTCGCCGCCAGCGTGTTCGACCTGGTGGTTGCGACCATGGCGCTGCGACACTGGAACGACACCGCGGCCGCGATCACCGAGATCCACCGGGTCCTGGCCCCAGGTGGAGTCTTCGTCGTGGCAGACCTATTCCCCACCTACCCTCGCCGGAGCCCGCCGCTGACCGTGCTTCGGCGCCGCAGCCGTGATCATGGAAATCCTCCTGCCGGGCTGGCCGCCGCGCTTGCCACCCACGGGTTGCCGGTGGTGGCCTGCCAGCGCATGCCATGGGTCTGCCTGCCCGATGTCCAGATCGTCGCCGCACAAAAGGGGTGCCGGTAGGAACGCTGTCAGTGCGGCCACGAGGCGCTGATCGTCCTGGACCGTGGCGGCGTGGCCGTCAACGCCGACCAAGCCAGCACCAACGGCTGGCACCTCGACAACCTGGTCCCCATGGACCTCCCCCGCAGCCAGCGGCGCCTGGCTGTGCGGGCTGGTCTGCCCTCGGGGCGCTGTTGCGTTGCGGCGGCACAGGGCATGCTTGTAGTCGCGACCTGGACCCTGGATCAGATCGCCATGGCCAGCTCGGCGAACGCGACCGCCACCCGCCGATTCGCTGGTTCGTCAGCGGCCAGCTCGTCGTGCTCGCGTCGAACGTTCTGTACGAACGCATGCCCCGCGATGATCACCTTGGTGCTGCGATCCTGCTTGCGCCCACGCATCGGTCGCAGCCGCGCCTTCAGCCGGCCGTGATCGCACTCGACCACTCGACGCGGTTGTTGGCGTACTGGTCGGTTCGATGCCACGCCGCTGGTAGCAGCTCCTCCAGCACGCCCGGATACACCGGCGCCTGATCGGTGACGACCTCGACGGGCGCGACCATGGTCGCGCCAAGCACGCGCTCGAAGAACCGGTGAGCGGCCCTGCATCGCGGCGGGCGGCGACGAGCACGTCGATGACCTGGCCGAACTGGTCGACCGCTCGGTGGACATAGCGCCATCGGCCGGCCACCCTGACGTAGGTCTCGTCCACGAACCAGCGGTCGCCGACGGCGTGGCGGCACGGCCGGGCAGCCTCGGCCAGCAGCGGCGTGAACCGCTGGACCCACCGGTAGATGCTGATGTGATCGACTTGGACACCCCGCTCGGCGAGCAGCTCCTCCACGTCGCGGTAGGAAAGGCCGAAGCGTAAGTACCAGCGGACGGCTACGACGATCACGTCGGACGGGAAGCGGAAGCCGGAGAACGCGGACCGCGGGAGTGGAGCAGGGCGAGGGCGGCGGGTTGTCATGCCGGCAGTCTCGCTGCTGGAACGCGGTCACAGCGAACGCAACAGCGCCCGCCTGGGTTTCCAGGAGCGCCACGGCCGTAGCTGCATCTGTGAACCAGGGGGAGGAACCCATGCCAAGGGTGATGCCAAGGCTGACCGGAACGGTCGTTGCCACGACCACGAACCAGCCGGCTGCGTGGGCCTACGTGCAGGTCCGCAACCTCGCGGGCGACTTCCAAGGCGAGGTGCGGGCCGATGGTGACGGCCGCTTCGTCTTGCACCCCGCTCCTGGCCGCTGGCGGCTGGTCGCCTGGGTGCCGGGGCGGGGGCGCGCCGGGCAGGAGATCGCCATCGGGGTCACGGACCTGGACGTCCGGCTCGAGTTGGCCGAGCACGTGGAGGCTCGGGCAGAGCGGGCGTAGCCGTACCCGGCCGCTGCGTCGCCATCAGCCGGCCTGGTCCCGCGGTCGGTGCTGCTCGCGGCGCTGGCTCCTGACCAGAGGAGGCGGCCCCGTGGGCGGCGCGGCTGTGGTCATCGACCGTGGCGACCGTGCAGAAGCTGCAGGGTGTCCTGGTGTGGGCTCAAGCAGTCGGCTGGGCTGGAGGATGGCGTGACGACCGACGGCAGCTCTGCAGGCCAGGGCTGGATAGGCGATTCAGCGTCTGACATTCCTACCTGGGGATCGAGAGAAGCGCCAGGCCGAGCAGAACAGGGCCGACCAAGCGCAGGATGGTGCGGATGAGCCGGCCCTTGTAGTCAACGCCTCGTCAGCGGGACGCACGGACTCTGGGCCCTGCTCGGGGAAAGAGGATGGGTGGATGGCCCCACAGGCGAGCGCGGGTCCTTCTGGCCGTAGCGAGACCGGTCGGGCCGCTCGGGTGAGGGCGCGTGGCGGGCGCCCGGCGCTTCGCGATCCCCTGATCGTGCTCGTTCTGCTGATGGCCGGGACCTTCGACTGGCTCTCGGGGAACCCTATCCACTCCGTCCTGCTGTTCGCGGCCGCAGCAGCGGTCGCCTGGGAGGCGGCTCGAGCCCATCGCCGCGGCCGGGGCCGCCCGACCGCTCATCCCGCAACGGCGGGCGGCGCGTCCGGTCGCATCGCCGTGGCTGGCGGCCTGGCATTCGCGGTGGTCGTCGGGGGATTCGGCCGCTACTCGTGGCCGGCCACGGTCGCGGTCGTCTCGGTGGGGGCGATGGCCATCGCCGCGGCCTGGCGCCGACCGGTCCAGGCGGGGTCGGAGCGGGCGAGGCTCGACCCCGTCGGGGCGGCTGTGTGGGCCGCGGCATTCGTGGCGCTGGGCGTGCTTGAACTCACCAACCTGCTCCTGCAGCCGTCGCTGAAGGCCGACTCCTACGCCCATCCCACGCTGAGTGTGCTCACCGACCCGATCCTTGCCTCCCATCCCGGCCGGTCGGTCGCGCTGTTGGTGTGGCTGGTGGTCGGCTGGTTCCTGCTGGAGCGATGAGCAGCCACAGTGTGACCCTCGCCCTGTACGTATTCATTGTGCAGGCCGGCATCGCCCTGGAGCTGCTCGGCCGCACTGGCCGCACCAGGATCCCCCCGCTCGGCGTGGTGTTCAGCAGCGTCATGCGCACGCGATCCGCCCGGATCGGCATCGTGACCGCATGGGTGTGGCTCGGCCTGCACCTGTTCGCCCGCTGACGGGGTCCGGCATCCCGCTCCCCGCCGCGGTCAGGACCTGCGCCCGCCTGACGCAATACCAGTCAGCAACTGATGGACCTCGACTGCCTGCGGCGATGTGAGCGCAGCGATTATCGATGGACCTACCATTGGCCATGGCTTGTCACAGGGCGCCCGGTGACGGGTGGCGGCGCTGGCTCCGGCTTCGGCCGGTTGTACTCGGCCTGGCAGCCGTGGCGCTTGCCGCCGCCGTGATCGACCTGCCGGCCGAGCACCGCGACTACGTCGCCGCGCGGCTGCTGCTGGACGCGGTGCCGCACCCGCCCTTCCACCTCCCCGCACCGGCCGCCAACCGCCCGCTGGTGCGCACGATCGACCTCGGCCATGGCCACGCTGCCATCGCCACTACCGCCTCGCTGGACCTTCCCGCGCGGGGCAACCGCCTGCCGGGCATCGTCATCGTCGTCGGCGCCGCCCCGCTCGGCCGGCACGACCCCCAGGTCGTGCAGTTGGCCCGCGCCCTGGTGCGGGCGGGACGTGCGGTGCTGGTGCCCGACCTGGCGCTGCGCGCCAGCGCGCTCAGCAGCGCTGACCTCCAGCGGATCGCGGCGGCCTTCGACGCCCTCGCCGCCCTGCCTCGGGTGGACCCCGGCCGGATCGGGCTGTTGGGGGTCTCGTGGGGCGGGGCGCTGGCCGTCGTCGCTGCCTCGACAGCGCCGCTTGCCGCCAAGGTCGCCTTCGTGGCCACCTTCGGGGCCTTCTACGACCTTGCCGACCTGGCCGGGGCAGTGGTCACCGGCGCAAGCGTCTATCACGGCCAGATCGTGCGCTGGCACACGGTCCCCGAGGCACAGGCGCTGGTGCGCTCGGCCCTGCTGTCGCGGCTGACCCCAGGGCAGGCCAGCGCCGTGCAGGCCGCGCTCGCCGACCCCAGGGCCCTGCCGACCCTGCCCCCGGCAGAGCGGGCCGTGGTCGAGCTGCTGACCAACCAGGATCCCGCCCGGGTCGCGCGCCTGGCCGCCGGCCTGCCCCCGTCGATCCAGCGGGTGCGCCAGGCGTTCTCCCCCGCCTTCCACGTCCAGGGCCTGCGCGCCCCCCTGCTGGCGCTACACTCCACCGACGACCCGGCCGCCCCGTGGACCGAGTCGGCCCTGCTGGTCGTCGCCGCGCGGGCGCACGACCGCGGCGGCGCCTGGCTCACCCTGGTCCATGTCTTCAGCCACGTCACCCAGAACGGCTCGTTGGTCGCCCCGAGCGCGCTCCTGGACGACTGGCGGCTGGTCCGCTACGTCGCCGGCCTGCTCCAACGCTGACGCCACCGGCGAGCAGCATGGCCAGCGCATGGCCAGCGCGTGCGCCCAAGGGCCGCCAGACGACCGTGACGCGACGCGGGCGGGAAGACGTGGTCGCCTCCGACACATGCACATGGGCTGCTGCAACCGCAACGCTGCGTCGCCGCGTTCCTTCCCCCTTGCGCACCCTCACCGCAAGACCCCGTCGGTTCTGGACCTGCGGCGTGCACCGATGCCCGCGTCATCAGCAGCCACGCGAAGATCCGAATCAGCGCGATCGAGATACGTGCCGCAGGCAGACCCCACTCCCAGTCGCGGCCGCCGTCGACGAGCACGACCCGGGCCGCCCGGGTCCACCTTCGAGGTGCAGCTGGTGGGCGGTGAGGAAGGCCGCCGCCTTGAGCAGCAGCAGACCGAGGCGATCATCGAGGTGCTCGCATGGCTTGCCGCCTACCCCCGCCCCCGCTCCCACGACCGCGACACGATCCGCCGCCACCCTCGCCACGAAACGGTCGACAACCGCCAGCACGGACACCAACGCAGCCACGAACGCGGCCACGAGGACAGGCAGGACCGGGAGCGGCGATGCGCTGCCGTCAACGCCAACCTCGTCGTCATATCCGACGGCAGTCCGGGTCCACGCGGTGGGGCTGGTAGGAGCGGGCCAGCCGCTGAGGGAGGTCGCACGTGCGCTGGGTGTGCACCCGGCGGCATTGCGCCGCCGGGTCTTGCAGGCCTGGCGTCGGTGGGCGGCAGCAGCAGGCCTGCCGGACAGCCCTGCTCCTTCTCGCTGTCCTGATGATGATCAGGAATGATCAGCATGACGGCGGGAGCACGGGTGCCGGGAACTTGAAGGTTCGAATCCCACTGGGCCCACCGGTAGGAATCCGGTGGGAAAGCGGTAGGCCCTGGTGGGATGGCGATAGGAATCCGGTAGGTCAGCCGGCCTCAGCTCCTGGGCCTGCCGATTGACCGAGCGTGCTCTCCTGGCGTGCGGTGGCCGTCGCGGGTAGGGGGCACCAGCTACCTGCGATGCCCCAAGCTGCCGTCACAACCGTGAGGTCCTGCCGGCTGCACAGTGTGGTGGAGTGGTCGGGTCCTACTGGGCCGCGTTTCCCATGTCGCGGAGGATGCGTAGGCTCCACGTGTCTGCGTATCGGAGGTTCACGATGGTCAAGCTGATCTACTCGGCGATCACCTCGCTCGACGGCTATATCGCGGACGAGGACGGCAACTTCGACTGGGCCGCGCCCGACGAGGAGGTGCACGCCTTCGTCAACGACCTGGAGCGGCCGGTCGGCACCTACCTCTACGGGCGCCGGATGTACGAGGTGATGGTCTTCTGGGAGACCGCGCATACCTTCGCCGACCAGCGGCCCGTCATGCAGGACTTCGCGAAGATCTGGCAGGCGGCCGACAAGGTCGTGTACTCCACGACGCTGGCGGCGGTCTCCAGCGCCAGGACGCGGATCGAGCGGGACTTCGACCTGGAGGCGGTCCGGCGGATGAAAGCGTCGGCGGGACGTGACCTCAGCGTGGGCGGTCCCCACCTTGCCGCCGAGGCGATCAGGGCCGGGCTGGTCGACGAGTACCAGCTGTTCCTCACGCCCTTTGTGGTGGGAGGCGGCAACCAGTCGCTCCCCGACAACGTCCGCGTGCAGCTCGAACTGCTGGACGAACGCCGGTTCGGCGGGGGCGTGGTTTTCCTCCGCTACCGCACCAGAACGTGAGAGGACGGCGACGCTGACCGGACGCCACGGGCTAGGCCGGTTTCATAGCCGCCTGGGCAGCCATTGGTTGATGATGGCCATGTTGATCGTGGCCTGGTAGTGGACGGCCAGCTTGATGTCGTAGCGGCTGGCCACGGCACGGGACTGTTTGGGCTGGCTGATGCCGTATTCGACGTCTGGATCATGGCTAG
>WNGQ01011970.1_pt1 | contig 10758 bp, 10 predicted proteins | sample 5407661 | NCBI WGS metagenome assembly WNGQ01 (sample SAMN13153382, study PRJNA577476) | soil metagenome | isolation source: 60 cm soil or saprolite under Garry oak tree replicate 2 | place: USA:California | collected 2016-06-15
GCTCCTGATAGGCGATGTAAAGCTTCTTGCCCTTGCCGTTGGCAAAGCTCGCGGCTTCGCCCGAGGGAATCTGGCTGGGCGCCAAGCCGCGGTTCTTCCAGCTGTCGATCAGTCCGGCAAGCATCCGGGCCGGCCAGCGCTTCTCATCGATGTCCTCGGCTTCAAGCAATTGCCGCATGAGCCTCACCTGGTCATCGGTATCCAGGATGGTGAAGTCCGGCTTGAGGCCGACCAGCTCGGCATGCCGCCGCAGGATTTTCACCCCGATCGAATGAAACGTGCCAAGCCACGGCATTCCCTCGACAATCTGCCCGACCATGGCGCCGACACGCTGTTTCATCTCGCGCGCCGCCTTGTTGGTGAAGGTGACCGCCAGAATCTCCGCCGGCCGGGCCCGCCCGGTCGCCAGGATGTGCGCGATCCGCGTGGTCAGCACCCGGGTCTTGCCGGTGCCGGCACCGGCCAGAACCAGGACCGGCCCGTCCAGCGTTTCGACCGCCGCGCGCTGCTCGGGGTTGAGATCGCTGAGATAGGGCGGCGCCACGCGCGCGCGCGCCGCGATCCCGCCCGGTTGAGGAAGCGGCGGCAAGGCGTTGATATTGCGCAGCGGATTGGCAGGCTCGGCCATCTTCAAGTCCGTCGCTCGCCGAGCGATTGGCCGGCGAATCTCCAGGTCAAAGATGGCACCGGGAGCGGAGAAGCGCCACCGCGGGACCTGTTCCTCAGCGCCTTTCCGGCATGGCGATGCGGCGGCCGGCCGCCTCCGGCACCGGCAGCTCGGCATGGGCGGCCTTCATCTTGGCCAGAACGGCGGCGATGTCGGGCGGGAACGGGGCGGATTTCCCGGCCGCCATGTCCACATGCAGCGCCATGTTCTCCGAGGTGGCCGAGACCCAGCCCTCGGCGGCATGGAACAGCTGCTCGAAGAAATGCACCCGCTTGGCATCGTGATCGAGCAGCTGAAAGGTCACCCGCACCGGATCGCCGGCATGCAGCTCGCGCAGATAACGCACATGCACCTCGGCGGTGAAGCAGGAGTGCCGGCGGGTTTTCACGTAATCGGCGCCGCAGCCGAGAAGCTCGAACACCTCGTCCACCGCCCGGTCGAACAGCACGTTGTGATAGGCCATGTTGAGATGGCCGTTGTAATCGATCCAAGCCGGCTCGACCCGCATCACCGAGGAGACGAACGGGGCAAAGAACACCGGTTCGAAGTCGAGGCGGTCGAGCATGCGGTCGTCCCGGAGGCCAAAGCAGCCTCATTCCGCCCGAGGCGACCGGTTGATGCAAGCGAAAGTTCAAATGACCACCGGCAGGTCGCCACCTGCCGGCCAGCCGGCCGTACCGGTGCGGCCAGTATCGCATTACCGACATAGATTTGCCGTCAAGGTCCCGGTATAAGGGGGTTGCGCCGCAGGGGCATGGAGCGATCGGCGCCGCGAGCAAGCCGATGGCCAAAATGGGTGGCCGAGACGGCCCCGCGGTGAAAATCGTGCTCACGGAATTGGCGCAAATGTTGCTTATATAAATGTTGCTTGGGCGTTCCGAGGGCCGGATGGTGCCGCAAGCGTACCCGGATTCGGGGCCACCTTAGAAATCTGGACGGAGACGGCGTGCAGACGACGCTGCTCGGAACCGCGATTGTAATCATCCTGGCGCTGGTGACGGCGCTGGTGGGGCCTTTGTTCGTCGATTGGGGGAGCTATCGGGGAGAATTCGAAGCGAGGGTCGGACGCCTCACCGGGCTCGAGGTGCGGGTCGCCGGTCCGATCGATGTCCGAATCCTGCCGACGCCGACACTGACGTTGCAGCGGATCGAGCTCGGCCGCCCGGGTGACCCCGCCAAGACCCGGGCGCGGGAGCTGCGGGTCGAGCTCGCACTGGGCAGCTTGATGAGCGGCGAATGGCGGGCGCCGGTCCTGAGGCTGCAGGGGCCCGAATTCGCGCTGGCGCTCGATCGATCCGGCCGGCTCGATTGGTCCACGCCATCGATCGGACTCGATCCCGACGCGGTATCGATCGAGCACCTCGAAATCGAGGATGGCCACGCGACCCTTGCCAATGCGGCGAGCGGCTCGCTGCTGTCGCTCGACAAGTTGAATTTCACCGGGCAGGTGCGCTCGCTCAATGGACCCGTCAAAGGCGAGGGTTCCTTCGAATTCGACGGACAGCGCTTTCCGTATCGATTGGGGATCGGCCGCGCCGGCGATGACGGCGCCGTCAAGGTGCGGCTGAACATCGTTCCCGCCGAGAATCAACGCAATGTCGATGTGGATCAACGCACCGTCGACATCGAGGGCTCGGTTTTGGTCGAGCGCCGCGTCCCGCGATTTGACGGCACGCTGCAATGGGCGTTTCGCCCGGTCGATGGCAGCCCGGACGGCGAGCCCTGGCGCATCACCAGCCGGCTCCACCTCGACAGCACGGCAGCGAAGCTTGATCAGATCGAATTTCAATATGGCGCCGAAGAACGGGCGGTGCGGCTCCGGGGCGACGCCAACCTGATCTTCGGCGCCAAGTCGGAGCTGGGCGCTAACCTCAGCTCGTCACAGATCGACCTCGACCGCATCCTGGCCCGGCCCGAAGCGGCCGGGCGCCGTCCGCTGGTCGCCATCAAGGCCCTGGCCGAATCCTTGGTCGGGTTGCGGCCGCTGCCGGTCGCGGTGAAGCTCAAGATCAAAGTCGACGCTCTCACGCTGGCGGGCGCGGTGCTTCATGGCGTCGAGGGCGAGGTGAGCTCCGAAGGTCAAGCCTGGGACATTGCGCGCTTCGCCTTGCGCGCCCCCGGGCTGACGCAGGTGGAATTCCGCGGCCGCCTTGACGCGGCGCCCAACGGTGTCGCTTTCGAGGGCTGGACCCAGATCGCCTCCACCGATCCGCGGTCGCTGTTCGGCTGGCTCGCCGATCGCAATGTGCAGCTCGCGACCTCCGGACCACTGCGCCTCGACAGCAAAATCGCGCTGGGCAGCGAGAAGATCGTCTTCGACCGGCTGCAAGCCGAGCTCGATCGCATGAAGATCGAGGGTCATCTCGATTATTCCTGGCCTGCCGGCGACCAGCCCGCCAAGCTCAATGCGGTGCTGCGGGCGCCCGAATTGGACCTCGACCGCGCGCAACAATTGCTGACGGCAAGCCTCGGCGACCTGTCGCTCGAATGGCCCCGGGAAGGAACGCTTGCGATCGATGTCGGGCGGACCGTCGGTGCCGGAATCGAGGCGAAGGGCGTCTCCATCAAGATGCGGCGCGATCCCGGCCGGTTCGAGATCGAGCATCTGACGGTGGGCGACATCGGCGGTGGGAAGCTCGCGGTCGGCGGCCACATCGACACGCACGGCGCGGTGCCGCGCGGCACCATGTTCGTCGATATCGAGGCGCGCAACCTCGACGGGACGACGGCGCTGATCGAGAAACTCTCGCCGGCGGTCGCGGAGCGGATTCGCCGCACGGCCGGACGCTCCGCTCCGGTCAAGTTGCACACATCGCTCGTGCTGGATCAGGGAGCTGCCGGCCCGGCAGGCGGACCCGGCCCCAGCGTGGCTACCCTCAAGCTCGCGGGCACCGCCGGCACGTTCCGCCTCGATCTGCAGGGCGAGGCGGGCGGCGGCGTCTCGGACCTGGCCGATCTTGCAAAGCTCGGCGGGAGCAAGCTGCACTTGGCCGGTCGCGTCGACGCCGGTGACGGCCGCGCCTTGATCGATTTGCTCGGCCTCGATCGCCTGCTCTCGGTCAGCCAGCGTTCAGGGCGGCTCACCCTCGACATGAACGGGCCGCTCGATGGCGATATGGCCGTCAATGCACAGCTGAATGCCGGCGGGCTTGATATTTCGGCGAACGGAGCCGTGCATCCCCTGGGCAGCCAGGGGCCGACCGCCCGACTTGCGCTCAAGGCCGCTGCCGCCAACGTCGAAGCGTTCCGGTTCGCGGCAAGCGCGCGTACCGCGCAGCTGCCGTGGACCATGCTGACGGCGCGGCTCAGCCTTGCCGACAATGCCGTCACGCTCGCCGATCTCAATGGGACGGCCGCGGGAGTTGCGGTCAGGGGCCAGCTCGGCATCGGGCTGACGCGGCCATTGCGGATGAACGGCGAAATCACGCTGGCGGCCGTGGATTTGCCGGCCGTGATCGGCACCGCAATCGGTTTCCCGCGCCAGAGCGGAGCCGGTGATGGAGCCTGGCCGAGCGAGCCGTTCGAATCGAATCCTCTTGGGGCGATCAGCGGTCGGATCGCGGTCAACGCCGGGCAGGTCGCGCTCACCTCCAGGCTCGCCGCCCGCGACGTCCGTGCCGTCCTGGATTTCGACCCGTCCGGAATGACGATCGCCGATATCGATGGCGCTTTTGCGGGCGGCCGGGTGAGCGGCAATTTGGGTTTCGCGCGCGGCGAGGAAGGCATGACGGCGCAAAGCCATGTCCGCTTCACCGGCGCCGATGCGGCCGAATTGCTCGGTGGCGGCGCACGATCGTCCCTTGCCGGCAAGCTGACCGCCGATCTCGATGTCGCCGGCGCCGGGCGCAGCCCGCTGACGCTGATCGGCTCGCTCAGCGGCGGCGGAAAAATCGCATGGCAGGATGGCAGCATCTTGCGCCTTGATCCCGCGGCTTTCGGCGTGATGGCGCGCATGGCCGAGCAGAATCTGCCGACCGATGTGACGCGAATTCGGGACCGAATGGAGGTCGCGCTTGCCGTCAGGCCGCTGCCTGTCACGCAGGCCGAGGCGGCAATCGCAGTCGATATGGGGCAATTGAAGCTTGTCGATCCCGTGGTTCACGCCAGGGGCGCGGAGCTTGCGCTTGCGGCCGCGACCGTCGATCTGGTGCAAAGCACCGTCGATATACGGATGACCTTGTCGGCGCCGAAAGGTCCGGACGCTGCGGTCGGAGGTGATCCGGAAATCTCCGTCAGCCTGAAGGGCCCGATCGATGCGCCCCAGCGCATGCTTGATGGGAGCGCGCTGACAAATTGGCTTTGGCGGCGTGCGGCCGACCTGAAGGCCAAGCATGCCGAAGCGCTGGAGCAGGCCGCGCGCGAGCGTGCGGTCAATGCCGGCGAGGCCGGCACCGGTACGGCGGAGGGCGAGCCGATCATCGCTGCGCCGGTAGCGCCGCCGGCTCGCGAGGTCCGTCCAAATTCGGTCGGTCCCGCGGGCCAGCCGCGGCAACGTCCCATGCCGGGCCAGCCGGCGGTGTCGATCGTCGGACAAGACGGCAAGACAGGCGATGAGCCCCGCGTGCGACGTCCTGCCCCAGTCGAGCAGGCGCCGCTTCCGCCGCCCCTCGATCTTCGTCCGCCGCCGGTGCCGCACGGGCCGCGCGGATAGCAGGACGGTCGGCGTCCGAAGATTTTCGGGGAAGTGCGCAACCCAAGACTACGGCGCGCGAAGCGTCAAATTGAAGCGGTCGGCCGCACCGCCATCGCCTCGCGCGGCGCGCCTCGCAGGCTGGTCTCTTCGCCGCCGGGCTGGTTGCGATAGAAATCCAATACGAACAGGCGTAGCGCCGACGACAGGTTGCCGTGCTGGCGATCCGCATCGATCGAGGCGACCAGATCGGACAAGGTGGCGTCGCGGCCGCTTGCGATCTCCTTGAGCCCCTTCCAGAACGCATCCTCGAGACTCACGCTGGTCTTGTGACCTGCGATGACGATGGAACGCTTGACGACAGGCGATTTCATCGTTCGTCTCCCGTATCGACCCGATGTTGATCGAGATCATGGCGGGTCTTCGTGTCGCGCGCAGCTTGGAGATTGCGCTCGGCCTTGCTGCGGCCGTGCATCAATCGGTTAGTGGCCGCGCGCTCGACCTCGCGCAGCCGTTCGGCTTGCTTGCGCGCCTTGCGAAGCTTGATGACGTCACCCATCCAGAACTCGACAATCATCCGGCATGTGAAGGCGGTTAGTCAGCGAGCCGTTCTTGAACCTGAAATGCGCCCGTAGCGTGGCAATGATTAAATGATTCTTGAGCGCGTCATTGCATTCGAAATGGGCAATCAAAGATGGTTATTTGATCGCAAAAAAACTGATGACTTATTTCCGGCAAATCCGATGCGAAATGGGAGTCACGCACTGATCGCGCGAAGGCTTATGGGATCAGCTTGGCCGGATCATTTTTTCCGGCCGCACCAGGCGATCGAATTCCCGCTCGGAAACGTAGCCGAGCCGGATCGCTTCCTCGCGCAGCGTCGTGCCGTTGAGATGGGCGGCTTTGGCGATCTCTGCAGATTTCTCATAGCCGATATGCGGAGCGAGCGCGGTGACCAGCATCAGCGAGCGCTCCATCAGCTCTTGGATGCGCGCCCGGTTGGCGCGGATGCCGGCCACGCAATTGTCGGTAAACGACACGGCTGCGTCGGCCAGGAGCCGAATCGATTGCAGCAGCGCAAACGCGATCACGGGCTTGTAGACGTTCAGCTCCAGGTGGCCCTGGCTCCCCGCGACCGCGATGGTCGCGTTGTTGCCGAACACCTGGCAGCAGACCATGGTCATGGCCTCGCACTGGGTCGGGTTGACCTTGCCGGGCATGATCGAGGAGCCGGGCTCATTCTCGGGCAGGATCAGCTCGCCGAGGCCCGAGCGCGGGCCCGAGGCGAGCAGCCTAATGTCGTTCGCGACCTTGAACAATCCGGCCGCCACCGAGGCGAGCGCGCCATGCGCGAACACGATGGCGTCGTGCGCCGCAAGCGCCTCGAACTTGTTGGGCGCGGTCACGAACGCAAGGCCGGTCAGCGCCGCGATCCGCTCGGCGACCAGCTTGGCAAATCGCCGCTTGGCATTGAGACCGGTGCCGACCGCGGTGCCGCCCTGGGCCAGCGGATAAAGTTGCTTGAGCGCCAGCGTGGCGCGCTCGCGTCCCGACCTGACCTGCGCGGCGTAGCCGGAAAACTCCTGGCCGAGCGTCAGGGGCGTGGCGTCCTGCAAATGGGTGCGGCCGATCTTGACGATGCGGTCGAATTCGCGGGATTTGCGCCGCAGCGTCTCGCCGAGATGCGTCAGCGCCGGCAGCAGCCGATGCGCGATCTCGGTGGCGCCTGCGATATGCATCGCGGTCGGAATGCAATCGTTCGACGACTGGCTCATGTTCACGTGGTCGTTGGGATGCACCGGCGATTTGTCACCCCGCTTGCCGCCGAGCAATTCGTTGGCGCGCGCGGCGATCACCTCGTTGACGTTCATGTTGGTCTGCGTGCCGGAGCCGGTCTGCCAGACGACCAGCGGAAAGTGATCGTCGAGCTTGCCGTCGATCACCTCCTGGGCGGCACGCACGATCGCCCGGGTGCGGCGGGCATCGAGCGGGCCGAGCGTGTGGTTTACCTCGGCGGCCGCGCGCTTGACGACGGCAAGGGCGCGAATGAGCGGAATCGGGATGCGCTCGTCCCCGATGCGAAAATTGCGGCGCGAGCGCTCGGTCTGGGCGCCCCAATAGCGGTCGGCCGGCACCTCGATCGGGCCGAAGCTGTCGGTCTCGATGCGGGTCTTGGTGCGCGCGGCCATCGTGATCCCCTGCCGGCCGATCATACTTGGTTCCGGTCGAGGGTAGCACGACCGGGCAACGGTTTATGGAACGCTCGTTCGCGCGGGAGGGAGCCCAGGCTTGATGCATGTCGGGAACGGCTGCAGCCCCCGCTTCTGCGTGAACGAGCGGAGCAAGGCGCGTCTGCGGAATGATGCTCGTATCGTTGCCGGGCTACTCTTGATGCACCAGCAGGGAGGCGTTCGGCTGGTGCAGGCCGCATTCCTTCTTGTCTTCAGCCTGTTCCCACCACCAGCGGCCAGCCCGCTCCGGCTCGCCCGGCGCCAGCGCGCGCGTGCAGGGCGCGCAACCGATCGAGAGGAAGCCGCGATCGTGCAGAGCGTTGTAGGGAACCCCGTGATCGCGCACGAAATTCTTCACGCGATCGCGCGTCCAATCCAGCAGCGGGTTGAGCTTGAGCACGCGATGCTCTGAGTCAGTCGCAGCAAATGTCATCATCGACCGCTCCGGTGATTGCTCGGCGCGGATACCGGTCACCCAGGCGGACGCGCCCTTGAGGGCCCGCCCGAGGGGCTCGATCTTGCGCAGCGCGCAGCAGGCCTGCCGCGCCTCGACCGTCGGTCTCCGCCCAGACCTCGTGAGTCTCCGGGAACAGGCGTCCGGTATCGAAAGTCACGATGTCGATGGCAAGGTCCTGGACCAGGATGGCATGGCTGATGGCCTGGTCTTCAAGGCCGAAGCTGGTGGTGAAAACCAGCCGGCCCGGAATTGCATCGCAGGCGGCGGCAAGCCGCTCGCCCAGATCGAGATCCGCAAAGGCATCGGCAAGCTGCAGCCCGATGGCACCGAGCGCGTGCAGGTCGGGCGCGGGGAGGTTCGGAAGGCGCTGCGCGAGCAAAAGCCGGCTCATGGGGGTCACATAGCTGTCGGGATAACCGATTACCTATTCGAAATAGAATATTCTTTCGCAGAAACGCAATAAGCGGCGCCAAAAAAGAAAATTCGTTTTTCCCATCCGTTGCGCGCGAGCCTGAATCTCTCTGCTTGGAGCCGATGGCGGGCCAAATTGCCTCGCCGGTCCGCGCTCCAGCGCGGGTGCGGTCGGCTCACTTCTTGCGGAAACGATCGAGCGGCACGACCTCGCCCCGGTTCATGGATTTGTCGGACGGTTGCTCGGCCGGATTATCGGGTGAAGCCGTGGGTGGATTGGCCGGCGTCGGCACGGCCGCTAGCGCCGGCGTCGTGCGCCGTGCCTTCGCGTCCACCGGCGAGGGCATTGTCTCGTTGTCACCCTTCCTCGGCAGCGATGAGGACGCCTCTTTCGCGCTTTCTTCCGTGGCTGCCTCGCCGATCGGCTCGAACTGCAGGCCGAACTGAACCGAAGGGTCGAAGAACCCTTTCACCGCCGTGAACGGAATTACCAGCCGTTCCGGAACGCCGCCGAACGACAAGCCGACCTCGAACCCATCATCGCTGACCGACAAGTCCCAGAACTGGTGCTGCAGCACGATGGTCATTTCCTCGGGATATTGCGCGCGCATGCGTTGCGAAAGGCGCACGCCCTCGGCGCGGGTATCGAAGGTCACAAAGAAATGATGGTCGCCGGGCAGCCCGTTCTTGGCGGCATCTGAGAGCACCGTGCGCAAGACCCCGCGCAAGGCCGTCTGAGCCAGCAGGTCGTAGCGGATATGATCGACGGGCATGAGGCGATCCTTGAGCCGACCTTTGGGTTCAACTGTTTGCCCGGCGTCCCGTCAGATTCGCGGGCTCCGCCGATGCTAGAGCATGATTCTCTCAAATGGAATCGGATCGTGGCGCGGATATGAGCGAGGAGTGGGGGCTTCTGTTGCCAGGTGCCCCCGAACCCCGCCTGACGCTGCTAAGACGCCAGGGCTTCAGATCGGTCTTTCAAACCGCATTACGCGGCCTGAGCAACCGGAGCATAGTTGTCGTTTGCAACTATGGATTGGCCCGATAACGGCGGAACCATGCCGAGCAAAAGCACGCCCTTTACGCCCTCGTCGATCCTATTTCGCCCCCGGATCAGGGATCAGGAATCAGGAAATCAGGTGTCAGGAAAATAGGTCGTCTCGTCCTGATACCTGAATCCTGACACCTGATCCCTGGTGGAGGCGCCGGGTACTGCCCCCGGGTCCGAAAGGTTTATTACGACGGCCATTTATCGCCATAGCCGGCTTGTGACCGGCACGCGGAATATAGGCACAAAAGGTTGATAAATAAAGAGCCGCGCACGGCGCTGCCGGGTTCGGGACACGTTCCGATAAACCATTGGTCCGGCGGGCAAACCCGGTCTAAACCTCGCCGCATGACCGAGCCCTCGCCAGCTCACCCCCCGGCGGTCGTTCCCGGGCTGCCCGAGCTCTTCGTCGCGTTCTCGCTCATCTCGCTCTACGGCTTCGGCGGGGTGCTGTATTGGTCTCGGCGCATGATGGTGGAAGAACGCAAATGGATGAGCGCCGAGGCGTTCAACGAAGCCTATGCGCTCTGCAACTTTCTCCCCGGCCCCAACATCGTGAACTTCTCGGTCGTATTCGGACGGCATGTCGGCGGCACGGCCGGCGCCCTGGTCGCGCTCCTGGGCCTGCTCGGGCCGCCGTTCCTGCTGGTGACGCTGTTCGGCCTCCTCTATGCGCTCTATGGCGACATTGCGGCCTTGTAGCGCGTTCTGGCCGGCGTCGCCGCGGCGGCGGCCGGGCTCACCATCAGCACCAGCATCAAGATGGCGGAGCCGCTCCTTCGGCAGCGGCCGGGCCTGGCGCACGGCGTGGCGATTGCCGCATTCCTCGCGGTCGGGGTCGCGCGCTGGCCGATCTACTGGGTCCTCGGCTTGCTGATCCCGGCGAGCGTCGCGCTGGCATGGTGGATGCGCCGATGAGCAGCGAGGCCGGGACCTTGCTGACGCTGGCGGGCTATTTCGCCCTCCTGTCCCTGTTTGCGATCGGAGGCGCCAATGCGGCGCTGCCCGAGATGCATCGCCTGGCGGTCGAGGTCATGCATTGGATGAGCGATCGGCAGTTCGCCGACATGTATGCAATCGCGCAGGTGACGCCGGGGCCCAATGTCATCGTGGTGACCCTCATCGGGTATCACGTTGCAGGCATCCTGGGCGCGCTGGTGGCGACGGCCGCGATGTGCGGCCCGACCTGCCTGTTTGCCTTCTTCATCGGGCACGTCTGGAACCGATTCAAGGATGCGCCCTGGCGCCTGGCGATCCAGGCGGCGCTCGTGCCGGTGTCCATCGGCCTCATCGGCGCCAGTGCCGTGGTGGTCG
>WNGQ01012286.1_pt1 | contig 10758 bp, 12 predicted proteins | sample 5407661 | NCBI WGS metagenome assembly WNGQ01 (sample SAMN13153382, study PRJNA577476) | soil metagenome | isolation source: 60 cm soil or saprolite under Garry oak tree replicate 2 | place: USA:California | collected 2016-06-15
ATGTAGCGGTCGCTATACTTCTGCCGGCCGTCTCCATGGGTCCCGAGACCCACTGCCACGTCAACTATCAGGAGGATGAAGGCGACCTTGGAAAGATTTCTTACAAACGAGGACCATAAGTCTAGTCGTTTATTGTCCAACCTTACCACTCTCAAGCCCATCAGCTCCTTTCCAATCGTCCTCTCGGACAGCGCTTCAGCGAGGACGAAGTAGGCAAGTATGATCAACGGTGCGATTCCGCCCAGCCAGAATCCCCAGAACCATGCGAAGGGAAATGATTGTCCAAATAAGATCGAGGGAAGAGCCGGGAAGGCTACAATGAGCAAGAGAATGTAGGCCGCGACCGAAACGATGGCCACGTCGATTATGTAGGCGATGATGCGTTTCGCCCAGTGATCCTGGAATCCCCTGTCGTCCTTCAGCCGATCAAAGCCTGTTTGCGCGCCGACGGCCATGGTCGGAGAGGGTTTGGCCGGAGCTCCGCAAGTGTGGCAGAAAGAAGAGTTCTCGTAGAGTTGAGCGCCACATTTCCAGCAGTAAGCCATTGTTCTTAGCCACAGATAGGTGCCGTATTGTTCTATATCACTGTAGGGTTTGTGGGAACGGCTTCAACCTGTCTATGAGAGTGCGTGTGTTTCGACGAGGGCTCGAAACTTGTTGTTCTTCGTCATTTCGTCCGCAATTGTCTCGTCTTCTTTGCCTTCGCGGTTCCAGACAATATACCGTCTCTCTCCACCACAAGAGAGTTTCGCTATGAAATAGGGCATGTAGAACAATCTCCCATCCAATAGCTCCAATCTATCGAGGTCTAGCTTCGGTGGGAGCTGCAGCCCGTCGGCAAACATCTTCCATCGCAAGAGCTTCGTCTTTCTCAGGTACTCAATGTTCTCTTTCAGATTCTCTCTCGCGGGACTCTCCTTTGGGAGAGCCTCATACTGTTTCGACCTCTCTTCTGACTGCACTTCATAATCTCTCAGGAGATTCTTCACCTCGTCCAGCCGTTCCCTCACCAAAACGGTCGAGTCAACACCCTTAACGATAGATGCGGAGTCCTCTTCCATATCGGCAAGCATCGGAACCAGCGCTACCAGCCTGGGGTCGAAGCCGAGGTTCGCTTCTCGCAAAGCCAAGATCGTTGACCGGCCTTCACTGATCACGGTCTGTTTTGATACAAGGCCCTTTTCCGCCGGAAAACGATAATTGAAGTCGAGATAGGGCAAAAAGACCGTTTTGGCGAAGACGATTTTTTCCTCTGTTCCGCCTAGGAGGCCCTTCTTTGCTCGTTTTCTATCGGTGTCGCGCAGGAAAACCTCTTCCGGTACCGCAAGGGGGACAGCCCTAACTGTCATCTTTTCAGGAGCCGCTCCCTCTTTCAACTGCTTTATTTCTGAAGATAGTCTTGGAGACTGTCTATTGTGCCGGGGTCAGAGAAGGAGGCATTGGCGCAGGCGGCGTTGGTGGCCCCCAGACTTGCTGCGGTGGGGACTGCGACGGAAGCTGTTCCGGGATTGAGAAGAAGGCTACGATCTGAAGGATTGCGGCGATGAAGAGTATCACAAAACCTACGAGGACGATGAGCGTCGCGGCCCCGATTAGGAATAGGAGACCAGTTGTCCGAAACATGTCAACTCTCAATTTCGTGGCTATAGTATCGTAGCTTCTCTTGACGAAAACCGTCGAGATCAGAATACAAACCCACAGGATCACGCCCGCCAATACCACGAACCCAAGCGCGGCAAAGAATCCGGAAGGAATTGTCATCGATCCGGGTGTGAAACCGCTTAAAGCGCCAAAGAATGACGCAGCCGCAGCGAGTAAGACCACCGTGGCAATAATTGGTCCTATGATTGCCAAGATAACGGAGTACATCATGTTGCTAAAAATCACCTGGTCTCCCACGATGTCAGCAATATCCTTCACAGCGAAAAGCATCAAGACGAGGCCTACAACCAGCAGAACAATGCCAACGTGAGCGGGAACCCAGAACAGGAGAGCAAGGATTGCCCCTACTCCGCCGAGCGTCTTCGCCTGCCCTAGAGAAGCCACACGCGCCATAGCAATTTCAGAGTAGATAATGCTTTATGGCAGCCGCTGAGCGCGCTCTTTCTCTTGCTACTTGCTTTGTGGTTCCTTATGTCGTACGATGGCAATGTCGCCGAGGGTCAGCTCTCTGGGCCCCGCTTGCCTGACAGGAACGGTGGAAACCTCGAGCTCTGATCTCGGCGCAAGCAATTTCACACGCAGAATGTGCTCCAGTTCCTTTGTCAATCGCATCGTCGGAAGTATCTTGCCCAGCTCTATCTTCTGGATCACGGTTAGCTTTTCCTTTGCCTTGAAGGCTAGATCCGTCTGCGACAAGTGTAGTTTCTCCCGGGCGTCCTTCACAATCCGGGGATAATCCTCGACTAGATCCGAGTCTTCGACGGCTTTTGGTAGGCTCTCTATCGGAGTTCGAGTATGGGATGGCACGGAACCAAGCCGGGCTGACCTGGGTCTTCTCTCGGGAAAACCGGGAAGCTCTTTGCCCAGGCTCGAACATGATTGGCAGACGATCAAGGTTGCGCCTTCGACGAGGGACCGGCCGGGCTTACCGACTATCTCGCTCCCGCAAACCTCACAGTACAATGGCTGTTACAAGACCTCGCGGCGAGAAACAGTAGAAATAGGCTCCGACCAGGCTTAATTAGCTATCGGAACAACGATGCCTCTTCATCCCGTCAAGCCTCAGCTCCACGAGCTGCGAAGGATTAGAGCGGTCGCTGCCTATCAGTTCGGCAAAGGAGCTGAGAAGGCCTTTCCCACGTCACTACTAATCGTGCGATCCCCGAACACCCATCGGATCCGACACGTGTACAATGACGGGAAATTGCTGGCCACCTATCGTCCCAAGGACGGTCTACTGGCTCTGACGGTAAATGGAGGTCTCGCGCTAAAACAGGTATTCAAGGCTCCAAAGCTACGAGTCAAGGTCACCCCTGGAGTAGAGTCGTTCATCAAGAAAGGGGGAAACGTGTTCGCCAAACACGTGATAGGGGTGGACCCTGAGCTGCGGCCCGAAGAGGAGGTCACAATCACCGGACAGGGTGGCGGAGATTGATTTCGCGATGATGCGTCGAGGAAAGGTCAACCCCCGCGAAGCAAACAGAATGATGCAACGCATGGGCATGCAAGTCCAACAACTAGACGATGTCACAAAGGTGATAATGGAAAGCCCTACCAGAAGGATTGTCATCGACAACCCTGAAGTCGCCACGGTCACAGTACAGGGACAGACCATCTACCAAGTCGGAGGTGGAACTATGCGGGAGGAGGGCGTAGGCGGAGGTTCTGATGAGGATGCGAAGCTCGTCGCCTCTCAGGCAGGAGTATCCGTAGAACAAGCGACGAACGCGTTACGACAGTCGAACGGTGACCTAGCACAGGCGATCATTCTGCTTAAACAGAAACGCATCCCCTGATCTGTCTATATGACTATTCAGGCTACCCTGTGCTTCATCCTTGAAGATAACAGAGTTCTATTGTTGAAGAAGAACCCTGGCCTCTTCGGAGCCGGCAAATGGAACGCGCCAGGCGGAAAACTACAACGCAAAGAGACCCCTGAACAATGTGCTGCGAGGGAAGTCTACGAAGAGACAGGTCTAGAGGTCCAACCGCGAAGAGTGGGAACTCTCGTATTTTTCAAGTACGACAAACGCGAGGACCCGGACTGGATTGCGCACGTATTCTTAACGAGTGAATTTCACGGGACAATCAAGGAGAGCAGGGAGGGAATTCTCCGATGGTTTCCAGTCAACCATCCTCCATTTGACGACATGTGGGAAGACGACAAGTACTGGTATAGACACGCGGTCGAGGGAAGGAATTTTCGTGGAGATTTCTATTTCAGAGGAGATTTCGGAAAGCTACTTGATCACAGGATCGAGCTTCTCTAACCCGCTTGACTATTAAGGAGACCAAGATGGGAGAGAACCGCGTAGGAGAATCAGTATTGCGGCTAGTCGAATGTGTTCCAAACTTCAGTGAAGGCCGGAGAAAAGAGGTCATCGAATCCATCGCTGACTCGATAAGAAAGACGCCTGGCGTAACGCTCCTCGATGTAGAATCCAACTCTGACCACAACCGGTCCGTGATAAGCTTCGTGGGCGAGCCTGGACCCGTAAAGGACGCTGCGCTGGCAGCTAGCCAAAAGGCAATCGAACTAATAGACCTGAGACACCACAAAGGTGAGCATCCGCGAATGGGCGCGGTCGATGTTGTCCCTTTCGTCCCGTTGTCTGGAGTAACGATGGAAGATTGCGTTTCGCTGGCCCGCGCTTTCGGGCAAGAGTTCGCTGAGAAATTTCACGTGCCTGTCTTTCTCTACGAGGAGGCAGCGACTACCGCAGAGAGACGGAACCTCGCTGACATCCGTGAAGGAGGGTTTGAAGCCCTACGAGACAGGATCGGCAAGGACCCGGCGAAGAACCCGAACTTTGGTCCCGAGAAAATCCATCCCAGTGCAGGCGCGACAGCTGTTGGAGCTCGAGAGATTCTGATAGCCTTCAACGTCAACCTTGGAACAAGCAATCTGGATATTGCAAAGAAGATCGCCCACCAACTGCGAGCAAAAGATGGAGGCCTTGCGTTCGTAAAAGCTCTGGGGTTCGAGCTGAAAGAGCGGGGAATAGTTCAGGTGTCGATGAACCTGACGAATTATCGCAAGAGCCAAGTGTTCAAGGCTTACGAGCTGGTCAAGCTATTCGCCGATCGCTACGGGGTCCCAGTTGTTGGGAGCGAGGTCGTCGGGCTTGCGCCTATGGATTCCCTTGTCGACTCTGCAGAGTTCTATTTGCAGCTAGAGAACTTTAGTCGGGACCAGGTGCTAGAAAGGAAGCTCTTTGCCCCTGGTCCTTCTACTCTGACTGACCAGAGCTTAGCCATGTTCAGCGAAGAGGTCGCCTCCAAAAAGGCGACTCCGGGTGGAGGAAGTGTCTCTGCCTACATGGGAGCACTCGCCGCAGGACTCCTCTGCATGGTTGCCCGGGTAACGCTGGGAAAGAAAGAAGCGCCGCCAGGTGTAGAGAAACTCAACGAGGTAGTGAAGGAAGCTGAGGATCTTCGCCAGAAGCTTCTACGCCTCGTGGTGGAGGACACGGAGGCTTTTGACTTGGTGATGAAAGCGTTCAAGCTTTCGAAGGATCAGCCTGAGGCTCGAAAGGACGCGATTAGAGTAGCAACTATCAAGGCGTCCGAGATACCACTCTCAACACTCGAATATTCAGTCAAAGCTCTGCGGCTCGCTCACGAGGTCGCGGAGAAAGGGTCCACCAATGCACTCTCCGATGTTGTCACTGCAGTCTCCGCGGCGCGTGCGGCTGTTGAAGGAGCGGCAAGTAATGTCCTGATCAATCTTGCAAGTCTTGATGATCAAAGGTATGTGGAGGAGATAGCGAGACAAGTCTCTGATCTGCGGAAGGAAGCTGCTCAGCTTGAGGAACGAGCCGGAAAGCTTGTCGAGTCTAGAATTAAGAATCCTAAGATTCCAGCTTGACAAGCCCTGTCCTATTGTCAGCCCAAACCATCAACGGCGCCACCAACATCGTCAACTCATTCCCTTCTTTGGTCAGATGGTATTCTACTCGCGGCGGGATTTCGGCGAAAGCTTGACGCTTAACCAGCCCTGTTCGTTGAAGGTCTTTCAGAACTTCTGTTAGTGTTTTCGCACTTATTCCCGGAAGTCTCTCGGCTAGTTTGTTGAAGCGGAGGGTTCCATCGTTTCCTAGCAGAGCTAGTACGCAGAGGGCCCATTTCTTGCCGATGATCTCGATTACTCCTTCGCATGGGCAGGGGCATGTGCAGCATGGTTCTCCTTCCTTCGTCCTTACCATTGTGTAACTCCGTTACTGTTGGGTACTTGCCGGTTTAAATACTTTAGAAAAGTAACTGACTAACCGAGGTGAAGCGTGACTTGAGTTGTTGTTGCTGCTGCGGACCCGGCTGCGGATGCGGGACCATGGAACGAACGGAAGAGCGAAAGACAAACGAGACTGCGTAGACCTGGCGAGCTTCTTGCTCGCGTCCCATTTTTCTTTCCCATTGCCGAGACCTTAGCTGAGAGCTTGACTCTCTAGGGCTTACGACCTGACGCTATTAGCCAATCTGGGACCTCCAAGCCCTCGGTCGCCAACTGCAACTTGTGTGTTTTCCAGAATGTGCTCTTCACATCCCAGCTATGGAGGAAGTTTCTCACCGCGTCAGCCTTTATGATGAGATTGCTCTTGATTCTTTCAACGTGAAGATTTCGAAAGCCCGTTCGTCTTAGCTCCGACATCACAAGGGCTGGTTTGGGAGAGAACCACTCCTTGGGCGGCGTCTTTGTCCACTTCGGATTACTGTCAGCGTCTATCAGCAACCTCTGTCTATGGTTTCTAGGCTCTGGCGAGAGGAATGCGTGGACTGTTAGACCACCAGGCCTCGTAACGCGATAACATTCTGATAAGAACATGGATAGCTCGTAAGAATCGATCTCTGGCAGAAACTCACTTGAGATAACTCCAGCATACTTGTCAGAGAATTCTTCCCAGAGCCAGTCTAGGTAATCTGCGACGTTCACCTTGACCCTGCTTTTCAATTTAGCTACGAATAGAGCTTGATTTAGCAGACCTAGAGTCCCTGAGTACGCGCCGGTGAACGTGTCCACCACATTGAATCGGTGGCGGGGGAGAAGCTTTGCCAGAGGAATAGTTAGCTGGCCCTCCCCACACCCAACCTCTGCGAGAATCCCATCCCTAGTGGGGACAAGATTTGCGATCTCGCTCGCAAGATTCTCATATTGACGAGCGTAAGCGTCTTCCACTTTTTTTGGACCATCGACGACTTGTACCATATCGATCTTCTCCCGTTTTCGCTTCAAAGACCTTGACCCTCCGGCCTACCTAAGTAGGCAAGACACAATTTATTCTGGCAGAAGGGCCAAAATTGGGGTTGTACTCCGAAGAGGGTTCACTCAGGCCGACCCCGCCTTTTGATTTTGCAAAATCCTTGGATTTTCTAGGAATGTTTCCCCCGATGCGGGAAGACCAAACTGTGAGCGAGCTCTCGATGACCAAAGCGGTCCGGGTCGGGGGCAGAGCTATCGTGTTCCATCTGAAACCGACTGGAACGATCAAGATGCCGGGGCTCAGGTACACTCTCTTCGCCGACCATCCCTTCTCTCGCGGACTTACTGACGTGGTAATCGACAGGATCGTGTTCTTCCTCAGCCTATCTGACGATCTCGACCAATTCTACCGCGTAGCGATCAATGATTCCAACTTTGCGCCGGTCCTTCAGAAGCTCTACGGACTCCACCAAGTCAAATTCTTCACTCCGTTCGAATGCGCTTGCTGGGCGGTGCTTTCACAACGGAACCAGTTGAGTGCAGCGCGGAAAGCCAAGCAGGCATTGCTTGAGCGTTTCGGCACAAGCCTTGAGGTGGACGGTCACCAGTACCGGGCCTTCCCGGAACCTGGCCAGCTAGGGGAGGCCTCCAAACAGGAGTTGAAGGCCCTCCTCAAACACGAGCGACGAGAGGAATACCTAGGCGAAATAATCAAGGCATTCAACAATGTCGATGAGAGATTCTTGAGAACTGCCGACTATGACAAGGTCGAAGAGTGGCTGAAGAACATTAGAGGCATAGGTGAATTATCGGCGAAACTCATTCTCCTAAGGGGACTTGGCAGGATGGAGAAGCTAGCCATTGAGAAACGGTTGATCGCGGCGGCGGGCAGGGTCTACGGAAAACCCATAACAACTCAAAGACTCCATGTCATCGCAGAAAAATATGGACGATGGAAAGGCTACTGGGCATACTATCTTAGAACTGCTTCAGGACCATAGAGAAGACACAAGCATCCGGAATCCGAACTCAAGCCGTGCTGACGATTGTAACGCTAGTGAGGAACACATAAGGTGCAATTGGTTGCCCATCAGGAGGAGAGTAGATCGGAACGTTTCCAATGGCATTGGCTACGTCCATGGTGCTTGTCACTTTGCCGAACACGGTGTATTTTCCGTCGAGAGGAGCACTGTTGTCGGCTAGGTTGATGTAGAACTGCGAACTCCCACTATTCAGGTCGTTCCCGAAACGGGCCATTCCGAGATAGCTAGCGTAGTTGTGAAGAGAGCTATCAATCTCCAGAGGGACAGTCTGTTGCGAGTGGCCTTGTCCCCACGTATTGTTGTTGCCCCCGCCGTTTTGCGTGGTAGGATCGCCTGTCTGGATTACGAACCCGGGATGGATTCTGTGCCAGACTAGGTTATTGTAGAAACCTGATTGTACCAGATTCACGAAGTTGGCAACTGTCTGAGGGGCTTGAGCTCGATAGAGCTCGACCTGGATAGTTCCCTTCGAAGTCGCGAAGGTGACGAATATTGGCGTAGCTATTCTAGTAATCGCAGCGTGGGTGAGACTCCCGCTTGCTCCGGTAACTGTAACACTATAGCTACCATTGTTCCTTGCGGACGCTGTAAGCGTCGCGGTTCCCGAGCCTGTCACTGAGGCAGGATTGATTGTCACATTGAGTCCTGGCGACACCTTTGCCGTCAAAAGAACAGTTCCGCTGAACTGGTTCACAGCAGTCACATTAACTGTCAAACTAGTCGGAGCGCCCGCGCGAATAGTCACACCACTCAGAGCTGCAATGGTGAAGTCCTGTTTGGGTGCGGTTGCAGATGCGTAGACATACCAGCCAAGGCTCACGGCGATGATTATCAGAACAATCGCTACGAGGTAAGTTCTTCCTCGTTTTTCCCGTTTGCGGGTCTTCTCGATGATGCGCCGCTTTTGAACGGAGGGCATGGTGCTAGGCGTACTCCTAGACGGTCTGCCTGTTGAAATATAATTCGGTCACCGTTTTCTTCGGGAACATGCTCAAAGCTTGAGAGACTGATACTCCCCAGTACATGGCGACCCGACTGTAGCCCACAGTTTTCTGCCGTAGAGATCCATGACTACCGAGACTACTGTCTCGTATCTTTCATACTCTGGCAGTTTCATGTTTGAGTGACGACATACCGATTCCGGCTTCCCATTATGATCTCTCAACATGTTCTGCGCGCCAACTAGACTCAGCTTTTTTCCCACTCGAACAGTTTCGTCTAAGAGCTTCTGAATTCTTCGATATCGTTGAAGCGTCGATAGTCGCTCTTCGTCCAAGACTTGTCTTACGCCTAGTTTTCTGGGATTGGAGAAATGGTTGGTGTGCGCGAGCGCCCCTCTGTCGGGTCCAAGCTCGCAGACTGCCTCAGGTGCGGATTCAATGTCAACGATTTTTCCCGATCCGATAGAATTCTGCTGTCCCAAGATGAAGTTTGCTGAACAATTCCTCCGGCCTTGGGCGACGACCTTGACTGCGTGTCCCAAGGTTTTCGATCTGAGAATCTCCCAGCATCGTACGTGGAACGGTTTCTTGAGCCGTGCCCAGTCATCCTTGCTGGACACAATTCCGTTAATCAGCAAACCAACCCCCTCAGAATTCAAGCCGATCTTGCCTCCAACCACCCCTGCTTCTGTGAACGACAACACATCTGGCCCGTTTTCGTTTCTGACCTTTAGGAAGAGCCCCTTGACCTCCGGGATCCAGTCCCAGTTCTGGGCCATCATCAAATGGCCGTTTTCGACCGCTGCTGGAAGCGTGGCGAAGGCTGTGCATCCGAAAGTCTTGGGTATCGGCTTCAGTCCGATCTTGGAAAACTGACTATACATCAACTCATAGCGAACGTTCAAGGCCGTGATGTCGAGAAGTTCCTGGCCTGAACCGGCGGCGACACCTTTCATCGTCTCAGCGTATTCGGGGCTTCGCTTGTTGATCACTTCTAGGAATTTTGCTGCTCGACTGATAGCGACGTCATGCGAGAGTTCGGTTTCGCTCTTGAATCGGCGAAAGTAGACTTCTAGGTTATGCTCGATTTCTAGGCGGGCCTTCTTTCCGTGCTGGTATCCTATCTGGCGGGGTGAGCCTTTGAGGGTCAGAACGGGGAGCTTCGATCTCATTCTGATCTATGCCAGGTTCTTCTCCAAGGTTATCCAGCCGACCTGTCGCTGGAAGCCAAGTTTGATGTTGATTCCGAGCATGGGTGCGTTGGTCGAGTCGTTCCAGGTCTTGAGCTTCTCGTACTTGTTGTTTCTAGCGAACTCGATGACCTTGAGTTTCAAGGCGACTGCGATTCCTCGTCCCCGGTATTCTCGTATTACTCCTGTTAGTCCTTGATAGAGGCCTTTAGGGTCCTTCTGAGCCTTCCACACTGTGCTCATACCCACATACTTGTTGCCATCCTTGGCTATCATGTAGCCTTGGGGGACAAGGTTGGGACTCTTCATCTCGAAAGCTGACCATTGATCGAAAGAGACGGGCGTGAACTGTTCAGGTCGAGGAATATCCTCTGATACGGCTTGGACTAGAGCATGGAGTTTGCGATAACAATCGGGATCGGTCCTCATCTCGTCGGCTAGTGTGACGAAGTGGATTCGATGCTGAGACGCCTTGTCCACGTATTTCTGGAAAACAGAGGGGTTGACTGTGGCAGGTTTGAGGCGTGACTCCCAGGCTCGCATCTTCTCGTGGAACCCTCTATTGGTTGCGAACTTGATTGGAAAGGGCATGTCCTCCCTTACACCAGTCCAAGTTGTTACAGCACCAAAATCCTTGAAGTCTTGCCCTAGTCGCTCGTAGAGTGCACTGCCTATTCCCTTCCTCTGATGTTGTGGATCGACCCAGATATCGAACCAGAGTTTCT